>Ga0265327_10004388_pt1 | contig 12522 bp, 6 predicted proteins | sample 41621metaG_FD_202089 | JGI IMG/M metagenome (GOLD analysis project Ga0265327, IMG submission 202089) | Rhizosphere microbial communities from Carex aquatilis grown in University of Washington, Seatle, WA, United States - 4-16-21 metaG | ecosystem: Host-associated > Plants > Roots > Rhizosphere >...
CCCATCCATGCGCGGCATGTTGAGGTCGAGCAGGATGATGTCCGGGCGCGGTGCCTGAGCAAAACGTTCACCTTGTTGGCGCAGATATTCGAGCGCTTCGCGCCCGTCCGACACCCGCTGCAGCTCGGCCAGAATGCGGTTTTCACTCAGCGCAACTTTGACCAGATACGCATCGGCTTCTTCATCTTCCACCAGCAGGATGACGAAAGGTTTGATCGGAGTATTCATGTCGTTTCTTCGGTAGGTAAATCAATCAACACGGTGCAGCCGCCGCCCGGCGTTTCTTCTATCCACGCCTTGCCGCCGTTGCTTTCCGCGATGCGCCGCAGTATCGCCAGACCGATGCCGGAGCCTGTGCTGTTGGAGGCGAGACGTTCGAATACGCGAAATACGCGCTCGCGATATTGCGCCTCGATGCCCGGCCCGTTATCGCTGATGCGGTAGCGCACCTGCTTGCCTATCCGCTCGCCGCTGATGCGGATGGTCAGCGGACGCTCGCTGGAGCCGTGTACGAGCGCATTTTCTAACGTCAGGCTTAACACATCATTAAAGCGCGGCTCGTCCAGCAATACCACAGGCAAAGCGCCCGGAATCAATTCGGCATGGGCGGCCTGCAAGCGCGCTGCCCAAGCTTGCTGCAACACGGCGAGCTTGTTGCCGACATCAATGACCTTGACCGCACCGCGCGGCTGGTCGGCGGCGAGATAGCGCTCGACATCGCTCAACATATTCTGCAAATGTCGCGCCTGAGCCGTGACGAAGTCCAGCGATTTCCGGGTTTCTTCATCCGGAATTTTCCCGGCTAATTGCATGGACAGGCGCTCCGCGTAGGTCGCGATGCGCCGCGCCGGTTCTTGCAGGTGATGGGCGGCGACTTCGGCAAAGCGCTGCAAGTCGGCATTGCTGCGACCGAGTTGATCCTCGGCGTCTTTGCGGTCGGTAATGTCTATGCACGAGCCGATGTAGCCGATGAAATTGTTTTTCGCGTCGTAGATAGGTACGCCGTTGTCGAGTATCCAGCGGTATTCCCCGTCATGCCGTTTGAGACGGTATTCCATACGGAACGGTTGGCGCGCATCGAACTGGCTGACATAAATATCCAAGCAATGCTGGAAGTCATCCGGGTGTACCCCTTCCGCCCAGCCATTGCCCATCTCTTGTGCCATGCTGCGCCCGGTGAAATCCAGCCATACCTGATTGAACCAGTAGCACAGCTTGTCGAGTCCCGCACGCCAGATCAGCACCGGTGCCGCATCGGCGATGATGCGAAAATTCTCCTCCGCCTCCTGCAAAGACATTTCCCAGTGGCGCTGCTGTGCGGTGTTGTCGCCGGATTGGCTGGGGGCTGCTGTGTTCACGATGGGTACTCCTGTTTGAGTTCGATACAAAATGTGCTGCCCTGATTCTCTCCGGCGGACTCGGCCCAGATGCGCCCGTTGTGGTGTTCCACAATTCTCCGGCACAGCGCCAGACCGATACCGTTGCCGGCAAAATGGGTGCGCGATTGCAAGCGCTGGAATACTTGGAACAGCCGTCCGATCTGGGTTGGGTCGATGCCGATGCCGTTGTCCTGTACGCTCAAGCGCCATAGCCCATCTTGCATCTGGCTGGTGATATGAATGTGGGGGGCGCGTCCGGGAACGCGATACTTCACCGCATTGCCGATCAGGTTCTGTATGAGGCGCATGAGTTCGTCGCGGCTGGCCCATACCTTCGGCCACTCTCCGCTAATTTCTATCGCGGCCTGTGCTTCGGCAATCGCTGGGCCGAGGAACAACATGGCTTCATCCAGCACGGCGCGGCTGTCCAGCCAAGCGAAGGGATCGCTCTTCCTGCCCACGCGCGAGTAATCCAGCATGCCGAGCAGCATCTGATCCAGACGCTGTGCGCCCTCGATTGCGAACCTGAAAAAATCGCGGTTCGAGGGGTCGAGTTTCTCCGCCAGATTCATCTGGATCAATTGCAAATAGCTGCTGACCATGCGCAGGGGCTGGCGCATGTCGTGCGAGATGGCATAGCTGAATTGCTCCAGTTCGGAGTTGGAGCGCAGGAGTTCCAGCTCTTGTTGTTTGCGTTCGGTGATGTCGAAGAACCAGCCCAAGACCGCTGCTTCGCCCTGATATTCTAGGGGCATGTAGGATGCCAACGTCCATACCGTCGCGCCGCCGGGAATATGCAACTCGATCGGGCGGTTGAATATTGCGTTGCCGAGCGCCAGTTCATCCAGTATTTCCTGATAGTCTTCGGCGCGCGAGTAATATCTTTGCGGGTCATCATTAGCCGCATTTGCGCTCTTGATCAATTCGGCGTAACGCGGGTTCCAAAATACCACTCGGTGTCCATGATTTATGGCAATTCTGACCGCGATGGGACTCGCGTTCAAAATGTCGAGCAGTTCTCTTTCGTTATCGAGAATTTTCGCTTCTTGAAACTTGCGTTCGGTGATGTCGCGCGAGGAATTGAACAACACCGGTTTGCCATCCAGTTCCAGCGGGAAACCGCTGACCTCGACATCGAAGACGCTGCCGTCCTTGCGCCGGTGGCGGGTTTCGAACAGCGCGCGGCTCGGCTGTTCGAATTGTTGTTTGACCAATCGGGTGCGCTCGGCGTCGGTGAACTGGGCGTCCCATTGCGCCACGTTCATGCCGATCACCTCGTCGCGCGTATAGCCCAGCATGGCGCAGAAGGAATCGCTGGCCTCGATGACATTGCCCTCCATGTCGAGAATGTGAATGCCGTCACTGGAATTGCGTAGCAGCACAAAGTTCTTTTCGCTTTCCTTTTGCAGGGCTTGTTCGGCCTGCTTGCTTGCGGTGATGTCGCGGCTGATGCCGAACAGGCCGGTCACCTTGCCCTCATGATCCAGCAACGGCCACTTGCTGGTGCTGACCCAGCCGGGGTTGCCTTCGGCGTCATAGTAAGGATCAATCTTGTTCAGTAGCGGCTTGCCTTCGCGGAAGATCGGCAATTCTTCTTCATAGTAAATCTTGGCGGTGTCCGGCGGGAACACTTCCATGTCGTGCTTGCCTATCATGTTGCGCCAGCTCTCGTGCCCGGTGATGTTGGCCAGAGTCTGGCTGCAAAAACGGAGACGGCTATCGGCATCTTTGAAGTAGATGAAGTCGCTGGTGTTTTCCAAGAACGAGATGAAATCGCGGTTCAATTCCTTGATGCGGTCTTCGATGCGCTTGCGTTCGGTGATGTCTTCGGTGATGCCCATGATTTTAGCCACGCGCCCATCACTGCCCTGCACCGGGACAAAGCATGAGCGGAAGATAGTCCCATTTGCGTCGCTGGACTTGAACTCAAAATAACTGGTTTCGCCGTCATATGCCTTGCTGAGCCAGCCCCCTATGCGGCTGCGGTCGGCATCGCACACGGCATCCAGATAGCGCAGGCCGATTACTTCGCTTTCATCAGTCAGCCCCAGCATGCGGATACCCGACTGGTTCATGGAAAGGATTTTGCCATCCATGCCGATCTCGTGGATGCACATGGGCGAACTCTCAAACAATGAGCGGTAACGGCTTTCGCTATTGCGCAAGGAAGTTTCGGTGCGCTTGAGTTCGGTGATGTCGCTGAAGTTCGCCAGCAGCCGGGCACCGAACCAGGAACCCATGAGCAGCACATGGCGTACCTGACCATCGTTGCAGGCGATGTCCACTTCCATCGGCTCTATGGCGGTTTTATCCGGAAGTGAGCGGGCAATTTTTGCATTCCATTCGGTCAATGCTAGTGCCCGATAGTCCGGGTTGGGATAGGCGCGCAAATACCATTGTTCGAGGTTCGGGATATCGGTTAGGGTGTAGCCGAACAGCGCGGTGAATTTCGGGTTCACATACTCGATCATGCCTTCTGCATTGGCCCAGGCGATGGCCACTTCGGACGAGTTAAGCACGGCCTGCAATTTCTCTTCGTTGCTGCGCAGTGCTTCCTCCAGTTGCCTTTGCTCGGTCACATCGTGGAAGCTCCACACCCGGCCCACGGTTACGTCGTCGATACGTTGCGGGATGGAGTAGCGTTCTACGATTTTTCCATCTCGGAACTTCACAATATCGAAAGAACTGGCATCCGGTGTGGCGTATAACTCGCGCACCTTGTCCAAGAAGGCTTCGGGGTCTTGCAGTTGGTTCAGGACATAGGACAGTGCGGTAGCGTCATCCCGGGCCGCAATGATTTCATCGGTGATTTGCCACAGCTCGATAAACTGCTGGTTATGCAGCACCCAGGTATTGTTCAAGTCAACCACCAGGATGGCATTATGGGCGGATTCCAGCGTGGCAGACAGCAGAGAAATGGAGCCCCGCATTTGTTCCTCGGCTTGCTTGCGCTCGGTGATGTCGTACAGTGTCACCAGATGCGTTTTTTCAAACGATGCACTTAAAGAAGCGGCACCGACTAGCGCCGTGCGTAGGCTGCCATCTTTGCAATGAATGTTGATTTCCATTGACTCGAAAGGCGTGTTGCTAACGCGCGCTTTTTCGAGGTTGTTCATCCAGTTTGCCGCTACCTGTTGCCGGTATTCTGGATCGGGATAAGCTCTGGGCCACCACTGCTCCAAGGTGGGGATGTCATCCCGCGTGTAGCCGAAGGTGCGGGTAAACGCCGCATTCAGGTAGATGATGTTCTGCCGGTCATCATTCAGTGCGTAAGGCACGGGAGAGGCTTCGATGATGGCGCGGAAGCGCGCTTCGCTTTCTTGCAAAATTATTTCCGTGCGCTTGCGCTCGGTGATGTCCTGAATAATGCCCGCCATGCGTGTGGCCACACCATTTGCGTCGTATTCGATTTTGCCGTGGCCAAACACCCAGCGTTCCGCGCCATCGCTCACCCGCACGATGCGGTACTCTCTTTCAAAGGGCTGGTGCGCTACGATGATGTTGCTGAAATATGAATTTACCGCTTCCCTTTCGTCGGGATGCAGAATCTGTGTCCAGCCCGCCAAGGTGCGGGGATAGTCTGCTCCGATACCAAAAATATCGTCCATCACGGATGAGCTTTGCCAAGCGTCGTTCACGATATCGAAGACATAGCTCCCGACCCGTCCTACTTCCTGTGCCTCGCGCAAGTTGCGTTCGCTCTCCCGCAACACTTCCTCGGCCTGTTTGCGCTCGGTGATGTCTTGGAATGAAGTGACAAAGCGGTTGTCGACAAAAGGGGACGTTGCAACGCTGAAATGCCTGTGTGAAATCGGGCTGATAAATTCTGAAATGACGGTCGTGCCAGAGTTTCTGTGCATTTTCCAGAATGTCTTTATGGTCGCCACACTCATGCCGTATAAGCGGGTGGCGGTCTCGCCGATAACGGTGCTGCCCGCAACGAAATCGGCGGTTCGGTAAAATGCCTCGTTGACCTGAATTATCCTGTAATCAACCATTTCTCCGGCGTCATCAAAAACTATTTCGTTCAGGGCAACCCCTTCAGAAAGAGTGTCGAATATGGTCTTCAGGTCTTCTTCATTCTTGCGCAAGGCCTCCTCGGCCTGTTTACGTGAGGTGATATCCTGGTTGGTGCCGCTGGCTTCCAGCGCCTTGCCCTGCGCGTCCAAAATAAATCTTGCCGACACATGCATCCATTTGCTTGCGCCGTTCACGATGACGCGGTGATCCCATTGCATGGGGCCATCGCCGCGCTTGGCCTCGGCCCAATAGCGTTGTGTGAGTTCCTGATCTTCCGGCGGCATCACGGCAAAGCCAGTACTGGTTTCAATCACAGTGTCGTCGGCATGGCCGTACATCCTGCGCAACTCCTTCGAGATGGTCCAAATATCCTGCGACTCGTCAGCGCCGAATGTCACGTGCCAGCTCCCGAGCTTGGCAATGGTTTGTGCTTCGGCTAATTGTTCTTCGCGATTCTGGCGCGCCATGATTTCTTTGTTGAGCTTGTCGGTCATGGCATTGATGGACTGGGCGAGTTCGGCAAACTCATCGGCACCCTCTATTTTGATCTGATAATTCAGGTTGCCGTCGGCAACAAGTTTTGCGCCATCGTGCAGCGTCGCCAGACGCTTGCGGATCAACCTGCCCAGATGAGTGGAGGACAAGATGGTGGTGAGCGCCAGCGTGAACGCGAACAGGCCGATGGTGACGGTCAAATTTTTATAAGTCAGTTCAACATGCCGCGCGCTGTCATCCTTTAAGAGGGTCGCGGTATCGCGAACGGTGTTGGCCTTGAGCAGCAGTTGGCTGGAAAGCCGCTTGTCCAGTTCTGCGTAAACCTGACGGTTGCCGGAAGCCGCATTCAATTTCTCGTTGTTGTCGGCGATGCGATGAAATATGAGCGCACTCTCTTCAATATTCCGGCGCAAGCGCTCCAGAACCTCTTGGTTGTTAGCGTGCCTGAATTGATTTGCCGCCTGCTGCATCAGGTGGTCGGATACCACCTTATTCTGATCCCACTGCATTCGCACGCGCTCTTCGCGATATAGAAAATACTGATCGCGCAAGGAAGCGCGTTCAAAAAAATTATCTAGGATCAAATTGGCGAGAATGTAGTCGTTTTTTGCGTGCTTGAATTCGCCCAGCGACCAGAACAGCATGGGCGTCAGGACGATAACGGCGGCTATCGTTACTGCGGAAATGATTCTTAGTTGCGTAAGGATGCGCATGACGGTTTATCTATTCATCCGGATCGCTTCCGGCTTGACCGCCCTGAGGCCGTCGGGATAAATGAAGTTCGCGTAGTTGGGCATCTCTGTGCGCTCGGTCAGCTTGTTCGCAATCGCCCAGCGGGTTTCGTCTTCCAGTGTGATCAGCAAGGTTTGGTCGAGTACGACGTGGTAGCTGAAGGCATTCCAGACTTCGTGGATGAGGCTGTGGTCGATTTTGGTGGCTGCGGACATGATGGTATGCGCTTCTTCCGGGTTCTGTGCTACGAGATTTTCGGCCTTGATCAGCGCGCGCAGAAAGCGCTTAACGGTCTCCGGATTCTTCTGCACGAAGTCTTGGCGGGTGGCGATGTTGAATGTCTCGGTGTAGATTTCCTTGTCGTAAAATAGAATTCCATTATCGCCAAGCTGCTTTTTGATCAGCGTCAGCGGATAGTTCCAGGTAGAAACCGCGTCCACTTTTTTCGCCATGATGGCATCTTGCATTTCCTCCGGCTTCAGCGCAACAGGCTGGATGTCTTTGCGCGTGAGGCCGTTGGACGTCAGCAGCGAATCCAGAAAAAAGTCCGACGTAGTGCCGGGGGTGAAGCCGATGCGTTTTCCCTTCAAGTCACCGGGTTTGGTGATGCCCGCATCCTTGCGTGCCACAATCGCGTTGTTGGTCGAACTGGCCTCGATGTTGGCGATCACGAAAATCTTTTCGCCTTGGAGGATGTTGAACATGACGGGCGTTTCTGCGACGGTGGCAAAATCGGCCTTGTTTTCGATCACCGCTTGCAGTGCCGCCTTGCCGTAGGTCTGCATCAGCGGCTGTACATCCAGCCCTTCTTCGGTGAAATAGCCCTTGGCTGCCGCAACGTGGACAAGCGTGCTCTGCGGTTGCCAAGTGTAAGCGACGGTGATTTTTTGCGGCGGTTCGGTAGCTTGTGGTTGCGATTTTTGGCAGGCCGCGAGCACTGCGACAAGAGCTAGGGCGAAGAATAGCTTCTTCATGGGGGGCTCCTCGGGGAAATGTTATTTTTCCGGATGCTGAAGGGGCAGCGCTGGACACATAATTCCGCCCACACCGAGCGCTGTCGTTCGGGCTTGGAACACACTGCCAGAGATAGGCAGAACATGCGGGTACTCTCCTCGTTTACGCGCGTTGACTGCATGGCGTAATTTTATTTGTGTTGCGGCGTAGTGTACGCCTTGTCCGGCGCAAATAAAACCCGGCATATCGGGCGGGTATTTTTGCTTGCACCTGCGGTGCAAAGTGTTGGGGGAAGCCCGCCACATGAAGTATTATTCGCGCTGGAGATACACCGTTCAGTCAGCGCATTTTGAAGTTGAATGCGCCGTAAATGAGGAGCAGCAATGAGAGATGTCATCAGCCAATACCGGGTCGAAACCGAGCCGTATTATCGTGCCGTAGCCGATGAAATAGCGATTTATGAAGCGGCCTACGCCGAGCGCATGCCGATGATGCTGAAAGGCCCGACCGGTTGCGGCAAGACGCGCTTCATCGAATACATGGCGTGGAAACTTCAGAAGCCGTTGATTACCGTTGCTTGCAACGAGGACATGACTGCTTCGGATCTGGTGGGGCGTTTCTTGCTGGATGCCAACGGCACGCGCTGGCAGGACGGGCCGCTGACGATCGCGGCACGTCTGGGCGCGATCTGTTATCTCGATGAAATCGTGGAAGCGCGTCAGGACACTACGGTGGTGATCCACCCGCTCACCGATAGCCGCCGCGTTCTGCCATTGGAAAAAACCAGCGAACTCATTCACGCCCATCCCGATTTTCAATTGGTGATTTCCTACAATCCCGGCTACCAGAGCGTGATGAAGGAACTTAAGCAATCCACCAAGCAGCGCTTCGGCGCGCTCGATTTTTATTATCCCGAGCCTGCCATCGAGCAGGAGATTGTGGCGCACGAGACAGGGGTTTCGCAGGAGGTCGCGGGTAAGCTGGTTGCCATCGCGAAAATGGCGCGCAACCTCAAGGGGCACGGCTTAGATGAGGGACTTTCCACGCGCATGCTGGTTTACGCGGGCAATCTGATTGGCCGTCAGGTCGAACCGAAAAGAGCTTGTCGTGTCGCGCTGGTGTCGCCGATCACCGACGATGTGGACATGCGCGATGCGCTCGATGCGGCGGTAACCACCCATTTTGGCTAACAGCCTGTCGCCGTGCCGGATGGTGATTTTTCGATGAAGCCCACTTTTGATCGCTTCGCTTCCGGGCTGAAGAATTATTTCAGCCCGGCTCCCGTGGCGTCGCCCGTTGTCGACAGGCCGCGCGCCGAATTTACCGATGTCCAGCGCCGCCTGAGAATCTATCTCCGCGCCTTGTGGGATCGCGATTTCATCATCAAGCAGGCCGCCGTCGATTCCGTCGGCAATGAGATGGACAGGCCGTTTATCGAGTATCGCCTGATCCATCTGCCCGATGTTTTTTACGATTGCATGGCGGATGGCGCAAAGCGTGTTGCGGGTTCTGAAATCTATCGCGCGGCGGCGGCTCATGCGGCGGCACATCTGATTTACCGGGAAAAGCATTACTCCGCACGCTCGCTCGACAAATTGCAGATCGCCATGATTTCGCTGCTTGAGGATGCGCGCGTGGAAGCCTTGGCCGTGCGCGAATTCCCCGGCCTGAAGCGGCTTTGGGTTGCGCAGCACAGGGCTACTCCGCAGGACGGCAAGTGTGCCGGGGATTATCTTGACCGCCTTGCGCGCGCCTTGCTGGATGACGCTTATCAGGATGACGACGTTTGGATAGGTGAGGCGAGGGCGCTGTTCGGTGCAGTTGGGAATATGCAGGACGAACAATTCCCCCGCGATCTGGGCATCCGGCTCGCAGATGCATTTTTGCAGAAGAAGCTAAAATTTAATTCCCGCACGGACATATCCGGCGTCGCCTACCGCGACGACAACCGCTATTTATGGCGGCGTCAAAGCGTGCCGCTGGAAATGTTCAGCACCTTCTTTACATCCAAGTCTTCCGTGGGCATCGAGGACGGGGATAAAGACCCTAAGAATCGCGAGGTGTCCGTACCCGACGAGTCGGCGAGCGGCAAGCCGCTTTCCGCAACCTATTTGTATCCGGAATGGAATTACCGCAGCCGCAGCGAAGATCAATCCTGGGTGACGTTGCGTGAAAGACCTCCCGTGCTGGGCGATCTGAAAATCATCGACAACATCGTTGCGCAGAATCAGCATCTCATCGCGCGCATGAAAGCGCTGCTGCGCGCGATCCGCGATGGCGCGGCTCACCGCACGAGGAAGCTCGAAGAGGGTGATGAACTGGACATCAATGCCGCCGTGCGCGCCCAGATCGACATCCGGCTGGGGATACAGCCGGATCCCCGCATCATGATGCGTTCGCTGCGCAAGACTCGCGACATTTCGGTACTGGTGCTGCTCGATCTTTCCCGCTCGATGAACTTCAAGATTCAGGATCGCGAACACACCGCGCTGCAAATGACGCAGCAGGTCTGCGTGCTGTTTGCGGAAGCCATTGCGGCGGTCGGCGATCCATTCGCGCTGCACGGCTTCTATTCCGACAGCCGCCACTTCGTCGAATATTTCCGTATCAAGGATTTCGATCAGCCCTACGATGACGGCCCGAAAGCCGGGCTTGCCGGCATGAGCGGCAATCGCGGCACGCGCATGGGGGCGGCGATACGTCATGCGAACCACCATCTCGACTTGCAGAAATCCAGCAAGAAATTATTGCTGATCCTGACCGACGGCGAACCGTCGGACGTCGATGCCCCCGACCGCAAATACCTGCACGACGATACGAAAAAAGCGGTCGAAGATGCCAAGCGCAACGGCATCCACACTTACTGCATCAGCCTCGATCCTGCCGCCGACCAATACGTGTCGCGGATATTCGGCGCGATGAACTACATGGTGGTTGACCACATAAAACATTTGCCGGAAAAAGTGCTGCTTATCTACGCGGGACTCACCCGTTAGGCGCACGAGAGACAAGAACAAACCGAGGGAGATTATTTATGTTCAAGCTGCCGCAATCCATCATTTACGCGATGATCGCAGTCAACATCAGCGCATTCACTCTGCTGCTGCAACTGGATATGCTTATTTTTAATGCGCTCGTACTCAAGCTCATTGCCTGGGTGTTGACCATTGCCGCCTGGACATTGACTTACAAGAAAAGGAAAAAGTTTTTTATCCTGTTTTGATACTCGAGATCGGAACGCTGCTTCTGCTTCAAAACAATAATCCGTAGGTCGGGCTGTGCCCGACAGCTTGAAGCGGCAGGCATAGCCCGCCCTACGAAAATGCACTTTAAATTTAGAACTGGAATAAAAACCAAAGCTGAACCACGAAGCACACGAAGGGTTTTGCAAGTTCTTCGTGCGCGTCCTAGTGAAATGAATTTCTCAGCTTGATTCGGGCTGCCCCCGCCGAGGCGGCAGGGGCAGGTGAGTCGGTCGTGCGGGCTAGTGAGCCGTGGCGGCCTCGGCGTTGATGCCGGTGTTCTGGCGCACGTAGAGTTCGTCCCACATTTCTTCCGCACGTTTATCTCGCGTGAACAACGAGCCCAAAATCACGAGCAAAAAGCCCAGCGGGATAGAGATCAGGCCGGGATTCTTCAACAGGAAGAAGGGTTTTTCCAGGCCCATGATGCTGGTGGTTTCCCCTTCAAATTTCTTCATGTCGTCCTCGGCTTTGGTCTTGGCTTTATCGGTCGCCGCGATGTCTTTTTTCACTTTGGCGATCTCGTCCTGCGCCGTCTTCAGCGCGGCTGGATCAGCCGCTAGTGTGGCCAGCGATGCTTCCAGCGGTTGCAGCTTTTCGTTCAGCTTGGCCAGCTTTTCGGCAGCACCGGGCTTGGCCGGTTTCTCCGGTGAAGCCGCTTTGGCAGGCGACGAGGCGGTGCAGCCTTCCAGCGCAAACAGTTCGCACACGAAGCTGGATGCCGGTTTGGCGGGTTGCGCTTCCTTGGCGGCTTGCAGCGGCTCGCCGTCCAGCACTTTTTTCGCCGAGGCAATCACGGCTTTCGGATAGGTCATGTTGGGCGAAACCAGCACCAGTCCGATGGCGGTCAGTGAGCCGACGATCATGCCGAGAATAATTCCGGTGGTGTTGCATTTCTTCCAGTACAAGGTGAGGAACACGGCGGGCAGATTGCTCGATGCCGCCACGGCAAACGCCAGCGCGACCAAGTGCGCGACGTTCTGTCCCTTGGCCAGAATGCCCACGGTAATCGCGATCACACCGACGATGCCGGACGCGACGCGTGCTGCCACCACTTGTTCCTTGGGCGTGGCCTTGTCGCCACGGATTACGCCGACGTAGATGTCATGCGCCATCGCGGAAGCAGCGGCTAGCACCAGTCCGGCAACCACCGCTACGATGGTGGCGAAGGCCACTGCCGCGACGAAGGCCAAGAAGAAGTTGCCTAGCAGCGAGTTCTCGCCGCCGCCCAGATATTGCGCCAGCAGCGGGCCAGCCATGTTGCCGCCGGCATCAACCGAAGCGATCTTGGCTGAACCGACTAGCATCGCGGCACCGGTGCCGAGGAACAGGGTCAGCACGTAGAAACCACCGATAATGCCCATCGCCCAGATCACCGAAACACGGGCAGCTTGCGCGGTCGGCACGGTGAAGAAGCGCATCAGGATGTGCGGCATGCCTGCGGTGCCCAGCACCAGCGCCATGCCCAGCGAGATCTGGTCGATGGGATTTTTCAGGAACAAGCCGGGTTCGAGGAAGCGCTGACCGAGTTCTTCTTTGCTCATGTTGGCGGCAGAATCACCCAGCAGTTTGGCGACCTGTGCGATGACTTTTTCGTCGCCTATCACGGCTTGCAGATACGCGGGCAAGCTGAAGCCATACGGCATCCACACCAGAAATACCAGCAACAGCGAGGCCATCACCAGCAGCACCGCCTTGGT
>Ga0265327_10004390_pt1 | contig 12517 bp, 11 predicted proteins | sample 41621metaG_FD_202089 | JGI IMG/M metagenome (GOLD analysis project Ga0265327, IMG submission 202089) | Rhizosphere microbial communities from Carex aquatilis grown in University of Washington, Seatle, WA, United States - 4-16-21 metaG | ecosystem: Host-associated > Plants > Roots > Rhizosphere...
TGGCATCCCGCTCGCTCCCACGTGGCTGCGCACGGGGGCCGGTGACGCGCCCCATGCCGTCGCGCGCGCGCTCACGCTCGCGCCGATCGTCCCCGCCGCGGTGCGCGCGGTCGGTCGCTTCGGCAGCGTCACCGGATCGTGGGCGGTCACGTTCGGCCCGATGGTCACGCTGCCGGATCCGTACGACGCGGCCGACCCGCTCGCGGCGGCCCGTTTCACGGAAGCAATGCGGCGGGCCGTCGGCGCGCTGCTCGCCGCCGGCTGATTCGGCGGCGTCGGCGCCGGTAACCTCGGGTCATGTCGGCGACGGTTACCGACGACGGCACCCACATCGCGTACAGCGCGTGGGGTCGCCGCGATGGAACGCCGGTCCTGCTGATCCAGGGTCTCGGTGTCGACAGTCGCGGCTGGGCCCTCCAACGCGGTGCGTTCGGTCGTCGGCACCGGTGCATCGCCCCCGACAACCGCGGTACGGGTCACTCCGACGCGCCCGCCGGTCCGTACGACCTCGGGCGCATGGCGCAGGACGCGCTCGCGGTGCTCGATGCGGAGGGAGTGGAACGGGCGCACGTCGTCGGTGCGTCGATGGGCGGTGTCATCGCGCAGATCATCGGCGTGATGTACCCGGAACGGGTCCTCTCGCTCACGCTGGCGTGCACGGCGTGCCAGCACCACGAATGGCGCCGCGAGCTGCTGGCCGAATGGGCCAACGTGGTGAGCGAACGCGGCATGGCCGGTCTCATGGACGACGGCATGCGCTGGCTCATCGGGCCCCGGCTCCAACGGCGGTTCGGGGTGTTCGTCAACGTCCTCGCCCGCGTGCTGGTGCAGGCGGATCCGCACGCGTTCGTGGCGCAGGTCGACGCGATCCTCGATGCGGCCGACGATCTCCGCTTCGAGCTCCCGCGCGTGAAGGCGCCGACCCTCGTCGTCACCGGGTCACAGGACACGCTCACGCCGCTCGGCGACGCCGAAGAGCTCGCCGAGCTGATCACCACGTCGCGCCTCTACGTGCTCGGCGGGGTCGCGCACGGCCTCATGGCCGAGGCGCCGAACGCGTTCAACGACGTGGTGTTGAAGTTCCTCGACGAGATCGACACCGCAGCCGCGGTCCCGAAGCAGGAATCCGCGTAGCGGTCAGGCGATGGGCGCAGGCGCAGATCCGGAGGCCCGGTCCGTGAAGCCCGTCGGCCTGGAGATAGAGGGCCGGAGGTCGTAGCCGCAATCAAGTAGGTGCCGGGGGTGCGAGGTGATGCTCGCGCCACCACGTGATCCGGCCGTCTCGGAATGCGCAGACGGACAGGCCCTGCCACCCGATCACGACGCCGTCGTCGCGACGCCGCGCGCGGATGGTCCAGTCGGCCAACGCGACCTCGCCCCCCGTTTCGAACGCGAGATGGTGCACGTCGAACGCGACGGGCTCGGCCCACGCGAACCCGGCCTTCACCAGCTTGCGGTACGTGTCCGCGCCCTCGATGCGACCGGACGGCAGCTCGATCACCATGTCTTCGGCCCAGCAGTCCATGTACGCGTCGAGGTCGGCCGCGAGCCACGCGTCGACGCGCCGCATGAACACACGCTCTCTCGAGAGCGGCTCCACGCGGCTCAGCTCGACCGTTGCACGAGCCCGTCGACCAGGGTGCGCAACCGGTCGCACACGTCGGCATCGAGCTCGGTCGCGCCGGCCAGCGCTTCCGATGCCTTCGAGGCGTGCGTGCGGGCGACGGTCATGGAGGCGTCGATGACATCCGGCGTCGCGATCAGCTCGACGGCCCGGGTCACCTGCGGCCACTCGAGCTTGCGGCCGAGCAGCGAGCGCAGCTCCTCCGACCGGGCGATCGCGTAGATCACGGGCAGCGTGTAGACGCCCTCGTGCACGTCGTTGCCGGCCGGTTTGCCGAGCTCGGCCTCGGTGCGGGTGACGTCGAGCACGTCGTCGACGACCTGGAAGCACATGCCGAGGTGATGACCGAACTGGGTCAGCGCGTCGAGGCTGTCGGCCGACACGTTGCTCACCATCGCGCCGACCCGTGACGCGGTCGCCATGAGCGACGCGGTCTTGCCTTCGATCGACGAGAGGTACGACTCCTCGGAGCGCGTGACGTCGAACAGGTGCTGCAGCTCGAGCACCTGACCGCGGCAGAGCTCGCCGATCGTGCTCGCGAGCAACGCCGCGACCTCCGCGCCCAGCGACGCGGCGAGCGACGAGGCCTGCGCGAGGAGGTAGTCGCCCGCGAGGATCGCGACGATGTTCGACCAACGCGCGTTCACCGACGGCACGCCGCGCCGCGTCTCGGCTTCGTCGATCACGTCGTCGTGGTAGAGCGACCCCACGTGGACCAATTCGACCGCGGCACCGCCGGTCACGACGTCCGGTGTCGCGGGGGAGCCGAGCCCGGCGGCCGCGTACCCGGCGCACAGCGAGAGCGTCGGCCGCAGCCGCTTGCCGCCCGCGGCGAGCAGGTGGCCGGCGACGTCACCGAGGAGGCGATCCTCGGCGCGCACGGCGTCCTTCAGGCGCTCCTCGACCCGGACGAGATCTGCGGGGAGCGCAGCGAGTCCGACGTCGTCGATCAGGGACACCGCGGCCACCAGTGCGACATGGCGGGCAGGCTACGACGGCCGTCCGGAGGGGGTCGATTCGGGACGGTTGGGAATGATCCGTGCCGCGCGGACGTATAGAGAGAGCTACACCCCGGCCCCGGAGTACCCACCGGCAAGCGAAAAGAATCATCCGGCGCCCTGCTTTGGGACGGACCGGCACCCTGCCTTGGGACGGAAACGTCCGTGAAAGACAGGATCCGACCGGACCGGGCGCCAAAGAAGCGGTCCGACCGGCCGATAGAATGAAGCACAGCCAGGCCCACCCGAGAGGCGGTTCATTTTGTTCGAGCGCTTCACCGACAGAGCGCGACGGGTCGTTGTCCTCGCCCAAGAGGAAGCGCGCCTGCTCAACCACAACTACATCGGGACCGAGCACATCCTGCTCGGCCTGATCCACGAGGGCGAAGGGGTCGCGGCCAAGGCGCTCGAGTCGCTCGGCATCTCGCTCGAGGCCGTGCGCGCCCAGGTCGAGGAGATCATCGGCCACGGCGGGCAGGCCCCGTCGGGCCACATCCCGTTCACCCCCCGCGCCAAGAAGGTGCTCGAGCTCTCGTTGCGCGAGGCGCTGCAACTCGGTCACAACTACATCGGGACCGAGCACATCCTCCTCGGCCTGATCCGCGAGGGCGAAGGCGTCGCCGCGCAGGTGCTCGTGAAGCTCGGTGCCGACCTGAGCCGCGTGCGCCAGCAGGTCATCCAGCTGCTCTCCGGCTACGCGGGAACGAAGGAGTCGGCCGGTGCCGGCGCGGGTACCGCCGGTGGCACCGAGAGCCAGCCGTCGGGCTCGCTCGTGCTCGACCAGTTCGGCCGCAATCTCACGCAGCTCGCACGCGAGAAGAAGCTCGACCCGGTGATCGGGCGCGAGCGCGAGATCGAGCGCGTGATGCAGGTGCTCAGCCGTCGTACCAAGAACAACCCGGTGCTGATCGGCGAGCCCGGCGTCGGCAAGACCGCGATCGTCGAGGGCCTCGCGCAGAGCATCGTCGAGGGCACCGTTCCCGAGACGCTGCACGCGAAGCAGCTGTACACGCTCGACCTCGGCGCGTTGGTCGCCGGGTCCCGCTACCGCGGCGACTTCGAAGAGCGCCTGAAGAAGGTGTTGAAGGAGATCCGCACCCGCGGCGACATCATCTTGTTCATCGACGAGTTGCACACGCTCGTCGGCGCCGGTGCCGCGGAAGGCGCGATCGACGCGGCGTCGATCCTCAAGCCGATGCTGGCCCGGGGTGAGCTGCAGACGATCGGCGCGACCACGCTCGACGAGTACCGCAAGCACCTCGAGAAAGACGCCGCGCTCGAGCGGCGCTTCCAGCCGATCAAGGTCGAGGAGCCGACGGTCGTCCAGACCATCGAGATCCTCAAGGGCCTGCGCGAGCGGTACGAGTCGCATCACCGCGTCTCGATCACCGACCAGGCGATCGTCGCGGCGGCCAACCTCGCGGACCGCTACATCTCCGACCGCCACCTCCCCGACAAGGCGATCGACCTCATCGACGAGGCGGGCTCGCGCCTGCGCATCCGTCGTATGCAGGCCCCGCCGGACTACCGCGAGCTCGAGGACGAGATCTCGAAGGTCCGCAAGGAGAAGGAAGCCGCGATCGAGGCCCAGCAGTTCGAGCGGGCCGCATCACTGCGCGACCGCGAGAAGTCGCTGCTCGAGCAGCGCGCCGGTAAGGAGCGGGAGTGGCGCGCCGAGGGCGTCGACCTCTTCAACGAGGTCAACGAGGAGTCGATCGCCGAGGTGCTCGCGCTCTGGACCGGCATCCCGGTCTACAAGCTCACCGAGGAAGAGACCGCCAAGCTGCTGCGCATGGAGGAAGAGCTCCACAAGCGCATCGTCGGTCAGGAAGACGCGATCAAGGCCGTGTCGCAGGCGATCCGGCGCACGCGCGCCGGCCTCAAGGACCCGAAGCGTCCGAGTGGATCGTTCATCTTCCTGGGCCCGTCCGGTGTCGGCAAGACCGAGACCGCGAAGGCGCTGGCCGAGTTCCTGTTCGGTGACGAGTCCTCGATGATCCAGCTCGACATGTCCGAGTACATGGAGAAGCACACGGTGTCGCGGCTCGTCGGTTCGCCTCCGGGCTACGTCGGCTACGACGAAGGCGGCCAGCTCACCGAAGCCGTGCGGCGCAAGCCGTTCTCGGTCGTGCTGTTCGACGAGATCGAAAAGGCCCACCCCGACGTCTTCAACGCGCTGTTGCAGATCCTGGAGGACGGTCGCCTGACCGACGCGCAGGGTCGCACCGTCGACTTCAAGAACACCGTGATCATCATGACGTCGAACCTCGGCACCGCCGACCTGAAGAAGGCGGCGCTGGGCTTCGCGCGCTCCGACGAGCACGTCACGTACGACAAGATGAAAGAGAAGGTGCACGACGAGCTCAAGCGCCACTTCCGGCCCGAGTTCCTCAACCGCATCGACGACGTCATCGTCTTCCACCAGCTCTCGACCGACGAGATCACCGAGATCGTCGATCTGCTCATCAAGCGGGTGGTGACCCAGCTCGAGGCGCAGGGCTTGGGCTTCGAGCTCAAGAACGCGGCGAAGCTCCTGCTCGCGGCCAAGGGTTACGACGCGGCTCTGGGTGCGCGGCCGTTGCGCCGGGCGATCCAGCGCATGGTCGAGGACCCGTTGTCGGAGAAGATCCTGTGGAAGGAATTCCACGCCGGCGACACGATCGTGGTCGACGCGCAGGGCGACGAGATCGTCTTCACCAACGTCCACGCGGTCGAAGCGCCCCCGGTGGAGCCGCCGCCGCCCGTGGAGCTCGCGGGTTCCGGTACCGAGTAGCCCACGGATCGCGTCGACGACCCGGACGATCGTGGGTCTGTGACGCGATTCCGCCCCGTTGGCGCCGTTCTCGGCTTCGTCGTCCTGCTCGCGGCTTGCAACGTCAACACGCGCGTCGAGATCACGTTGCACGCCGACGGATCCGGCGCCCTGCGCACAACGGTTGTGCTCGACGCGGATGCGGTCGCGCGTCTGGGTGGCGCCGGCACTCTCGCGCAGAACGTCCCGCTCGGCGATCTGCGCGCCGCGGGGTGGGGCATCTCCTCGTGGACGCGGGGCACGAGCGGATCCGAGAGCATCGTGTTCACGCATCGGTTCGTCGACCCGAGTGATCTCGCCCGCCGGGTCGTCGACCTCGCCGGCCCGCACGGCATCCTTCAGAACCCGACCGTGACGCGTCAGCGCGGCTGGTTCGCTTCGTCGAACGCGGTGAGCATCGTGGTCGACGTGCGGTCGCCCTCGGTCGACATCGTCCACGACGCACCGCTCGCGGCGCGCCTGCGCGCCGCGGGCCTCGACCCGGCGCGGCTCGAGGCACAGCTCGCAGTGCAGCTCCACTCCGCGCTGCACCTGACCGTGGTGGTGCACCTGCCCGGCGGGAAGACGCGGTCGTACGACGCCGCGACCGGCAGCGTGAAGACGCTGCGCGTCGCCGAGGGCGGAACCGATTGGGACCACGTCGTCAAGTTCGGGATCGGGGTGATGCTCGCCTTGATCGCCGCGGCGTTCTTCCTCGCCGCGACCGTCGGCGCGCGCCGGAGCCGCCGCCGCGTGGTGCAGCGCGCCGAGAGGAGCCACGCGCCGGTGGGTTAAGGACGGTCGGGCGGGACGGTGCGCGTTCCCGGCGCACCGGGCGGCTACCGTCCGCCCCATGACCCGAACGTCTGTTCGCTCCGCCCTGTTCGAGTGCTCCACGTGCGGGAGCCAGTCGCCCAAGTGGCTCGGTCGCTGCACCGAGTGCGGCACGTGGGGCTCCGTCGCCGAGTCGGTGCCGGAGCCCGCGGCCAGGAGCTCGGCCTCGGGGCGGTCTTCGGTGGCGGTGCCGATGCCGATCTCGGAGGTCACGACGGCCGGGGCGGCGCAGCGGCCCACCGAGGTCGCCGAGCTCGACCGGGTGCTGGGTGGGGGGCTCGTGGCGGGGTCGGTCACACTCGTCGGCGGCGAGCCGGGGATGGGCAAGAGCACGCTGATCATGCAGGCCCTCGGGCGGATGGCGGCACGCGGCACCCGCTGCCTGCTGGTCTGCGCCGAGGAGTCGACCGCGCAGGTACGCACGCGCGCCGATCGTCTGGCCGTGCTCGCCCCGGAGCTGTTCGTCGTGTCGGAAACGTCGCTGCCGGCCGTCATGGCGCACGTCGCGACCCTGGAGCCGGTGATCCTCGCCGTCGATTCGATCCAGGCGGTCCACGATCCCGACGCCCCGGGCGCGGCCGGGTCGGTCACGCAGGTGCGCGAGGGCGCGCAGGCGCTGGTCCGGCTGGCCAAGGAGAACGACCTCGCGACGTTGCTGGTCGGTCACGTGACCAAGGACGGTGGGCTTGCGGGCCCGCGTGCGCTCGAGCACGTCGTCGACACCGTGTTGTCGTTCGAAGGTGATCGTCATCACGCCTTGCGGATGCTGCGCGCGTTGAAGCACCGCTTCGGCGCGACCGACGAGCTCGGGCTGATGGAGATGACGGCGAGCGGTCTCGAAGCGGTGAACGACCCGAGCGCGCTCTTCCTCGCCGATCGCCGCGTGGGCGCGACCGGTTCGGTCGTCACGGTGGTCATGGAGGGCACGCGTCCGCTGTGCGTCGAGGTGCAGTCGCTGGTCGCGCCGACGGGGGCTCCGATGCCGCGCCGCGTCGCGCAGGCGTTCGAGGGCAACCGGCTCTCGATGCTGGTCGCGGTGTTGCAGAAACGCGCGCGCATCGGTCTCGGCGATCAGGACGTGTACGCGAGCGTCGCCGGCGGTGTACGTGTGGCCGAGCCCGCGGCCGATCTCGCGGTCGCGCTGGCGATCGCGGGTGCGCGCGACGAGTTCGCAGTCGCCGGCGACACGGTCGTGCTCGGCGAGATCGGGCTCGGCGGTGAGATCCGCCAGGTTCCGCAGGCGCCCCGCCGGTTGGCCGAAGCGCTGCGGCTCGGGTTCTGCAATGCGATCGTGCCCGCGTCGACGCCCGATGTCCGGGGCGTGAGCCTGCGCCGGGTCGGCGACCTCCGCGAGGCGCTGCAGGCGGTCACGGCGCGGGCGGCCTCCGGCGCGGGGTAGCCTCAGAGCCGGTTCCGACCCGACCTGGAGGATCGATCCGTTGGCGCAGGGCCGATCGGAAGTTCTCTACGCCGCGCTGCGGTTGGTGGCACCGGGTACGCCCCTGCGGGAAGGCATCGACCGCATCCTGCAGGCGAAGATGGGCGCGCTCATCGTCGTCGGCGACGGCCCCGCGGTGCTGAACATCTGCTCCGGCGGGTTCCTGCTCGACGCCGAGTTCACGCCCCAGCGCTTGTCGGAGTTGGCCAAGATGGACGGCGCGATCATCCTCGCGTCGGACGGCACCCGGGTCGCCCGCGCGAACGTGCATCTCGTCCCCGACCCCGACATCCCGACCAACGAGACCGGGACGCGCCACCGCACCGCCGAGCGCGTCGCCCGCCAGATCTCCGTCCCGGTGATCACCGTCTCCGAGGAGATGGGCGTGGTCTCGGTGCACTACCAGGGCAACAAGCAGACGCTCGACCGGATCCCGCGGGTGCTCGCGCGCGCCGACCAGGCCCTGCAGATCCTCGGCCGCTACAAGGCGCGCCTCGACGGAGCCACCAGCGCGCTTTCCGCGCTCGAGGTCGAAGATCTCGTCACGGTCCGCGACGTCGTCGCGGTGTTGCAGCGCGCCGAGATGGTGCGCCGCATCGCGGAGGAGATCCAGGGCTACGTCGTCGAGCTCGGACTCGACGGCCGGCTCGTCGAGCTCCAACTCGAGGAGCTCACCGGCGGGGTGCTCTCCGACCTCCGGCTCGTCGGCAAGGACTACTTCGTCGAGTCGCCGGAATGGATGCTGGCGCAGGTCACCGCGCGCCTCGCGCACATCTCCGACGACGAGCTCCTCGACCTGCGCGTCGTGGGGTCGATCCTGCACCTCCCGCCCGAGCTCGACCTCGACTCGTCGCTCCAGCCGCGCGGGTACCGGCTGCTCAGCAAGATCCCCCGCCTGCCCGAGGTCATCGCCGGTCATGTGATCGAGCGCTTCGGCACACTGCCCAAGGTGATGCGCGCGAGCCTCGCGGACCTCGTCGAGGTCGAAGGTGTCGGCGAGGCGCGCGCCCGCGCGATCAAGGACGGGCTGTCCCGGGTCGCGGAGACGTCGATCCTCGATCGCTACGCATGAATACGGATCTCTCCGGCTAGCTTCTGCCGCATGGCAGCACTTCGCGAGGGTCCCGTCTACGACGTCACGGTCGAGGTCCGCCCGCTCGTCGTCGACGGTCTCGAGGTTCCGGCGGTGCACGCCCGGCCCGACGGCCTGCCGAGCGCAGGCCTCGTCCTGCACCCCGACATCGGCGGGCTGCGCCCCTTGTTCGAGGACATGGCCCGCCGCCTCGCGACCCACGGGCTCGCAGTCTGGGTCGTCGAGCCCTGGGCGGGCGTCCCCGCGGCCGAGCTGACGACGCTCGAGTCCCGGATGGCCCGCGTCAAGGACCTCGACGACTCCCAGCAGATGGACATCCTCGCGGCCGCGGCCAACCAGCTCGTCGTCGACGACGACGTCACGCGCGTCTCGGTCCTCGGCTTCTGCATGGGCGGGCACTACGTCTTCAAGGCGGCGGCGAGCGATCGCTTCGACGCGGCCGTGTCGTTCTACGGAATGGTGCGCACGCCGGAGGGCTGGCAGGGCCCCGGACACCGCATCGAACCGTTGGCGGTCGCCGCGCAGATGGCGCCGACCCTCGCCTATTTCGGATCGAACGATCCGTACACGCCCGCGGCCGACATCGAGGCGTTGCGGGCCGCGTGGAGTGGCCGTACGGACTGCGAGATCGTCGTCGTCGAGGGCGCCGAGCACGGGTTCGTGCACGACCCCGATCGCGACATCCACCGCGCCGACGACGCCGCGCACGCGTGGGAGCGTGCGCTCGCCTGGGTCGGCGCGCGCTAACCGTCCCGCGGCGTAGGAAACGCTAGACGGTCGCGCGGATCTCGAGTTCTTCGCGGTTCGTGACGCGGTAACGGCTGCGGCCCGAGATCTCGAGCCAGCCCAGCTTCACGAACAACGCGATCGCCTTGTTGACGCGCTCGCGTGACGCGCCGACCATGCCCGCGAGCTCTTCCTGGGTGAGCGGCATGCGGAACTCGTCCTCGCCGTCGGCGAGCTCGAGCAGCCGCTTGGCGGTGCGCCCGGTGACGTCGAGGAACATCGCGTCGGCGAGTGCCTCGTCCGTGGCGCGTAGCCGCCGGGCGAGGATGCGCACGACGGCCCAGAGCACCTCGGGCCGGCGGATGAGAACGTCGCGCACGTCGTCGAACTCGACCGCGATGAGATGGACGGTCGTGAGCGCGCGGGCGTTCGCCGAGCGCACGCCGCCGTCGAACATCGACATCTCGCCGAACAGTGCGCCCGGGCCGAGCACGGTGAGCACCGATTCGCGCTCGTCGGACGCCTTGGCGACGATGGCGACGCGACCGGAGAACACGACGTAGAGGTGCGTCGCCGGCTCGTCCTTCACGAAGATCGTGTCGCCGCGCCGATAGCGCGCCAGGGCCGTGCGCCCTCGAAGCTGCTCGAGCAGCTCGGGAGGCAATGTGCCGAAGAGGTCGGTCTTGTCGAGCACCGGCGTGCGTGCCGCCATGTCTGCGCGTTCCTGTCCTCGCGGGAGGCTATCCGAGCCCCGTCGGGGCCGCCCGGGTGTTTGTCGATCAACCGTCACATCGGCGCAATTCCATCCGGCCCTGAGTGTCTTCCGAATGGGCAATACCCGCCTTCAAGAGGTCCGCCGTGAGGCCGATGAGAGCGGGATGTTCGTGGAAGGTGTGCGCCTCTTCGTCGTGGTCCTCGGTACCGCCGCGGGCTTTTGGGCGGCGCGCACCTTTGGTACCGAGGCGCAGGGTCTCGGCGGCATGCTCGGCTGCCTGCTCGGCTACGTCAGCGGCGGCATGCTCGGCCGGGTCCTCGACCGCGCGCTCGGCGTGGTCGAACGGCGGGTCGACCGCCGCTCGCCGGCCCGCTTCGTGGCGGGCACCCTCGGCGCGCTCGCGGGCTCGGCTCTCGCGCTCGTGGTGGTTCTGCCGGTCGCGTTGCTCGTACCGGTTCCGTTCGCGGTTTCCATGGTCGGCCTCGCGTCGTGGATCTTCGCGTACGTCGGCTACCGGATCGTCGCGCGCCAGAGCGAAGCCGTGCTCGAGCTCCTCGGACTGTCGACGCGGCCCCTCGTGCGCGCGCAAGCCTTCGACGCCCGCGACGGCCTGCTGGTGGATTCGTCGGTCGTGATGGACGGCCAGCTGTTGCCACTGACCCGCGCCGGCGTGCTCAGCGGCGATCTCATGGTGGCGCGTTTCGTGCTCGACGAGGTCCAGGGCTTCGCCGACGCGACCGACGACGTGAAGCGTCGCCGCGCCCGCCGCGGACTCGAGACGCTCGACTCGCTGCGCCAAGAGGGAAACGTGCGGCTCTTCGTCCTCGACGACGAGCTGCCCGAGATCGACGAGGTCGACGCCAAGCTGATCGCGTTGGCGCGACGACTCCAGTTGCGGTTGCTCACGAACGACGGCCCGCTGGCGCGCAACGCGCAGCTACAGGGTGTGCCGACGACGAACCTGCGCAAGCTCGCGCAGGAGCTGACGCCGAGCATCGGGCCCGGCGACTACGTGCGCGTCTCCCTGACCCGAGAGGGCAAGGAGACGGGGCAGGGCGTCGGCCACCTCGACGACGGCTCGATGGTCGTCGTGAACGGTGGCCACGAACTGGTCGGCGGGCCGGAAGTGATGCTCCAGGTGACGTCCGTGGTCCCCACGGCCGCGGGTCGCCTCTTGTTCGCCCGGCTCGAAGAGGTCTAGTCCCGGTGCCCAGTCCCGATGCCTAGCCGGGGCGTCAGCGCCGTCCTGATCCACACGCTGTGGGCCAGACTGTCGCAGTGGAGACCTGGGCGATCGTCGTTGCCGCGGGCGGAGGCTCACGCTTCGGCGCGGCCAAGCAATTCGCGCGTCTCGGCGGGGTAACGGTCCTCGATCGCGCGGTCGGAGTCGCGCGCGAGTCGTGTGACGGCGTCGTCGTCGTCCTGCCCCCCGGGCGGGACTGGAATGCCCCCGACGGGGTGCGCACCGCAACCGGTGGAGACACGCGTTCGGCATCCGTGCGCGCGGGCCTCGCGTGCGTGCCCGAGGCCGCCGACGTCGTCGTCGTGCACGACGCGGCGCGCCCGCTGGCGTCGCGCGGGCTCTTTGCCCGTGTGATCGCGGCGGTCCGGGCGGGCGCCGACGCCGCGATACCCGGGGTGCCGGTAACCGACACCGTGAAGCGAGTGGTCGACCGGCGCGTCGTGGAGACGGTGCCCCGTGACGACCTGGTCACGGTGCAGACCCCGCAGGCGTTTCGTCGCGCCGCGTTGCAGGCCGCGCACGCCGGTGACGGCGTGGACACCGACGACGCCGCGCTCGTGGAATCGGCGGGCGGGACCGTCGTGATCGTCGACGGCGAACCGCGCAACTTCAAGCTGACCATCGTCGACGATCTCGAGCTCGCGCAGGCCCTCATCGAAGGCGCCCGCGCGTGAAGAGTCGCGTCGGCCTCGGTTTCGACGTCCACCCGTTCGGCGCGGCGGCGCCGCTGGTACTCGGCGGGGTGAGCATCGCGGACGCGCCGCGCCTGGCCGGCCATTCCGACGGCGACGCGGTTGCGCACGCCGTCGCCGACGCGCTCCTCGGCCCCGCCGGCCTGGACGATCTCGGGACGCTCTTCCCGGACACCGACGAGAAGTTCCGCGGCGCCGACTCGATGGAGTTGCTCGCCGAGGTCGCCCGGCTGGTCGCGCGAGAGGCCTGGTGGGTCGAGAACATCGACGTCACCATCGCCGCCGAGACCCCGCGGCTCGCACCGCATGTCGGCGCGATGGCCGCGAATCTCGCCGCGGTCCTGGCGCCGTTGCGCGAGCCGA
>Ga0265327_10004391_pt1 | contig 12516 bp, 13 predicted proteins | sample 41621metaG_FD_202089 | JGI IMG/M metagenome (GOLD analysis project Ga0265327, IMG submission 202089) | Rhizosphere microbial communities from Carex aquatilis grown in University of Washington, Seatle, WA, United States - 4-16-21 metaG | ecosystem: Host-associated > Plants > Roots > Rhizosphere...
CCCACCGAGCTGCACGACGATGTACCCCGGGACCCGCCACCACGGGAAGTCGCGGCGCAACGCGAACGCGATGCTGACCGCGGGGTTGAGGTGTGCGCCCGACACCTTGCCCATGAACAGGATGATGGCCATCACCATGAGCCCGGGGGCGACGACCGCAGCGGTGCGGCTGATGGTGCCAGGGAACGCCTGACCCATCATCCCGCCCCCGGCGGCCACGAGCACCAGGAAGAACGTGCCCAGCAGCTCCGAGAAGAGTCGTCGCCACTCCTGGGACGAGTCCTGGAAGTCCTGGACCGACTGCTGGAAGGTCTCGAGCTGCGAACCCAGGTACCCGGAGACCGCGTCGAACACCTCACCGTGCCCGAACGAAGGCCCCCCTTCGACGTCGCTCATCTCGACACACTGCACGCAGACCGGACCACACGTCAACACGGCGGGCGATAGGGTCATGCGATGTACATCGGTCTGGGTGTGTTCGCCGTGCTCGCCATCGTGGTCGTGTTCGCGGGCGCGGTCGCGATGAAGCGCCGCCGCGACTACGGCGACAGCGACGGTACCGACGAGATGAACGAAGCGGAGTTCCGCAAGTACGAAGGCTTCGACGACTGACGTTCAGCCGAGCACGCTGGCGGCGGTGACGTCGTCGTCGGGCAGCGGTGAATCCATCACCGCGGTGACCTCGAGGCTGCTCAGCACCACCGATCCCCTGAGGCTCGTGAGGAACGCGGTGTCGGCGGCGTCGCGTCCGGTGGCGATGCGCACGAGTCCGCGGCGCGGCGCGAGACAGGTCGCATCGACGACCAGCCACTCGCCGTCGACGAACGCTTCCACCACCGCATGGAAGTCCATCGGTTCCAGTCCGGGGGCGTACACCGCCACGAGGCGCGCGGGGACGCCACGCGCCCGCAGGATCGCGATCACGAGATGGGCGAAGTCGCGGCACACGCCTTCCTGGGCGAGCAGCGTCGACACGGCGCCGTCGATCGGGCGACTCGAACCCGAGACGTAGAAGACCCGGGTCCCCACCCAGCTGGACACCGCGTTCAGGAGATCACGGCCCTCGAGTCCCCGGAACTCGGAGTGAGCGAAGCCGGCGAGCCGATCCGACTCGCAGTAGCGGCTGGGACGCAGGTACTCCACCAGATCGATCTCGTCGACGGGCGGCGGCGCCGCTCGTCCGTCCACCACCGCGTCGTACATCACCGAGAACATCCCCGGTGACAGATCGCGCACCCGGTGCAATCGAGTGCCGTGCCCGCTGTCGAGCTCGGTCGCCCACAGCTCGACGCCGTCGAGCCAGAACGAGATCGTCTCGGTCGCCAGGTCGCGCGAGGACACCGCCACGGCGAGCACCACGTCCGCCGGCTCGACGATCTCGACCAACAGGCGAGAGGACACTGAGCGCCGCATCGCGCTCACTCTCCCATCTCCGTCCGCTGGACGACGATCCCGATCAGAGGCGATGTCGGACGGTGCCTGGGCCGTCGAAGGTGAGCCGTGAGCAGCGATCGAAGTCAAGCGAGCGCTCTACCCGAGCGCCACCGACCTCAACCGTCCGCGACCGTCCGCGTACCGACCTTCGGCCCTGTTCGAGTGGGCCCGGGTGGAGTTCGATGATGCGAGCCCACCGAGGAGCAGCGATGCAACCGACCACCAACCCCTACGCCGTCCGATTCGACGTCGACTACCCCGAACGTGAGCTCAACCGCGTGACGTCGTTCTTTCGCGTCTTCGTCGCGATACCGATCCTGATCCTGCTCGCGACGGTCAGTGGTGGCTCGCTCGCATTCGGCGGCAACCGCGGCATCGCCGTCGCGGGTGGTCTGCTCTTCGCCGCTCCGCTCCTGATGATCCTGTTCCGCCAGAAGTACCCGCGCTGGTGGTTCGACTGGAACCTCCAGCTCCTGCGCTTCGAGAACCGCGTTGCCGCGTACCTCCTGCTCCTGCGCGACGAGTATCCCTCCACCGACACCGAGCAAGCCGTCCACCTCGACATCGACTATCCGGACGTGCCACGCGACCTGAATCGCTGGCTCCCGCTCGTGAAATGGCTGCTCGCGATTCCGCACTTCATCATCTTGCTGTTCCTCACCTTGGCCATGTTCGTCGTCGCGGTGATCGCTTGGTTCGCGATCCTGTTCACGGGTCGTTACCCCCGCTGGGCGTTCGACTTCATCGTCGGGGTCATGCGCTGGCACAACCGGGTCTTCGGCTATGCGATCGTGCTCGTGACCGACCAGTACCCGCCGTTCCGGCTCCACTGATCCGGGGCGCGACGAGTGGTCCATTCGCGAGAATCGCCGGGCATCACGACGGCTCGAACCCGTCAATGAGCTCCTGCAACCTGGACGTCGGTTCGAGCCTGAGCTCGTGGCCGAGCAACTCTCGATACGAGGCGACCTCACGCAGCGCCTCGGAGCGATTGCCCTCGGCGACGTGCACGCGCACCACCGCTGCGTGTGCACTCTCGCGGAGCGGGTCGGCTCGCACCGCGGCGCCGGCCGCACTCAACGCCTCTCCGTAACGACCGATCGCAGACAATTCGTCGGCGAGAGTCTCCAGCGCATGGAGGCGCAGCTGGCGCCACTCCTCGCCGTCGACCAACACCCAGTCGTCGTACCAGCCTGGCAGCACGTCCTCCGAGAGGGTGCGCACCGAGTCCATACCGAGGTCCGTGTCGTGCAGCGGCGCCGCCGATTCGAGCAGGCGACGCACTAGTGCTCGTGCGGCTCGGAGATCGACCGCGACGCCGTCGGCGAGCACCAACTCGTGCGGCGTGACCCTCACCGCCTCACGGGCGACCCCGCCGAGCCGCCCCAACGCGGATCGCAGGCTCGACTGCGCATGGGCCTCGGAGGCGTCCGGCCACAACGTCGCGGCCACGACCCCGCGCATCATGACCCGATCACGGACACCGAGGAGCGCGAGGAGCCGCTGCGAGACTCCGGCGAGCGCAGGGAGCCGGTGGCCTTGGGCCCGAATGCCGAACGTCCCCAGAACGCACACTTCGAGGCCTGGGGGCCCCCCATCGTCCATGGTCATCGAGGCAAACCTCTCCACCGTGACGATCTGTGTCTCCGTACCAGAGTCCGGAGCGCATCAATCGCTCCCCACTGGATAGCACGATTTGGCTGGGAACGACGCGATCCGGCGCGGTCACGTGGGTGTGACGGTACGGTCACGGAGCGTGGTCCACGATTGGCTTCTTCTGATTTGAGCGGACTCGCGGTATGCCCAACGAGAGTGAACTGTCGGATGTGCTGCGTGAGTTCGCGCGCACGATGGTGACGGATTTCCCGATCCAAGCCATCCTCGATCATTTGGCGTTGCGGATCGTCGACATCTTGCCGATCACCGGCGCGGGCGTTTCTCTCATCTCCTCCGATTGCCGGCCCCGCCATGTGGCGGCTTCGAGTCCGCGGGCCTTGCGCTTCGTCGAACTCCAAGAGGAGGTCGGAGAAGGTCCGTGCCTCACGGCATACGCGACCGGCGCGTCGGTGAGCGTGCCCGACCTCCGAGTCGACGATCGGTTCCCGCGCTTCGGACCCTGTGCGCTCGACGAGGGCCTGCGCGCGGTGTTCAGCCTTCCGCTCCCGAAGAACGACGGACAACTCGGCGCGCTCGACTTGTACCGGGACACCCCCGGTCCGTTGGACGCAAAGGCGATCGCAGCGGCCCACACATTGGCTGATGTGGCCGCGTCCTACCTCCTCAATGCTCAATCGCGCAGCGACCTGGAGGACTCCCTCGCCACGTCGCGTCTGCGCGCGCTGCACGACGAATTGACGGGCCTACCGAATCGCCTGCTCGGCATGGATCGCCTCGCGGTCGCGCTCGCTCGCACCGCGAGGGCGGACGACTTCTTGGCGGTCCTGTTCTGTGACCTCGACGAGTTCAAGTTCGTCAACGACAGCGTCGGACACGAAGGTGGAGACCGAGTCCTGATCGAGGTGGCGCGACGCTTCAAGGAGCTCCTGCGAGCCGAAGACACGGTGGCCCGCACCGGCGGCGATGAGTTCCTCGTCGTGTGCGACCACCTCCGCGACGTGGCAGGAGCCACGACGATCGCGGAGCACATCCGCCGCGCCATCGAACAGCCCATCATCTTCGAGGATTTCGAAGCCGCGGTGTCGGTCAGCATCGGAATCGTGACCGTCTCCGGTGTTGACGCCCTGGACGCCGATCCGATGACCTTGCTGCGCAACGCAGATGCCGCCATGTATCGAGCGAAGGGCGAGGGCAAGGCTCGATGGGCGCTCTTCGACGAGAGTCTCGTCAGGGATGCCACGCACCGTCGCGAGCTCGAGCCCGAGCTACGCCGCGCACTCGCGAGCGAAGAGTTCGTCGTGCACTACCAGCCCATCTACGACCTCGACAGCAACGCCATCGTGGGCGTCGAAGCACTCCTGCGCTGGGAGAACCCCAAGCGCGGGCTGCTCCAACCGCACGACTTCATCGGTCTCGCAGAGGCGACCGGTCTGATCGTTCCGATCGGGCTGTGGGTCTTGCGGGAAGCCTGTGAACAGCTCTGCACGTGGCGCCGCGAGTTCGGCTGGCCAGGCTGGATGGCCGTCAACCTCTCGACCCGCCAGATCGCCGAACCCGGCATTGCCGCGATCATCAAGGACCTGCTGCACACAACCGGCCTCGAACCTGCACTGCTGCGGCTCGAACTCACCGAGACCGCCCTGTTGCGCGCCGGTCACGCATCGGCCGGCGAACTGCAGGCGATCCGAGACCTCGGCGTGCACGTCGGGATGGACGACTTCGGAACCGGATACGCCTCCCTCACCAACCTGCAAGAGCTCCCGATCGACTTCCTGAAGATCGACCGGAGCTTCGTCGTGACCCTCAAGCGCGGAGGACACGACAGCGACTGCGGGAACGCCATCGTGAAGGCGATCGCGCAGATCGGACAGACGCTCGAGCTCGAGACGATTGCCGAAGGAGTCGAGAACGAGGAGCAGACGGCCGTGCTCCGCGAGTACGGCTGCCCCTACGGGCAGGGCTATGAGTTCGCTCGTCCTGGGTCGGCGGTCGAGATCGGCGCGCGGTTGCGCCGGGCGACGTGGCCGATCAGCAGGTGGAGGATCGACCAACCCGCCTGAGCGGCCACCTTGACGGCCGCAGACCGCGTCAGCACTCAGCCGGACGCGGCCAGCGCCAGGACGCCGGGCACGCCTGCGTCCGCGGTGACGAGTGGACCATCAGCTGTGTCACCTCGGAGCTCGGCGTTGAAGAAGGCGTCGACGAGGGTTCCGACAGGCTGCACCCAGGGTGCATCCGTGGACGGGCCCAAGTGATCGCCGCCGAGCGCGGTGACGAGCCACTTGGGCCCAGTGGCATCGTCGAACAGCTGCTGGCTCGCGCCGTACGGGTTGATCTGGTCTGCATCGCCGTGGATGGCGAGCAACGGGGGCGCCTGCTTGTCGAACCACCCGCCCGGGAAGAAGGCTTCGGCACCGGTGAGGACGACCGCGGCGCCGACGGCCGGGTCCGCGTACGCGTCGTTGTAGGCAACGCCCGCGGTGGTGATCCCCCCGTCCGACTGACCGATCACACCGACCTTGGTTCGTGCGACCGCGCCTGAGAGCGGAACCGGCACCGTTGCCGGATCGGTGAAGGTGCGGATCACGAACGAGACATCGCTCGCCTGCTCCACGGGGTCGCGTTGGGGATCGTCGGTCACGGCGCTGCTCGACAACGGGAAGTCAGGGGCCGCCACGACGAACCCGTCGGCGGCGATCTCGCGCTCGAGGGTCACGTAGGTCCCAGCCGAGACGTCGTAGCCGTGCGAGAAGACCACGAGCGGGTAGCTCCCGGACGGTGCGGCGCCCGAGGTGAGCGTCCCGGCCGGGTCCGCCGTCGGGTAGTAGGTGGTGACCGTGAACGAGCGCGCCGACGAGTCCGGCGTCGAGCGAGTGGGGTCGGTCAGCACGGTCGTGACCTCGCCGAGGCCGAATGGCGGAGTCGGGGGAGGCGCAGCCGCTGCGGGCACGGTCTTGCCCGCCCGCTTGGCCTTCGTCCTGATCCGCCGGCGCGTCGAGCTGCTGGCGTGCGCGCTCGTCGGGTGGAGCGCCACCGCCCCGGCCGTCGGAGCGAGCACTGCCACGCCCGAAGCGAGCGCCACCAGCAGGACGATCACGAGCGATGTGCGGGGTCGGTGGCCGCGGTCGTCGCCCGTCATGTCCTCCAGGATCGCTCAACCCGCTGTGAGGGCACTGTGAAGGCGGGCAGCAGTCCCGCGTGTCAGTCGAGCAGAGCGCGCACGAGGGTCTTCTTGCAAAGGCCTGAGCGGCGTGGAGACAGTGCTCACCGAACGGCGAGGTCCTTGAAGCCGGCGACCGCAGTGGCGAGCAGGAGGGCGCCGGCTGCGAGTCCGGTCGTCGCCGCGAGGGTCGGGCCTGATGTGGCGGCCACGAGGACGAGCGGTCCCACGGTGAGGACCCAGCCGACCGGACGGAACCGGGGGATGTCGACGAGGTGGTCGAGCCACAAGAGGAGCGGTCCGATGGTGATCGCGATCGATGGCAGCACCCAGTCGCTGTGGCCGGCGGCGATCACGACGAACGGGAAGACGACCGATGCGACGAGTTCGATGATGGTGGCGAGGTTCACCGAGCGTTCGACTCGCTTCGCTTCGACCCCGACCGGCCTTCGCCCCTGACCAGCGGTGACGCGGATCCCGTAGACCAGGACCCCGAGGACGAGGACGAGCGCAGCGGCTGCGAGCAGCGTGCCGATGACCCCGCCGACGTTCAGGGCGCCGCGCAACAGCCAGAACGCGGCGAACGCGACCTGGATGAACCCGCCGACTCGTCGAACCCGCTGTGACCACGCGGCGCGGGCGAGCTCGGTGGATTCGTCCGTGGTGTACGTCGTCGTCATGTCGCGATCCTCAGGGTTCGGTACCAGGCGAGCGTGTCCGTGATCGCTCGAGAGAGTGGCGTGCCCGACGTTGCGAAGGTGCGCTCGTACTTCGATGTGTCGAGCACGAACGCGTCGTCGAACTCGTAGGACATCTCGGCGAGCTCTCGCATCATCGGATTGACCAGGCCGGCGGCTCGCAACGCGAACTTGGGGATGTTGCGGATGCCGACCGGGTGTCCGACGTCGGCGGCGACGAGGTCGAGGAGCGCCCGCGTCGTGACGGTCTCGGGACCTGGGAGGTGCCAGACCTCGCCGACCGACCGGGGGTCGGTGCCGAGGGTTGCCAGTCCGGTGGCGATGTCTGGGATGTAGCTGTAGGTGTGCGGCAGGTCGGGGTTCCCGAGGAAGTCGGCGCGCCTGCGGGCGAGGGCGTTGGCGAACACCCGGGCGCCCAGCGTCGAGTCCGTCACGCCGGGGCCGAAGAAGTCGGATGCGCGCCCGATCGTGACCTGGGCGCGCCCCTCTTCCCCCGCTGCCAGCAGCTCTGCGGTCATCGCCGCGCGGGTCCGGCCCTTCGACGTGGTGGCGACGAGAGGCAGGTCCTCGGTCATCGGCCGCCCCGCGACGGGGCCGTACCCGTAGACGTTCTCCATGCTCACGAGGAGCGCACCATTGCGCTCGGCGGCGGTGAGCACGTTGCGCTGGAGCGTCGGGAACAGCTGCGGCCACATGGTGTACGGGGCGTTCAGACACTGGTAGACGACCGAGGCTCCCTTTGCGGCGTCGATGGCCGCTTCGGCGTCGGTGACGTCAGCGGAACGCCAGTCGACCGATTGGGCGAGGGTTGCTGGTCGCTGCTGGGAGACTGCCCGGACGGCGACGCCGAGTTCGGCGAGTCGGGCGACGAGCGCGCGACCGACTTGTCCGGTACCGAAGACCACATGAAGGGGTGTGTCGCTCCGCAGGTCCGTCATGTTGCTCGTCGGAGCTCGGTCCGGACTCGGCGTTCGACGAAGAGCGGCACGAACTCGCGGATCGGGACCCCTTGGAGGGCGGCGAACTGTCGGCGGACTCGCGTCAGGAGCGCGTCGCGCGGGATGCGGTTGTCGAGGCGGTCGGCAAGGTGATCGGTGATCTCGTCGACGCTGTCGGGCTTTCGCGGAGCATGCATGTCACGCCTTCCAATGGGTGCGTCGCGGGAGGTCAGGAGTGGCGCGAGGAGTCACGACGACCTTGAGCGCGCCGGTATCGGCGGCGCGAGCGAACGTGTCGTACGCAGCGACGAACTCGTCCATCGCGAAGTGGTGGGTGACGAACTGCGACGCGTCGATGTGGTGGTTGGTGGCGAGTCGCATCAGTGTCGGTATCGAGTAGGTGTCGACGAGTCCGGTGGTGATGGTGACGTCGCGGTCCCAGAGGTGTTCGAGATGCAAGGTCGCTGATCGGCCGTGCACGCCGATGTTGGCGATGCGCCCGCAAGGTCGGACCAAGGTTGTCGCCAGCTCGAACGTGCCGGGCAGCCCGACTGCTTCGATGGCGACGTCCGCACCGAGACCACCGGTGAGCTCGCGTACGACCTCGAGTGGGTCTTGGCGACCGTTGTTGACGGCCACGTCGGCACCGAAGCGCTTCGCGGCGTCGAGACGACTGTCGACGAGATCGACGGCGACGATCTGGCTCGGGCTCAACAAGCGCGCACCGGCGATGGCGGACAGCCCGATCGGGCCGGCGCCGACGACGACGACGACGTCGCCGGGCTGGACGTGGCCGTTGAGGACACCGACTTCGTAGGCGGTTGGGAGGATGTCGGACAACATCAGCATGTCGTCGTCCGAAGCGCCGTCGGGTATCGGGTAGGTCGACGTGTCGGCGAACGGGACCCGCACGTACTCGGCCTGGGTGCCGTCGATGAGATGGCCGAGGATCCAGCCGCCGCCTCCGAGGCATTGCCCGAAGCGGCCGTCCCGGCAGTACCGGCATGATCCGCACGCAGTGATGCACGACACGAGGACCCGATCGCCGGGCTGTACGCGCTTCACCGCCGCGCCGACGGCTTGGACCGTGCCAACTGCCTCGTGGCCGAGGATTCGCCCGTCGATGACCTCCGGCAGGTCACCTTTGAGGATGTGGAGATCCGACCCACAGATCGTCGTCGCGTCGACCTTCACGATCGCGTCGGTGTCGTCAATGACGACGGGTTGGGGGACGTCCTCCCAGACGGTGTGGCCGGGACCGTGGTACACGAGCGCGCGCACGGGAGCTACACCGTCTCGACGTGGTGGGCGGCGATCTTCGGATCAGCCACGAAGTCGCCGATGGTGACGAGGAGCATGACTACAAAGCCCAGCAGGGCCGCGATGCCCGCGTAGAGCGCGATGGAGCTCACGACGGACCAGCCCCAGGCATAGAGCAACAGACCTCGTAGCGTCTCGCCCTTGAAGAGGGTGGCGACCTGGCCGGCCAGCTTGGCATTGGTCGGATCTGCTTGTGCGAGCGCGCTGACCTGCGAGTAGGTCTTGCCGTTGGCCACGGCCGCGAGGTGCACGTTGATGAACTCGTTGGCGTAGGCCTTGGCCTTCGGGCCGGAATCGACGCTCTGACCGGCGTACTGCTGGAGGCCAGGGAACTCCGCCGGGCTCAGGGCGGCGCTGCCCTTGGCCGGGAACGTGATGGCCTGGGCGTCGAGCTGATCGTGGACCATGTTCAGACCGAAGTGGGCCCCGAACAACAACAAGCCGCCACCGACGCCGAGGATGATCGTGAGGATGACCTCAACGGTGCGGCGCGTCCCAACGAAGCCGACCAGTGTGCGTCGCCGCTTCACGCCCCTCGTAACCGCAGGATCCGGCGTCGAATCCTCAGCAGATGACGAAGAGGGCGCGGGCGGAGCGAGAGTCGACATTGTGTTCCTCCGTGCATTCAGGAGGCGTCGAGCCCGAACGGGCGACAACCGTGTGCGGTCGTCCAGCCCGAACCAGGCGCTCTCGAGGTGCCGACACGACGGTCGCGTGCCGTGCCCGCACCGTACCCGTCGCCTCCTACTACCGCAGTATTTCTCTAGAAATGTTAGTCTGGTGTTCATGGTGACCGCCAAGCGGTCACCATGAACTGACACGTGCGAACACGCACGAGCTCTGCACGCCGGCCTCGGACTCGTCCCTCCGGCCTCCGCTGGCCACATGGCGCGGCGAGCTCGAGCCCGCGCTTACCCCGGTTGACGGCGTGCGTTCGGTGCTCCAGGCTCGCGTCGCTGTCCTACGTGACAACGCCGCTGACGCGCTCTCGGTGTCGGCGACGGACGACGCACGCTCCGCGCGTCCGCCTTCGTCGGCATCGAGACGGCTCGACAACAGCGGACCGGCACGGCATCTCTCGCGGGAGCTGAACGATGAAGCACAAGATGAGCCGCAAGAAGTACCTGCGGGAACTCAGACAGCTCCACGGAGAGCTCGTGGCGATGCAGGAGTGGGTGAAGGCATCTGGCGCCAAGGTGTTGATCGCGTTCGAGGGGCGCGACACGGCCGGCAAGGGTGGGACGATCAAGGCGATCACCGAACGGGTCAGCCCGCGAGTGTTCCGCGTGGTCGCGCTCCCAGCGCCGACCGAACGCGAACGTTCGCAGATGTACATCCAGCGTTACGTCCCGCACTTTCCTGCCGCGGGCGAGGTCGTGATCTTCGACCGCAGCTGGTACAACCGCGCCGGCGTCGAGCGCGTCATGGGGTTCTGCACCGAGGAGCAGTCGCGCCGGTTCCTCGAACAGGTCCCCGCAGTCGAGAAGGCCATGGTCGACTCGGGGATCATCCTGCTCAAGTACTGGCTCGAGGTCAGCCCTGGCGAGCAGACGCGCCGGCTCGAGAGCCGCATCGACGATCCGCGCAAGATCTGGAAGCTCTCGGAGCTGGATCTCGCGTCCTACTCGCGCTGGGACGACTACACGCGCGCCCGCGACGACATGTTCGCGACGACCGACACGGCATGGGCGCACTGGTTCGTGGCACACTCCGACGACAAGCGCAGCGCTCGGCTCAACGTGATCACGCACCTGCTGAGCCAGGTCCCGTACGAGCCGCCACACCGCAAGAAGGTCAAGCTGCCCGAGCGCAAGGCCCATGACACATCTGCACCCGACGACGCACACCTTCGCTACATCCCCACTCCCTTCCCCGCCGACGGCGATGCTGCCGCTTCGTAGTCCTGTCGCTGTGCGTCTGCGAACGACCGCCGCCCTCGTCGGGCTCGTCCTCGTGGCTGCGGCCTGCAGCAACGGCGACGGCGGCCACGCGTCGTCTTCGCCGACGACCGCCTCGGAGCAGGGGCGGAAGTTCCACCTGATCGCGCCCGAAGGGCTCAGGACCATCCTGACCCGTGAGCGGCGTGCCGGCCGGCAGGACGAGCGCTCGACCACCTCGTCGTCGTCAACGACCACGACGACGACGCTCGCGCCGGCAACCGCGCCGTTCACCGTCGGTACCTCGTCGCAGACCTTCGTCGACCCGACTCGAACCGGACCCGCGCGCGGAGGTGCCCCACCGGTCGCCGGGAGAACGCTCCTCACGACGATCTACTACCCGACTCCGGCGTCGGCTCCGAGCTCGCCCCCGGTCGTCGGCCCGTTTCCGCTCCTCGTGTTCGCTCACGGCTATGCCATCGACGCGGCCGCCTACGCCCCGTTGCTGCACGACCTGGCCGCGGGCGGGTATGTCGTCGCCGCCCCCGACTTCCCGGGCACCAGCACCGCCCATCCCGGCGAAGCAGTGCGCGCCGATTCCCTCGAGGAACCGGCAGACATCTCCTACGTCATCACTTCGATGATTGCGCTCTCGGGGCAACCCGGCCCGCTCGCCGGGCTCGTCGATCCGAACGCGATCGGCGATGCCGGGCAATCGGACGGTGCCGTGGTCGCCGGAGCTGCGGCGTACAACACGTGCTGCATCGACCCGAGGATCAAAGCGTCGTCACTCCTCACCGGAGGCGCGTTCGGGTTCGATGGTCAGTGGTTCCCGCCCGGCACCCCGCCCGTGCTGTTCGTGCACGCAACCGCCGACGAGGTGAACCCGTACAGCGCCAGCACCTCGATGTTCGCCCAGGCCCAGTCACCCAAGTACCTCTTCACCATTGACGGTGGTTCGCATCTGGAGGTCTACGTCGACCCACCGTGGGAAGAGCACGTCGCGACGGCGATGGTCGCGTTCTTCGATCTCTACCTCAAGGGCGACGCCACGGCAGCCGACCGACTCACCGCGGCAGGCAACACGCCCGGCTACCGCCTCGAATCCGGTTGACGCCCACCGCGACGCGTTGCTGCGCCGGCGCGTGATCGACTGAACGCAGACACGTCCGACCGGTGACACGAGATCAATAGAATCCCGCCCCGTGACGGGGCAGGGGACGACTCGACGACGGTTCCTCGCGGAGATGGGCGCGGTGGTCGGCGCCGGTGTGGGTGCGAGCGCGCTCGGAGGCTTCTCCCTCGATGGCGCAGACGTCGGGGCAGCAGCCGCCCCGGTGTCGGGGGCCGGCAGCCTCGCCGGCATCGACCACGTCGTCGTCCTGATGCTCGAGAACCGGTCGTTCGACAACGTTCTCGGCTGGCTCTACGACTCGGCCAACCCGGCGCCGTTCGACCAGGTTCCCGTCGGT
>Ga0265327_10004392_pt1 | contig 12514 bp, 4 predicted proteins | sample 41621metaG_FD_202089 | JGI IMG/M metagenome (GOLD analysis project Ga0265327, IMG submission 202089) | Rhizosphere microbial communities from Carex aquatilis grown in University of Washington, Seatle, WA, United States - 4-16-21 metaG | ecosystem: Host-associated > Plants > Roots > Rhizosphere >...
CTACTGGAAAGCTAACATGCCGGTTTTTGCTCGTGGCGTCCCGGACGTGGACACGCTGCATAGGGACATGGTGAAGGCGGGGATTCCGCTGAAGGACAAGCAGGGACGGCCTGCGGGCATCCACACTTTCCGCCGCACATTCATCACGTTTCTGCAAAACACCGATATGCATTCGCGGGTGATGAAGCAACTGGCCCGCCACAAGAGTCTGCGGCTGACGGATTGGACCTATACCGACACAACGAAGCTCCCGTTGCAGGATGGAATCGACAAATTGGCTGCATTGGCCTCTCCACGCAGTTCTCCACGTTTTTCCGGCCAGAACGGGGTTTTGGTGTCCAAAGCTGTCCCAACCGAAAAATCCGGTCCGCTCAAATTTATCTCCGAAGTACCTGAATCCGAGAAAGCTTGTCCCGTATTAGACGGCGTTGTCCAAAGTAGTCCAGAGCTGGTGATGGTGCCCGGAGAGGGGGTCGAACCCACACGACTTTAGAGGTCGACGGATTTTGAGTCCGTTGCGTCTGCCAATTCCGCCATCCGGGCGCACCAAGGCCGCGAAACAAAGCCGCCCGCGCTTCGTTGTAAACACCCGAATTTCTGCTTTGCTTCCCGGATTGCCCTTGGCGAGTTCCAACCTCAACGCCCCCAGACCGTGCCGACCAACCCCACCCCCAAGCCCAGCGGTCATCAGCGCGTGACGGCGCTGGAGCTCAGCTCCCCGGAAAACGCAGCCGCGACCTGGTCGCCACTGCGAATGCACCCGACCGCGGACGCAGCGACGATGCGCTGGCTCGCCGGGCCGCCGGCGGCGACGGCGAAGGCGGCCCAGTGGATTTCGGCGCTGTTCGTTGCCTTGGTTTGGGTCGCCTCCGGTGCGATCGCCCAGGACCCCGACCCATTGAAGAACGGCTTCCAGGATCCGCCGGCCGCCGCACGGCCCCTCGTCTGGTGGCACTGGATGAATGGCAACATCAACCAGGAGGGCATCAGACTCGACCTCGACTGGATGCACCGCACCGGCATCGCGGGCTTCCAGAACTTCGATGCGGCCCTCTCGACGCCCCAGGTCGTCGAAAAGCGGCTGGCCTACATGACCCCCGAATGGAAGGACGCATTCAAGTACGCCATCGTCACCGGAGACAAGTTCGGCATGGAAATGGCGATCGCCGGCTCGCCGGGCTGGAGCGAGTCGGGCGGACCATGGGTGCCGGCCGCCCACGGCATGAAGAAATATGTCTGGAGCGAGACCATCGTCGAGGGAGGGAAAACATTCACCGGCAAAATCGCTCCGCCACCTGCCGTCACCGGGCCGTTCCAAAACCTCGCCCTGGCGTCCGGGGATCCGGCGGCGTCCCAGAAATTCTACGCTGACGCCGCGGTCGTCGCATTCCCCCTCCCGCCGGAAGGCTCCGGCGCAAATCCCGCGCCGGCGAAGGTCACCGCCGGCGGAAGGGAAATCGACGGCGTCCTGCTGAACGACGGCGACCTGACCAAAGGCGTCGACCTGCCGATTCCCGGGCCGGGATTGGCGGCTTGGCTTCAATTCGAATACGCCTCCCCGGAGACAGTCCGCGCGATCACGTATGTGGTGTCCGAACCCGGCGAACTCGAGGCCGCCCTGACCGGCGCCGCCGCGGCGGACAAGACGGTGGAGGCGAGCGACGATGGCAAGACGTTCCGGCCGGTCGCCACGCTCGTCGCCGGCGAGGCCCCGCAACACACCATCTCGTTCGCACCGGTGACGGCGCGGTTCTTCCGGGTCATCTTCAAGCCGATGCCCCGTCCTCCGGTGCCCGGCTGGGCGGTGGGATCGGATCCCGCGTCCTTCGGCCTCGACCCCTCCCATCCGCGCAAGTCGTACCGGGTGGCCGAATTGGTGTTGCACCCGGATGCCCGCGTGAACCGATTCGAGGAAAAGGCCGCGTTCGTGCCCGACAGCGACGTCGCCAGCTACGCGACGCCGACGGCGGCCGGGTCCGCGGCGATCGCGAAGTCAGGAGTGGTCGACCTGACTGCAAAACTGCGCCCGGACGGGACGCTCGACTGGAATCCGCCGGCCGGCCGCTGGATGGTCGTCCGCCTCGGGTTTTCGCTGCTCGGCATCACGAACCACCCCGCCACACCCGAGGCCACCGGCCTCGAGGTCGACAAGCTCGACCGCCGGTTCGTGCAGGATTATTTCGAAAAATACCTCGACAGTTACAAGGAGGCGATTGGGGCCGACTGGGTCGGGAAAAAGGGAATCCGTTACGTGATCAACGACAGCTGGGAGGCCGGATCGCAGAACTGGACCGACCGCATGATCGAGGATTTCCGGCGGCTCCGCGGCTACGACCCGGTCCCGTGGCTCCCGGTGTTGACCGGCCGTGTCGTGGACAGCGCCGCTGCCAGCGACCGTTTCCTGTGGGACTTCCGGAAGACCATCGCGGACCTGATCGCGGACGAGCATTATGGCCAGTTGGAGGAAACCCTGCACACGTACGGGATGGGACACTACTCCGAGTCCCACGAGGGCGGACGCGCCTTGGTCGCGGACGGCATGGAGGTGAAGAAATTCAGCGAGGTCCCGATGAGCGCGATGTGGACGCAGCGCCCGGGCGTGAACAAGGTGCAGTTCTCCGCCGACGCCGACTGCCGCGAGTCGGCATCCGTCGCCCACATATACGGGCAAAATCTCGCCGCCGCGGAATCGATGACCGCGTCCGCCGCCGCTCCTTGGGCGTGGTCGCCCGCCACCCTCAAGCCGACGGCCGACGCCGAGTTCCTCGCCGGCATCAATCGGTTTGTGATTCACGAATCGACGCATCAACCACTCGTCGGGAAAGCGCCGGGCCTGACGCTCGGGCCGTACGGACAGTGGTTCAACCGCAACGAAACCTGGGCCGAGCTGGCCCGCCCGTGGGTCGATTACCTGGCGCGGACCAGTTTCCTGCTCCAACAGGGGCATTTCGCCGCGGACGTCGTGTATTTCTACGGCGAGGACTCGAACCTCACGGCGGTGTTCGGGGACAGCGCCCCCGCCATTCCGGCGGGCTACAATTTCGACTATGTCAACGCGGACGGGCTGATCCACGAACTCCGCGTCGCGAACGGGACAATCGTGACAAAGACCGGCATGCACTACCGCGTGCTCGGACTCGACCCGCGTTGCCGGCAGATGTCCCTGTCGGTACTGCGGGCAATTCGCCAACTCGTGCGGGACGGAGCCGTCGTGACCGGACCGAAGCCCACGGACGATTCCAGCCTGGCCGATGACCAGACCGAGTTCGCGAAGTTGTCCGGGGAATTGTTCGGCGACGGGTCAGGCGTGCACCAGACCGGGAAAGGAACGGTGTACGCCGGCCGGACGCTGGACTCCGTCCTCGGTGAGCTGCGCCTGCAACCGGACTTCACTTACGCGCGACCGGGCGATGAGGCCGACGTGAAGTTCGTCCACCGGACGCTGCCCGACGGCGACCTCTACTTCCTGGACAACCGCAGCGACCGCGAGGCGTCGTTCGAGGCCGTCTTCCGGGTCGCCGGCCGGCAGCCCGAACTGTGGCACGCCGAGACCGGCGCGTCGGAACTCGTGTCGTTCACGACGGAGAACGGCCGCTGCGCCGTGCCGCTGCGGCTGGAGCCGTGGGGAACGGTGTTCGTGGTGTTTCGCCAGCCCACCCAATTGACCTCGCTCGTCGTTCCACCGACGACGTACACCACGCTGGCCACGCTGAGCGGACCGTGGACCGTGAGCTTCGAGCCGGACCGCGGCGCACCGGCCTCGATCACCCTGAGCGTGCTGTCGGCCTGGAACGAAAGCGCGGATCCCGGCGTGAAGTACTTCTCCGGAGTCGGCACCTACACCAAGACCCTGCTGGCGCCAGCCGAGTGGTTTGCCAAGGAAACGCACTTGTGCCTCGATCTGGGGGACGTGAAAAATCTGGCGGCGGTCACCATTAACGGCACGCCGGTTGGCGTCGCCTGGCACGCGCCCTATAGCGTGGACGTGACCTCGGCCCTGAAGCCAGGCGCGAACGAGATCAAGATCAGCGTGGCGAACGCCTGGGTGAACCGGTTGATCGGGGACGAACAACCGGGAGCCGCGAGAATCGCGTTCGCCGACGTGAAGCCCTACAAGGCGGACTCTCCGCTCCTGCCGTCCGGTCTGCTCGGACCCGTGTCGGTGATCCGCATCGACCACTCCAAATAGGTCCCGGGCGCCGCCGGGACATTTTGCGAAGCCCGGTCCGGACGGCGGACCGGCGTCACGCGCCGGCCCTACGTCGCGAGCGAGCTCGCTCCCACAACGCGCGCCTCGCGCGGGTCCTGGTATTGAACCACAGAGGCACAGAGGGACGAACGGAAGCGATAGTCCTCAGCCTCCCGGACCGAGAGGTGGCTTTGCCCGTGGTTCGGTCTTTCAACCTTCAACTTTCAACATTAAACTGACCGACCCCGGCTTGTAGCGACCGCGGCATGTGCGTCGCGTTGCCGGATGTCCCATCGGTCTTTTGGCTAGCCAACGCGTCCGGAGGCCGCGTTCCACCAACGAAGCCGTCCGCGCGGGCCGTTCTGCGCGGCCCGGCGTCAAGCGCCGGCCTTACGTTCTCCCAAACTTTCTCGTTCTCTTTCTCATTCTCATTCTCGGCCCGCGGGGACGCGGCCCTCCATCGCTCGCACCGATTGGCTCGTTCTCCCAATCGTTCTCGTTCCCTTTCTCTTTCTCGATCTCCGGCGGCCCAGGCGGCCATCCGGAACAAGAGAAAGATCAAGATTACGAGTAAGAGAATGATTCGGGGCGACGCCATCGCCTGATTTTCGCGAAAAGCCAAGATATGCGCAGCCAAGGTGTCCGGGCGCACTATGCTTGGCTGAAAACGCCGAAGCCCGCTAGCGGTTTGGCAGCCGTCGATTGTCGCGGTTTGTGGAGTCGCCGGGGCCCACGCTCGTTCAAATCCAGAAAATTACATCGATGAATGCGGAAATGATCGTGACGGTGCGGCGGAATTTTGCCCGGGCCTTGCTGGCGGTTGTGTTGGCCGGCCCGGTTTGGGCACAATCAAACTACGCCACCCCCTACGAGTTCACCACCCTGGCGGGCGGTGCCCCCGGCAGCGCCGACGACACCGGGACCGCCGCGCAGTTTCAAAACCCGCTGGGCGTGGCGGTGGACGCCGCAGGCGTCGTCTATGTGGCCGACGTCGAGAACCACATCATCAGAAAGATCACTGCCGGCGGGGTGGTCACCACATTCGCCGGCGTGGCGGGGCAAAATGGCTCGGCTGACGGCATTGGCAGCGCCGCACGGTTTAGCTATCCTTTTGCGGTGGCAACGGACGGTTCGGGCAACGTGTACGTCGCGGACGCGGGAAATAATACGATCCGGAAGATCAGTCCCGGCGGCGAGGTGACCACCCTCGCCGGCACCGCCGGACCCGGCGGCTTGGTGGACGGCACCGGCAGTGCGGCGCGGTTCTACTATCCCGAAGGACTGGCGGTGGATAGCGCGGGCAATGTCTACGTCGCCGACTACAGCGCCATCCGCAAGGTGTCGCCCGACGGAGTCGTCACCACGCTCGCAGGCCTCCCCTCCGCCGGGCCGTTCGACTCGTGGGCCGTGCTCTCCGGCTTCGGGATCGGTTCGACGGACGGACAGGGTGGCCAGGCGCGTTTCAACCAGGCCTCTGCCGTGGCGGTGGACGGTGCCGGCAATGTCTACGTCGCGGACCAAAGCAACCACACCATCCGAAAGATCACCCCGGACGGCACGGTTTCGACCTTCGCCGGCACGGCCGGTGTGCCCGGTTCGACGGACGGCCCGCGTGACACGGCGCTGTTTGACTCCCCCGCCGGAGTGGCGCTGGATGCCGCGGGCAATTTATACGTCTCGGACTCCCGGAATTTCACGATTCGCCGAATCTCGCCGGCGGGCGTCGTGACCACCATGGCCGGATTGGCCGGCACCCTTGGCGCGGTCGACGGCATCGGCGTCTCCGCCCGCTTTGGCGTCACCGGCCGCCTCGCGCTCGACGCCTCGGGCAATGTCTACGTCGCCGATTCATCCAACAACACTATCCGCAAGGGAAGTCCGGCTTTTGTCATTACAACCCAACCCACGAGCCAGACGGTGGCCGTCGGGCAAAACGCGATCCTGTCCGTCGCGGCATTTGGCGAACCCGCGCCAAGTTGCCGGTGGCAGTATTCCAACGACGGTGGCACGACCTGGCACGACCTCGCTGACAGCGCCACCTACACCGGCACCACCACTTTCACCCTGACCGTGAACATGGCGGACTACGGCGGTGCGCAACTCCGGGCCGTGCTCACCAACCCGAGCGGCACGGTGACGAGCAATCCGGTGGGAGTCGCCACCCTGCCCCCGATCCCCAAGACGCCCGGCCTGCTCTGGGGTCCGGGCACGCTGGTGGCCGGACTGGGCTACCAGACCACGCCGACGCCGGTTGCCACCGGAGTGGCATCCGTGACGACCGGGTACAGCCATAGCCTGTACCTCAAGACCGACGGAACGCTCTGGGCCATGGGCAACAACGCCTACGGCCAGTTGGGTGACGGCACGACGGTCGACCGCAGCACGCCGGTGCTGGTCGCGACCAACGTCGTGAAGGCGTCGGCGGGCGGATTTTTCAGCGCGTTCATCAAATCCGACGGAACTCTGTGGACGATGGGCAACAACGGCCTGGGCAATCTCGGCGACGGCACCTTCACGGATCGCTCCACCCCCGTTCCAGTGGCCGCCAACGTGGCCTCCGTGGCCACCGCCCACGGCGTGTGCTACTTCGTCAAGACCGACGGCTCGCTCTGGGTCGCCGGCAACGATGGTTACGGGCAGCTCGGCGACGGCGGCAACGACCTTCGCTGCGATCCCGTGCAAATCGCCACCAACGTGGCTTCGGTCGCGGTCAGCGAACAGCACTGCCTGTATGTCACCACCGACGGAAACCTATGGGCCACGGGACTGAACACTTCCGGCGAACTCGGCGACGGCACCACGACCAATCGCAACACTCCTGTGGAGGTGGCCAGCGGCGTCGCCGCCGTCACCACGAGCCAGCTCGGCGACGAACCGTGCAGCCTTTTCCTCAAGACTGACGGTTCGCTCTGGGCCATGGGCGGCAATCGCAATGGCCAGCTCGGCGACGGAACCACCGTCAACCGCAGCACCCCGGTCCAAATCGCGACGGGTGTTGTCAAGGTGGCCGGCGGCAGCGGCTACAACCTGTTCATCAAGGCGGACGCCTCCCTCTGGGCCATGGGGGCGAACGATTACGGCCAGCTCGGCGACGGCACCACCGTCAACCGCAGCTCGCCGGTGCGGGTGGCGAGCGGAGTCGTCGACGTCACCGCCCGGGCGAACTCGACGTTGTTCCTCAAGGCGGACGGCTCGCTCTGGGCTATGGGCGACAACCGCTATGGCCAGCTCGGCGACGGCGACGCCTTCAATTGCAGCGTTCCCGCGCCGGTGGCCGGCAGCGTGACGACCATCGTCGCCTCCAATACCGTGGATCTGTTCATCACGGCGGACGGGACGCTGTGGACCGCCGGCTCCGACGCTTACGGCCAACTCGGCGACGGAGTCGTTCTGCCCGATCGCACGCTGCTCGCGAGCGGCGTCGTGGCGGCGGAGCTCGGCTCCACCACCAGCCTCTATGCCAAGGGCGACGGCAAGCTGTGGTCTCTGCCCGGCGGGCAGATCCCCGGCGTGAGCGGCGTGACGGACGTGATCGTGAGCGACTACGATTTCCAGCGGCTCTACCTGAAGTCCGACGGCTCACTCTGGCGACTCGCTCCAGACAACACCTCTTCCCGCGTTGCGGACGGGGTCGTGTCCGCGGGTGCCGGCCTGCACTACGTCGTCTATTTGACGAGCGACGGCACGCTGTGGGGTCAGGGCGGCGGCGATGGCGCCATTCTGTTTGGCGACGGCCTCGCTCCCGTCCAGGTGGCGACCGGCGTGGTGGCCCTCTCCGCCGCGGGGTGGCACGTGCTGTTCGTGAAGAACGACCAGACTCTTTGGGGCATGGGCACGGTCTGGAACGGTTGGGGCGACCAGTATGCGTACGACGAATTCGTCGCGACGCCCGTGCAGTTGGAAACGGGGGTCATCGGCGCAGTGGCGAATCCCGGCCACAATCTTTACCTGAAGAATGACGGCACGCTCTGGTCGCGGGGTTCCGGCTGGGCCTGGTATACCGGGCCGGCCGTGCTGGTGGACACCGACGTGGTGCGCGCGGCATCGATCGGCTACACCCACAGCATGTACATCAAGGGCGACGGCACCCTCTGGGACCGGACTGGAATTCTCGATCCTCTTGGGGCTGCGGTTTTGGTGGCGCCGGGGGTCGAAAGCGTCATGGCCGGCACCGACTCCGACGATATCTTCATCCAGCAGCCCGGCGCCGGCACCAAGCCGGCCGTCGCGGCGCAGGCTCCGTCGGCCGCGGTCGTCTGGGGCGAAACGAGGCTGCAGGCGTTGGCCACCGGCACCGGTCCGTTCAGCTACCAATGGTACAAGGACGGCGTCGCGCTTCCGGGCGGCCGGGCAGCGCAATTGCCGATCGCCAACGCCGGGCCCGGCGATGCCGGCACTTATACCGTCGTCGTCACCAACGCCGCCGGCAGTTCCACCTCGAATGGCGCCCTCCTGAGGCTGCAACCCGCGGGCTCGGACTTCAACCTCGATGGGAAGCCCGACCTCCTCTGGGAAAACACCGCCACCGGCGAACGTTACCTCTGGATGATGAACGGGAACGCCTTTGCGGCGAGCTGGTTCCTCGGCGTCATCGACGAGTCCTGGCAGATTGCCGGTAGCGGTGATTTCAACCAGGATGGGAAGCCGGACATCCTCTGGCAGAACACCATCACCGGCGAACGCGTTATCTGGCTGATGAGCGGCACCAACCTTATCGAGGGTGTTTATTTTGCCGTGGTTCCCCCCGAGTGGTCGATCGCTGGCGCCGCCGACTTCAACGGCGACAGCAAGCCGGACATCCTCTGGCAGAATGCCGTCACCGGCGAGCGTGTCATCTGGCTGATGGACGGGACCGCCTTCCTCGGCAGCATCCAGCTCGGGGTGATTCCCACCGGATGGTCAATCGCCGGCGCCGCGGACTTCAATGGCGACGGGCAGCCCGACATTCTTTGGCAGAACCCGACCACCGGCGAGCGTGTCGTCTGGCTGATGAACGGCGCGGTCCTCCAGAGCGGCGTCTATTTGTCCGCGGTCTCCATCGACTGGTCGATCGCCGGAACCGGCGATTTCAACGGCGACGGCCGGGCGGACATCATCTGGCAAAACAAAATCACCGGCGAGCGCGCGCTGTGGCTGATGGATGGCACCGTTTATTCCTCGGGTGTCAGCCTGGGCGCGATCCCGCTGCAATGGTCGATCCGGAATTGAGCGGGGGAAACTCCTTAAACCACCGATGGGCGAAGATGACGGCAGAAATTACGTGAGCCCGAATGGGAGGGACCGATGCCCTCGTCGGTCGGTATCGTGATGCCGGGCGGAGATCCCCACTCCGTCAATTCCGGATCGACCACTCGCTCGGCACGACGCCCAGCGATGCGCCGGAAAGATAGCTCGTTCCGCTCATGAGCCAGATGACCCGCTCGCCCGTGACAGCGTTCTGCCCGACCAGGTCGCAACCCCGTCGCCGTTGAAGTCACTGGCGCCGGCGATCTGCCATTGCCGAGTAAATCGCTCGAACGGCACACCGGACCGATGCACCGTCTCAACCTGATCAGGTCCCGATTATTTCCATCGGAATCTTCGCTTCAAGCGAGCTGTTGCTTCAACCGGTCCGCGAGGCGAATAGCCAGCGCGACGATGGTGAAGGTTGGGTTCACTCCCGCACCAGTGGGGAAGCACGACGATCCAGCCACGTAAAGGTTTCCAATCCCGTGGACCCGGCAATTCGCGTCGACCACGCCGCGCTTCGGATCGTCGCTCATTCGAGTGGTGCCCATATGGTGCCAGCCCGCGCTGGTCGACGCGGGCAGGCCGGACTCGCGGTCGTCCGCCAGCCCATCCTTCAGCTTCACCCTCCCCAGGCCGGCGGCGCCGGCCTGCTGGCCCATGATCTCGTAAATCCGCCGCGCGCTCTTTCGCTCCAGCGAGGTGAAGGCCCAGTGCAACGCCGCCCGAGGTACGCCCAGTTCGTCCTTCTCGTCCGCCAATGATACCCGCGACAGCGGGTTGGGCGCCTGCTCCAAGCGCATCGTCATCTGGAACGCCTGGTGCATCCGCGGGGCATGGCCCGCGAGCAGCGATCCGAAGAACTGGCTAACCCGGCTCCCGGAGGCGCTGGCCAAAGCCTTCCTCACCGCGTCCTCGTTGATGCGCGGGTCGGCGTCCGACCACACCTGGATGTAGGGCGGCATCCGCTGGGCGAACTCCAGCGGGGTGAACGAGACGATGCCGTTCAGAATTCCCCATTCGGCCTGCTTCTGCGCCGCAATCGCCAACTCGCCCTGCACGCGCGGCGGTTGCGTCATGTACAGCTTGAGCTCGCTCGGCTGCTTCAACCAAAGCTCGGCTGACTTTATCTCGAGATTCTCCATGAAGAAGCGACCCACGAGGTCATGGTCATTGCCGATGCCCCGCGGGGCCTGCCGGTTCGCCGCCAGAAGGACCCGGGCGTTCTGGATGCCCGCACAGGCGATCACGAAGCTTCGTGCCCGGACCGTATGGCTCCTCCCCGCGTAGTTCTTCACGGTCACTTCCCGAATCAGCGAAACGTCTTCGTTGCCCTGGAGATCCACGACGTTGGCGTAGGTGTAGAGCCAGACGTTGGCGGCCTCGACGATCGTCTTCCGGTACTTGTCGCCAAAGCGCGTCGGCGGGCTGAATTTCCAGAGTTTCGTCCACACCACCTCGTCATTCAGCGGCAACGCGACCAGCGAGGCATCCTGGCTCTGCGAATGCTTCAGGTCGAACTCGTTGGAATCGAGCTCCAGAACCGGATGCGCCCGTTCGTAATATGGCTGCAGCGTCGTGTGGCTGATCGGCCACCCGCTGTGCTCGACCCAATCCCGTTTCTCGAACGCGATCGGATCGAAATGCGCGCACATGCCGGCCCAGTGACCCGTTGTGCCTCCAAAATAGTGCAGTTCCGATGACTTGAGCGGATAGTACGGCTGACCCGTCGTCTTTCCGTCGTAAAGCTGCTGCACGCGGTCGTCATACTCAAAGCCTCCACCCTCCAGCAGGATTACCTTGACGCCGGTTCCGATGAACTCTCGCGCGATGCTGATCCCCGCCGCCCCGGCACCGACAATGCACAGGTCGCCTTCGATGAGCGAGCCGTTGTCCAAGGTTCGGGCGTCGATGTGCATGCGCGGGGTCAGGACAACGCCAGCAGCGCGCATTGCCGCGCCTCGGTCTCGGAGATGATCCAATTATTGATGATGAGGATCTTCTCGCTCCGGAAATCGCGCTCCGCCGTCAACTCGATCTGCCTCGCGACTTCTGCGGTGTTGGCCGAATCGGGTGGATCGCGGTTGATCGCCGCCGACATCCGCGCCACCAGCTCGGCCTGACTGTTCTCACTGGGGACCAGCGCCAGGTAACGGAGCCCAATCTTGCGCACGGTTTCCTCGTCACAAAAACTCGAAAGGACCAGCGGGCATTTGAAGGGGGGGGTGTGTGTCCCCCAAAACTTCCATTTGACCACCCCGGCGGCAATGATGGCCGTCCCTCCCACAAGCGCCTTCGCGACAAATGATCTCCTTGTCATCATGACCTGGTTAAACCGCTGATGGTAAAGTTTTACGACTTTCGGTGGAGAGCGAGCCAAGATCAAACCGCAACCCGGCCACCGTAAAAACGGCGTGCGATAATGCGATGGAATTTTTCGTGCCGCCGTTAATTTGCAACATTTTTCACGCAATTTTTTCTCATCCATTTTGTAGCCAAAAATAAACATATCTATTTCTGGATTAATCACTTCCTGTCGTAGTATTTTCCAAAACTGGCCTTGCGCCGTCGTCAGGTAAAGCCAACCGAGCCGCATCGGAGGCGGAATCATGCATTTGATGAAACGCATTGTCCCCAATGCATTGCCGGCTGCGCGTGACGAATGCCAAGCGCGTTGTCGACTCTGCTGGGCAGCAGAGCGCTCCTGCCACCAGTCCGTCCCCGCCGCCCATCCAACTGCCTGAGCCCGGTTCAATTCCGGATCGACCACTCGGTCGCCACGACGCCCAGCGACGCACTGGAAAGGAAGTTCGTTCCGCTCATGAGCCAGATGACCCGCTCGCCCGTGACAGCGTTCTGCCAGACCAGGTCGCAATTCCCGTCCGAGTTGAAATCGCCGGTTCCGGCGATCGACCATTCCGCTGGGACCACCCCGAGGCTGGCGCTGGACAGGTAGCTGGTGCCGTTCATGAGCCAGAGGCAGCGCTCGCCCGTCGAGGTGTTTTCCCAGATCAGATCCGCCTTCCCGTCGCCGTTGAAGTCGCCGGCACCCGCAATCCGCCAGTCGGTCGAAACGGCCCCGAAAAACACACTGGAGCT
>Ga0265327_10004393_pt1 | contig 12511 bp, 10 predicted proteins | sample 41621metaG_FD_202089 | JGI IMG/M metagenome (GOLD analysis project Ga0265327, IMG submission 202089) | Rhizosphere microbial communities from Carex aquatilis grown in University of Washington, Seatle, WA, United States - 4-16-21 metaG | ecosystem: Host-associated > Plants > Roots > Rhizosphere...
TTACCTTCGTACCCTTCGTCGATGACAGCGTACGCCAGTTCATCGTCAACGGGGTCGACAACCACAACATCGCCGCCACCGGACGACCCGACTACTGGCCGGTGAATTTCGTGCTGCGCGCCGCCAATGGCGCCGTGGCGGGCGGACTCCTGGGTCAGGTCTGGGCCGACTGGCTACAGGTGACCTATCTCTGGGTCGGCATGCCCTTCCGGGGCCAGGGCCATGCCACAGCCATGCTCGCCGCCGCCGAGGCCTATGCGCAGGAACGCGGCAGTATCGGCGCCACTCTGGAGACCCACAATCCGGAGGCCCGCGCCCTCTATGAGCGCCTGGGCTATCGCGTGGTCGGCGAGATACGGGACTATCCCCCAGGCGGCGCCAAGACCTTCCTGGAAAAGCGCTGGGTCTGACGGCGGCCACGGCATAGCCTCGCCCGACCGCCATTCCGGGGATATTCCATGCCACGCAGCACCCTGCTCGCCGCCCTCGCCGGCATGCTCTTCGCCACCGCCGCCCAGGCCGCACCGGCGGAGGAGGCCCGCACCGTCTCCGGGCTCGCCCAGCCGGCGGAGATCCGGGTGGACCGCTGGGGCATCCCGCACATCTACGCCGCCAGCGTCCGCGACGCCTTCTTCCTGCAGGGCTACAATGTGGCCCGCGACCGGCTGTGGCAGATCGACCTGTGGCGCAAGCGGGGGCTCGGCCTGCTGGCCAGGGATTTCGGACCGGCCTATGCGGCCCAGGACCGGGCCTCGCGCCTGTTCCTCTACCGCGGCGACATGGCGGCCGAGTGGGCGGCCTACGGCGCCGGCGCCCAGTCGGCGACGGAAGCCTTCACCGCCGGGATCAACGCCTATGTTAGCGAGATCGCCGCCGGACGCCGACCGCTGCCGATGGAGTTCCAGCTGGCCGGAAACCGGCCCGGCCTGTGGTCGCCAGAGGATGTGGTGCGCATCCGCAGCCATGGCCTGACCCGCAATGTCACCACCGAGGTGGCCCGCGCCCGGATCGCCTGCGCCGGCGGGATCGCGGCGACGAAGCTCTACAAGAAGCTGGAGCCGGCCTGGACCACCAAGGTCCCCGACGGGCTTGAACCCTGCGATCTCACCGAGGCGGTGCTGGGGGACTATAAGCTGGCCACCGGCGGGGTGAAGTTCTCGGGGCCGCCGGAGAAACGCGCCCTGCTGGATTTCCCCGAGGACGCCGTGGGTTCCAACAACTGGACCGTGGCGCCTGGCCATACCGCCACCGGCCGCGCGATCCTGGCCAATGACCCGCACCGGGAGCACGGGGCGCCCTCCCTGCGCTACATCGTCCATCTGGACGCGCCGGGTCTGTCGGTGATCGGCGCCGGGGAGCCGGCCCTGCCAGGGGTCTCCATCGGCCACAACGACACCATCGCCTTCGGCCTGACCATCTTCTACGCCGACCAGGAGGACCTCTACGTCTACGAGACCGATCCCAAGGATCCGGACCTCTATCGCTATGGGTCGGGCTGGGAGCGGATGACCGTGGTCCACCAGACCCTGGCGGTGAAGGGCGAGGCGCCGCGGGACATCACCCTGCGTTTCACCCGCCACGGACCGGTGATCTATGCGGACGCGGCGAAGCACCGGGCCTTCGCCGTGCGCAGCGTCTGGGACGAGCCGGGAAGCAGCGCCTATTTCGGTTCCATGGGCTACGAGACGGCCAGGTCCTGGCCGGAGTTCAAGGCGGCCCTGGCCAATTGGGGGACCCCCTCGGAAAACCAGATCTACGCCGACACCCAGGGCCATATCGGCTGGATGGCGGTAGGCAAGACGCCGCGGCGGCCCAACTGGGACGGCCTCATGCCTGTCCCCGGGGACGGGCGCTATGAATGGCAGGGCTTCCTGAAGCCGGACGAACTGCCCAGCACCTATGATCCGCCCAAGGGCTGGTTCGCCAGCGCCAATGCGATGAACCTGCCCGACGGCTTCCCGGTGGCCGAACGCAAGGTGGGATTTGAGTGGTCCAACAACGCCCGACTGACCCGGATCGAGGAGGTGCTGGCGGCCAAGCCGAAATTCACCGTGGCCGACGCCATGGCTCTGCAGACCGATCCTACCGACATCACCTCGCGCCGGCTGATCGCCCTGCTGGCGCCGATCACCTCCGGCGATCCCAAGGTCGCCGCCGCCATCGCCCTGCTGAAGGGCTGGGACGGGCGCACCAGCGCCGACAGCGCCGCAGCCGCGGTGTTCGAGACCTGGAGCACCAAACACCTCGGCAAGGCGGTTGTCGCCCGTGCGGCGCCGGAACCGGCGCGAACCCTGCTGGCGGATGGCGACCTGGCCGCGGAGATGGACTGGCTGGAAGGCCCGGGCGCCGCGCCCGGGGCCGGCCGCACCGAGATTCTCACCTCCAGCCTGGCCGCAGCCGTGGACGAGGTGTCCGCGCGGCTGGGTCCCGATCCCAAGGGCTGGAGCTGGGGCGGGCTGCATCAGGCGGAGTTCATCCACGCCCTCTCGCCCCTGGCTGACCCTGGTTTGCGGGCCGCCATGAAGGCGGGGCCGACCCCCATGGGCGGGACCGCCCTGTCGCCCATGGCCGCAACCTGGCGCGCGGAGGACTTCCGGGTCACCGCCGGGGCCTCGTTCCGCATGGTGCTGGATGTGGGCGCTTGGGACAACAGCCGCACCATCAACACGCCCGGCCAGTCCGGAGACCCGGCGAGTCCGCACTTCCGTGACCTGTTTCCGCTGTGGGTGAAGGGCGACTATGTGCCCTTGCTCTATTCCCGTGCGGCGGTGGAAGCGGCGACCGAGACGGTGATCCGCCTGACGCCTGGGCGCTGAGCGGGGCGGCGTCTCACGCCGCTTCGGCGTGATCCGACTCAGCGGCGTGGAGCCGCTGGTGACGACGCCAGTTCCACAGGTGGGCGGAGGCCAGGCACAGGCTGCCCACGACGGTCATCGGGGTCTCCCAGGCGGCGCTGGGCCATTCCAGGGCGCCGATCAGCAGGAGGGCCAGACCCGCCAGGGCCAGGGCGATCAGGCGGCCCGGCAGAGGGTGGCTGACATGCACCCGCCAGAGGGCGAGGGCGGTGAGCGGAGCGGCGACGGCCACGAACACCCCATGCACCCACTCGGCGCGGCTCCAGGCGTCCAGCGCCGGCAGGAACGCGGCGGCGACCGGCAAGGCCAGGCAATGGGCGAGACAGAGGCCCGACAGGCTGATGGCCGACAGGTCGAACAGGCGCTCGGGATTGGGCTTCATCGCGACAGGCTCGGCGGGGGGTGACCCAGCTTCTCTACCCGAACCCCGGGGCGTCGGCCAGCGTTTTGTTATATTATAACGTCACGAGCTGAGAACGGGCCGAGGCGCCCATGCGGCATAGGAGCGCGAGGTCGGGCAAGATCGCGGCGCAGTCCTCGACAACGCGTCGTCGGCGAGGCGGCGGTCGACCGGCGTAACCGGGGCGTGGCCGCATCGCCGGCGCGCAGGTCCTCGGCCAGAACCATGTTGACCTGCGCCCTTACCAGATGGGCGCGGCGGCCCTCCGCAATAGCGCGGCCAGAGCGGCTGACGATGACGGAATTCATCATCTCAGGCCCCAGGGCTGGCGATGAACTATCGGAGCCCACAGATATCCTGGGCGGCCGGGGATGGCGTCGGCATTGACAAGACCGCCTCCGACCCTAGAAAAACCCGCGCCCGGCGAGGACCCCTTGCCGGCGCAAGACCTGTCTGGAGTGCGATCCAAGCCAATGACCTACATCGTCATGGACGCGTGCATCAAATGTAAGTTCATGGACTGCGTGGAGGTCTGTCCGGTGGACTGCTTCTACGAGGGCGAGAACTTCCTAGCGATCAACCCGGACGAGTGCATCGACTGCGGCGTCTGTGAACCGGAGTGCCCGGTGGACGCCATCAAGCCCGACACCGAGGACGATCCGGACGGCAAGTGGCTGCGGATCAATTCCGAATATGCCAAGGTCTGGCCGAACATTACTGTTAAGGGCAAACCGCCCGAAGACGCTGAAGCCTTCGAGCGTGAAGAGGGCAAGTTCGACAAGTACTTCAGCGAGAAGCCAGGCAAGGGCTCATAGCCGCTCCGCGGCCGCGCGGGGGCAAGCCTTTCTTTCGGCTGAATTTTATGCTAATGTCACAAGTGACGTGGGCATAGCGAGCACGCTTGGTACGTCGCAATTTTGCAGAAGAGCCGTCCGCGGCCGATGCGCCCCGAAAAGGCGAAGGGTGTCCTAGAAGGTTAATCCGGTCTCCAGAAGGTCAAGCGCCGCGCAGGTTTGCGGGGCGACGGCTTTGTCTTTGGAGATCGGCGAACTTTTGGGACGCCGACGGCGGGATAGGACGAGTCGAAAGGACTGGAAGCTGATGAGCAAGAGCGGACTGGAATTCTCGGTTGGTGATCATGTGGTGTACCCGGCCCATGGCGTTGGGCAGGTTCAAGGGATCGAGACCCAGGAAGTCGCCGGCTACAAGCTCGAAGTCTATGTGATCACCTTCGACCACGAAAAGATGACCCTGCGGGTCCCCACCGCCAAGGCCCGCACGGCCGGCCTGCGCTCGCTCGCCGAGGGCAATGTGGTGAACCAGGCGCTCACCACCCTCAAGGGCCGCGCCCGGGTGAAGCGCACCATGTGGTCGCGTCGGGCCCAGGAATACGAAGCCAAGATCAATTCCGGCGACCTGATCTCCATCGCCGAGGTGGTGCGCGACCTGCACCGCGCTGAGAACCAGCCGGAACAGTCTTATTCGGAGCGCCAGCTCTACGAATCGGCCCTGGACCGCATGGCCCGCGAAGTGGCCGCCATCGAGCGGATCGACCGCGAGGCCGCCATCGGCATCCTCAACAAGAGCCTGATCAAGGCCGTGGCCGCCTAAGCCACCGCCCAATCCGGACCAGACCTGCGAACGCCCGGCCGAGAGGTCGGGCGTTTTGCTGTCTGCCGGCGCGGCTTGTCCTGAAACGAGGTATATATGTCATTTCGGCCATTAAGGGGGGACTCTAAGAACTCCTGACCTTCGTTGGAGATCCCCATGCGCCCCGTGCTCCTCGCCGCCATCACGCTCTCGAGCGCCCTCGTCTGGGGGGCCGCACCGGCTGCGCCCCCTGCGCCGGCCGCCAGCCCCGTCTCCAGCCTCAGCCTGCCGCCGCCAAAGGCCGGCCACCCCAGGGCCCTGGTGGTGGTGCTGGCCGACAACGCCGGCGCCGAGACAACGGACTATGTGATCCCGTACGGGGTCCTGAAGGAGTCCGGGGTCGCCGACGTGCTGGGGGTTGCCACGCATCCGGGTCCGGTGAAGCTGATGCTGTCCATGACCGTCGACGCCGATGAGACCACGTCGCAGTTCGAGGCGCAGCATCCGGAGGGCGCCGACCTGGTGATCGTTCCCTATATCGTCGACGCCAAGAACCCGGCGGTGATCGCCTTTCTCAAGAGCCAGTACGGCAAGGGCGCGACGGTGATGTCGATCTGCGCCGGCGCCTATTCCCTGGCGGAGGCCGGGCTGCTGGACGGCAAGCAGGCGACGTCGCACTGGAGCCGGCTGAAGAACCTGACGCACCGCTACAGGCAAGTGCGCTGGGTGCGCGACCGCCGATATGTGCAGGATGGCCGCGTGATCTCCACGGCCGGGGTCACCGCGTCGATCCCCGCCTCCCTCGCCCTGGTGGAAGCCATGGGCGGCCGGCCCACCGCAGAGGCCGAGGCAGTCAGGCTCGGGGTCGGCGACTGGAGCGCACGCCACCGCACCGCCGACTTCACCGTAACCCGCGGGGACTTCGCCCAGGGCCTGAGCAACCTCCTGGCCTTCTGGAGCCACGAGCGGGTAGAGACTCCGGTCCGCGAGGGGTTCGACGAGATGGCCCTGGCCCTGCGCTCCGACGCCTGGGGGAACACCCTGAAGACCAAGGTGGTGATCACCGGGACCAACGGGCCGGTGCGTTCCCGCCACGGACTGGTCCTCAACCCCGATGCGCCTCCTCGTCCCGGCGCCTACGTGATGCCCGAGCATGCCGGCGGCGGCGCGACCCAGCTGAACCTCGCCCTGTCGGACATGGCGCAACGCTATGGGGCGGGCACCGCCAGGTTGGCCGCCCTGGGCCTGGAATACCCCCGGCCCTGAGGCGTCACCTCCGCCGGGCTCACCCCTCCCCGGGCTTGGCGCTATCGCCGGTGCGGTAGTCCCCGAAGGTCTGGTCGCGGCGGGTGAGGGCCTGGGTCACCCCCTGGCGCAGCTCGGCCATGTAGGCGCGGCTGGCGGGGGTGTGCCAGCCGAGCGCATGCAGGTCCGTCCCCGCCCGCAACCCGGCCCGCATGCCCATGGCCTCCATCTGCCGGTGAACCAGGCGCTTATTGAGCTGGGCGAGTTCGGGATCGACCTTGGCGATGCGGCTGGCCATGGCCAGCACCTCCCCCTCCAGGTCCGCCAGGGGGAAGGCGCGGTTGGCGAAGCCCAGGCGCACGGCCTCTGTCCCCGAGACGGCGTCGCCGGTGAGCATCAGCTCCATGGCCGCCCGCATGCCGACGATCCAGGCGTGGTACTGGTTGTCCGGCGGGCTCATGGTGCGCACGGCCGGGTAGCCGATCTGGGCGTCCTCGGCCACGTAGACCAGGTCGCAGGCCACGGCCAGTTCCGAACCCCCGGCCAGGCACCAGCCGTGCACCTGGGCGATCACCGGCTTGGCCAGGTCCCAGATCCGGAAGCAGCCCTCCACCACATGCCGCGCCCACTGCCCCTGGCCGCCGGCGGTGTGGAAGGGAAGCTCCCCCAGGCCCGCCAGGTCATAGCCGGAGGAGAAGCAGGTCCCGGCCCCGCGGAGCACGATGACCCGCACATCCGGATCGCGGTCAGCTTGCTCCAACGCCTCGAAGATCATGCCCCGCAAGGGGTTGGAGAGGGCGTTGCGCTTGGCCGGCCGGTTGAGGGTGAGGCGGCGGACATGGGGCGCGGGGTCGTCGAGGAGCAGGATTGGCGCTTCGGCCATGACGGTGTCCTCCCAAGGATCGCGGTCAGACTAGGAAGATGACGTGGCGGAGGCAAAGGCCATCAGACCGGGTTGACGTCGGGTCGCGCTTGACGGCCGGCGCCCGGCTCCAGCTAATCGCCGATCACAAAGGGAGAACGCCATGAAGCTGTACAATTCCGTCGGACCCAACCCGCATGTGGTGCGCATGTTCATGGCCGAGAAGGGGCTTGACATCCCCAAGGTCGACGTGGACATCCGCGGCGGCGACAACCGCAAGCCGCCCTATAACGACAAGGTCAATGTGGCTGGCCAGACCCCGGCCCTGGAGCTGGAGAACGGCGCCACCGTCACCGAGATCACCGCCATCTGCGAATATCTCGAGGAGAAGCACCCCACGCCGGCCTTGATCGGGACCACCCCGGAAGAGCGGGCCGAAACCCGCATGTGGACCCGCCGGGTGGATCTCAACATCTGCGAGCCCCTGGCCAACGGCTTCCGCGCCGCCGAGGGCCGGCCAATGTTCGAACCCCGCATGAAGCTGGTGGGCGCCGACGGCGCCGCCGAGCTGAAGGCCATCGCCCGGGACCGGATCCTGTGGCTGGACGGACAGCTGGCCGGCAAGACCTGGATCGCCGGCGACCGCTTCACCCTGGCCGACATCCTGCTCTACGGCTTCCTGACCTTCGGCGCCGTGGTAGGCCAGCCCATGCCGGAAGAGGCCAAGAACATCGCTGCCTGGCACGCCCGGGTGGCGGCCCGGCCAAGCGCCGCAGCCTGACCAGCAGCGCGCGCCGCTCCGGAGGTCTTCAAGCCGCCGGAGCGGCCGAGGCGTCTCCGCCCTCCCCCGTCGCGCCAGGGCCCCGGGCCAGCTCCGCGGCCAGTTGCGGCCGGTCCAGGTCGCCTTCCCAGCGGGCCATCACCAGGGCGGCGACGCCATTGCCCACCAGATTGGTGAGCGCCCGGCACTCGCTCATGAACCGGTCCACCCCGACAATGAGGGCCAGGGCGGCGATGGGGATGGTGGGCACCACGGCCAGGGTCGCGGCCAGGGTGATGAACCCGGCGCCGGTGACCCCGCTGGCGCCCTTGGAGGTGAGCATGGCCACCCCCAGCAGGCTCAGCTCCTGCCCCCAGGTGAGCGGGGTGTTGGTGGCCTGGGCCAGGAACAGCGTGGCCAGCGTCATGTAGATATTGGTGCCGTCGAGATTGAAACTGTAGCCCGCCGGAACCACCAGACCCACCGTGGTGGGCCCCGCCCCCAGCCGGCGCAGCTTGAGCATGATCTGCGGCAGCACCGTCTCCGACGAGGAGGTGCCCAGCACGATCAGCAGCTCCTCGCGGATATAGGCGATGAACCTGAAGATCGAGAAGCCGGCCGCCAGGGCGATCAGGCCCAGAACCCCCACCACGAAGACGATGGAGGTGGCGTAGAAGGTGGCCACCAGGGCCGCCAGCTTCACCAGCACCGCCAGGCCGAACTTGCCCACCGTATAGGCCATGGCCCCGAAGGCGCCGATCGGCGCCAGCACCACCACCACCCGGATGATCCCGGAGAACAGCTTCGTGCCGTCCTCCAGCACCCCGGCCACCTTTTCCCCGAACGGGCCCAGGCGGGTGCAGGCGAAGCCGGTGAGGATGGCCACCACCAGCACCTGGAGGATCTGGCCCTCAGCGAAGGCGCCGAAGAAGGTTTCCGGGATCAGACCGAGGATATAGTCCGCCAGCTTGGGGGCGTGTTTGGCCTTGTCCAGATAGCCCTGGGCCACCGTGGCGTCGAAGGTCCTGGGATCGGCATTGAAGCCGGCGCCGGGATGCACGAAATGGCCGATCGCCAGGCCCAGGATCAGGGCCACGGTGGAAACCACCTCGAAATAGAGCAGGGTCTTGGCGCCCAGCCGGCCGAAGGCCTTGAGGTCGCTCATCCGAGCCATGCCCGAGGCCACGGTGCAGAAGATGATCGGGGCGATGCCCAGCTTGATCAGCTTGATGAAGCCGTCCGCCAGGGGCTTGAGCTGTTCCCCCAGGTGCGGCTCGGCCAGGCCAACCCCCACCCCAAGGGCGATGCCCAGCAGCACCTGGACATAGAGCACGCGAAACGGACGTAAGATTCCCATGCGACTGGATAAGCTCCCCGGACCTGTTGCGGCGGAGCCCCTGTTCAAGCCCGCCCCCCTTGCGCTATCACCCGGGCGGTCAGGCCCGGTAGCTCAGCAGGATAGAGCAGCGCTTTCCTAAAGCGAAGGTCGGGGGTTCGAGTCCCTCCCGGGCCGCCAGCCAGTCCCGGCTAGTCGGCTCTTCGCCCGACCAATTCCCTGAAACCCCCGTAATTGCCGGGCTTGCGGCCGCCCAATCCGTCACCGGGCCCGGTCTCCAGGCCCCCTGATGTGCCCCATATGTGCCCCATTCCCGGGCCCGTCTCCGCGCATCAAAAACCGTGACGGTTTCCCTGCTAACAGCGATCTTTACAGGGAAATGATTGAAATGGGCCCGTCCTTCGGCCTCGTCAGCACGCGCAACTCGCTGACAAGATTATGCTTTCTCTCGCACGAACCGAAAAATTCCCCGCATCGGAACAGGGAATTAATTGGAAAGATCAGGGAGCGATATCGGCGGGAACAGCGAATAACAGGAGAGGGAAATCAGCCTCTGGAAACCGCCTCAAGCCAGGCCTTCTGATCGGCCCAGGCCAACGGCATGGGAGTCTTCAATACACGCTTCAGACGCAGCCCGCGCGGCTGGTGGCCGGCTAGGATCCGGCGCTGAATCTCCGGCGCCATCAGCGCCAGCCGGCAGACCTGGCGGTCGTGCTGAGTCGCCGGCGCCGTGGCGGACATCAGGTCGTCAGGGTTCGTGAATGGGGACGCCTTCAACGTCGCGAGATGCGCATGGGCCTGCTTGAGGGTTTTCACCAAGCTCGGATTGATGCGGCCGTGACGATAGTCTTCTGACCCGCCCCAGATCGCGGTGGGCCCTCCCCGAAGCTGAAGCCGGTGGGGTATCACCAAGCGAATTGCGCCGCCGGCGCCACGCTCGGTGACCGCCTGCTCGCCCTCGCGTAGCTGCGCACGTAACGCCGTCAGGGCCAGCTCCGGATGCTCTCCGGGAAATACCGCTTCCCGATCGATGACAAGGTGGGTCTCGGTGGTGCGCAGTTCCACTCGTCGCATGGCGCCCTTGAGGTCCGCTGCCTCAATATCCGACCGCCCGCCCAGGCGCTTCAGGGTCTCGACCAGAAAGCGTTCCACCGCCGAGGCGGACACGCGCCGGAGGGAGTCGTCTCCTGGCGCCTGGTTGGACCCGGTCTGCAGCGCCATAGCGATGTAATAGCGGTAGAGCTTCCCACCTTTGCCATAGGCAAAGCTCGGGCTCATCGGCTGGCCGACCCCATCGAAGATCAAACCCGTCAGCGGTCCGGACACCGCGCGAGTTGGGCGATCCCGTCGCTGCGCGGCATTGCCCGCCATTCTGGCGGCGACGGCGTCGAAGGTCTCCCGCGATATGATCGCCTCATGCTCACCGGGGTGGACGAGGTCCTTGTGGACGATCTCGCCCAGATAGAGCCGGCTCTGCAGGATGTGCACGATGGCGCCCTTGCCGATGGCAAAGCCGCCCATCGGTTTGCCGGCCCGGGTGGTCCAAGTCTTGGATCGAACCCCTGCCGCTTCGAGACCGACCGCCACAGCCTTCGTCGAGTCACCCTCCAGGTAGCGCCGAAAGATGTCCCGAACGATGTCGGCTTCCGCCTCGTTCACGATGAGCTTTCGGTCGCGCAGCTCGTAGCCCAGCGGAATGGTTCCTCCCATCTGATCGCGGCCCCCAGCCTGGTTCCAGCGCCAATGCCCCCAGACACGCGCGTTGTCTGCAGGCCAAGGCCGCGCCACGTGGCGCGTCGATCATCTGCCAAAACGACTGAGCCGTGCGCCCAACCACGAGCGTGCGAACAACCGATCGATCAGCTCGGCGGGGTGCCGCACATCCCTCATCACTTCACCGACACCTTGATATACCGCTCAGACTCTTTCCGTAGGCGCCCATACTCCACGAGAGACTGAACGACGCGTCCGCCGGCTTTGCGGTCACGAGGCGGATTCGCCAGCGCGCGGTCCCTGGGGAGTGCGGCTGAAACAGGCGGGCGCAAGTCACCAAGTCCTCAGGGAACTCCCTGGGCAGGATTTCACCGGTGGCGAGCCCCGCGAGGAAGCCGGTAAGGTCGCAGTCGAACGCCTCGAAGCCCAAAAGGCCCCGATCCCAGACAACAACGCCCCAGTCCGCGGGCGCGCCCCGCGGAAGCCAGAAGAGAAAGTCGCCATTGTCGGTTCCTCCGAACGGCAGAAGCCCGCCCGGGCTCGGCCAAAACGGATAGGGGAGATCTTCGTCGTTGCGGAACATGTTGCAGATTACGCGAACATCGGATGCCAGCCGCACATTTGGATTCCAGGATCTTGGGACATTGATCCCGAGGAATTCCATGAAATAGCCGCTTCCGTAGAGCCGAATGAAATCCTTGTAGTCCTGAGGCAGTGGCGTACCGATTTCGGCCTCGATCGGCTCCCACGGACCATCGAACGCCTCGAATGGCGCTGTCGGCGGCGGGACCACCTTGATGAGCGCCTCAATGGTCATCTGCGCCGGCCCGCGGGGTTTTGGATGATGCGGGGAGCAGGCCAGCTGCGAGACCCGGGCGCCGTCAACAGAATCGCCGATGGAGGCAGAACGCCGGCATCGTAAAGCGGCGTCGCGGAATACTCGACGACTTCGCCGGCGCGCACCCTATCCGCTACTTCTCGCTCAAAATCCCGCATTTGCGGCGTGTTGGCCCCATTGTGCGTCATGGTGACCATGTTGCGCATGTCGTTCCCCGAGCCGCCGAGGCTCCGGGCCCGAAGGTGAGCCCTGGCCTCGTTATATTTCGAGCCATTGCCCTGCCAGCCAGGCGGACTTAGCCGCCAGTTCGCCCGTGTCCCTGTGCCAAGCATGGGCGTCGTCAGCGTCGCGGCCTCGCCCATCGCCTGTCCATCTGAGTTGAGTTCCCTGGGCCTGACGCTAGACCGCCCCAGGGCGGGCGGGTCAGGCGGCCTCCGTGGGACCGTCGGCCGGCCGCGAACCGCCGCACCACGGGGCGCTGCTCCCATCATCGCCGCGTCAGCCACGCCGCCCGCCACCAATGCTCCATCACGCACCCCCGGCGAGGCATTCGCCAACGTGGCGACGTCGTAGGCGACGCTGCCGAGCGGATGGTCCGCCATGAAGTGGGCCCGCTCTATACCTCGCCGCTGTTTTTCGCGTTCGGCCGGTGAGACCAGCGGATCATCGACGGGAACCAGGACGTTCGCGCGCCCATTGTCGACTCCGCCGTACATCTGACCGCCAATCGTGACCAACGGCTCCGGGCGGGGTGCCTGACGGACAGCGTCGAGGCTGGCGAACGGTGAGATCGGTCCCGCAAATGGAGAGGGCGGTAGCTTGGCCGCGACACCTTCGGCGCGCTGCCTTTTCAGCCGCTCCTGACGGATCATCGCGTCATATTGCTCGCCCGCAGGATCCGGAACGGAACGC
>Ga0265327_10004394_pt1 | contig 12511 bp, 8 predicted proteins | sample 41621metaG_FD_202089 | JGI IMG/M metagenome (GOLD analysis project Ga0265327, IMG submission 202089) | Rhizosphere microbial communities from Carex aquatilis grown in University of Washington, Seatle, WA, United States - 4-16-21 metaG | ecosystem: Host-associated > Plants > Roots > Rhizosphere >...
AGTTGATGGCCGGTCGTATCGGCGTCACTCCTGTTGTGGCCTTGAGCCAGCTGATCTTGACGGACGCAAGTTGTTCGTCTGTCGAGATGTGCGTTGTGTGGCCCCGCGCAGAGCTCGAACCGGCCCCGCCACCACCACTCGTGCCGAAGGCATTGCCGCCACCGCCGCCGCCACCGACGTAACCGCCGCCACCGCCGCCGCCGCCGTCCCCGCCGCTGCCGAACGGGAGGCCTGTGCCGCCGTTCCCCCCGTGTCCACTGCTGCCGGCGGTCCCGTTGCCGCAACCCGCGCCGGCCCCGGACCCCGTCCCCCCGTTACCGCCGCTCAGCTGTGTGCAACCCCCGTTGCCCGCACCTGAGATGGCCGCACCGGCCTGGCCGCCGTTGCCGCCAACACCGTAGAAGCTGTTCCCGCCGCCGCCACCCCCCCCGCCGCCGCCACCACCGGCAACGGCAAGGTACGTCGGCGGTGTTTGGACGATGGGAGCGAGCCGGAGGTCTGACTCGCCACCTCCATTACCGCCAGACGCCGGGGCCAGTCCCCCGCCACCGCCACCAACGTTGACTCCGACGTAGAGCTTGAGGCCACCGGGAATCGCCCCCTTCGTGGAGACCAATGCGCCATTTCCGCCGGTCCCCCCCGGTAGGCCGCTGCCCCCCGAAGCCCCAACGGCTGTGACGGTGAATGTGCCGGCTATCCAGGGTGCTGTGAACGTTCCCTGGCCCGCGGTGCTGTAGGTGCAGCTGCGGGTCGGACCGGTCGATGAGAACACGCCGTTGCTGCCACAGGGTGTGGCCGCCGGCACAAGGAAGTTGGTGGACGCCGTGACCGAAAAGGCTGTGCCGCTATTGACTGTCGGCTCCTCCACCGAGAAGGTGTGGACTCCCGACGAGAGACCCTTGGGGATCGTCACACCGCCGGTCAGGCTCGGATACGTAACCGTTGGGTTGATCTCCGATGAGGCTGTGCCGGCCCTGTAGTGCGCCGCGCTAACCGCCAGGGTGGTCGCACCCGAGCCGGGGGTTCCGGCTGTCTGGATCGGGGTTCCTGTGATCAGTACCTTCGGGGCCGGGACCGTGTGGCCGCGGTATGTGGCCGCCGGAGAGCCCGCACCGGCCGCGCCGGACCAGTGCCCAGAGGTCGTCGACACGGTCAACGGCGTGGTCGCTGTGGGAAGGCTCACTGCGTAGGCGGACAGCGCGATCAACGGAGGTGTCGGCGTGGCGTCCCCCGTGTATGTGAGATAGACGGCCGCCAGCGACGTCTGCGTCGAGACGTCCAAGACGTCACCGAAACAACGCGGCTCGCCGAGGTTGGCGGCAAGTTTGTTGGTGGCACACGTCACTGTTGGTGTCGTCGAGTCGCTGAATGTCGTCTTGATGGACGTGTGCCATGTGCCCGCAGGGTTGGCTTGTGTTGAGAGGGATGCCCGTTCCAATGTGGCGTACCGCTGCTCGTTCGCCAGTGTGTCGAGAGTGAGAAGGCTCGACGCTTGGAGGAGCCCCGTACCCTCATTTGGCGCAAGACCGGTGCAGGAGGCCAAAACGGAGTTTCCCTGGTGCGCGACCTTGAGAACGGCGCTGTCGGACTGCCCTCCCGTGGGGTACGTCAGTGTGGACGTAGTGACCGTGTTGCTCGGTGTGCTGGCTGTCGTGAACGTGCAGCGATACGCGCCCAACGGCGTGGAGGCCCCCGCCGTTCCGCTCGAGAAGAGCGTGCCACCCGCCGCCGCCCCGGCGAACCCAGCTACAAGGACGATCGCACAGAGGCGCGAGAGGACCCCACGCATTTTCCGTTGGCTACGCCGCATCTGTCCCCCTCTTCCCACGCGGTGACGTGGCGTCGTGTCCTGCGGATCTCCAACTGCTTCTGATCACCGACACGCCGACGAGGTCGGCGGTTACCGTGCTTGTACTGGCGCGCGGAGAGATCGATTCGATGCTCCCGCCATTCTTCCTTAGAGCCCTGCCGCCAACGGCACCAACCGCGCCAACGTCGCCCGACCTGTTCATAGTGGGCAAACCGGCGACGCCGGAATGGTGCGGCGCCAACAAGAGGCAAGGGACGGCGCGACGAGGGCGCGACCCTCTGCCAGCCGTCCCTCCCACACTCCCGCCCACGATGGGACAGTACAGGTGAGGCCTAATTCCGTCAATCAAGCCCCTCTCAACTCCGCGGGTAAACGGAAAACGATTTGCCTGCGTCCCCATCAAACGGTCGTTTGCCCGACGACGCGTCCTACCTCGCGGCGCAGAAGGCTCCGTCGTACGTTGGGGGGACACGCCAACCGAAACGGCCGGGGCGTGCAGTTTGACGCCGGCTTGGGGGTGCTGGGCCGGGCATGCTTCGGCGGGCAGCTCACCGCGCCATGGTCGATGAGGGCGCGCCCCGCCGGGCTTGCAGGTCCCGGCGCGGGTGGGAGCCGCGCGCGCGTCGTCGCTCAGCTCTGCTCCCCCAAGAACCACCCAAGCGCTGAGGTTCGCCGTTAGTGGTCTCGCCGTTAGGCTCCGAACCGAAGTCGACGAGCACCCGAACGGTTGACTCGTCGTACGTGCGGCGCACGGACCCCGGCCGGCAGGTCCCGCTTCTCGCTTCGGGACGCCTTCTGGCGGTCGGCTCGATCGGGCCGTGGTCACGGGCGCCGGCGTTCTAGGTAAGAGAGGATGAGGCGTGCCACCACCGGGCAGAGGAATGGGGATGGCTGGAGGCGGATGGAATGGCCTGCGCTCGTTTCGCCAGGACCGCTCCGTCCTCGACCACCGGGTGAAGAAGGGGACCACCCGGCGGATCCTGCACTTCGCCATCCCCTACCGCCGCATCCTCGCCATCTTCGTCCCCGTCGTCGTCCTCGATGCCGTGGTCGGCGCCATCAACCCGCTCATCCTGCGGGCCATCATCGACACAGGCATCGCCAAGCACGAGCCCGACCTTGTCATCGTGTTGGCCGTTATCGCCGGGCTCCTGGCGATCTTCAGTGCGGTCCTTTCCCTCTATACACGGCGCATCTCAGCCGTCATCGGCGAGGGCCTCATCTTCGACATGCGGGCGAAGGTCTTCCGTCACATTCAACGAATGCCGCTGGCCTTCTTCACCCGAACCCAAACCGGGGCGCTTGTCAGCCGGCTCAACAACGACGTCATCGGCGCGCAACAGGCGTTCACCACACTTCTCTCCAACGTGGTCGGCAATCTGATCACGGTGGGCATCGTCCTCGTCGCCATGTTCATCTTGAGCTGGCAGATCACCCTGGTGGCGTTGATCCTGCTTCCCATCTTCATCATCCCGGCTCGCATCGTCGGTCGCCGCTTGGGCGCGATGACCCGTGAGGGCTACAACCTCAACGCCGAAATGAACATGGTCATGAACGAGCGGTTCAACGTGTCGGGCGCCATGCTGGTGAAACTGTTCGGCCGATCTGAGGTCGAGGCCGAACATTTCGAGCGGAAGGCAGCCCGGGTTCGTGACATCGGCATCAACCAGGCTCTGTACTCGCGCCTCTTCTTCGTCGCCCTTACCCTGACCGCCTCGCTGGCCACCGCCTTCGCCTACGGCTACGGCGGGGTGCGAGCGGCCAATGGGACGATGGCTGTGGGCACCGTGGTCGCCATCACCGCCTACCTGGCCCGCCTCTACGCCCCCCTCAGCCAACTCTCGAACGTCAACCTTGACGTCATGACCACCCTGGTGTCCTTCGAGCGGATCTTCGAGGTACTGGACCTCGTGCCCATGCTCCAAGAGGATCCCGACGCCGTCGCCATCCCCCGCGGGCCGGCCACCGTCGAGTTCGACCACGTCCAGTTCTCCTACCCGTCCGCCGAGGACGTCTCGCTGGCCTCGCTCGAGGCGGTCGCCGTCCTCGAGTCGGCGCCCCGCACCGAAGTCCTCCGCGAGGTCTCTTTCGCGGTTGCGCCTGGTCAGATGGTCGCCCTGGTCGGCCCCTCGGGGGCGGGCAAGACCACCATCTCCAACCTGGTCCCCCGCCTCTACGACGCCACCACCGGCGCCGTACGCATCAACGGGGTGGACGTCCGCCACGCCACCATGGACTCGGTGCGCGACACGGTGGGCGTGGTCACCCAGGACCCCCACCTCTTCCACGACACCCTGCGGGCCAACCTCCTCTACGCCCGTCCCGAGGCCACCGACGACGACCTGCTCAAGGCGCTCGAGCTCGCCCAGGTGCTGCCCCTAGTGACCACACTGCCCGACGGACTGGACACCGTGGTGGGCGAGCGCGGTTACCGGCTCTCAGGAGGCGAGAAGCAGCGGGTGGCCCTGGCCCGGCTCATCTTGAAGGCCCCCGACGTCGTCGTGCTTGACGAGGCCACCGCCCACCTCGATTCTGAGTCCGAGGCGGCCGTCCAAGAGGCGCTGCGCTCGACGCTGGCCGGCCGTACCTCGCTGGTCATCGCCCACCGCCTCTCGACGGTGCGCGAGGCCGACGAGCTGCTGGTCATCGACGACGGCCGCATCGTCGAGCGGGGCACCCACGCCCAGCTGCTCTCGGCCGGCGGCCTCTACGCCGAGCTCTACCGCACCCAGTTCGCCTCCCAGGACACCCTCACCGCACCCGAGCGGTAGGCGTTCGGGGTGGTCCATCCCATGGCGGGAACCCGGCCGTAGCCTGGGCCCGTGTCCGCCATCTCCCGACGCGGCCGGTGCCCGGCGGGCCACCGATCCTCGGCGCACCGTGACTGACCCCACCGACCCCTACGGCACCGGCCGGCCACCGGTGGTGGGCGAGCCCACCGCGCAGCACCCGGTGGCGGCTCCCACCCAGGTCCTCCCCCTCCAGGGCACGTCGACACCCACGCAGCTGCTGCCGCCCGAGGCACCACGGCAGGTGCCGGTCACCGAGGTCCACCACGCACCAGCCGCACCGTCACCCATCACGGTGGTGGGGATCGCCGACGACCGTCCCGAACTGCTCGCCCCTGAGGCCCTGCGGGCCCTCGCCGAGTCCGACGTGGTGGTGGGAGGGCCGCGCGAGCTGTGGCTGTGGCGTTCGTGGGCCGACCGCACCCCTGCCGGTCGGCGTCCCGAGGTCGTCGAGGTCCCCGACGATGCGGGTGAGCTGGCGCAGGTGGTCCGCGAGCATGCCTCCCACCCGGGTCGGCAGGTCTGCGTCCTGGTCTCGGGCGACCCGGGCTTCTTCGGCGTGGTCGGCGCCCTCGATCGCGTGGTGGACCGCCACCTGCTGCGGGTCGTCCCCGGGCCCTCGTCGGTCTCGCTCGCCTTCGCCCGCCTGGGCCTGCCATGGGAGGACTGCGCGGTGGTCGCCGCCGACGGCGCGTCCCTCGCCGAGATCGCCACCCAGGTGCGCACCGCCCGGAAAGCCGCGGTCCTGGCCTCGCCTGCGGCGCCGCCCGAGGCCGTCGGCCGTGCCCTCCTCGAGGCCGGGGCCACCATGGACCTGGTGGCGGTGTGCAGCCACCTCGGCTCAGCCGACGAACGGGTGGCCGAGGTGTCGCTGACACAGTTGGCCGCCGGTCATTTCGACCCGCGCTCGGTGGTTGTCCTGCTCGGCCCGGCCAGCGTCCCGATGACGGGGTGGATCCCAGGGCGGGCGAGCGCTGAAGGGGCGGCGGGACGCCTCGCCGACCAGGTGCTCGCCTGGGGCCTTCCCGACTCGGCTTTTGCCCACCGGGCCGGGACCCTGACCAAGTCCGAGGTCCGTTCGGTGGTGCTCGGCAAGCTCGCCCTCCCCGCGGCCGGCGTGCTGTGGGACGTCGGTGCCGGCAGCGGCAGTGTCGCCGTCGAGTGCGCCCTGCTGCGACCCGGCCTCACGGTCTTTGCCGTGGAAGAGGGCTCCGAGGACGCCGCCCAGGTGACCGCCAATGCCATGGCGCTCGGCGCCGCGGTGCACGTCGTGAACGGCCGGGCCCCCGACGCCCTGTCAGGCCTCCCGTCCCCCGAGCGGGCCTTCGTAGGCGGCGGAGGGCTCGAGGTCCTCGACGCCGTGATCTCCGCGCTGCGACCGGGCGGGCGGGTGGTTGCCACCTTCTCCTCCCTCGAACGCGCCGCGGCCGCCGCCGACCGGCTGGGGAACCTGGTCCAGATCGGCGTCGGGCGGGGCGAGCAGGCGCCCGGGCGCGGCTGGCGCCTGGCCTCGCGCAACCCGGTCTTCGTGGTGTGGGGCCCGGGCCATTCGAGCCCCGAGGAACCCGATCCAGGTGAGGAGTGGTGACCCACTCGCCTTAGCGGCCCGCACGCGTCACCGACCGCGCCGCACAGCACCGGAAACGGCCGCTGGGCTCGTGGCTCACTGAACTCGACCTACGATCGAGTGATGGCAGACCGGCGCGCCTGGCAGGAGGAGTTCGACCGTTCGTCCTCGCGCGGCGTGCCGTTCGAGACGATGTCGGGCATCCCCTTGGACCCCGTCTACGGCCCTGACGATGCCGAGCTTCCGGGGCAATATCCCTATACGCGGGGCCCCTACGCCTCGATGTTCCGCTCGAAGCTCTGGACGATGCGCCAGTTCGCCGGGTTCGGGACGGCCGAGGACACCAACCTGCGCTTCAAGGAGCTCCTGCGCTCGGGCGGCGACGGGCTCTCGACCGCCTTCGACATGCCCACCCTCTTGGGACGCGACTCGGATGACCCGCTGGCCAAGGGCGAGGTGGGACGGGCCGGGGTGGCGGTCGACACGCTGCAGGACATGGAGCGGCTCTTCGACGGCATCGACCTCGGGTCGGTCAGCACCTCGATGACCATCAACTCGGCCGCTCCCGTGGTCATGGCCATGTACATCGGGGTGGCCGACCGCACCGGGGTGGAGCGCCGGGCGCTCTCGGGCACCATCCAGAACGACATCTTGAAGGAGTACCAGGCCCAGAAGGAATACGTCTTCCCACCCCGCCCGAGCGTCCGGCTCGTGACCGACCTGGTGCGCTTCGCCGCGGCCGAGCTCCCCCGTTGGCACCCGGTGTCGGTCTCGGGCTACCACATCCGCGAAGCCGGATCGACGGCAGCCCAGGAGCTGGCTTTCACCCTCGCCAACGGCTTCGCCTACGTCGAAGCGGCGGTGGCGGCCGGCCTCGAGGTCGACCGCTTCGCCCCTCGGCTCAGCTTCTTCTTCAACGCCCACATCGACTTCTTCGAGGAGATCGCCAAGTACCGCGCCGCTCGGCGCATCTGGGCGCGCTGGCTGCGCGACCGCTACGGCGCCTCCGACGGGCGCTCAACCCAGCTGCGCTTCCACACCCAGACCGCCGGGGTCTCCCTCACCGCCCAGCAGCCCGAGGTCAACCTGGCCCGGGTGGCCATCGAGGCCTTGGCCGGCGTGCTCGGCGGCACCCAGAGCCTCCACACCGACTCCTACGACGAGGCCCTGGCCCTCCCCACCGAGCGGGCGGCCAGGTTGGCGTTGCGCACCCAACAGGTCATCGCCGAAGAGACCGGGGTCGCCCATGTGGCCGACCCCTTGGGCGGCTCGTGGCTGGTCGAGTCGCTCACCGACGAGCTGGAGCGCCAGGCCGAAGAGGTCTTCGCCCATCTGGAGCAGGCCGGCTCGGGGTCGATGCTCGAGGGGGTGTTGGCCTGCATCGAGGACGGGTGGTTCTGCACCGAGATCGCCGACGCCGCCTACCGCTTCCAGTCCAACATCGCCAGCGGGCGGTGGATCCAGGTGGGCGTGAACGGCTACACCGAGGGCGACGCCGCCGAGATCCCCACCCTCTACGTCGACCCGGCCGTGGAAGACCGCCAGCTGGCCGACCTGGCCGCAGTGAAGCAGCAGCGCAACGGCGGCGACGTGCAACGGGTCCTCGAGCGGCTCAGGACCGAGGCGGCCGACCCCACGGTCAACCTCATGCCCGCCCTCATCGACGCCGCCCACGCCGACGTCACCGTGGGCGAGTCGATGCGCGCCCTCGAATCGGTGTTCGGGACCTGGTTCGAACGGCCGGTGGCGTGACGGCCGGCCGCGGCGGGTGAGCGGCGAGCCGCCGCTCCGGGTGCTCCTGGCCAAGGTCGGCCTCGACGGACACGACCGGGGGCTCCGGGTGGTCGCCCGAATCCTGCGCGACGGGGGGTGCGAGGTGGTCTTCGCCGGCCTGCGCCAGACGCCCGAGATGATCGCCGGGGCCGTCGTTCAAGAGGACGTCGACGTGGTGGGGGTCTCCATGCACAACGGCGCCCACCTCACCCTGGCCCCGGCGGTCGTCGAGGCGCTGCGCCAGGCGGGCCTGTCCACTCCGGTGGTGGTCGGCGGCATCGTGCCGCCGGTCGACGTCCCGGTGCTCCTCTCGGCCGGCATCGCCGCCGTGCTCGGGCCCGGTGCCTCCAACGAGGAGGTCGTGGGCACGGTGCGCTCGGTGGCCGGTCGGCCGGACCGGGCCAGCGCCTAACTCAGTCCGGCCGCAGGACCGCCGAGAGCTGCTCGGACACCGGGGTGAACTCGGGCATCACGAAGTCGCGGCGAAGCCAGTTCGCCCCGTCCACCACCAGGGTGTGGCCGGTCACGAAGGCGGCGTACGGCGAGCACAACCAGGCCACGGCCCAGCCCAGCTCGTGGACCTGCCCCAGCCGTCCGGCCGGGGACCGGCGGGCGTCGACGTCGGCGCCCGAGGTGCGCAGGGCCTTCAGGTCCTCGCGCATCTCCTCGTGGGGGAAGAGCCCCGGTGCCAAGGCGTTCACCCGAACCCCGTCGGGGGCCCACTCGACGGCGAGCGTCCTCGTCAGGTTCTCCACCCCCGCCTTGGCCGCCGCCGCATGGGCCATGCCCGGGCCGCCGGTGAAGGCCTGGGTGGCCAGGATGTTGCAAATGACGCCGGGCGCCCCGGCCGCCACGCAGCGGCGGTGGAGTTCCTGGCTGCAAAAGAAGGTGCCGTCGAGCACGATGCGGCTCACCGCCCGCCAGGCATTGGGGCGCATGTCGGCGGCGAGGACGGGGAAGTTGGCGGCCGCGTTGTTCACCAGGATGCCGATCGGGCCGAGCTCGGCCTCGATCGCCCCGAAGGCCTCGGCCACCTGCTCGGGCTCGCGGACGTCGGCCGGGGCCTGCGCGGCCCGTCCGCCCACGGCCTCGACGGCGGCCACTCCGGCCAGACGGTGCTCCTCGGCGCGACTGACGACGCCCACCGCCGCGCCGGCCCGAGCCAGCTCGGTGGCGATGGCCCGTCCGAGGCCCGTCCCGCCACCGGTCACCACCGCCGTACGGCCGGCCAGGGTCCCGGCCGGGAGCATCGGTCCGGGCGGCGGAGGTTCGGCGAGCGGCACCTACTTCCCCTCGAACTGCACCGGCTCGCGCCGGGCCTTGGCGGCGTAGCCGGCGGGCATGTCCTCGGAGACGAACTGCACCGAGGCCGACATCGACTCGAACTTGAGGGCCTCGGCCATCCCCCGGTAGGCGAAGACGTCGATGGTCCGCTTGATGGACTGGACGGCCAGCGGCGCGTTGGCGGCGATCTCTTGGGCCAGGGCCATGGCCGTGGGCACCAGCTCCTCGGGCGCGGTCACCTGCTGGACCACCCCGAGGCGCTCGGCCGTGGTCGCGTCAAGGCGCCGCCCGGTGAGGGCCAGCAGCTTGGCCCAGCCCGTCCCCAGCTCGTGGGCCAGACGCAGGTCTCCCCCGGCGTCCACGGCCACCCCGACGGAGGCCTCGGGCAGGGCGAAGATGGCGTCGGTGGCGCAGAGCCGGATGTCGCACATGAGGGCCAGCTCGAAGCCGAAACCAAGGCAGTAGCCCTGGACGGCACAGACGATGGGCTGGGGCAGCTCGGAGAAGACCCTGAACCGCTCGTGGACCCAGCGGATGCCCTCGTAGTAGTTGCGCACCTTCTCGGCCGGCGACCGGCCGGTCACCCGGTCCTCGGGCATGCCCAGGTCGACCCCGGCGCAGAAGGCCCGGCCCTCGGCCTTCACCACCACCACGCGGATGTCGTCGTCGAAGCGGATCTGGTCGGCCCGCGCCCCCAGCTGGCGGGAGGCCTCCCAGCTCCAGGCGTTGAGCTTCTCGGGCCGGTCCAGCGTGAGCACGCCGATCCCGTCCTCCACCTCCAAACGGAGCTGCCACTCGTCCTCGGCCACCACCGGTGACGTGCGAAACGGCATAGGGCCTTCCTCCTCGCTGCCCGCCGGGGGGCCACCGAGTATCGCGCGGCCGATCGGGCCTTCCAGCTGGAGATGCGACGGGCCGGTGTCGGCGGAAATAGAATCTGTTCTCGTTCCGGCGGTGGGTCCGCCGACGAGGAGGTATCCGTGCACAACGAGCTCTGCGATCGCCTGGGGATCGAGTTCCCCATCTTCGCCTTCACCCACTGCCGCGACGTGGTCGCCGCGGTGTCCAACGCCGGCGGCTTCGGGGTCCTCGGCGCGGTGGGCTTCAGCGCCGAGGAGCTCGAGACCGAGCTCGCCTGGCTCGACGAGCACGTCGGCGACCACCCCTACGGCGTCGACATCGTCATCCCGGGGAAGTACGAGGGGATGGGCGAGCTCGACCCCGAGAAGCTCGAGGCCGAGCTGAAGGCCATGGTGCCCCAGGGCCACCGCGACTTCGCCAAGAAGATCCTGGCCGACCACGGGGTGCCCGAGCTCCCCGGCGGGCCAAAGCGCGAGCTGCTCGGCTGGACGGCGGCCACCGCCGCCCCCCAGGTCGAGGTGCTGCTCAAGCACGAGAAGGTGAAGCTGGTGGCCAACGCCCTGGGCACGCCGCCCGACGACGTCATCGCCCAGGTGCACGACCACGGGCTCTTGGTGGCCGCGCTGGCCGGTTCGGTCAAGCACGCCCTGCGCCACAAGGAGGCCGGCGTCGACATCGTGATCTGCCAGGGCAGTGAGGGCGGCGGCCACACCGGCGACGTCGGCAGCATCGTGTTGTGGCCCGAGGTGATCGAAGCGGTAGCGCCCCTGCCGGTGCTGGCGGCGGGCGGCATCGGCTCGGGCCGGCAGATGGCGGCGGCCATGGTCATGGGGGCGGCCGGGGTTTGGACCGGCACCCTGTGGCTGACCGTGGAGGAGGCGGACATCCCGCCCCGCCAGATGCAGACCTACCTCGAGGCCTCCAGCCGCGACACCGTGCGCTCTCGCTCGTTCACCGGGAAGCCCTGCCGGCTGCTGCGCAACGACTGGACCGACGCCTGGGAGAACCCCGAGAACCCCGACCCCCTGCCCATGCCCCTCCAGATGATGGTGGCCATCGAGGCCGTCTCCCGCGGCCACGCCTACCCCGAGCAGGCGGTCGACGTGAACTTCAACCCCGCCGGTCAGGTGATCGGCCAGGCCACCCAGGTCCGCAAGGCCCGCGAGGTGGTGCTGGGCCTGGTCGACGAGTTCATCGACGCCATCCAGTCGGTCGACCTGGGCGGCTGAGGCCGCTCGCCGGGGCTCAGCGCCGGCGCAGCGAGGCGTCGGTCAGGGACGGCGGGTCCCAGCCGGCGTCCACCCTGGAGAAGGTGGTGCCAGGAGGCACGATCTCGTCGATGGCGTCGAGGACATCGTCGCTCAGCACGATGTCGGCCGACCCCAGTTGGGACTCGAGGTGCTCCATGGTGCGCGGCCCGATGATGGCCGAGGTCACCGCCGGGTGGCGGATGACGAAGGCCAGGGCCAGGTGGATGAGCGAGAGGCCGGCGCGCTCGGCCAGGAGGGCCAGTGCCTCCACCGCCTCGAGCTTGGCGGCGTTGTCCGGCCGGGACATGTCGTAGCGGGCGGGGACACGCTGGGCCCGGAGGCTTTTCGGGAGCTCTTGGCCCTTGCGGTAGTTGCCGGTGAGCCATCCCCCGGCCAGCGGGCTCCAGGGGATCACGCCCATGCCGTAGCGCTGGCAGGTGGGAAGCACGTCGGTCTCCACCCCGCGCACCAGCAACGAGTACGGCGGTTGCTCGCAGACGAAGCGCTCGCGACCGCGTCGCTCGGCCGTCCACTGCGCCTCGACGATGGCCGACGGAGGGAAGGTGGAGCTCCCCACGTAGCGCACCTTGCCCGAGCGCACCAGATCGGTGAGGGCCCCGAGGGTCTCGTCGACATCGCAGGTGGGATCGGGCCGGTGGATCTGGTAGAGGTCGATCCAGTCGGTGCCCAGCCGACGAAGGCTCGCCTCGCACTCCCGCACGATCCAGCGCCGGGAGTTGCCTTGCTGGTTGGGGTCCGAGCCCATGGTGCCGTGGACCTTGGTGGCCAGCACGACGTCGTCGCGTCGGCCCTTCAGGGCCTTCCCCACGATCTCCTCGGACTCCCCGGCCGAGTAGACGTCGGCCGTGTCGACGAAGTTGATCCCGGCGTCGAGGGCCCGTTGGATGATCCGGATCGACTCGTCGTGATCGGGGTTGCCCCAGGCGCCGAACATCATGGCTCCGAGGCACAGCGGGGTGACCCGGACGCCGGTCCGGCCGAGGGTACGCAGCTCCATGGGTCGCACCCTAGCCAGCAGGACTGGTGACCTGCCCTAAGTGTTCTGCCCAACCAGGTTGTTGACACGACTGATGGGCGGGCCGCCGATGGCCGTGTGGTGCCGGTGATGGTTGTAGAGGTGAAGCCAGGCGTCAAGGGCTCGAGTTCGGGCTGCCTC
>Ga0265327_10004395_pt1 | contig 12509 bp, 12 predicted proteins | sample 41621metaG_FD_202089 | JGI IMG/M metagenome (GOLD analysis project Ga0265327, IMG submission 202089) | Rhizosphere microbial communities from Carex aquatilis grown in University of Washington, Seatle, WA, United States - 4-16-21 metaG | ecosystem: Host-associated > Plants > Roots > Rhizosphere...
CGGTCCCGCCCACGACCGACGACGAGCTGGCCGCGCTCGCGAACGCCCTCAACACCATGGCCGCGCAGCTGGAGCAGGCCCGCGGCAGCGAGCACGCCTTCCTGCTTTCGATCTCCCACGACCTGCGCACGCCTCTCACGTCGATCCGCGGCTACGCCGAAGCGCTCGCCGACGGAACCCTCGACGACGCGGACCCGAACGACCGCAAGCGTGCGGCGACGATCATCGGGGCCGAAGGCCGCCGCCTGGAACGGTTGGTCAAGGACCTCCTCGATCTCTCGCGCCTCGACAGTCACCAGTTCTCGCTGAACCCGCGTCCCTGTGATGCGACCGAGGTCGTCCGTGACGCCGGCGAAGCGTTCGCGCCGCAGGCCCGTGAGCTGGGCATCGCGTTGAACGTCATCAGCGGTGACGCGCTCGGTGTCGACCTCGATCCCGAACGTCTCGCCCAGATCGTCGCCAATCTCATCGAGAACGCGCTGAAATACGCGACCGCAAAGGTCGAGGTCTATGCCGCGATGCAGAGCCCGACCCAGCTCGCGATCGTGGTCGTCGACGACGGTCCGGGCATCCCCGCCGACCAGATGGCCCGAGTCTTCGAGCGGCTCTACACGGTCCGGGAGACGCCCGGCCGCGCGGTCGGTACGGGGCTCGGGCTCGCGATCGTGCGCGAGCTCGCCGCGGCGATGGGTGGCAACGCCCGGGCCGAAGCCGCGCCCGGCGGCGGAACCCGGTTCGTGGTCGCGCTGCCCGCCCCCGCCCGGACGGCCGTATCGTGAGGCGGGTGAAGGCGTACACACTTGCGGCCGCGGCCGCGGTCGTCGCGCTGGTCGCGAGCGGGTGCGCCGGCTCGACGTCGCACGCGGCAACCCCGTTGCCGACGACGACGACGACGACGGCCGCATCGCCGGTGCCGACATCCACGGTCCCGCCGACCGCCGCGCCCGCGGCGACGTGCGCCCGCCCCCACACCCCCGGGCAGTTCGCGCAGTCGTTCACGTTCGACGGCGAGGCGCGCACCTACCAGCTCTACGTCCCGCGCGTGTACACCGGCGCGAAGGACGTCCCCGTCGTCTTCGACTTCCACGGCTTCGGCTCCGACGCGGTGCAGCAGATGGTGTACGGCAACTTCAAGCCCGAGGCCGACCAGGACGACTTCCTCATCGTGGCCCCCGACGGCCAGGTCCCCGCGTCTCGCCACTTCAACCTCAGCGGTGAGTCCGGTCTGCAGAACGACGTGCAGATGGTCGGAGCACTCCTCGATCACATCGAAGCGACACTGTGCGTCGACACGACGAGGGTGTACGCCACCGGGATGTCCGACGGCGGGGCGATGACGTCGATCCTCGCGTGCGAGATGAGCAACCGCTTCGCCGCGTTCGGCGCGGTCGCCGTGATCATCTCGTGCGGCGGTCCGCGTCCCGTTCCGATCGAGGCATTCTCCGGCACCGCCGATCCGCTGGTGCCGTTCAACGGCGGCAAGGTGAACTGCTGCGGCGGCGCGACGCTCGGCTCTGCTCCCGGCGCCATGGCGGCCTGGGCGGGCCATGACCACTGCTCGGCCACGTACCAGGACGTCCGCCTGAGCAGCGAGGTCACGCGCCGCACGTGGTCGGGGTGCTCACCCGCCGGCGCGGCGGTCTTCTACATCATCAACGGCGGCGGCCATACGTGGCCCGGCGCAATCCCCGTCCCGAGACTGGGCATGACGACCAAGCAGCTCGATGCGAGCGCGACGATCTGGCGCTTCTTCCAGGCGCACACCCTCGCGAAGGGCGCGTGACTCAGAGTGCTTCGACCGCGGCGTCGACAAGACCCACGGTGACCGACGCCCCGGGCTCGACCTCGCGGCGGAGCATCGCCAATGCCACCGGGCCGGACGCGCTCGTGATCGCGCCGATCTCCTTGCCGTCGAACGAGACGGCGTCGCCGCGCTGCAGCGTTCCGACGGCCGCGCGCAAGCGGCGCAGGTGCCGGTTGACGTGGCCGCGGGAGTCGATGCGGCACACGAGCTCCTGACCCACGAAACAACCCTTCGTGAACGACACGGCGACGAGCTCGAGCCCTGCTTCCTGCGGGATCGTCCGCTCGTCGGTATCGAGCCCTTGGCGAGGCACACCGGCTTCGATGCGCGCGGCTTCGTACGCGTCGGCGTCGATCATCGGCGCGTCGACCACTTCGGCGAGCGCGTCGATCGCGGACTCCGGACCGACGGCGTCGAATGCCTCGACGCCGTTCCAGTCGACCGCGAAGACCTGCACGGCATCGGTTTCCGGCGGCCGTACACCACGCAACGCGAGCGCGCCGACCGGTACCTGGCGCACGTCGACCTTGACCCGGATCTTGAAGCGGTTCAAGCCGCTCGCGAGCGCATCGCCCAACCCGCCTTCGCAGACACACCACCACGCATCGTCGTCCACGTGCAGTGTGTAGTGGTCGACGAGGAGCTTGCCCTGCGGCTGGAGGAGCAGCGAATGCGCCGCCGCGCCGACCGCAATCGCATCGAGGTCCTGCGAGACGAGGCTCTGCAGGAACGTCGTGGCATCGGGGCCGTCGACGACGACGAGATCGCGGGCGACGCGAGCCTGGAACGGGACCGTCATGAGCCTCCGAAGAGTCGTTGCGCGGCGGATGCCGCAGTAAGCAACGCCCGCGCCTTGTTCCGGCATTCCAGGTCCTCGTCCTCGGGCACGGAATCGGCGACGATCCCGGCTCCCGCCTGCAACGTGGCGTTGCCGTTGCGCCAGAACATGGTGCGGATCGCGATGGCCGTGTCGAGATTGCCGGAGAAGTCGACGTATCCGACGACGCCCGCGTAGGGCCCGCGCTTGGTCGGTTCGAGCTCGTCGATGATCTCCATCGCCCGCACCTTCGGCGCACCGCTCACCGTGCCGGCCGGGAAGGTCGCGCGCAGGACGTCGATCGGGCCCTTCCCTTCCGCCAGATCGCCGGCGACTTGACTCGTCAGATGCATGACGTGCGAGTAGCGCTCGAGCGTCATCAGCTCCTCGACCTGCTCGGTTGCGTAGCGGACGACACGGCCGACATCGTTGCGGGCGAGGTCGACGAGCATCACGTGCTCGGCCCGCTCCTTCGGGTGCTCGACCAATTCCGCCTCGAGCCGGCGATCGTGCTCTGCGTTGCGACCGCGCCGTCGCGTACCCGCGATCGGCCGGCTGATCACGCGGCCGTCGCGCAGCTGCACCAACGCTTCCGGCGATGATCCGACGACAGTCGCCTCCGGGTGGTGCAGGTAGTACATGTACGGCGACGGATTGACGAGCCGCAGCACCCGGTACACGTCGAGGGGCGCGACGGGCTGGACGAGGTCGAAGCGCTGCGAGAGGACCACCTGGAAGATGTCGCCGTCGAGAATGTGCTCCTTCGCCGCGTTCACCGCGTCGGCCCATGCACCGGGCGAGAAGTTGCGCCGGATCTCCGGCAGTTGCTCGAGCTCGTCCTCGGGTGGGAGCGCGGGCGTGTACGGCAGCGGTTGGCCGAGGTCGGCGACCGCGTTGTCCAGACGCGCGATCGCGCCGTCGTACATCGCGTCGATCGTCGCCTCGTCGGCGTCCTGCGGCGGATAGACGTTCTCGATCAGGTACAGCCGTTGGCGGAAGTGGTCGAACGCGGCGACGCTGCCGGCCATCGAGCACACCGCGTCGGGATAGCCCTGGTCGTCGGGCGGAGGGTGCGGGAGGTGCTCGATCTCGCGCACCGTGTCGTACCCCATCCAGCCGACGATGCCGCCGTGAAAGGGCGGGAGCTCCGGCAGCGTCGGCGCGCGAAAACGCGCGAGCAACGCCTCGAGGAGCGCGAGCGCACCCTGGTCGTTCGGAACGCCTTCGGGCGCCGAACCCCCCAACCATTCGATGTTGCGGCCGCGAGCGACGAAGGTGCGCGCCGGATCGCGTCCGAGGAACGAGAACCGGCCCCAGCGTTCGGCGTGCTCCACCGACTCGAGCAGAAAGCCCTCGCGATCACCGACGAGCTTCACGAACGCGGACAACGGCGTCTCGAGATCGGCGAGCACCTCGCGCCAGACCGGCACGACGGTGTACTCCCGCGCGAGCGCGCGGAACTCGTCGCGCGAAGGTCGGGCCTCGGGCGCGGTCACAAGTGCTCGGGCGCTGCGCCGCCGCCGAAACTCCGGAAGAAGCAGCTGCGCGCGCCGGTGTGGCATGCGCCGCGACCCTCCTGCTCGACCACGAACAGCAACACGTCCATGTCGCAGTCGTAGTAGCCGGCGCGGACGTACTGCCGGTCGCCCGAGGTCTCGCCTTTGCACCAGTACTCCGCGCGGCTGCGACTCCAGAACCACGTGCGGCCCGTCTCGAGCGTGCGCTCCAACGCGTCGCGATTCATCCACGCGAACATCAGCACCTCGTTGGTGCCCTGTTCCTGCACGATCGCCGGTACCAGCCCGTCGGCGTTGAAGACGACGGCGTCGAGCTCCTCGAGCGTGAACGGGATCGGCGTCGTCACCGGCGGCATGAGGACGAAATCGTAGCGGTCGCGAATCGCCGCCCGGCTGCGTTTAGGCTCGCCCGCCGATGCCCGGACCCGAATCACCCGCAGCCCCCGTCGACCCGCCGTCGGCCCGGCGCGACCCCCACGTCTTGACCGCGCACGGCGACGAGCGCCGTGACGACTGGTACTGGCTCCGCGACCGTGACGACCCCGAGGTCATCGCGTACCTCGAAGCCGAGAACGCCTACGCCGACGCGATGCTCGCGCCCCTGCTGCCGCTCCGGGATCGCATCTTCGACGAGATCAAGTCGCGCGTGCAGGAGACCGACGAGTCCGCACCCGTTGCCGAGCGCGGGTGGGAGTACACGTCCCGGACCTTCGAGGGTGCGCAGTACGCGGTCCACTGCCGCAGACTCCGGGGCGAGGGCCCGGAGCTGGCGCGCGTGGTTCTCGACGAGAACCGGCTCGCCGACGGCCACGACTACTTCGCGCTCGGCGGCTTCGAGGTCACGCCGGATCATGCGACCCTCGCGTACTCGGTCGACGTGACCGGCGGCGAGCGGTACACGCTCCGCTTCCGCGACATCGCGACCGGCGAGGATCTCCCCGACACGGTAGACGACGTGACCTACGGCCTCGCGTGGGCCGACGACGCGCGCACGTGCTTCTACACGCGCCCCGACGACGCGATGCGCCCGTTCGAGATCTGGCGCCACGCGCTCGGCACCCCGACGTCCGACGACGTGCTCGTGTACCGCGAGGACGACGAGCGCTTCTTCGTCGGGATCGAACGCACCCGGAGCGGTCGCTTCGTCCTGATCGAGACCTCGTCGAAGCTCACTTCCGAAGTGTGGTTCGTGCCGACCGAGATGCCGGACGCCGAGCCGCGTGTCATCGCGCCACGCGATCACGGCCACGAATACTCGGTCGAGCACCACTGGAGCGAGGAGCGCGGCGACCGTTTCCTCATCGTCACGAATCAGGGCGGGGGCGCGCGGAACTTCGAGCTCGTCTCGGCCCCGTGCGTCGATCCGGCCCGCCAGTACTGGACGCCGTTGGTCCCGCACCGCGACGACGTCAAGCTCGACTCGGTCTGCGCGTTCGCCGAGCATCTCGTGCTGAGCGAACGCGCGCACGGGCTCGAGCGTCTGCGCGTGATGAACGTCGAAGACGGCGACATCCGCGAGATCGAGATGCCGGACCCGGTCTACAGCGTCTGGATCGGACCGAACCCCGAGTTCGAGACCACGATGCTGCGCTACGGCTACACGTCGCTCGTCGCACCCGTCACCGACGTCGACTACGACATGAACACGCGTCGCTCCGACGTCGTGAAGACGCAACCGGTGCTCGGTGGCTACGACCCGAGCCGGTACGTGTCGGCCCGCATGTGGGCGCAAGCCCCCGACGGCACCCGCATACCCATCTCGCTCGTGCACCGGCGCGACACACCGATCGACGGCACGGCGCCCGCACTGCTGTACGGCTACGGCTCGTACGAGATCTCCACGGATCCGTCGTTCCGGTCCTCTCGCCTGTCGCTGCTCGACCGTGGCTTCGTCTTCGCGATCGCGCACGTACGCGGCGGCGGGGAGATGGGGCGCGGTTGGTACGAGGACGGCCGGCTCGAGCACAAGGCGAACACGTTCACCGATTTCATCGCGTGCGCCGAGCACCTGATCGCGAACGGCTACACGTCGCCGGCGAGGCTCGCGGCGCGGGGCGGGAGCGCAGGCGGGTTGCTGATGGGCGCGATCACCAATCTCCGGCCCGACCTCTTCGCGGCGGTCGTCGCGGAGGTGCCGTTCGTCGATGTCGTCACCACGATGCTCGACCCATCGCTGCCGCTGACGGTGACGGAGTGGGACGAGTGGGGCGACCCGCGCGAGCCCGATGCGTACGCACGCATGAAGGCGTACTCGCCCTACGACAACGTGCGCGCCGTGGACTACCCGGCGCTGCTCGTGACAACGGGCCTGAACGACCCGCGTGTGCAGTACTGGGAGCCGGCGAAGTGGGTGGCCAAGCTGCGCGACCGCTCCACCTCGGGCAAGCCGATCTACTTGCGCACCGAGATGGACGCGGGCCACGGCGGACCGTCGGGCCGGTACGACGCCTGGCTCGACGAGGCGAACGTGCTCGCGTTCGTGTGCGACGCGCTCGGCGTGCACTCGTGAAGCTGCACACCACCGACGGACTCACCTTGGAGGCGCAGTGGAGCGCGCCGGCCGACGACCCGCGCGCGATCGCCGTCCTCTGCCACCCGCACCCGCAGTACGGCGGCACGATGCGCAGCCTCGTCATCTCCGCACTGTTCGAGGCGCTGCCGCCGCAGGGCATCGCGTGCCTGCGCTTCAACTTCCGCGGGGTCGAGAACAGTGAAGGCGACTACTCGGAGGGGCGCGACGAGCCCCTCGACATCTTGGCCGCGCTCGACGCCGCGACCGCCGAGGCGCAGGCCACGCCCGCCGGTGGCGGACCGCTGGCGCTCGTCGGGTGGTCGTTCGGCGCCGACATGGCGTTGGGCATCGTCGACTCCCGCATCGCGGGCTGGGTCGGGATCGCGCCGCCGCTGCGCTTCCGGCCCCGGAGCGCATACCGCGCGGTCGGCGACGACCCGCGGCCGAAGCTGCTCGTGCTGGCGGCGAACGACGAGTTCCGCGCGCCCGAGGAGATTGCCGCCGAGACCCGGGATTGGACCGCCACGCGTCTGGACACGATCGCCGGCGCGAGTCACTTCTTCATCGGGCGCACCGAGCGCGTTGTCACGTTCGTCGACGGATTCGTCGACACATTGATCGGATCGGCCGGTTAGGCGCTACAGCTAGAGCGAGATCAGCGGGGCCGAGAGGCCGTGCGTGGCGAGGAAGCTCGATCGCCGTTCTCTCGCCGAGTGCCAGACCGCGAGGTCCGACTCGAACGAGGCGCGATCTCCGTCTTCGTACGCGTGCTCGAGCTCGTCGAAGGCGGCATCCTCGGCATCGAGGAGAGTTCTATATCGGCGGAAGAAATGGTCGTCGACTGCGCCGACGCTCACGGGGAGAGTCACTCCGCCGCCAAAGTAGTGAGGTTCGGCCATGGGCACCTCCTACGCACGTGCCGGGCCCGAGCCCGAGCACTTATGGGCGTGACGGTACTCCACCCCGACCCCGCGCGGAACCCTCTTCGGTCACCGTTTGGTCAACTCCTGTTTACGGGCTTCTGACGAGGCACTTCAGGGTCGAACGACGAGCCCGCGCCCGGCCAGATAGGCCTTGGCCTCGCGGACCGAGTGCTGACCGAAGTGGAAGATCGACGCCGCGAGCACGGCCCCGGCTCCGCCCACGGCCGCGCCCTCGTAGAGGTGCTCGAGCGTGCCGACGCCGCCGCTGGCGATGATCGGGACGTCGACGGCGCTGCCCATCGCCTGCAACAGCTCGATGTCGTATCCGGCTTTGGTGCCGTCGCGATCCATCGAGGTGAGCAGGATCTCGCCGGCGCCGAGCGTGCAGACGCGCCGGGCCCACTCGAGCGCGTCGAGCCCGGTCGACGTGCGGCCGCCGTGGGTCACGACCTCCCAGCCGCCGCCCGCACGCAGCCGCGCGTCGATGGCGACCACGATGCACTGGGCGCCGTACTCCTGCGCCGCGGCGTGCACGAGATCGGGGTCGTTCACCGCGGCGGTGTTGAACGAGACCTTGTCGGCGCCCGCGCGCAGGAGCCGGCGCGCATCCTCGACCGTGCGCACGCCCCCGCCGACGGTGAACGGGATGTACACCGATTCCGCGACCTGCTCGACGACGTGCAGCATCGTGTCGCGCGCGTCGCTCGACGCGGTGATGTCGAGGAAGACGAGCTCGTCGGCACCCTCCGCGTCGTAACGAGCCGCGAGCTCGACGGGATCGCCCGCGTCGCGGATGCCGACGAAGTTCACACCCTTGACGACGCGGCCGGCGTCGACGTCGAGGCAAGGGATCACGCGGACGGCGAGCACGCGGCGATCCCTTCCTCGACCGTGAAGCGGTGCTCGTAGATGGCCCGACCCACGATCGCACCGGCCAGCCGCCGGCCCGCGACCTCGAACGCGGCAAGGGCCCGCAGGTCGTCGGCGGTGGCGACGCCCCCGCTCGCGATCACCGGAACGGAGACGGCCCCGACCACGGCCGCGAGTTGTTCGAGCGCGGGGCCGGCGAGCATGCCGTCGCGCGTGATGTCGGTCACGATGAGTGCTCCCACGCCGGAGTCGTCGAATCGCTGTGCCAGACCTACGAGATCGAGCCCGGTGGCGTCCGTCCAGCCGTGGATCGCGACGTCGCGGCCGCGCGCGTCCAGGCCGACCGCGACCTGACCGGGGTGGTGCGCGCTCAACTCGCGGACGATCCCGGGATCCTCGACTGCGGCGCTGCCGATGACTACGCGCGCGACGCCCGCACCGAAGCGCTCGCCCGCGTCGGCGACGCTGCGCACTCCCCCGCCGGTCTGCACGCGAGCGTCCACGTTCGCGCAGATGGCCTCGATCACACCGAGATTGGGGTTGCCGCCGTCGAGCGCGGCATCGAGATCGACGACGTGGATCCAGCGCGCCCCGGCGGCATCGAACCGGCGCGCGACCGCGACCGGGTCGTCGTCGTAAGTGGTCTGCGCGTCGTAGTCGCCGCGCGCGAGGCGCACGACCTGCCCGGCGCGCAGGTCGATCGACGGGAAGAGATCCATCAGGTGGCCACCGCCTCCACGAAGTTCGTGAGCATGCGCATACCCACCGCGCCCGACTTCTCGGGATGGAACTGTGTGGCCCAGAGCGCGCCCGACTCGATCGCGGCGGCAAAGCGGCGGCCGTAGTCGCACCAGGCCGCGACGGCTTCGGCATCCTCGGGTTCGGGCGCGTACGAGTGGACGAAGTACAGCCAGGCCGGATCCGGGAGGTGCGCGCCGAGTCGCGAGCCGGTCGTGATCTCGAGCGTGTTCCAGCCCATCTGCGGGCGGCGCACGGTCCCGGGCAACAACGTGACGCGGCCCGGGACGACTCCCAGGCCCGCGACATCGGGGGTTTCGTCGCTGCCGTCGAACAACATCTGCATGCCGATGCAGATGCCGAGGAACGGTCGCCCGTCGGTGGCCGCCGAGCGCGTCACCGTCTCGAGTCCGGAGGCGCGCAACGCCCGCATGCACGCGCCGAACGCCCCGACACCGGGCAACACGACCGCATCGGCCTGCTCGATCACGCCCGAGTCGGACGTCAGCGCCGCGTCGGCGCCGAGGTGCTGCAGCGCCTTCTCCGCCGATCGGAGGTTTCCGATCCCGTAGTCGACGACCGCGATGCGCGGCGCGGTCATGACGACAGGGTGCCCTTGGTGGACGGCAGGTCGTCGCTTTCCACCTTGACCGCATCGCGCAGGGCTCGCGCGGCACCCTTGAACGAAGCCTCGATCACGTGGTGGCCGTTCTTGCCGCTCACGCTGCGCAGGTGGAGGGTGACACGCGCGCCGTCGACGAAGCCCTTCCAGAACTCCTCGGCGAGTTGCGGGTCGAAGGTGCCGATCCACTCCGAGATCGGATCGACCGCGTAGACGAGGAACGGCCGGCCGGACAGGTCGAGCGCGACCTCGACGAGCGCCTCGTCGAGCGGTACCAGCGCGTTGGCGAACCGGCGCACGCCGCGCTTGTCGCCCAGCGCCTCGCGCAGCGCGTTGCCGAGCACGATCCCGACGTCTTCGACCGTGTGGTGCAGGTCGACTTCGAGGTCGCCTTTCGCCTCGATGCTCAGGTCGAAGCCGGCGTGCTTGCCGAGCTGATCGAGCATGTGATCGAAGAACGGGATCCCCGTCGACACGCTCGTGGTCCCCGAGCCCTCGATCGTCAGCGAGACGGAGACGGTGGTCTCCTTCGTCTCGCGGCTCATTTCGGCGTGACGAACTTCGGCGGGACCTGTCATGCGAGGACCTCCGGAAGAGCCTCACCGAGTGCGGCGAGGAAGGCATCGTTCTCGGCCGGGGTGCCGACGGTGACGCGCAGGCACCCCTCGATCCGCGGCCACGACGAGAAGTCGCGGATCAGCACATCCTGGGCCAGGAGACGCTTCCAGAGCTCGTGCGCGTCGCCGTTCACCCGGAACATGAGGAAGTTCGCGCCCGACGGGCACACGTCGATCCCGGACATCTGAGTGAGGGCGGCGAACATCCGGCCGCGCTCTTCGACCAATGTCGCGACGCGTCGCTCCATCTCCGGAGCGAAATCGAGTGCGATCGTCCCGGCCACCTGGGTCGGCACCGAAAGGTTGTACGGGAGCAGCACCTTCTCGAGCTCCGTGATCATCCAGGTCGGCGCGACGACGAAACCGAGACGCACGCCCGCGAGTGACCAGACCTTGGAATACGTGCGTACGACGGCCAGCGGGAGGTCCTCGGACACGAGGTCGAGCGCGCTCCACTGCGCGAACTCGCCGTACGCCTCGTCGACGACGAGGAGGGCGCCGGCGCCGGCCGCGGCGCGGGCGAGCCGCTCGACGGTCTCGCGCGACTCGACCGAGCCCGTCGGATTGTTCGGGCTGCAGACGAGCACGACGGCCGGCCGCGTGCGCTCGATCGTCGCGATCGCGTCGTCGGGATCGATGAGGTAGTCGGGACCGCGCTCCCCCGCGACGACCTCGGTACCGGCACCCCGCGCGATCTGCGCGTGCAACGCGTACGTCGGCTCGAACATCAACGCGCGGCGACCGGTGCCGCCGTACGTCAACAGCAGCGTTTGCAGGATCTCGTTGCTGCCGTTACCGCACAGGAGTCGCGCCGGGGGCTGGCCGAGGAACGACCCGAGTGCAGCGCGCAGCTCGGTCGCGGCGCGGTCGGGATAGCGGTTCCACTCGACCGTGCGCAGCGCGTCGAGCCATCGCTCGACGAACTCCGGCGGCGGCGCATACGGACTCTCGTTCGTATTCAGCCGTACGTCGACGTCGACCTGGGGCGAGTGGTAGCCGTCGAGCGCGCGGAGATCGTCGCGGGGAAGCGGTCGCGGGCCCGTCACACCGGCTCCTCGCGCCGGCGGATCGAGTCGGCGTGGGCGAACAGGCCCTCCGCCTCCGCGATCGCCCGCGCGGCCGGGCCGACGCGCGCCAGCGCGCGTGCGTCGGCGCGCACGACGTGAATGTGCTTTTGGAAGTCGGCGACCCGGAGCGCGCTCGCGAATCGAGCGGTCCCTCCGGTCGGGAGCACGTGATTGGTGCCCGCCACGTAGTCACCGATCACCGCGGGCGCGTACCCGCCGACGAACACCGCGCCCGCGTTGCGCACGAGTGGTACGAGGAGGTCGGCCGCTTCGCACATGAGCTCGAGGTGCTCGGGCGCAATCGCGTTCGCGGCGTCGACGGCCCGGGCCGCGTCGTCGACCAGGACCACGCGGCCACCGGCGTCCAGCGTCGACGTCGCTTCGTCGCGCCGCGGCGCGATATCGAGGAGCGCGTCGAGCGCCTGCTCCACGCGCGCGGCCACGGCTTCGTCCCACACGATCAGCGCGACGGCGCCGCCGGGGCCGTGCTCGGCCTGCGCGAGCAGATCGACGGCGATCCACGCGGGATCGACGGTGTCGTCGGCGATGACCGCGACCTCCGACGCGCCCGCGAGCCCGTCGATGCCGACGGTCCCGAAGACCTGACGCTTCGCCTCCGCGACGTACGCGTTCCCCGGGCCGACGATCACGTCGACCGCCCGTATCGCGCCTGCGCCGAACGCCATCGCCGCGATCGCCTGCGCGCCACCGATCGCGTACACCTCGTCGACCTCGGCGATCGCCGCGGCCGCGAGGATCGCATCGTCCACCCGGCCGTCGGCGCCGGGGGGCGAGCACAGGATCACCTCGGGCACGCCGGCGACGCGCGCCGCCAGTACCGTCATGAGCACCGACGACGCGAGCGGGGCGCGGCCGCCCGGTACGTAACAGCCGGCGCGATCGACCGGAACGACGAGCTCGCTCACCTCGACGCCGAGACGCTCGTGGTGCGGCTCGCGTTCGCGTTGCGCCTCGTGCCACGCGACGATCTGGTCGCGAGCGAGCTCGAGCGCGGCGCGCAG
>Ga0265327_10004396_pt1 | contig 12507 bp, 14 predicted proteins | sample 41621metaG_FD_202089 | JGI IMG/M metagenome (GOLD analysis project Ga0265327, IMG submission 202089) | Rhizosphere microbial communities from Carex aquatilis grown in University of Washington, Seatle, WA, United States - 4-16-21 metaG | ecosystem: Host-associated > Plants > Roots > Rhizosphere...
CCGACCTGACCTCGATGTGCCTCTCGAACTGGTGGCGGCAACACCGACGTCGGCCTCGGGACGATCTCGTCCGATGTTGGTGAATCGCAGATGCACTCGGCTCACTCAGACCAGCCCGTCCGGGCGCCAGGTTTGTATTGCTGTATCAAGCTGGTCGTCGCTGAGTGCATTTAGCTCGAGGCGCATAGCAGGGTTGCGATTGCGCAGTCCTTCGAGGAAGAACTCAACGTAGCGCCGCCATAGATGGGGCTCGACGGCGCCAGCGAATTGACTGACCGCAACTAACATCAGCCCCATCATGGGTATGTCGGTCGGGGAAACCTCCGGGCGAAGGTGGCCGTCATTTTGTGCGCGCTCAACGAGCTTCGACAGGTGGCTCAGCAGCCGGTGACGCGCCGCCTCCAGTCGTTCACCAACTTGGATCTTGCTGAACGCAATCTCGCCCATACCTCGGTCTGTCACGGTGATCTCCCACACCTGCTGAACGAACGACGCGAACCCTTGCCACGAATCCTGTTCGCGCAATGCCGTTTCGGCAAGATCTGCGAGCTGGTTGAGCCGGTCCTCGAAAATCGCCTTGAACAAGTCTTCCTTGGTGGCGAACCGCCGGTAGACGGTGCCTACGCCAACGCCTGCATGGTGGGCAACGTCGTTGAGGGTCGCGTCCAGACCTTTTGTTGCGCACAGATGGCGAGCCGCCTCGATCACCCGCTGCCGATTTCGCTCAGCGTCCTTCCGTAGCGGTCGGCGGCAGTTCTCGCGATCGTTCATTTCGACAAGTCCACTGGCAGAGGCACTTCCACTTACGCGCCGCCCGTTCTGAGATATGGGTACGTACGAGATCATCAATCGTCACTGCCGCCGTGGCTGGGCGGTATGACAGGGCCGATCTGGCGAATCTGAGGCAACGTGGTCACCATGTGCGCAGTCACCCGATCGCTGAGACACACATAGCGGTGTGCCACGTCGCCCGGGAATCGAACGAAGTCGCCCGCGGCCAGGTCGACCGGTTCACTGAGCGGACCGGTGCGCAGCCTCCCGGTGATCACGAAGAGGTGATTAAGGGTGCCGGGTGGGTGCGGCTCGACCACTGCAGGCTCAGCGCTTCCGCGCTCCAGTCGTAGCAGAAGCGTGCGTACATAACCCGAGCCGTAGATTTCGTCGAGTAGGCGCTCCGCCCGCTCGGGTCCGTCGATCCACACCCCGTCATCGCGACGTTGGACATACACGGGGGTGCCCCATTCGGTCAGTAGCCGCCGGGCAGGGAGGTCCAGCGCAGCGCCGAGCAGCGCCAGCGTTTCCACCGTCGGGTTGCCGGTGCCCTGTTCGATCTTGGACAACGTCTGCTTGGCGAGACCGGAACGGCGGGCCAACTCCCCCAGTGACATGGCACGCTCTCGGCGGAACCGGCGCACGTTCCGGGCGACGAGCTGGTTCTCCTCCGACGCACTGTCACTTTTAATAGTCATATCGTCATTATTGACGAACAGCAGCCGGTTTTGCATCATGGTTACTAAGAGTGACGAACAGTGAAATCAAACAGACCCCGTCACACCCCCCTGGAGGAAGTCATGACAGCCGTACTCGACTCCGTGCGCGACGACCGAGCCGCCGTCGACAAGGCGTTCAGCCTGCTGGTTGCATTCGGAGCCGAGGCCAGCACCGGTGTCGGTGTCAGCGAACTCGCGCGGCGCGCAAGCCTGAGCAAGTCGACCGCGTACCGCGTGTTGGGGATGCTGGAGCGCAATGCCATGGTGGAACGCATCGGCACCGATTATCGGCTGGGTTCCCGGTTACACGAACTGGGCCTGGCGGTGTACGCGCCGAGCCACGAGCGGGTGCGTGACCAGCTGATGCCCTTCCTCACCGAACTGTTCGACGCGACGCGCCAGACCGTGCATCTCGCGATGCTGCACGGTACCGACGTCGTCTACCTGGCCAAACTGTATGGACATCGCAACGCGGTCGCCCCGTCACGGGTCGGCGGGCGCTTACCCGCGCATTGCACCGCCGTCGGGAAGGTCTTGTTGGCCTATGACGCCACTGCGGAGGACAAGATCCTCAGCGGCCGGCTCACCGCACTCACCTCTCACTCGATCACAGATGGCAACGAGTTGGCGCGTGCGCTCGATCGCGTGCGGAGTGAAGGCGTCGCCATCGAGCGCGAGGAGAGCCGCCCTGGATTGGGCTGCGTCGCCGCACCGGTGTTCGGCCGCAACGGATTACCGATCGCCGCGATGTCGGTGTCGGTGCCCGTCTCCGCCGATCTTCGTCCGCTCACGCACAGCTTGCGGCGCGTCTGCGCTTCGGCCTCCCGGACAATGGGTCAGTCACACCGCAATGGGTGATCAGGCGCCGGGCACTCGATCGAGGTCGGCGTCTACCTGAGTTACCCACTCCGGTTCTCGGACAAGCAGACTCAATTCCTCACCGGGAACGTCGACGTCCACGACGTGGCGAAAGCCCACCGACTCCGCCGCCGTCACCGCGGCCAGATCATCGCGTGCAACAGCTACGACAACGCGTCGGCACCCGCGGTCTGCTGCCAGTATCGACGCGCCGAGTTCGTCGAGAAAGCCTGTCAGCCGCGACGAAGTAGGGTCTCGGCGAGAGATGCGAATTTCGACATCGTGGGCACCCACCGGGTAGGCGTCGCGCAGCGGACCTCCGGTTGCATACCGGGCCACCGCCTCCACGCGCTCGCCGTCTTCGTCACGCCGCATGATGTCGAGGGCGTCGGTCGCACCCGGCGTGACCGTCCACCCCAACCCCAGGTCCAGCGACAGCTGCTTCACAGGTGGTCCCCTCCAGCGGCCGCCGCGAACCCGCGCACGCCGATACCTCCGTCGACCGAAATCGCTTGTCCGGTAATGGGTCCACTCTGCTCGCGGCTGGCCAGTAGAACGTAGGACCCGGTGAAATCTCTGGGATCGGTGCTCGAGTCGTACAGCGGGATCGGTGGCGGCGGGTCGTCCGGCTTCTTCTTCGCAAAGGACGCCGCAAGCGTGCGGCCCTGCATGTCCAGGGCCGCCGGCCCGCGCAACGCCGTGTTCATCGCCCCGCAGGCCACGCCGTTGACGCGGACCTTCGGCGCCAACTCGTAGGCGAGCTCACGCATCAGCCCGAGGCACGCGTGCTTGCTGGCCGTGTAGATCGGCCCGCCGCCATTGACGTAAAAGGACGCGTTGGACAGTGTCATCACGATGCTGCCACGAGTCTTGACCAGCTCCCGCCACGCCGCCTCGGCGGCCAGCAGATAACCCTTGACGTTGATGGCGAACAGCTCATCGAAGGTCTCACTGAGCTGTTCGCCGGTCATCCGTGTCAGTTGACGGTGGTAGTCCCAGATCCCGGCATTGGCCACCAGTGTGTCGAGCTTGCCGAAACGGTCAACCGTCTCTTCGACCGCGCGATGCAGGTCCCCCGAATCGCGCACGTCCGCGCTGATCGCGTGCAGCCTGGCCGGGTCGGCGCTGGCCTCAAGGGCGGCGTTCAGCGCGTCGGTGTCACGACCGAGGATGGTGACCGACGCACCCTCGGCGATGAAGCGTTCGGCGACGGCCCGCCCGATCCCGGTACTTCCGCCGGTGATCAGCGCGACGTATCCCTGCAGCCAGCCGGTCACCGCAACTCCGCCAGGAACTGCGCCACCAGCAGTTCGAAATCGCGCTGACGCTCCAACTGCACCCAGTGGCCGCAGTTGCCGAACACGTGAAGCTGCACGTTACGGATCTGCTTGAGCATGATCTGGGATCCGTCGAGGGTGATGGTGCGGTCATCACGGCCCCACAGCAGCAGGGTCGGGGCGGTGATCTTGTGCAGATCCCGCCACAGCGGATCCATCCCGTGTCGCTTGCCGAAGGCAGCGTTGTACCGGTGATAGAACTCGATGTGGCTGGGGTCCAGCGATGCCTCGTACCGGGCCCTTACGACGTCGGCGCCAAACTGCTTGTGGTCGAAGACCATTGCGCGGATGAAGTTGGACATCTTCTTCTCGCTGGGTCCATCGCCGTTGTAGTACCGGAACATCTCCTTTTGTCCCTCGGTTGGGGTGGGACCGAACGGCAGCCAACCACCCCCGGGGGCCATCAGCACCAGTCCGGTGGTTCGGTCCGGCTGCGCCTGTGCCATTGCGATGGCCGCCGCGCCGCCAAGGCTGTTGCCCAGCAAATGAAACCGGTCGACACCGAGGGCATCGAGCGCCTCGAAGAGTGCGCCAACCGAGATCTGGGTGATCGACTGCGCATCGAGGTCTGCCTCGGTGGGGCGGTAACTGCCGCCGAAACCGGGCTGATCGGGCAGCACCACTCGGAACCTCTTGGCCAGCGCGGGCAGGTTCTGGTGATAGTTGCTCAGCCCGGAGGCCCCCGGCCCGCCGCCATGCAACATGACCAGCACGGGGCCCTCTCCGGTCTCCGCGACGGCGATGTCCCCGTAGGAGGTCGTCACCGTCCGCCGGTGCACCGTGGGCATCTCGTCGATCTCGGTGTCCAATTCCGTGCTGGTCACGGGCACGTCCTTTCATGTGGTCGGGTCGAAGAACCGCGTCGATTCAGAAGAAGGTGGAGATGTTCTTGGCCTGCAGCACGCTCTGGTCCAGCAGGATGACTCTGCGAGCGACCTTCAATCCGCCGTCTGGGCTACGACGCAGGATGTCGGTGCGACGCCCCGCGAAAACGTTCTCCTCGCGTTCGAGGCGGTTGCGATATACCAGGAACGCTGAGCGCGCGGCAAGCTCGGAGCCGGTCCCTTCACTCGAATCCAGATGGTGCACAACGACGTTGGTTACCAAGTGCCGTGTCCGCGAGGGCGGGTCCTCGGCCCAGGCCATGCCGGAGTCGAAGCGGCGGATCCGCCAGGCCAGACTCTCTTTGGTCTCGTCGTAGAACGCCGCCTCGCCCCGCGCCGAGATTGACAGCGCCTGTTGGCGACGCAGTCGGTTGGTTCTGGTGGGCATCCAGTAGTCCAGATCGTCATCCAATAAATCGAGCCAGTCGGTGAACCGCCCTTCGTCGAGCAACTCGGCCTCGGTGTAGTAGAACTGCTCGACCTCGAAATGAACATTGTGATCGGCTCGCCGCGCACCGTCGATGCCGGCCAATATCTCTGTCGCACTGCTCATTACGCGCTCTTCCGTGTCGTCGTCATCGTCTGATCAGCCTGCGTAGGTCCACAGATCGGTCGCCCAGTTCGGCAGCAGACACCGTGATGCCGCGGTCGATCAGCCGGCGCGCGGCCCGAACAGACGCGGAGTCACCGACCGCCACCGCTCCGGTGACCCGCCCGTCACGCAATCCGAAGCACGCGTACGGCTGCTCACCTGGACACCCTCGAGACGCGAACTCGTCAGCGCCAGTGAGGTTTCCGACGACCTCGACATGTGTCCCGTACCGGTCGGTCCAGAACCAGGACGCGCCGGCAGCAGGTTGGGGCCCGCCGAGGATCGTCGCGGCCGCGCGCTGTGCGTCGTGCTGGGCCGCTTCCCAGTGCTCGCTGCGGCGCAGCAGGAGACCGCCGGCACAGGTGCGTGCGACGTCGCCGACCGCGAGGATCGCCGGATTCGACGTCACCTGCATCGAGTCGACGACGATGCCGCCGTCTACCGTCAGACCGGCATCGCGCGCCAGCGGAGTAGCCGGGGCCATTCCGACAGCCAGTACGACTGCGTCGAACACCCGCGGCTCGGAGCCGGCCAGTACAGCGGTGATTCCGTCTGGCGAATCCTGGAACGACTCGACGACACCGCGCAGCACCATGGCACCGTGTGCGGTGTGCATGCCGTGCAACCAGGAAGCGACCTCGTCGCCGACGATCGCGGCCAGCGGCGCCGCGACCGGGTCGACGATTGTGACGTGGCAGCCCAGATGCATTGCTGTGGAAGCCACTTCGGCGCCGATCAAGCCTGCACCGACGATCAGCAGGCGCCCACCGGGCACCAGTGCGGCGCGCAATCGGTCCGCGTCCTGCGCGCTGCGCAGCGTGTGCACGCGGGTGCTGTCAGCCCCCGGGATCGGTGGCCGAATCGCGTGACCGCCGGTTGCAAGGACGACCTTGTCCGCCCGGATTGCGCTGCCGTCGGAGAGCTCGACCACACCCAGACCGGGACGTAACGCCCCCACCGAGCTGTGTGACATCAACCGCACACGCTGGTCGTCGAACCACTCCGGAGGCTGCAGGGCAATGCTTTTCAGGTCGGCATCGCCGGCCAGGTAGGCCTTCGACAGCGGGGGTCGGTCATAGGGGAACTCCCCTTCATCGATCAGTACGACGTCGCCGTCGAAGCCGCCGGCCCGCAGGCCCGCGATGACACTCACGCCGCCGACACCGCCGCCGACCACCGCGACCCGCCTGGTCATCAGGGCCGCTCTCCCGGATAGAGAAACACTTGACCGTCACGCACCTCTACCCGATGTGGGCGGGCGTCCCTGGTGGCCGGTAGGCCGTCGACGGCGCCGGTCTTGAGACAAAACTTGCTCGAGTGCAGTGGGCACTCCACGTGACCGCCCTCGACCCAACCCTCGGCCAGCGAAGCGTCGGCGTGGGTGCAGGTGTTGTCCAGTGCCCACACGCTGCCATCGTCGTCGCGCAGCAGAGCCACGTCGTCGTCGGTACCGGTTATCGACCGTTCGATGACGATGCCCTCGCCCTCGGGGATGTCGTCGACGGCCGCGACGCGGATGCCCTCACTCATCGGCGGCCTTTCGCTCGTGCCACGCCGGGGTGTTCATCACGTCGCACCAGCGCGCATAGAACGAGCGCGCGGCGGCGTCGCTGTACAACTCACTCGTCATCCCCGGATGGCGCCCGTCCTCGCGTTCGGAGCCCAGGCCCATCTGATAGTTCAGCGGGACGGAGTTGGTGATGAATCCGTGCGAGATGGCCTGCACCTCACTCCAATTCTCACCGTCGTCCTGTTCGAAGATTCCGCTGGGACCGAACGTGCGCAGGTTGTAGAGGCGCTGAGCCTCGCGCACATGCTCGGGCATCGACTTATCCACGATGGTCCACGCCCAAACCTCCATCCGGTCAGGGCCTTTCGGGTGCCACACCCGAATCGATCCGTTGACCGGCAGGTAGGAGAAGTTCGGGAACACGTTGGCATGCCCGGTCGTCAAGGGGCCCTCGACGCGTGAGTCGCCCAACCGCAGGCGCAGGGCGGCGTAGTCCATCCACTCGTGCACGGTCTGGGCGTCGAACCGATTGCGCGGATGCACCGGGAAGCCGTGCCCGTGCCCCATCGGATCGACGTACTGCCGTCCGGTGCGGTGCACCACTTCGTCTTTGGGCTTTCCGCTTGGCGACAGCACCGTCAGAGCGGAGCCGTGACTCATGTTCACGTGGTACCAGTCACTGGCGAACTGCTCGGCGGCGAGTTTCCAGTTGCCCTCCAACACCCATTTGTGCACGCCGCCGACGACGACGGTGCCTTCTGGATCGTGGTCGAGCATCGCGTCCATGTACCAGGTCATGCCGCCCAGTGCGTCGCGCAGAGTAATCGCATCGGGATCCCAGTTCCCGAAGATCAACCCCCGGTAGGAATCCACGTTCGGCACCTCGACCAAACCCCACTGACCGGACTGAAAGCCGTCCGGGTAACCCTCTTTGTTCGGGATGCCGATCAACTTGCCCTCGAGGTCGTACGCCCACCCGTGATAGGTGCAGGTGAAGCTGCGGGTCGCGCCGAAATCCGCACGGCACACCCGCGCCCCCCGGTGCCGGCACGAGTTCAGAAACGCCCGGACCCTGCGGTTCTTGTCCATCGTGACGATCACCGGGTCCTCACCCATGTAGGTGGTGAAGAAGTCGCCGGGCTTGTGGAACTGATCGCTATGGGCGAGGAACAGCCAGTTGGTGGCGAAGATCCGCCGCTGCTCCTGCCGGTAGATCACTTCATCGGTCCACACCGCGCGGTCCAGCAGCCCACCATCGCTGTCGACGAGCCCCGACACGTCGACGGTGCGCTCGAGTTGAGCGGGACGTCGCAGCATGGTGCTCGGCGGCGACGTGCGTGCCTGACACTCGTCGCCCGCCTGCATGGTCGAAGTCATGCGGACCACACAACCCCGGTCGCCGAACGAGTTCCAGCGAGCGTTTCGCACAACGGCACACCGGCTGTGAATCGACGATCACCACCGCCAACGTTGGCGATGTGCTTGCCGCAGTAGCTGTTTCACAGAATCCAAATGACCCCCTCGAGGGGCTCGAACTTCGCGATGTGCCGAAACCTGAACCCCGCCCGGGGTGGGCCGTCGTTCGGGTGGCGGCCTCCGCGCTGAACATGCACGACCTGTGGACCCTGCGCGGTGTCGGGCACCCCGCAGAGCACCTGCCGATGGTGCTGGGCTGTGATGTGTCGGGGTACGACGAGGACGGCAATCCGGTCATCGTTCATCCGGTCATCGCCAACCCGGACGCCGGCGGCGGAGACGAAACACTGGACCCTAATCGTGCGCTGCTGAGCGAACGGCATAACGGCGGATTCGCCGAGTACATCTCGGTACCGCGGCGAAACCTCGTCGCCATGCCCCTTTGGCTCACCTTCGATGAGGCGGCGTGCCTGCCGGTGGCGTGGACGACTGCCTACCGAATGTTGTTCACCCAGGCCAACATCAAGGCCGGCGACCGTGTCCTGGTGCAAGGGGTCGGCGGCGGGGTGTCCTCCGCCGCCATCAGACTCGCGGTGGCCGCGGGCGCCGTCGTCTACACCACCAGTCGAAGCGCGGCGAAACGCGCCCAGGCGCTGAGTTGGGGCGTGCGGGAAGCCGTGCCCACCGGGGAACGACTGCCCGAGCGGGTCGACGTGGTCATCGAGACAGTCGGTGACGCCACCTGGTCGCACTCACTGAAGTCGGTGCGCCCCGGCGGCACAGTCGTGGTCGCCGGCGCGACCACCGGGATGAATCCGCCGGCAGACCTGGGACGAATCTTCTACCTGCAGTTGCGAATCCTGGGGTCCACAGGAGCGACGCGTGCCGAATTCGAGGCGCTGCTGCGTTTGCTCGAGGCCACCGGAACCCGGCCCGTCATCGACCGGACCTTGCCACTCGCCGACATCCACAAGGGTTTTCAGCAGATGCTCGACGGCGACGTCATGGGCAAGGTCATCATCCATCCGTCATCCGACAACTGAGGTATCGACATGACCGCCGCCGTCGTTGGCCTGTCACACTCGCCGCTCATCGGTAAGAACGATCCCGCCCCCGAGACCCTCGGCCGGGTCGCCGCTGCAGTCGACGCCGCGCGGGCCTTTATCGCCGACTTCGCTCCCGATCTGGTGGTGCTCTACGCACCCGATCACTACAACGGCTTCTTCTACAAGGAGATGCCGCCCTTCTGTCTGGGCACCGAAGCCCACGCGGTGGGCGATTTCGGTTCGTCAGCCGGGCCGTTGTCCGTCGACACCGACGCCGCGCGCCGTATCGCCGAGGGCGTGCTCCAGCGTGGCGTCGATCTGACCGTCTCGGCGCGGATGACCGTCGATCATGGCTTCGCCCAACCCCTCGAGACGCTTTTCGGAGGTATCGACCGCATCCCGGTGGTGCCGATCTTCGTCAACGGTGTCGCCACACCACTGTGCCCCGTCGCCCGAATTCGCGCCCTGGGCAAGGCAGTTGGTGAAGCCGTCACCCACCTCGACCGGCGCGTGCTCTTCCTCGCCTCCGGAGGCCTTTCCCACGATCCGCCGGTCCCGGTGCTCGACGGCGCCCCGCCGAAGGTCGCCGATGCCCTGATCGAAGGGCATCCACCGACACCCGAGCAGCGCACTCGTGGCGAGGGGCGAGTGATCGAAGCCGGCCGGCAGTACGCGGCCGGCGGCACGACGATGATCCCTATCAACCCCGGCTGGGACAACAGGTTCCTGGACCTGCTCGAGCACGGTCCCCTCGCCGAGTTCGACGCCTGGACCACCGAGGCGATGGGCGCCGAGGGCGGCGGTTCCGCGCACGAGGTCCGCACCTGGATCGCCGCCTTTGCATCGCTGGCCGCGGTCGGCAGATACACGATGAACATGCGTTTCTACGAGCCGATTCCGGCTTGGATCGCCGGATTCGCGGTGGCGACGGCGCGACTGGCGGAGGGCTCTCGATGAGCCTGCACAGCGGTGCCGCCGTCGTCACCGAGGCGGCCGACCTCCTGACCAACGCAGCCGACACCGGCAGGCCCATCTCCCCCGTGCGACATCTCATCGGCAGTGCCGACATCGGCCTCGCCTACGCCGTCCAGCAGGAGCTCGTGCGGCGACGACGTGCCGCGGGCGGCGAGGTGGTGGGACGCAAGATCGGATTGACCTCCCCGGCGGTGCAACAGCAACTCGGAGTCGACCAACCCGACTTCGGCGTGCTGTTCGCCGACATGTTCGTCACCGATGTCGATGCGGTGCCCTCGGCACGGCTCCTACAGCCCAAGGTCGAGGCAGAGATCGCCTTCGTCCTCGGCCACGACCTCATCGGCGGCGACTTCACCGCGACCAGTGTCCGCAGTGCGGTCGACTACGCCGTGGCCGCGCTCGAGATCGTCGACAGTCGCATCGCGAACTGGGACTTGACGATTGCCGACACAGTGGCCGACAACGCTTCCAGTGGACTGTTCGTGCTCGGCGACAAACGGGTCCGACTGTCCGACTTCGAACCGCGGGAGGTCACCATGCAGATGTACGCCGACGATCACCTGGTTTCCGAGGGCACCGGCAGCGCCTGCCTCGGCGACCCTCTCAACGCCCTGGCCTGGCTGGCCCGAACCGCCGAACAGTACGGGGAGCCGTTGCGGGCCGGACAGGTCATTCTCTCCGGCGCACTGGGTCCGATGGCCCCGGCGCCACCGGGAACCCATATCCGCGCTGCAATCACCTCGCTGGGCGAGGTGTCAACAACCTTCTCCCCCAAGGACACGCCATGACCAAGACCAAGGTCGCCATCGTCGGTTCCGGCAACATCGGCACCGACCTGATGTTCAAGATCCTGCGCACCTCCAACCACCTGGAAGTGGCGGCGATGGTCGGGATCGACGCCGACTCCGACGGTTTGGCGCGCGCCCGCCGCCTGAACATCCCGGCCACCCACGAGGGCGTCGACGGGTTGATGTCGATGGCGCATTTCGGCGAGATCGACATCGTCCTGGACGCCACGTCTGCCCGCGCACACATCGCGAACGCCGCCGCCCTTGCGCCACATGGTAAGACGCTCATCGACCTGACACCGGCAGCCCTCGGCCCCTACGTGGTCCCAACGGTCAACATGGACAAATGCCTCGACGAGGGCGCGCGCAACGTCAACATGGTCACCTGCGGCGGCCAGGCCACCGTGCCGATCGTCGCCGCGGTGTCGGCGGTCACGCCGGTGCCCTATGCCGAAATCGTGGCCTCCATCGCATCGAAGTCAGCCGGACCCGGGACCCGCGCCAACATCGACGAGTTCACCGAAACCACCTCGCACGCAATCGAATCGGTCGGTGGGGCCGCCAAGGGGAAGGCCATCATCGTCCTCAACCCCGCCGAACCGCCGCTGATGATGCGTGACACCGTGTTCTGCCTGATCGGGGACGCGGACCACGCCGCGATCCGCGACTCGATCCACGAGATGGCCGAACGGGTCGCCCACTACGTGCCGGGGTACCGACTCAAGCAGGACGTCCAATTCACCCCCATCGAACCCGACGAACCCGTGCAGACCCTGCTGCGCCCCGGCTCCGCGCCGGCGCGCACCCGGGTGTCGGTGTTCCTCGAGGTCGAAGGAGCCGCCCACTATCTGCCCGCCTACGCAGGCAACCTGGACATCATGACCTCGGCCGCCATCCAGGTCGCAGAGGCCATCGCCCGCCGCACCAGTACCAACGCCCTGCTGTCGGAGGCACGCCCATGACCCCCACGCTATACATCCAGGACGTCACGCTGCGTGACGGCATGCACGCCATCCGCCATCGCATCAGCACGCGCGACGTGGCCCGGATCGCCGGCGCGCTGGACGCCGCCGGTGTCGACGCCATCGAAGTCGCCCACGGCGACGGGCTCGCCGGCGGATCGCTCAACTACGGCCCTGGCAGCCACACCGACTGGGAGTGGATCGAAGCCGCCGCCGACAGCATCAGCACTGCGGTGTTGACCACCCTACTGTTACCCGGCATCGGCACCATCGCCGAATTGCGACACGCCTACGCCCTGGGAGTCCGCTCGGTGCGGATCGCCACCCATTGCACCGAGGCCGACATCTCCGCCCAACACATCCAGACGGCGCGCGAGCTCGGCATGGACGTCTCGGGCTTCTTGATGATGAGCCACATGACCGACCCCGCGCAGCTTGCCACTCAAGCAAAGCTCATGGAAAACTATGGCGCGCATTGTGTTTACGTCACCGACTCCGGAGGACGGTTGACGATGAACGGCGTTCGCGAGCGGATCCGCGCTTACCGCGGCATCCTCGACCCCGGCACCCAAATCGGTGTACACGCCCACGAGAACCTCTCACTGTCGGTGGCCAACAGCGTCACCGCGGTCGAAGAAGGCGTCACCCA
>Ga0265327_10004398_pt1 | contig 12505 bp, 11 predicted proteins | sample 41621metaG_FD_202089 | JGI IMG/M metagenome (GOLD analysis project Ga0265327, IMG submission 202089) | Rhizosphere microbial communities from Carex aquatilis grown in University of Washington, Seatle, WA, United States - 4-16-21 metaG | ecosystem: Host-associated > Plants > Roots > Rhizosphere...
CGCTCGTCGTTGCCGTGGAACATCGACGCGTAGTCGTCGAACGAGAGCTTGCGACTGAAGAGACCGAAGCCGTAGGCGACGGATCCGCTCCGGCGGAAGAAGCGCGCGTCGGTCGCACCGACGGTGAGGAACGGCACGAGCGCGGATCCCTCGACGAGCACGGACGAGACGCGGCCCATCGCGTCCCACAACGGCGTGTCGGCCGGCGAAGAGGTCGACTCGTTCTCGTCGAACGGCGTGATCTCGGTGCATGCCATCAGGTCGCCGAGCGCGTCCTCGAGCATGGCGCGGATGTCGGTACTGCGCTGGCCGGGCAGCGTTCGGATGTCGACCTCGACCTCCACCGTGTCGGGAATGACGTTCGTCTTCGTCCCGCCGTGGATCACAGTCGGTGCGAAGGTCGTGTGCGTGCATGCGTGCGCCTGGCGCGCGAGGCCGATCGGCAACTCCTCGCAGAAGTCGGCGAGCGTGGCCTCGTCAAGCAGGTGCTCGTTCCACTCCGGTCCGAAGTCGACGCCTTCGATGAAGCGCCGCCAGGTCTCGTGGATCTGGGTGGGCGGCCGGTACTCGGCGAGTCGCTTCACGATCTCGGCGGCCGTGACCAACGCGTTGTCGGTGCGGAACGGTTGCGACGCGTGACCCGGTGTTCCCCGCACCGTGATACGGCACCAATACGAACCCTTCTCGCCCACGATGACGGGAAGGCGAGGACCGCGCGCACTCGGCATCTGGAAGCCGCCCGCCTCGGTCACGACGTAGTCGGCTTTCACCGCGTCGTGCTCGTGGTCGAGCAGGTGCTCGGCGCCCCAGGTACCGAGGTTCTCCTCGTCGGCCACGGCCAGATACACGAGGGTGCCGCGCGGACGGAAGCCCGTGCGCGCGAGTGCCCGGAACGCAACGGCCATCGTCGCGGTCAGGTTCAGCATGTCGACGGCGCCGCGTCCCCACACTTCGCCGTCGACGACCTCACCGCCGAACGGATCGCGCCGCCAGCCGTCGGGATTCGCCGGGACGACGTCGGTGTGGCCCATGAGCAACAACGTGGGCGCGGTCGGATCGCTGCCTTCGATGCGGGCGACGAGGTTCTCGCGTCCCGGTTGCGCGACGTAACGCTCGAGATCGAGTCCGGTGTCGCCGAGGTACTGCGCGAGCAGGTCGACGCTGCGCGACTCGAAACCCGATTCGGGCGTGCCGTCGTTCACGCATTCGTTGCGGATCAGCTGCGAGAGCAGGTCGACGGATTCGTTCGCGATCTCGGTGTCGGTGGGCGTCATGAGCCCGACGCGGGTTCCATTGTTCCGGTTCCGCCTGCGGGCTCCATCCGGTAGACCAGCATGCCGTTCTCCTCCCAGCGTTCCGCGTCACCCGAATGCGCCAGATGCTCCAGGTGCGCGAACGTCTCGCTCTCCGCCATCGTGCCCCAGTGTCGCTTCGGGAACAGCTCGTGCGACAGCGCGACGACCGTCGCGGGTCCGAGCGCGAGCCCGACGTCGCGCAACTGCTCCATGCGCTCGGCGTGATGTTCCTTGATCGCCTCGACGCGGCCCTTGACGTCGGGGAAGGGATGGCCGTGCGCCGGCAATCCGATCTTCACGCCAACGAGGCGGCCGACGAGATCCAAGGTGGCGAGATACGACTTGAGCGAATCGGCGCGGCGCACGCCCGAGACATGGGGCGTGATCGACGGGAGCACGTGGTCGCCGGTCAGCAACGTCCCCGACTCGGGGTCCCACAAGCAGAGATGATCGACGGTGTGCCCGGGGGTGTGCACCACGAACCAGTCGCGGTTCCCGAGGCGGATGCGCTCACCGTGGTGCACGCGTTCGGTCGGTTCGGGGGGCGAGAACAGCACGCGCAGCGCCTTGATCATCAACCGGCGCCGTAGCGGCGGGCCCTGATTGGTCGTGCCCCAGGGCGTGATCGCGCCCCACGGGCTCGACGTCGCCTCGGTCTCCGAGGTGTCGTCGCGGACGACGTCGGGCTCGTTGATCGTCGGGAGCTCGTCGGGCGGGACGTCGACACTCTGCGCGTACGCGGCCGCCTCCATCTCGACGCGGCGCGCCTCGCCTTCGGAGAGCGCGCGCTGCGGCGTCGGCCCCTTCACCGTCCACGTCGAGAATGCGTGATGGGTGACGAGCTTCGCACCGGCCTCGCGGGCGATGCGGCCGGCCCCGCCGAAGTGGTCCGGATGCGAGTGCGTCACGACGACGGTGTGAACATCCTTCACGCGGTATCCGGCGGTCTTCAACCGCTGCTTCAACGCTCGCCACGACTGCGGACCCGGCAGCCCCGGGTCGACCACGGCGATACCGCGATCGTCGACGAGTCCGTACATGTTCACGTGACCGAGACCCGGCATCCAGATCGGGAGTTGCATGCGCAAGACGCCGGGCGCGACTTCGGTGACCTCTTCCGACGCGTCCTCCTGCTCCTGTCTCGGCGGACGCGCGCGCGGCTGGGTGTCGGTCATGACGGCAGGGTATCGCCCGCTCGCGGCGCCCGGATCTCCGCCTCAGGTGTACGCGAGTGGCGCGAACTTCGCCCAGGGCCGGTTGGTTTCGGCCACTGCACCGCACGCCAGGACGACTTCCTCGTCGTCGCGGCGACCGACAACCTGCAAGCCGACCGGCAGGCCCTCGGTGGAACAACCGACGGGGATGCTGACACCCGGCATGCCCGAGATGTTGAAGGGAGCGGTGTACGGCACCGATCCCATCCCACCGACCTTCTGCCCGCCGATCTCGAGCGGCGGCGGACCCTCGGCGACGAACGCGGTCGTGGCCGTCGTCGGCGTCAACAGGAGGTCGACCTCGTCGAACACCGCACCGATCGCCGCGAGCAACTCGAAACGGCGGCGCAGCGAGCGCATCAGCTGCTCGGAATTGATGCGGTCGACGGCCTCGAGCCCCGCGCGCGACACCGGGGTGACGTCGTCCCAGCGACCGCGCGCCGCCTCGAGGTGGTTGGCCGCGGTGTCGATCGAGGAGATCAATCCCCACGCACCGCCGGGCCGCGGGAGACGGACGTCGACGTCGACGAGCTCGATGCCGGCGTCGGCACACAACGCGAGCGCCGCCTCGTACGAGAGCTTCTCGACCTCGGGATCGCACACGGCGAAGCCGAGCGTCGCCGACCAGGCCGCGCGCTTGCCTCGCAGCTGCGCGATCGCGTCGCCGGAGACGATCGCGTCCTCGTACGAACGAACCGGGCGCGGCAACGACGTGGGGTCGCTGTTCGTCGGGCCCGCGATGGCGTCGACGTAGCGGGCCGCGTCGCGCACCGAGCGGCACATCGGACCGGGCACGGAGGTGAGCGCGCCGTCGAAGTTGCCGGTCGAGCCGACACGCCCGAAGCTGACCTTGAATCCGAACAGGCCGCTGTAGGAGGACGGGATCCGGATCGATCCCCCGCCGTCGCTGCCGGTGCAGATGGGCATCATTCCCGACGCCACCGCCGCGGCCGAACCGCCCGAAGACCCGCCCGGCGTCCGTTCGGGATTCCACGGATTCCGGGTCGTGCCGTGCAGATACGTCTTGGTCCAGTTGGTCGAACCGAACTCGGGCGACGTCGTGAGCCCGACGAGCACCGCGCCGGCCGCCTTCAATCGCGCCGGCTCGGTGTCGTCGCGCGCGCCGACGACATCCCGGTAGAGGAGCGACGCGTGGGTGTCGGGCCATCCCGCAACCTGCACGAGCTCCTTGACGCCCATCGGCACACCGGCCCACGGACCGGGGTCGTCACCGCGCGCGACGGCGGCGTCGATCGCGGCCGCGCGGGCGCGGGCGCCCTCGAGGTCGAGATAGCAGAACGCGTTCAGCTCCGGGTTGAACTTCTCGACCCGCTCGACGAACACGTCGAGCAGCTCGGTCGACGTGCGTTCGCCCCGCCGGACGGAATCGGCGAGCTCCCACGCGTCCTGTTCCCACACCTCGGTCACAACTACCCCCGCTCCTGAGCGACCTTCAACAAGTCTGCGAACGCGTCTTCGATGCCGCTCGCGAACACCTCGACGTCGGCACACGCGTCGCGATCGCCCCACAGCCCGAAGTGCAGCGTGCCGTCGTACGACAAGATGCCGACCACCACGGAGAGGTTCCGCGTCAGCGGAACGACCGGGAACGCCTCCAACAACCGCGCGCCCATCATGTACAGCGGTTGCTGCGGACCGGGCACGTTGGTCACGATCAGGTTGAAGAACGGCTGGCGGTGCACGACCCGCGCCGCCAGGCTCATCAACGTCGGCGCGACGTACTCCGTCATGCCGAGCAGCATCTCGGCGCCGATGGCCTGGCGCCGTTCCTTCAAATCTGCGGTCTGCACCGAGATCGCGCGCAGTCGCTCGACGGCCGGGCGATCGTCGACCGGGAGGTTCACGAACATCGCCGAGACCTTGTTCCCGAGCGAACCGCGTTGATCCTCGGACCGAACCGACACGGGGCACAGCACGCGCAGCTGCAGGTCGTGGGTGTCGTCGCCCCGGTGGGCGAACAGCCGCCGCAGGCCGCCCGAGACACCCGTGAGCACGACGTCGTTCACGGTGCCGCCGAGGCCGCGCCGGATCTCCTTGACCTCGGCGAGCGGGATGCGAACGACCCCGAGGCGCCGGTGCCGCCCGGTGCGGACGTTCAACGAGGTGCGGGGCGCGATCGCGTCGCGGGTGACCATCGTGCTCATCGACCGTGCGAACTCCTGCGCGCGCTCGAACGCGTGACGCGGTCCGCGCAACAGTGACCGGATCGACCGCGCGATCTCCGCAGGTTCGGTCAAGCGTTCCCGCAGCGTGTCGAGCAACAGCTGCGATGGGCTCGGCGCGGGCTGCGGATTCCACTCGGGCACCGCCGACGGCGCGTAGTCGGGCTGCATGTCGAGCAGCAGCGTCGCGACGTCGACGCCCGACACGCCGTCGATCAACGCGTGATGCGTCTTCTGTATGAGCCCGACGTTGCCGCCCTCGACGCCTTCGACGACCCAGATCTCCCACAGCGGCCGATCGCGGTCGAGCAGTCCCTCTTGGACCCGGGTCGTCAGTGCGACGAGTTGCTCCCACGATCCGGGCCGGGGCAGCGCCGTGTGGCGCACGTGATACGTGATGTCGAAGTGGTCGTCGTCGACCCAGATGGGTCGCCCCTGGTCGTACGGAACGTGCATGAGCCGGCGCCGGAACCGCGGCATGAGCGGGAGGCGGGACAACACGAGATCACGCACGTCACCGATCCGGACGAGACCCGACGCATCGAAGAACGGTGCACCCTCGAGCACGCTCACCGCGCCCACGTGCATTGGGTACTCGGCCCGCTCCATGTGCAGGAAGCTCGTGTCGAGCGCGGAAAGACGGTCGTACTGGCTCATCTCCGGCCGATCGTAGGTCGCACGCTCGCTACGGTCTACGGGGTGGATCTCGTGCCGACCGCCGTCTGGAAGCTCTCACCCGAGTTGGTGCTCGCGCTCGACGAGCATCTCGGGCCGCCCGTCGACAGCTATGTCAACGGCTCCCAGACCTGGCTCGTCGGCGACGAACCGACGGACGCGAACCCGGAGGGCGCCGGAGATGACGCACTGATTCTCGAGTTCCGGTTGCACCCGGTGTCGGGATACCGCCCACCCGCAGGATGTTCGCACTACGACATCTGGGAGACGGTCGTCAGCCAACTCTCGCAGGGCGCCGACCCCCGGGCGCTGCAACTCGGCACCGAGGTCCGCCCGCTGACCGGCCTGTGGGACGGGCTCGAGGCCTTCCCGGCCTACGGCGACGAGATCGAACCGGCGCGCCTGGCGAACGTCGCGACCACCGCGCTCGCGCTCGCGCCCGACCGCACCGGGCTCGTCGACCACGAGGCGATCGGTGATGCATGGGAACGCGCGAACGGCAAGGTGTCGATCGTCGCGCTGCTCATCGACCAGCTGACCTCACAACCCGGACGGGGCTAGCGGGTCAGGCGTCGCCCCGCCACGTGGGATTGCGAGGCGGGTCGTACCACGTCGCGGGCTCCTCGCCGTCGATGGCGCGGAACGCGAGGTCGAGCCACCGGTGCGCACCCGCGAGCGGTTGCGGCATCGCGTCGCGCGCGAAGAAGCCGACCGCGCTCGTCTCGAGCGGATGCCCCTGCAACTCGCCGCCGGTCATGCGGCAGTGGAACACGATCGAGTACATCGGCACTCGGGCGAAGCCGAGGCGCAACCCGTCGAGCACCGCGATCAATGAGACCGGCTCGCATTCGATGCCCGTTTCTTCGAGCACTTCCTTCATCGCGATCTCCGACGGCGAGTAACCGACGTCGGCCCAACCGACCGGGTACAACCACCAGCCGGAATCGGCGCGCTGGGTGAGCAGGATCTCACCCCGATCGTTGCCGACGACGGCCGCGACCGCGACCTTCGGCGTCACGTACCCCGCGACCCCCTCGCCGACGGTGTCCAACCATTCGTCGAACAGGACCTCGGCCTCGACCTCGGAGACCGCGGCGGCGCGGATGTCGGCTGCGACCTTCAACACCTCTTCGAACCGCTCCCGCTCGTAGAGGCTCTGCGTGAACCCGAGTCCGGTGCGCGCGATCCCCGACAGCGTCTCCGCCCACCGCAGCAGATCGGCCGCGCCGTCGGAGAATTCTCGAGTGCTCATGCGGGACCGACCCTAGCCAGTCATGCGCTCGACGAGCGTGGCCCGTAGCCGCGCGAGGGTCTCCGGATCCTCGATCTTGCGCGCGTTCGCGTCGCGTACGTAGAACACGTCGACGACCCGCTTGCCCGTCGTCGCGACCTTCGCGATCCGGACGTCGAGTGACAGCTCGGTGAAAGCCGACGCCAGCCGGTAGAGCAATCCGATGTCGTCGTCGGCGTGGACCTCGACCACCGTGTCGGTCTCGGAAGCCTCGGAGTCCACGTCGACGTGCACCTCGGGGACCGCGGGCACGGTGATCGGGGCGTACGCGCGACGCCGCTCGTCGACCCGAACGGGCAGGTCGATCTCGCCGGCGAGGGCACTCTCGATGGTGCGGGTGACGCGTGCGCCGTCGTCGTCCGCAACGCGGCCGAAGGGGTCCGCGGCGCGGAACACGTCGAGCGCGAGACCGTCGGTGGTACCGAAGAGGCTCGCCGCAAGGACGTCGAGCCCGCACACCGTGAGCGCGCCGGCGAGCGTCACCAACAGCCCGGGCCGGTCGTCGGCCACGACCGTGATCGCCACGTGTCCGCCGGCGACGCGCTCGCACCGCACGGTGGGCGAATCGCGCAACAGCTCGTCGTGCATGCACATCGTGTCGACATCGAAGGCGAGGACGTACTCCTCGGGGAGACGCGCGAGGAACGTGCGCGCGCGTTCGGCACCGAGTCGCTCGTCGAGCGCCTCGCGTCGATCGGCGGCGACGGCTTTGGACGCGCCGCGCTCGATCGCGGCGGCGGCCTTCACGAACAGGTCTCGCACGAGCGCGGCCTTCGAGGGGTTCCACGCGGCCGGTCCCGTCGCGCGCGAATCGCCGATCGTCAACAGGTACAGCAGGCGCAGGCGCTCGGCGTCGCCGGAGCACATCGCGGCGACATTGTCCGCCACCGAGGCGTCCGACAGATCACGCCGGGTCGCGACCTCGGCCATGAGCAGGTGGTTGCGCACCATCCACTCGACGATCTCCCGCCCCTCACTGTCGAAGCCCATGCGCCGGACGATCCGCCCGGCGGTCTCGCCGCCGACCTTCGAATGATCGCCGGGCATCCCCTTCGCGATGTCGTGCAGCAGCGCGCCGAAGAGCAGGAGCTCGGGACGCCGGCAGGCCCGAGCCACGACCGCGTCGACGTCGACCTCGCGGCCCGGTGGGTGACGGACCTCCCCCGCGTCGAGCAGGCGCGCGCACTGCGCGACCGCCTCGAGGAGATGACGATCGACCGTGAAGCGGTGGTAGGCGTTGCGCTGCGGCCGCGAACGGACGTGCTCCCATTCGGGCAGCAGCCGGGTGAGCACGCCCTCGTGGTCGAGCGCCTCGAACACCGGCACCGCGTCGTCGCCCGAACGCAGCAGGCGGACGAATCCGGCCCGCTGCCAGACGTCCCACGTCGGCTCCCCCGTTGCCTGCAGTCTCGTCAACGACGTGCGATCGAACGGCACCGCGAGCTCGGCCGCCGCGCATGCGGCTTCCAGCGTGCGCAGCGGCGGCACCGATCCGTCCGCGTTCGCCTCGATGTGCACGCGCCCGGCGCGCAGCACGACTCCCGCGGCCAACACCTGATCGGGTGCACCCTTCCCCGGCGGTCCGCCGAGCAGATCACGCACGCGCGACCACACGTCGCCGGCGATCCACGCGATGTCGCGCGCCGCGCCCGCGAGATCGCGGACGAGTGCGTCCGCGGACGCGAACTCGAGCTGCGCGGCGACCGCGTCCTGTTCCTGGAGGGCCAAGCGGTCGGAACGCGAGTTGGTGACGCGCTGCAGCGCGACCCTGATGTCGAGCAGGAGCTCGCGGCCGGCCTCGACGCGCGTGCGGTCGTCGGCGGTGAGGAACTCGCGCCCGACCAACGTCGCGGTACCACCGGGCGCGCCGAGCGCCCAACCACCCCACTCCAGCGATTGCAGGTCGCGCAGCCCGCCCGCGCCTTCCTTCAGGTCGGGCTCGAGCATCTCCGCGATCGCACCGGGACGCAGTCGCCGCAGGTCGGCGGCATCGGCGATCACCGGTAACACCCGACCGCTCCGCCGCACCGCGAGCTCGCGCGCCTTGCGCTCCAGCTCCGCCGCGCGCTCGCCGACGCCCGCGATCACCCGCACGTCGAGCAACGCCGTCAGCGCGTCGAGATCGTCGTCGGCGAGCGCGATCGACTCCTTGATCGTCCGCGCACCGTGGCCGGTCACGAAGCCCGCATCCCACAGCGGGTACCAGAGCTGCTCGGTCATCGCCCGGACCGCGTCGGCGCTGCGCCGGCCGCGCAGGTTGTGCACGAGCAGGACGTCGACATCGGAGCCAGGGCACAACTCCCGGCGCGCGTACGACCCCAGACCGACGAGCGCCACCTCGCCCGCGTCCCCGATATCGCCGAAGGCTTCGATCAGCGCGGCGTCGACCGCGTCCGAAAGCGCCGCGCCGAACGCGCGCCCGCGCAACGACTGGTCGGCGAGCAATACCGCGCGCGCGTCGCGCAAGCGCGCGGAGATCAGTTCCGAGCCGGACCTAGAGCGCGTCAGAGCCGGCTTCCCCGGTTCGGATTCGGACCACGCCCTCGACGGGCAGCACCCAGACCTTGCCGTCACCGATCTTCCCGGTCCGGGCCGCCTCCGTGATCCGGTCGGCGACGGCCGACGCGTCGGCATCCTCGACGAGGATCTCGAGCTTCACCTTCGGGACGAAGTCGACCGTGTACTCGGCGCCCCGGTACACCTCGGTGTGCCCGCGCTGGCGCCCGAAGCCCTGGACCTCCGTCATCGTGAGGCCCTGCACCCCGAAATCCTGGACGGCCGTCTTCACGTCATCGACCTTGAACGGCTTGACGATCGCTACGACGAGCTTCACGTGTGCTCCTTTGCATCGGAGCCCGGTGGCCCCGTGCGATCAACGCTCCGCGAACGAGTATGCAACCTCGGAATGTTCGCGCAGGTCGAGGCCGACGTTCTCCGACTCCTCGCCGACCCGGAGTCCGCCGGGAACCACCTTGTCGATGACCCAGGCGATCGCGAGGGTCATGACGAACGAGTAGACCAACGTCGCCCCGACCGCGAGGGCCTGCTCGCCCAGCAAGCCGAACCCGCCCCCGTGCACGAACACGCCGTTCCGACCCGCACCGTTCACGGCCTTGTCGGCGAAGAAACCGAGCAGCAACGAACCGACGATGCCACCCACGAGGTGAACACCCACCACGTCGAGCGCGTCGTCGAAGCCGAGCTTGAACTTGAGATTGACCGCGAAGTAACAGATCACGCCGGTGATCGCGCCGATCGCGATCGGGGACATGCCGCCGACGTATCCCGCACACGGAGTGATCGCCACGAGGCCGGCCACCGCCCCCGAGGCGGCACCGAGGATCGTCGCGCGGCCTCCGTGTATCCGCTCGGCCACGACCCAACCGAGCATGGCCGCGGCCGCAGCCATGTGTGTGTTCACCAGGGCCTGGACGGCGAGACCGTCGGCCCGCAGGGCCGAGCCCGCGTTGAAGCCGAACCATCCGAACCACAAGATCCCGGTGCCCAACAGCGTGAGCGGCAGCGAGTGAGGAGGCATCGGCGCGTGGGGCCAGCCGCGGCGCCGACCGATCACGATCACTACTGCGAGCGCCGCAATCCCCGCATTGACGTGCACGACGGTCCCGCCCGCGAAGTCGAGCGCGCCGCGCCGCGCCAGCCATCCCGCCGGCGCGAACACCCAGTGGGCAATCGGTGCGTAGACGACGAGCACCCAGATGCCGACGAACCACGCCCACGCCCCGAAGCGCACCCGATCGGCGATCGCGCCCGTGATCAACGCGGGCGTGATCACCGCGAACATCAGCTGATAGGTCATGTACAACGACGGCGGGATCGTCAACGCGAGTCCGTGAGGCGCAGTGTTGAAGTGTCCCAGCCATGCGAAGTCGAGATTCCCGATCAACCTGTTCGTGCCGCCGAAGGCGATGGAATACACCACTATCGCCCAGAGCACGCTCACGAGACCCAAGCAGAAGAAGTTCTGCATGAGCATCGTCAGCACGTTGCGGGCGCGGACCATCCCCGCGTAGAAGAACGCGAGGCCGGGTGTCATGAACATGACGAGGGCGGCCGCGACGAGCACCCACGCGGTGTCGCCGGTATTGATCATCAATTTGTCGCCACTCCTCGTAGCTTGCGTCGAGCCTGACGGAGCCGGTTGCCCGCCCGCGGCCCCGATTGTTACAGCTCTGTTTCAGTCCGTGTCGCCTCGGAGCGTGCCCGCAGCACCTTCGCCTTGCCGAGTCCCCACGCCAGGAGCGCGCCCCCCAGCTCGTCGTCGCCGAGCTCGGCCGGGGTCTTGAGGACGATGCCGTAGACGTCGTCGGGGAAGGCGCGGGTCTCGAACGGATCCCGCTCGACCTCGGGGACGCCGGCAGCCCGCAACACGTCGCTCGCCTCGAGGCGTAGCGACCGGATGACCTCGAGCGGCGTCGCGCGCTGGGCCGCGGGGTCGAGCTCGAACAGGGCGCGCAGTTCCGCCTCGACGCGGGCCGCGGCCCGCTCGCCCGCCGTCGCCGCGGCGGCCAGGGCCGCGGCCCGGGCCCCGTCGTCGAGGCGGCCCCAGGCGTCGACGAGACCGGTCACGGCGCGCGTGACCCATGGCGCGCCGAGGCGGTCCACCCCGGCGACGAGCGCCGCCGCACCCTCGGCCATGAGCGCGTAGCCATCCGACTCGGACCCGGTCCGCTCGTCGTCAGAGCTCGGCATCGGCCAACATCGTCGCGTGCGGCTCCGGGCGTTGTCGGTGTTCGAGCGGATCGTCTATCACTGCGCGTGCGTCGATCCGCGTGACCCGGCCCACCCGGTGCTCGAGGTCGACGCAGTGTTGCGTGAGGGCGACGCCGACGGGCCGCTGCTCGTCGCGGTCGCCGATTTCAAACGCATCATCGGCTTCGAAGCGGCGAATGCTTGCGTGGGCGAACTCCGCCGCGCAGGCCGTACCGAGTCGCACGACGGCGTCGAGTACGTCACGTTCGCGTTGTGGGAGATCGTCGCGCCGTGATCTAGCCGGCGACGACGTCGCCTTCCATCCGGTTGACCGTGCAGCCCAGCTCCTCGAGGTACGCGATGGCCTGGTCGCGCGCGTCGTGCGCGCCGGACAGCTCCAGGATCACCCACGCGGAGTGCGCCTCGACGTTGGCGCGCCGGATGCTCGGAACGACGTCGAAGCGTTTGATCATCTCGTAGATCATCGGGCGCTCGACGAGCTCTTCGGGGATCGACACGAAGAGGCGCAGCGCGTCGGGGTGGGTCATCGCGCGTCGTCCTCCACCCGCAGCCCGACCCGCGCGCACGCATCGGCGGGATCGAGCACGAGCCCCGTGAAGAACGGGCCGAAATCCGCGTAGCGGGCGGATACCGGGTCGAAGCGCATCTCGTACACGATCTCCTTCAGCGCGGCCGGGTCGTCGGCGAGCAGCGTGACACCCCATTCCCAGTCGTCGATACCGGTCGAGCCCGTGATGAGCTGCAGTACGCGCCCCGCATACGTACGACCGACGCGCGCGTGTCCCGCCATGAGCTCTTTGCGCTCGCCGAACGGGAGCTCGTACCAGTTGGCGTCGGTCGCGCGCCGCTTCGACATCGGATAGAAGCAACAGCACTGCTTCGTCGGCAGGCGCGGGTGCACGCGGTTCTCGCGGTAGTGCTCGATGCGATCAAGCCAGGCCGTGAGCCGCGCTTCGAGCTCCGCGCCGGCGACGTTCTCCTCGCGCACCAGTCGCTCGCGTTCCTCGTCTTCGGTCGCGCCGTACTCCGACTGCTCCGTCAGCGAGACGTACGAGTAGACGGGCTCGAGGGGCGCGGCGAGCAACTCACTCTGGAAGCGTTGCAGCCGTGCCAGAT
>Ga0265327_10004399_pt1 | contig 12505 bp, 9 predicted proteins | sample 41621metaG_FD_202089 | JGI IMG/M metagenome (GOLD analysis project Ga0265327, IMG submission 202089) | Rhizosphere microbial communities from Carex aquatilis grown in University of Washington, Seatle, WA, United States - 4-16-21 metaG | ecosystem: Host-associated > Plants > Roots > Rhizosphere >...
ATAGATAATCGCTGTATAACTCTAACAGAGAATTTTTCATGACATCTACCTCACATGAATCCAGTCAACTGGGAATATTCTATGCCTTTAATTCTTCAGTGCGTAACATCAGTAATTAATTAAAACGTCGTCGGCGCATTGGCAGTCGGCACATCCACCACGGAAAACCGGTAGCCGAAGCCGCGTACGGTTTGAACTAAATCTTCCTTACCGTGTTCGCCTAGAATTTTACGCAATCTGCGGATATGCACATCAACCGTCCGTTCTTCAATGTAGACGCTACGCCCCCAGACTTGATCCAGCAATTGGGTGCGATTGAATACCTTATCGGGATGAGTCATAAAAAACTGCATTAAACGGAACTCGGTAGGACTCACTTCCAATTGCCTGTCGCAGATACTGAGCCGATGCTGTTCGGTGTCCAACACCAAGTCGCCCAAAGTGATTTGCGCCAGATCGTTAATTTTTCCGCTTCGGCGTAAAACCGCGCGGATACGCGCTATTAATTCCTTCGGCGAAAAAGGCTTGGTCATATAATCGTCAGCTCCGATTTCCAGGCCTCTCACCTTGTCTTCTTCCTCGCCTCGCGCCGTCAGTAGAATGATAGGCAGCTCGCGATACATCGGATCTTTCTTTAAGCGTCTGGCCCACTCGACTCCGCTGATTCCCGGCAGCATCCAGTCCAGCAGGATTAAATCGGGCAGGGCTTCATCCAGGGCTTTTTGCGCATCTTCAGCATCGGTAGCGGCAATCGACTTAAAGCCGGCCTGCTCAAGTACCATCATTAACATTTCTCTGATGGCGTCTTCATCTTCAACAACGAGAATATTTAAACTAGGCATAATTAAATTTGGAATTAAGGGTAAACGGTAGATTTTATCAAATTACATATTACTCTTTTATGACAAAAAAGGATTTTGCAGTTTTATCCGCCCATAATAGGCGCGAGAGCGGAAACTGAAGAGACTGTGAAAGTATTTTTAAAAAACTTATTCACCACGAAGGCGCGAAGCACACAGAGAAAAGCAATTGCTTTGGCGGATTCAACTTTATGTCACAGAAACCGCTCCCGCGTCGCCTCGGCAATTAAGTTAAGCCGTATTTCTTGAGCTTATACCAAAGCGTGCGCTCGCTGATTTTCAGCAAACGCGCCGCCTTGGCTTTATTGCCGACGGATTGGCCAAGGGCTTTATTCAATAAGCTCTTTTCCAGTTTTGCGACACCGGCTTCCAAGTCCATATCTTCATCGTCAACGGCAGAACTGACCGTTACCGGTAATTCCGTTATCAATATTTCCTGCGGCAAATGCCTGACCCCGACTTCTACGTCTTGGCTCAAAACTACCGCCCGTTCCATCATATTTTCCAGTTCGCGCACATTGCCCGGCCATGCGTAGGCGGTTAAGGCCTGAGCGACCTCATTCGACAGGGTAAAACAGCCGCCACCGAGCGAGCGCCGGTATTTCTTAAGAAAATGGCGCGCCAATAAAGGAATATCCTCACGCCGCTCCCGCAAAGGCGGCAACTGAATGCCTAAGACATTGATGCGATAGTAAAGGTCTTCGCGCAAGCGTCCGGCCTGAACAGCGCCCAGCGGATCGCGATTGGTGGCGGCGATAATGCGGATATCAACTTCAATGCTTTGATTACTGCCCAAGCGGTCAATCCGGCTTTCCTGGAGTACGCGCAACAATTTGGCTTGAAGGGATGGATTCATTTCGGTGATTTCATCCAAAAACAAAGTTCCTTCATGCGCCAGTTCGAATTTACCTATCCTGTCCTTATGAGCGCCGGTAAAAGCCCCGCGCACATAGCCGAACAATTCGCTTTCCAAAATATCCGCCGGAATGGCCGCGCAGTTGATCGGCACGAATAAGCCGCGCCGCCCCGACTGGCTATGCACCGCGCGCGCAACCAGTTCCTTGCCGGTCCCGGTTTCGCCGATAATAAAAATACTGGCCTTACTGGGTCCGGCTTGCCGGATCAACTCGTAAATTTTCTGCATCGCCGGGCATTGTCCGACGAATTCACCCCAATCTTTGTTCATTTCATCGCGCAGAAATACATTCTCCTGATGCACTCGACGCACTTCGAGTGCGCGGCGAATCACTATTTCCACTTGCTCGACATCCAGCGGACGGATAATAAAATCGAAAGCGCCCAGTTTCATCGCCGCAACCGCAGTTTCGACGGTCCCGTAAGCGGTCACCACAATCACCGGAAAAGTATGACCGTTGCCGCGCAGAGCGGTTAATAGTTCCAAACCGCTCATGCCCGGCATATTAAGGTCGGTGATCAATAAATCTACCGGCGATTCCCGCACTATATCCAGCGCGGCTTTGCCGTCTGCTGCCGAGAATACTTCGCAACCCAGTTTGCGCAATAAAATTTCCAGAATTCGCCGCGCATTGGCTTCGTCGTCGGCTACCAGAACTCGCGATCCGTTCAGCATATTTTTTCTTCCTGATAAAAAGGTAAAAACAGGGTAAAACAGGCGCCGCCCAAATCGCTTGAGCCCGCACTCAAATGACCGCCGTGAACGGCGATAATTTGTTGGGTAACGGTTAAGCCGAGACCGATGCCGCCGTCTCGGGTGGTAAAAAAAGGATCGAACAAGCGCGCCCGATTTTCCGGCGGAATGCCGGGGCCGTCGTCCGCTACGGTTATTTTTACCGATTCGCCGTTTGAGCAATCGGTACGCACCCGTATTCGCCCGCCTGCCGGAACGATTTGAATGGCGTTTAAAATCAGGTTTAGAAAAACCTGAACTAATAATTCCTGGTCGCATTCGATGATGGCGGTATTTTTCGGCGCCTGCCAATCAATGTGCAGAGCTTTTTTTTGCGCCTGCGTGGCGAGCAGGTCGATCACTCGCGCGATAATTTTATGCAAATCTTGCACTTGCATATTGGGCGGACGCGGACGGGCGCAATCCAATAAGGTCGAAATCAAACGGTTCAGCCGGGCGCTTTCGTCAACCATCATATGGGCCATTTCCAGGCCTTCAGAACTTAGTGCGGTTTCCCATTGCAGCATTTGCGCGGTAGTTTGCAAAATGCCCAGCGGGGTGCGCACTTCATGAGCCATAATCGCCGCCATTTCGCCGACCACGGCCAATTTGGCGGCATGAACAACCTGTTGGCGCGAACGCTCTAAATCCTCGGCGAGTTGGCCGAAAGCCAAGCTCAATTCGCGCACTTCTTGGGCGCCGGATACTTTGGGGCTGATGCAGTCCGCGTTTTTTTGAAAGCGCCTGACCCAAGCCGTCAAATCCAGCAGGGGCTTGGCGATGCGTCCCGCCACCCCTTGCGCAACGCCGCCGGCGATTAAACCGATAATGATAAAAACGCTGCAAAACAGCCACCACAACGCCCAAATGGGCTGGAACGCCTGTTGCGTAGACTGGATAACCAACACCGACCAGCCCATATTGGCGTAGCCTTCATAACTTTTGGAAAGCGCATAGCCGACCAATACCGATGAATCGAGCAAGGGCTTGCCGGTATGGACAGCGATGCCGTTCTGTTCGTTGAGTTTCCAGTTAGCGAAGGTATCGGTCAACAGCAACTTTTGCGCACGCGCGGCGGCGGAAGCAGCGATGGTTCTGCCCTCGGCATCCAGTAAAATGACAAAACGCTCGCCGGCGTCCGAATGGCTGGCCTGATCGAACAAGCGGAAAATTTGCCGAAGATCGAACACGCCGTAAAGCTGCCCTATCTCGCCGCTGGCATAGTTATCGGGCACCGGAGCGCGAATAACCAGATCGGCCCGTTCATAAGGGGGCTGTAATTGCAAGGCTTCCAGGAAGACTTCTCCGTGCGGGACATGCGCCCGTATCCAGTCCGGCTGCGGCTGAAAAGATTGTTTGATTAAGGCCGGATCTCCGGCCGCGATAATCCGGTTTTCTTTGTCCAGGTAAAACAGGCTTCGGTATACGCCGGGATAACCGTGCTCCAACTCCGCCAAGAATTGCGCCAGACGCTTGTCCACATCGCCGATGCGGCCTTCCTGGATAATATCCAGGTGGCTCCAGGAATGGACGTTTTGTAGGCGCTCAAAAATCAGCATGTCGATTTGTTCCATCAACATCGCCGCATCGTTTTTAAGGCTGCGCCCGATTTCCGCTTCTAAAGCGACCTGAGAGGCATAAAAGGAAAGCGCGACGATCGGAACTGTCGCTAAAAGAAACAGTAAAAGAAAAGAGATTAATAAAATCCGGTGAATACGCATGAAGCATTATAAAGGCCGCCAGTCATCATACAAAATCAAATGAATTCAAAATCAGCGCTGATCCGCTATGCCGTATTCAAGCACTGCCGGACAAAATAGGTATCGTGAGCGGTATCGCGCCGAGCTCCCAAACTCATGAACCCGGCGTAAAACGCGGCTTTAAAACAACGAACGTTTACAACATGACATCGGTATCGGCTACGCTATTCACACCGCTCAGTTGAATCGTAAACTCCGCGGCGCTATCGGCATCGGTATTGCCGTATAAAATGTGGTTGGCCGCATTGTAGCGCAATTGCCCGGCATGACTGAAAGCCCCCGTTACCCAGATAAAAGCGTCATTGGCCGAAGTCGTAGCGTTAGCATCAATCGCCCTCAAGTCAATCCTGTCGCCTTGAGAAAAATCGGTAATGACGTCTTTCAAATAGTGTTTTTCATTGGAAAACTTGAAAGTATCGGCACCCGCGCCACCTGTTAACGTATCCCGGCCAGAATCGCTGATTACCAGGTCATTACCGTTGCCGGCGCTGAGATTGTCGTTGCCTGCGCCGCCCGATAAACTGTCATTGCCGTCGCCACCGCTAAGGTTATCGCCGCCTAAGCCGCCGTTAAGGTTATCGTCCCCTAAGCCGCCACTTAGACTGTCGACGCCTTTGCCGCCATCTAATGAATCGTTGCCGTCGCCGCCGTTAAGATTATCCGTGCCTGAACCACCGCTAAGGTTATCGTCGCCGGTACCGCCATCCAAGCTATCATTGCCCAAACCGCCTGCTAAATAATCGCTGCCGTCGCCGCCGTTTCCGGTGTCATTGCCTTCGCCGCCGTCGATGTGATCATTGCCCAGGCCACCGCTTAAAAGGTCGAGTCCTAAACCGCCCGCTAAGTTATCGATGCCGTCGCCGCCGTCGAGATTATCGTCACCGATACCGCCATCCAAACTGTCGTCACCTAAACCGCCTAACAGATTGTCGTTGCCGTCACCGCCGTTTTCAGTATCGTTGCCTTCGCCGCCGTCGATTTGATCATTGCCCAAGCCGCCACTCAAAATATCGAGCCCTAAACCGCCCGATAAGTTATCCATGCCGTCGCCGCCATCGAGGTTATCGTCGCCGATGCCGCCCTCCAAGCTATCGTCGCCCGAACCACCTAAGAGATTGTCGTTGCCGTCACCGCCGTTTTCAGTATCGTTGCCTTCGCCGCCATCAATTTGATCGTTGCCCAAACCGCCGCTTAAAAGGTCAAAACCTAACCCTCCTAATAGATTGTCATTGCCGTCGCTGCCGCTTCCAGTGTCATTGCTTGAGTCGTCGATTGCAACATCGCCGCCCAGTGCTCCATTATCATTGCTGCCAATAACATCTTCGATATCCGAAGCGCCCAGTTCTTGTTCATAGCCTTTTGCTTTAACTGACATGACCTTTCCTCTGTTTTTAAATAAAAATAAACTTCATCGTTAACTCTAAACGCCCTTTAAACCGAATTTAAAAAGGCTTGCAAGCACGGGTAATCATTGACACCGCCTCTGCAACTTATGAAGCAGCATCCATGCCAATAACATAAGATTATGATTTTGTTAAACTTGATTAACCCATACACAAAAAGCGAGTCGCTTTTTTTTTGCAGCCCCTGCAAATAATGCCTGCAATTTTCGTATGAAAAAGTTAACGCTAGATAAACCATGCTTGCTGTGGATCGCGATCGGAAGCAGCCCTTTGCCGGGCATTTTCGATTTTTAGGAGTTGATCAAGACAGCAACCATTTTTTCCGTCGCTTTGTAATCCGTACTTGACCAGATCAGTTCTCCATCGGCCGATAAAATAACGAAATAAGGCAAGCCGATTTTTAATTGACGATGTTCCCGGTCGGCACGGAATTTTTCAAACTCCGGTTCTTTATCCACCAGTTTTACCGCGACGGCTTTTTCCTTTAAAACTTGGTTTAATCGGAGGTTATGCGCGACTTCGGCCTTGAAGGCGATGCAGTTGGCGCACCAATCGGCATAGAAATCGATGAAAATAGGTTTGCCGCTTTGTTGAGCCATTTTTTGCGCGGCATCGAAACTTCTGTACCACGAAATTCCTGCTTCTTCCTGTATTGCCTGATTCGCTGTGTTTTGGCTTTTTCCCAAGCCGACATCATTGGCATGAGCCGTCGTGATAATCGGGGTTTGGCCCAAGCCGGCGATGATCAGCCAAATACCGATGACCAGCGCCATAACGCCGCAGTAATGATGCATTTTCCGGTTGGGCTGCGCATCGCCGGGCAATAGCGATAAGACGTTGCACTGCACCACGGCTATCCACACCGCCAGCATGCCGATAGCCAGTGATAAGGTCACCGTCGACTCGACGCCCAGCACGCCCATGCCTTTAGCGAAATAGGTGTAAGCAAAGTACAAAATCAACAAGCCGAACGCATATTTGACTTTATTCATCCAATAACCGGATTTAGGCAGTTTTTTGAATTTGACCACGCTGATGACGAAAAAAGGCAAGCCTACGCCCAGACCGAAGCCGCTCATCATCATGCTGCCTTGGCCGGCGACGCCTAATTTGTCCCAAAAGGTTAAGCCTCGCCCCATTGCGCTTAAAGCATCGGCTTTATCGGCGATGTGATCGGCGACTTGCAGCAACAGAGCGAAAACAATGGGCCCGACACAAGGTGAAATAACCAAACCGGCGACCGTACCCATCAGCCAAGTCCCGGTTAAGCCTTTAACGCGCGCTGAATGCCGGTCCAAGGCATGGACTTCATTTTGCATGAAGGCCAATTCGTAAAACCCTAATAAGGCGATTGCAAAAAAAGCAAAGAATAAGGCAAAACCGATATTGACCCAGGCGGATTGCATAAAACTGTTAAACGCACCTCCGGTCATGCCCGCGATTAGGCCTAATGCGGTGTAGGTGCCGACGATGCCGATGACATAGGCAAAAGCGTGCAGTTTTTCCTTGGCCGCCACCCCATTGGCGCGATTGACGATAAACAGCGAGGTAATCGGCAGCATAGGATAAACGCAAGGTGTCGCCACGGACAATAGACCGGCAAGGAACATGAGTCCGAATAGGATCAAGCTATGGTCCCGGTTATTTTTAAATAGCGCCAACAATTGTTCGGTCATCGTGCCGGGCTGTTCAGGGATTGCGGACTGCGTTACCGGTAGCGCCGGTAAGGTTAAATTGATTTGCGTCGTTTGCGGGCGAAAACAAACATGGGTGATGTCGTTGCACAGCTGATAATTGACATCCAGCGCGACGGTCTGGGTGCTGACAGACTCGGCGCTTAAAGGCGCAAGGGATAACAGGAAGTCGCCTTGATCTCTTAACACCGTGGCTTCCACTTTGTTGTCGTACACGCCCGCGGGTCTTTGTAGATCAACGATGACTAAGTGGGAGTCAGCCAATTTTTGTTCTGGATCGACTTCAACCGGAAGATAACTATTGTCGTCGCCTTTGTCGAGATAAGCATGATGATCTTTAGGCACGACCAAGGAGAGCCGATACTCGGCTGGCCATTGCCCGGAATTTAAAGGGGTAATGCTGAAATCCGCTTTAGGCGCTTCAGCCTGGGCGATAACGATACCGAGCAGCCAAAGCGCTATTATAGATGCTAGTTTTTTCATGATTTTTACTCTCATTTAATTTATGCTCGTTTTCAAGCTCTAAATTGGGAACCCCATAGGGCATGCCGTGCGCGCCAAAAATAAAATTGAGATTGGCTTATCCCAAGCCCCGAAAAAGGCGCGCACGGCACGCCCTACGGAGGCAGCTCTAAAATTTCAAATTAAACGAAGCAGTCACCAAACAATAACTAAAGCTATCGAAGTTATTGCGATGGCTGCCGCCTAATTCATAACTCCCTTTATGGTTGTAGTATTCAAAACCGGTTTGAAACTTTAATTGGCTAAAGGGTTTTATTTGGTTGATTTCCTTGCTTAACTTGATTCCGCCGGAAATTGCGCCGAAACCGGCCAAGCGATAATCGCTGGAATAAGCCGCGTAATTTGCCGAATCGCCGGAAAAAACCGATTGGTAGAAATCCGCTTGATCTTGCGAGTAATATCTAACTCGGGGAATTATTTGCCAATCATCGACAAGCGGTTGATGCCAACTAGCCTCGAAAGTATGGGCATTAACCCCCCAATCATCGGTGCTGAACCGGTAATCGAGATGCAGTGCGGCATCGTTAAGCTGACCAAAATGGCGGACATATTGATTCAGCCACGCCCATTGGAACTTTTGCCCAGGTCGTTTATCTTGCTGGAAATCCGAAAAATTGTTGCCGTTATAAAACGCCACCCATTTATAAGGATCGGACAAAAAACCGGATTGATAGCCGAAGCTGATATTGCTCTGCACTAAAGAGTCTTTATCGATAACTTGCGCTACGCCGAGCAAATAGTTCTGACCGGTTTTATGGCTGTTAAAATCGCTGTTCCGGCTGTTCCACATCGAAGGCGACGGGGCTATTTCATCAAAAGCCGCCGAAGCGCCAAAATTCAGCGTGGTCAGTTTTTTATTCAAATCCAGGCTCATCTTGGTATTGAAGTACCGGGAGGTGTAATCCTGTTCCCTGGAGAAACCTCCGCCGACGTTAATCGCTGCCGAATCGAGAAAATAAGTCAAACCTGAACTGACCGCATCACGTTGTTCGCAGATGGATGAGCCGCAAGAGCTGGTCGGCGATGCTCCGCTGATAACTTGATGAATATGTCCCTGAGCGTCTTTTTCGTTATAGATGGGCGACGCGCCGGAGATCATGTCACGGACTAAATTGACCGAAGCGGTCATCGACTTGCCGACCGGCGCCGACAGCGCGCCTTCAAAAATATCGACTTTCATGCGCTGATTGCTTTCGGAATAATGTCCATACTGAAAATCGGCGTTGTAAGTGTCTTCGACGCGTCCGGCTGCCGCTGTCTGCATCAGTCCAGGCAGCGCCAAAGCCGCGCAGGTCAACTGCGCAAGCGTGTTATGTTTTTTATTAGCTTTCATCGGAAATCATCGTAAAGTCAGTTGAAAGGGATCAGTTGCAGCCGCAACCGCCCCCTCCCCCACCGTAACCGCCGGACGCCGCTTCTTTACTGAAAGCGATGTGCTGACGCAAACCGAATTCCAACGCATCCGGCGTTAAAGCCATTTGCGAAAGCGCCAAACTGCCGCGCTCTCTGGGTAAAACCTCGGTGCAGGCGGTACAACTGAAAACGAATCCCGCCACCATAAAAATATGTCCTAGTTTCATTGGCGTTACCTATTTTTTCGCTAACAATTGAACAATTTTTTGCTCAAGCTCATTAATATCGTCACGGCTAAAACCATGATGAATGTTTTGAATGACGCCTTGCCGATCAACGATGAAGGAAGTCGGCATCGATTCAACGCCATATTGATCGGCCCATTCGCCTTTGCTGTCGCGTAACAGCGTAAATCCGACCGGAAAGTCTTTTAGGAATTTTTCAGCCTTGTCTTTGTTTTCATCCAGATTGATCGCAATCACTTCAAAGCCTTGATTTTTAAGTTTTTGCTGTAATTGATTCAATAAAGGAAAAGAAGTTCGGCACGGGGCGCACCATGAAGCCCAAAAATCGATATAAATAACTTTGCCGCCGAATTGACTCAGGCCGATCGCTTGATCTTGCCCTAAAGAAGGCAATGTAAACGACGGCGCAGGCTGACCGATTTCGGAGGCATAGACGCTAAAACTACACATATTTAGCAACATACCGAGGACGAGCGAAAAGATTGTATTGTTCATATTCAAGTACTCATTCATTAAATGATTCAGACAGCTGACGCAAACACTGAGGTTTGAACGCTTTGCCGGCTCCCAGGCGGAAATTTGGGAAGCGGCAAAGCAGCGAGAAAGCAAAAACTCAGTAACCCGCCGCAACGGCTAATGCGAGAAAATCGGACAAGGAGCCCCAAAAAACATCTTTATCATTGGAAACAGGACCACGGTAATACACCCCTCCATTGGATGTAAAAACATATATTTGGGTAGTTGCATAGTAGCGATAATAATAACCGCCTGAGCTGACGGAACCTGCATCGGACGGAGATAAAGGGTTGGCCGGGGCTAACTGATCGGGATAAGCCGCTTCCAAGTAGGCGAATACCCGGTCGGCATCGCTCGGAGCGATGTTGGCATGAGTCGACGACACCGAGTTTATTGTGACCAGGTTGTTTTTCGCCAACGGCTTTTTCAACAAGGCTTTCAGCGCCGGGCCGGTCAGGGTTGTGGCAATGGGTAATTGAGTCAAGGTTCCACCGGCATTTTTACGAGGCAAAGCCGCAATCGCATCGACAACCGCCATGCTTTTTTCCACCACTTGACCGAAAACGGTAGAGCCTCCGTTTTGATAATCAAGATTGGCCGAATTATCCGCCAAGTTAAAAGACCACTGGCTGGTAGCACTGTCCGGTTTGCCGCTCATTTTGACCATGGCAACAGTGCCGCGTAAGTTGGAATGGCTGGAGCTGAATTCGTTCACGACCGGCGCTTTCTTGGCGATCGCTTTTGCCGAATTGCTTTTCGAACTCCAAACATAACCGCCGCCTTGAACGCTAAAACCGGGTGTGCTTCGATCAATCAATGAACTGTTATAAGCTCCGCTGTCGATATAGCTTAAAAAATTGGCCACCGTCAATGGCGCATCCGCATCGAATAAGCGAATATCGATAAGCCCCAAAGACGTTTGCATGCGCACCATCGTTTGCGCAGGTGGCGGCGTTACGCACACGTTGTTTTGCAGCGTTTGCGGCGCGATACACGTAGGAATTGGCGTCACGCAGACATTATCTTGCAACACTTGCGGAGCGATGCAGGTAGGAGGTGGCGTCACGCAAACATTATTTTGCAGCACTTGCGGTGCGGTACATGTGGGAACCGGGGTTACGCACACATTATTTTGCAACACTTGCGGTGCGCTGCAAGTCGGTGTTTTAGAAGCCAGATAAGCGACCAGACCCGCTTTCCCTGAGCTGACGCTATTATCATAGTGGCAAGTTTGGCAGGTAGGCGCCCCGTAATACTGCATGTAAGCCGGTGTTGCCAAAGCATCCGTCAGCATGCAGGCTGAGGCTAGTGTCGACATTAACGCACAAACGGATAGTCTGATAAGGTTTTGAAAAAATGGTTTTATAGGCATTATTATTCCTCAGTTTATTGACGCATGATTAGAGCTTTCCGCTACCGGCTTAAGGCCGAGACAACATGAACTAAAGCTCTGAGCCTTTTCTACAGAGGGCTTTACCACACTTAAGTCGGGCGATTAATTATTTTAGTCGTCTGCATATTTAACAAAGCACTATTCATACCAAACAATAAGACACTGATTTATATATACTTATAATCACTATAACAGGAAATTAAACACTTATTTTTGCAGTCCATGCACTGAATGTCTGCAATTTTAGTATGGATTCAAGAGGCGCTGGCGCTGACAGCTCCACTTATAAGGTAATAAGGTAACTCGTAATAATAAATCCCCCACAGCTATCGTTCCCACGCTCCGGCACTCCCAAGCCTCGGGATGCCGGAAACGCCGGTCCTACGCTAAAGCGCGGACCGGCTTATTCCGGCCTACAGCGAGATGTGTATGATGAGCGCAGGAGCGTGGGAACTATTCGGGGCAGAGGGGTAAGGGCAGATAGTGCTCAGCTCAATGCAAAATTTGCCTTAGCTACAGAAATGTAGGTAAGGAGCGGAAGCTTTCGCCACATCCCTGTGACTTATGCAGGAGGTACGACCGGGAGAGATAGAATCCGTCCGGAACGGCGATCAAGGACAACGCATAAGGCCATGAATGGCCTGTAATAGAGTAGCAGGAGCAACTGCCGACGACACGACGTTTTTAATGCATTGCGGTTTAAAAAATTATTTTTCCTTAGAATAAAACCACATCTGATAAATGCTGAGCAGGATCTGCAAGCCCATGGAAAGTCCCATTAACGCCCCGCTGTAAACCACGACGTAGGCAAACGCAGGCGTGGACTTGGTAATAAACCAGGACACCACATCCAACAGCATTGCCGCAAAAGGAATCACTACCGCCACTCTTTTTACGTAAACGTTGATGTCGCACAACAAAAAGATTTTACCTATAAAAAACAGGATGAAAGCAATGCCGAATAAATGAATATGAGATACCCGAACTAAAGTCGGTATGCTTGCACCGCCGGCATGAGCAACCTCAGACACTGTAGCGTAGTGAGTTAAATCGGGCAGTGAAGGGTTAATGCTCGGCGTATGGCATAAAATGCAGTCGCGATTTAAAATAG
>Ga0265327_10004400_pt1 | contig 12498 bp, 11 predicted proteins | sample 41621metaG_FD_202089 | JGI IMG/M metagenome (GOLD analysis project Ga0265327, IMG submission 202089) | Rhizosphere microbial communities from Carex aquatilis grown in University of Washington, Seatle, WA, United States - 4-16-21 metaG | ecosystem: Host-associated > Plants > Roots > Rhizosphere...
TGAAAAGCGATTTTGGCGACATCCTCGTCGCTGGTCTCTGCAGGCAAATCGTGTAAGACACGCAAGCCTGCTACATCGGGGATTGTTTCGATATCAAAGACCAGAGTCGGTGTCATGTTTGAGCCTATGCGGGAAAAACGCCAGTAGAAAGGTAGCGATCACCACGATCGCAAACAATCGAAACGATCACAGCGTTCTCGACTTGTTTTGATAACTGCAAAGCAGCATACAGCGCACCACCTGATGATATGCCTGCAAAAATCCCTTCTTCTGTCGCCAGCTTACGCGTGGTTTTCTCAGCATTAGCCTGACTGACATAGAGCAACTCATCTATACGGCTTTTATCGTAAATCTTCGGGAGATATTCTTCCGGCCATTTGCGGATCCCTGGAATCTGGGCGCCTTCCTCTGGTTGAATTCCAATAATCTTGATATCGGGGTTTTGCTCTTTTAGATACCGTGAGGTGCCCATGATGGTCCCCGTAGTGCCCATGCTGGAGATAAAGTGAGTCACCTTGCCGCCTGTGTCGCGCCAGATCTCAGGCCCTGTGCCTTCGTAATGCGCCTGCGGATTATCCATATTGCCAAACTGGTCGAGCACAATGCCTTCACCCTCAGCCTGCAACTTGAGCGCGACATCACGCGCTAGCTCCATACTGCCATCCTTAGGCGTCAGCACTAGCTCCGCGCCGTAGGCTTTCATGCTTTGGCGGCGCTCGATACTTTGGTTCTCAGGCATGACCAGCACCATTTTGTAACCACGCATGGCAGCCACCATAGCGAGGGCAATGCCAGTATTACCTGATGTCGCTTCAATCAGGGTGTCACCTGGCTTAATGTCGCCGCGTGCTTCTGCACGCGTGATCATGGAGAAAGCGGGTCGGTCTTTGACTGAACCAGCGGGGTTATTGCCTTCCAGCTTAACCAATATGGTGTTGCTGGTTTTGCCAGGCATACGTTTTAACTGGACTAGCGGCGTGTTGCCGACAAAGTCTTCCAGAGTTTTATACATCTCAAACTTTCTTCAAGGTCGCAAGGTAAATAGCGTAAACAGCGAATCCTACAAAGCAGGCTAATGATAGCTGCGGAATAGTAAAGCCCAGCCAAGTCCAGTCTATTGAGGTGCACTCCCCTGTCCCTTTAAACACGAGGTCCAGTGCTTTTTTGAGTGGGAATGTCTCAAAAATATAATCAAAACCAGCGCCACATTCAGCCATCACTTTATCCGGGTTAGCTTGTATCCAGACATGTCTGGCAGCGATACCGATGCCAGCAACAGCACCAGCAAAATGCAGCGCGCCATAGATCTTTCGGCCAAGCGCCTGTGGATTTTGAATAGCCGCAATCAAAAACAACAAGCCCAATGACATAAATGCAATGCGTTGCGAAATGCACAATGGGCAAGGTTCCAGGTTGTTTTTGGTCTGGATATACAGCCCAAAACCGACTAAACCAAAGCCAGCAATAAAACCGAGAAGGTAGCCTGTTCTGCCTGATAAAAGTTTGTTCAGTATGTTCATGTGTTCTACTCGTATAATGTATGGAATCTCTAATTAACTTTTACATGAACCGCGTTGTATCAGATTTGAGGGGCTTGCGAGACGCATCGTGCAAGCCGTATTCATATACGACCAAGCGATGCAACGATGCAAACACTCGAATCTGATACAACCCTGAGGGACAATTGGTTTGCGAGCTGATTGCTGCGTTACGCTTCTCATGAATGGAATACCATTCATTTCGTCGCAGGCCTTGCATTCATCTCGCAAACCAGCTGTCACGGTCATGTAAAAGTTAATTAGAGATTCCTATTATTGTAACGGATATCATCGGACATCAAGTAATGGCAGAAAATCCCACCCGCATTATCACGGTCGGCGAACTCAATCGCCTGGCAAGGGATGTTCTGGAGCGCAGCTTTCCACTTTTCTGGGTCAGTGGCGAGATTTCCAACTTCACCCGCGCAGCCTCTGGTCATTGGTATTTCTCACTCAAGGATACTGGTGCACAAGTACGTTGTGTGATGTTCCGTGGTCGTAACAGTTATCTCGATTTCGTTCCCAAAGAGGGTGACAAGGTTGAAGCCCGCGCCACCGTGACATTGTATGAAGCCAGAGGCGACTTCCAGCTGACTATAGAGTTCATCCAGCGAGCAGGCTTGGGAGCTTTGTTTGAAGCTTTTGAAAAACTCAAAGCCAAATTGCAAGCGGAAGGCTTATTCGATGCCGAGCGCAAGAAAACCATTCCGATTCATCCCAAGCGCATAGGGATCGTCACATCACCGGATGCTGCTGCATTGCGCGATGTGCTGACTACGCTGAAACGCCGCATGCCAAATATCCCGGTTGTTATTTACCCAACACCAGTTCAGGGCAAAGGAGTGGCAAACCAGATTGCTAATGCCATCAACATCGCCAGCAAACGCGCAGAGTGTGATGTGCTGATTATCTGTCGTGGTGGTGGCAGCATTGAAGACCTGTGGCAATTCAACGAAGAAATCGTCGCGCGCGCTATCTCTGAGTGTCATATCCCAACCATCAGTGGTGTTGGCCATGAAACAGACTTCACGATCAGTGACTTCGCAGCCGATCAACGAGCTGCCACACCGACAGCGGCCGCTGAGCTGGCAACGCCAGACCGCGCGACCTTGTTGCAGACTCTGCTTGGCTACCAGCAATATCTGGCAAAACAGATGCGCTATCAACTGAACCAGCATGCCCAACAACTAGACTATCTGGCCAGACGCTTGCTATCACCTTCTCAACAATTAAATAACAAGAAACAGCACTTGGAGCAACTACAATTGCGCTTGAATAATGCGCTGAAGCTATCGTTGCAAATGCGACAAGAAAGACTGAAAAGCCTAGGGCAAAGTCTGCATCACCTGAATCCACAAGCTGTCCTTCAACGCGGATATGCCTTAGTTACAAACGAGGCTGGAGAGCTAATTTACTCCAGCGAACAATTAAGCACTGGTCAAGATGTCAGACTAAGTCTTGGCACTGGCAGTGCAGATGCCGAAATTAAACGAACCGCAAAGTAAACCTTGAACACTCAATCTATAAGCATCACCCCCACTGTTGTCTGGACTGAAAAAGACCAGGAACTCTCGGCCCGATGGCAATCCGAGAATGGAAGCCCAGCCCCCAAACGTATCGTCATTGCTGATGACACCATGACTGCTGACCAAGCCTATCATCTGGCATGCGAAGGTACGGCGCTACTTTGGCGTAGCGACTTCCATAATGCCAAACAACTGATGCAAGCGATGGCTAGGCGCATAGACCGCAAACCACGCAAGCTTAAACCTGCCAGCATGACTGAAGCGTTTCATCTACATCGTCAGGCACAGGCACAGCGCGCCCGCACTCTGGGGATGTTACTCATTCAGGTTGGCGCAGACTTCAGCATCTCCCTTGGCCGCGCACCTGATGTTAAGGAAGCTTGCCGCGAAGCCTATGGCAAGCCTAGCAGTCCATTTGTTGTCTCACTCCGGGAATTACTGGGGATTATTGGCGCCTACGAATGGCGCAAGAATGGTGTAGAAATTCCCGAAATTGGCGCTCGCATATATCCACACTACGGGGTATTTTCGCCTGTACGTGGTGAGTATCTGCAATTACTGGAAGAAGCACCTCTGCCACAATGTGATCTGGCATTTGATATAGGCACGGGTACTGGTGTGATTGCCGCACTACTGGCAAAACGCGGTATCGCGAAGATCATTGCGACTGAGCTGGATCAACGCGCACTTAACTGCGCCAAGGAAAACATTCATAAGCTAGGCCTTACTCAGCGTGTTGAAATCCAGCAAAAGGATATGTTTCCTGATGGGCGCGCATCCTTAATCGTTTGCAACCCTCCATGGCTTCCGGCAAAACCCAATGCGGCAATTGAACATGCAATCTATGATCCAGAAAGTCGGATGTTGCGATCATTCCTGACTGGATTAAGTAAGCATTTGAATCCAAATGGTGAGGGCTGGCTGGTAATGTCAGACTTTGCTGAACATCTAGGCCTAAGAACTAAAAATGAACTCATGGAATTAATAGACCAAGCAGGACTCTATATAGCAGAGAAGCTTGATATCAAGCCGCAACATTCCAAGAGCATGGATAAGACAGACCCGCTATTTAAAGCAAGAATTTCAGAAACTACATCGCTCTGGATACTAAAAATCAGAAATCAAAAACCTGTTTAAGCGCTTAGCTCCCTAACATTTTGCAAAAACAATCCTTACATTTGTAAATAATTGAAATTATTAGCTAGTAAACACAATTGTGGCATGGATATTGTTTAATCTTGCTGTTATTCATTTTTTGAGAATACCCAATAATCAAAATGAGATCACTGATTGATAAATGGATTAAACCCAAGCCCAAGCTGGTACAAGACAAACTTGCCTGGCTAGCCGAGTTAAGTCAGGTGGATGATGTCGCGGCCTTACAGAAAACAATCCAGTTTCTAGCATTGTTTTATGACAATATAACGATTACCCCCACTGAGAAAATCCGCACCCTAATTGCGATTGACCTGATTAACCGTGTGCGTATTGATACGATTATTTCCCAATTCAGCCAGATACAAAATTTGCGTCCGGAGTTGGAAAAAAGCTACTTCGAGACAGCCTATTTCTATCAACGTCACTTATATCGAAATTACCAGAGCATTATCAGTCAATATTTCAGCATCAAGGACAGCCTGCCAACAAATCAGCAAACGTGTCATCTTTTCATAGCTAGAGCACTCAGTGCATTATTTGAAAGTCATAAACTTAGATATTTCAAACTGCAAACTGCGCCTGATAGTTCCTGGCTTGCAGCTTACTCTCTGTATCAAGTTGCCGAAGAGCATGAGCTACAGGATATCCCCGTCAAGCTTTATGCAGAAGGCGATACAACCACTATAAGCACGATTCTTGCACAAGGATGCATGCTCGACACTCTGCAACAATCCAACCTGCCTAAACAGAAAATCGAAATAGCCAGTATTCTGCTAAAAAAACTGATGCCCAGAGTAACTATTAGCAAGGATCAGGAAGAAGATAATTTCTTATTTTTTATTGACACCAAACTGGATAAAGGTGCAAGAAGAGTCAGGCAAAACCAGCTCAATGATGGCTGTAGATTCTGGGCTACCGATAGCCTCTCATTAAAAATTCACAAAGTACTGATTGCTGTGCATCAGAAGAAAGACTTAAGTGCCACCATCATAGGCACTGTTAGTAAGCACACGGCTTTTCTCGATACCATTCTGTTTCTGGATAAGGAATGGTCTAAACTTTCTTATGAAAGACAGCGTAGAAAAGAGGGTAGAGTCAAAGTATTTAAAAAAGTTACTATCGTTCATGGATTTGAGAAAATCTGTGAACAAATTAGAGTTCTTGCCCAAGCGATTTCATATCGTGAGAAAAAGTCTTATGTGAAAAGTGAAAAATCGCTGGACGAGCGACTACAGTCTCATAGTGTCATCTTGAACTCCACCCCTGGACTAGTTTATGTAGAGATTACTGGAGAAGATGCCAATATTATTGATGAAAGCAATACTGGCTTTGCTTTGACGGTTCCTGTTTCCCCAGAAAAATGGGCAGGCATAGGTAAATTAATTGCACTATCAATTCAGGATAACCGTGAGCAACTTATTATTGGTTTAATTAGGTCTGTTCGACAACTCCCTGAGGGTAATTACTATATTGGTATGGAAAAACTCAGCACCAAGCCTTTCTGGGTGAACATCAACCATCTTGATGCATCTCACGCACACAAAAAGAATGTCGCAACCAATCTTGACCATGCAGATGTTGTAGAAAATTCCATACTAGGATTTCCCGGACTTTACTTTGTTTCTGAATTTGATGATAAAAATACTTCTTATCTTTTTATGCCTAGACTGGAACTGGTCAACAACAGTAGTTATCAATTAAATCTATTCGGGGCAAGGCACCATATCAAAGTAGGAACTGCTAAAGAAATCAAGGATGACTGGGCGCTAACACAAATCAGTATGCTCAATTAACCTTTACTCTTTATGTGTCACCTTCATAATTCATTTTTTGATTTGGTACCAGTTGGCTTAGAATGGAAGAATCGCAGTAACGAGCAATCTTGATGAGTTCATCAGAAGTAAAAAAGTCCGGCCTCCCGGCACTTGCATTAGCAGCATTAGGCGTAGTTTTTGGCGATATCGGCACCAGCCCACTCTATACCATTAAGGAAGTTTTTGCTGTTAGCCCTCACCCGGTGCCACTAACACCAAGTAACGTCTACGGCATCCTATCTCTAATCGTCTGGGCACTGATTATTGTAGTATCGGTGAAGTATGTTGCTTTCATCATGCGTGCAGATAACCGCGGGGAAGGTGGCATCATGGCCTTACTGGCACTTGCGAGCCGTAGCTTTGCCAAAGATGCGAAAAAACAGTCGACCATCATGCTGATTGGTATTCTTGGTGCCTGTATGTTCTATTCCGACGGGATGATTACTCCAGCCATTTCAGTGCTTTCAGCGGTTGAGGGTCTGGAAGTAGCAGCCCCTACTCTGCATCATATGATAGTGCCAATTACACTAGTCGTGATTCTGGCTTTATTCTGGGTTCAAAACAAAGGCACCGCATTAGTCGGTGCTTTTTTTGGGCCAGTGATGCTGATCTGGTTCAGTGTATTGGCATTCCTTGGTGCGATTAACATCGCGAATGAGCCCATGGTTTTACAAGCACTTAATCCGATTTATGCCATTCATTTCTTCACCGCAAGTCCATGGATTGCTTTTGTAGCACTGGGTTCTGTGGTACTTGCCGTGACAGGCACTGAAGCCTTATATGCCGACATGGGGCACTTTGGTCGACGCCCGATACGCATTGCCTGGTTTCTTTTTGTCATACCAGCATTGATATTGAATTATTTTGGGCAAGGTGCATTGATACTGCATAACAGCGAGGCTGTGAAAAACCCATTCTATCTGCTAGCACCTGAATGGATGCTCTACCCACTAATTATTCTGGCAACACTAGCTACCGTGATTGCGTCTCAGGCAGTCATCTCAGGAGCGTTCTCCGTGTCGCGACAGGCACTGCAGTTAGGCTTTATCCCGCGCATGCTGGTGCTACATACTTCCGAAAAAGAACAAGGGCAAATATATATGCCCGCCATCAACTGGGGCTTAATGCTGGCCGCGATGGCTTTGGTGCTTGGCTTTAAATCATCTGGCAACCTTGCTGCAGCTTACGGAATCGCTGTGACAGGTGACATGGTGATCACTACCTTGCTTGCCGGTATCGTTTTCCATGGCATATGGGGCTGGAGCTGGTTACGCACAATCTCCCTGCTCTCAGTATTCCTGATCATCGACCTAGCTTTCTTTAGCGCCAATGTATTGAAGATACCAGACGGTGGCTGGGTACCACTGCTGATTGGTTGTGTAATCCTGACCTTGATGACCACATGGAAAACAGGTCGTGCCTTACTCTTAAGTCGGCTTAAGAGTGAGGCAATGGCGATAGATCCATTTATCGAAGCCATCGGCAGCCACCCCCCCATTCGCGTCCCAGGAAATGCTATCTTCATGACGACGAATCCTTATGGCGTGCCGCATGCCATGCTGCACAACCTCAAGCACAACAAGGTATTGCATGAAAAAGTAATACTACTCACCGTAAAAATTGAAGATGTCCCCTACACGCCACGCGAAGAACTGGTGCAAGTTGAAAAGCTGCCGCATGATTTCTATCGTGTGATCATACGCTATGGCTTTAAGGATGACCCCGACCTGCCTCAGGATCTCCAATTATGCAGTGCGCAAGGCTTGGATCTAGACACCATGGACACTTCTTTCTTCATCGGGAAAGAAACGCTCATTCCAGCGCGCAAATCCGAAATGGCATTCTGGCGTGAAAAACTATTTATTGGTATGTTCCGCAATGCTGATAGTGTGACCAATCATTTCAAACTACCGCCGAACCGAGTAGTTGAATTGGGCGCACAGGTCATTATGTAATCAACGTTTTAAGCATTCATATGTTAATCAGAAAAACTATAGGATGATCTACATGAAAAAATCCCTATTAATTTTGATAGCTGTTACTACAAGCCAATTTGCAGCTTGCACAACTGTTAGTACTACACGCTCAGGATCTGTAGGTGTTGAGCGCAAACAATATGTAGGTCTGGTTTCTGAAAAGGAAGCCGAACAACAGTCTGCACTTGCTTACCAGAAAACGATAAAAGAAGCCGAATCGAAAAAACTACTCAATACAGATAGTCAGGAGACTCAGCGGATAAGAGCAATAGGCGAGCGACTGATTGCTCAGGTCGGCGTATTCAGACCCGATGCCGTAAAATGGAACTGGGAAATCAACGTACAGGATAGTAAGGAAATCAACGCCTACTGTATGGCTGGCGGCAAGATCATGGTCTATACCGGTTTACTAGAGAAGATCAAACCTACGGATGACGAACTGGCTGCTGTGATGGGCCACGAAATCTCTCATGCGCTACGCGAACATGTGCGTGAACAAATGTCGCGTGCCAAGGCCCAACAATTCGGCTTGCTGGGAGCAGCTGCGCTTATAGGGCTCTCCACCAAAAGTAGCGATAACGCGACAAAAACTCTAGCACTAGGCGGTGCAGTTGCCGCCGTTGCGCTCACCCTGCCCAATAGCCGGACTGCTGAACACGAGGCAGATGAAATGGGCCTGGAACTAGCGGCACGTGCCGGCTACAACCCAAACGCCGCCATCAGTCTGTGGCAAAAAATGGGAGCACAAGGTAGTGGTAACAAACCTCCCGAATTCCTAAGCACACACCCCTCTGATGAAAGTCGTATTAATGACTTGCGTGCGCTAATCCCAAGAGTCATGCCGCTTTACGAAGAAGCAAAGTCGAAACATTAATACCCATTAGACTGTCATTCATTTCCGCTATGCTTGCATATCCAAATATGTGGGCAAGCTTATTTCTACATTTAACCATCGCTCAGGGAACATTTATGAATAGCCGGATTAATGAGATCGTTAACAACATTAAAGCGATGGAGCTCGAGCTCGAAGAAGAGCTAAAAAAAGCCGGACAGACAGTCAATTTTTACATTTCAGGGGAAAAGGTTCATATCGATCAGGCGATAAAGAAACAGCACCGCAAGTTCAAGATCAATCTGCTTGCCTATGCATTATTCCCGAGGCCTCGGCATGTGCTAGTAGCACCATTCACTTACGCGCTCTTTCCAGCCTTAGTATTGGTCGACCTGCTTGCCAGTCTCTACCATGCTGCATGCTTCCCTTTGCTCGAAATTCCCAAAGTCAAACGTAGTGAGTACTTTGCATATGATCGTCAGCACCTGGCATATCTCAACTTGCTGGAAATGGTCAATTGCATCTATTGCTCTTATGGCAATGGTCTGATCTCCTATCTGAAAGAAATCTTCGCTCGTACCGAGCAATACTGGTGCCCCATCAAACATGCGCACAGGGTTCGTGACACACATTCTCACTACAAAAATTTCATTGCATACGCCGATCCCGAAGCATTCCGGCGTGACCTAGAAAAAGTCCGCAAATTCAAAGACTGACGAACTGCTTCTAACCAAGTAAAATAGCGCTTTTTACAGATTTGTCTTTTATTTACGGAAACCGCTATGTCATTACAAACCATCATCGAAGAAGCCTTCGAGAACCGCGCCAACATTACCCCAGCTACTGCCAGCAAAGAAATCAAAGACGCTGTATTCAGCGTATTAGCTGATCTGGACGCAGGCAAACTACGCGTTGCAGAACGTGTTGCTGGCACTCAGGAATGGACCACGCATCAATGGATCAAGAAAGCTGTGCTGCTTTCTTTCCGCCTCGAAGACAATGTTTTGCTGGATGATGGCGTCACCAAGTATTTCGACAAAGTGCCACCAAAATTCGCTAATTACACCGAAGAAGATTTCAAGGCTGGTGGTTTCCGCGTAGTGCCTAACGCCATCGTGCGTCGTGGCTCATTCATCGCCAAGAATGCAGTGCTGATGCCTTCTTATGTCAACATCGGTGCTTATGTTGGCGAAGGCACCATGGTTGATACTTGGGCAACTGTTGGCTCATGCGCACAGATCGGCAAAAACGTACACTTGTCTGGTGGTGTTGGCATTGGCGGCGTGCTGGAGCCAGTGCAAGCCGGCCCTACTATCATTGGTGACAACTGCTTCATTGGCGCACGTTCAGAAGTAGTTGAAGGCGTTGTGGTTGAAGATAACTGTGTCATCTCGATGGGCGTTTATATTGGCCAATCCACCAAGATCTACGACCGTGAAACTGGCTCAGTGACCTATGGTCGCGTGCCTGCTGGTTCTGTTGTGGTGTCAGGCAATCTGCCATCCAAGGATGGCGCTTACAGCCTCTACTGCGCAGTCATCGTCAAGAAAGTTGACGAAAAGACTTTAGGCAAAGTTGGCATCAACGAACTGCTGCGCGGCATTTAAGCAGCATGCTGAAGGTTTACGGCATCCCCAATTGCAACACTGTGAAGAAGGCACGTGATTGGCTGGAAAGCAATGGTGTTGCCTATGAGTTTCATGATTTCAAGAAACAAGGCTTGGATGCCGCCACGGCTGATCACTGGTTAAGTCAACAGCCATGGGAAAAACTGGTGAACCGCGCAGGCATGACATGGCGTGGTCTCAGCGACGAAAGCAAAGCCAGCATCACTGATAGCGCTAGCGCGAAAGTATTGATACTGGACAAAACTTCTGTCATCAAGCGCCCAGTACTGGTTGAGAATAATATGATCCTCGCGCTGGGCTTTGATGAAGCCAATTACAGAAAGCTGCTATTGAAATGACTGCCACACTCGAACTTGCCAAAGCCTTGATTGCACGGCAATCCAACACACCAGATGATGCCGGTTGTCAGGATATGATGATCGCCCGTTTGGAACCTCTGGGTTTCAAGATCGAGCGCATGCGTTTTGGCAATGTCGATAATTTTTATGCGCGTCGCGGCACCACTAGCCCTTTGCTTGTATTTGCTGGACACACCGATGTAGTGCCAACCGGCCCAGTCGAGAAATGGCATACACCGCCGTTCGAGCCCACTATCAAAGATGGCATGCTCTATGGTCGTGGGGCAGCTGACATGAAGACATCATGTGCAGCATTCATCACCTCTATAGAAGAATTTGTTTCCGCGCATCCTGACCATCCCGGTTCTATTGGTTTACTCATTACATCCGATGAAGAAGGTGTAGCCATTGATGGCACAGTTAAAGTGGTGGAAGTTCTGAAAGCGCGTGGCGAACTGATTGATTACTGCGTAGTTGGCGAGCCAACCTCTAACAAAGTGGTTGGCGACATGATTAAGAACGGTCGCCGTGGCTCACTCTCGGGAAAACTGACAGTCAAGGGTGTACAAGGTCATATCGCTTACCCACATCTAGTGAAGAATCCTATCCATATGGTGGCACCTGCCATCAAAGATATGGTGGAGACTATCTGGGACAAGGGTAATGAATACTTCCCCCCTACTTCCTGGCAAATCTCCAATATGAATGGCGGTACTGGCGCCACCAACGTGGTACCGGGTGAAGTCGAGATATTATTCAACTTCCGCTATTGTCCAGAAGTTGATGGTCAGGGCAGCACAGAAGTCAATCTAAAATCACGCGTGCATGCGATTCTGGACAAGCACGACCTAGACTACGATTTAATCTGGGAACATTCCCAGTCTTACATCACGCCACGAGGCACGCTGGTTGATGCAATTAGTTCAGCGATTACTGAAGCCTATGGGGTAACCCCAGAACTTTCAACGACAGGCGGCACCTCTGATGGTCGCTTTATCGCTGATATCTGCAAGCAAGTGATCGAATTTGGACCACTTAACGCCACCATCCACAAGCTCAATGAATGCGTGGGCGTAGCAGATATCGAACCACTCAAAGAAACCTTCAAGCTCACGCTTGAGAAACTTTTACTGAAATAATTCATGATCCACTATCCACGCCTTAGCGAAGAACTCTTCACCATCCGAGACTGGCTACGCTTTACTGTCAGTCGCTTTGAGGAATCGGAGATATTCTTCGGCCACGGCACCGACAACGCCTACGATGAAGCGGTCTGGCTCATCATGCGCGCATTGCACCTGCCACTGGATACCGTAGAAAATTTCCTGGATGCAGTGATTACCGAATCAGAACGCAAACATCTGGCACATTTAATCGAACGCCGTATCACTGAACGTGTACCAACCGCCTACTTATTGCGTGAAGCCTGGCTTAAAGGTTATAAATTTTACGTGGATGAACGTGTGATTGTGCCGCGTTCGTTTATCGCAGAACTACTGGAAAATGGCTTAACCCCTTGGATAGAGTATCCGGAGATGGTGGAGAGTGCTGCGGACATTTGCACAGGTAGTGGCTGCCTCGGCGTGTTGCTGGCGGATGCATTCCCCAATGCAACTGTTGATGTGATTGATATCTCGCCTGACGCCATTGCTGTTTGCAATATCAACATCGCCAACTATGGCCTTGAG
>Ga0265327_10004401_pt1 | contig 12495 bp, 37 predicted proteins | sample 41621metaG_FD_202089 | JGI IMG/M metagenome (GOLD analysis project Ga0265327, IMG submission 202089) | Rhizosphere microbial communities from Carex aquatilis grown in University of Washington, Seatle, WA, United States - 4-16-21 metaG | ecosystem: Host-associated > Plants > Roots > Rhizosphere...
TCTATTGCGCGCCGGTAGGACTTCTCGAGCTCACTGCGCAACACGTCCCGCTCTGTCTCGAGCTCAGCAACGCGCGCCGCCTCCCGCTCGAGCGCAGCCCATAGGGTGTATCGGGTCTGGTCGTCGCCGCTCATTTGAGTTCCTCCCATCCGGTATCTATCCAGCTCGCGATCATGTTGTCGAGTGCTTGCTTGCAAGCAAATTCACACTCCTCATCGGTCGCAGAGTCAGGCAGCTCGATAAGACTCTGTTCAGTTGGAGATCGCCCGTATTTCAGCCACACGCGAAAGCGTCTCATTTCGCTGGCTCCTTGTGATTCTTTCCCGCCCTGCTAGGCAGCCCCAATTCCTTGACCCAGTCGGCCATACACGCTCGCGAGACTCGGAGCTCGCGCGCGGCCTCGGAGTAGGAGCGTGTCGCGGCTACGGCGGCGCGAACGTCGCATGCCCAGCCCTCCGGGTCGGTCTTTCGCATGGCGATCAGCTTGTCGTTCTTGGTGTCGAATCTCACGGCTGCACCCCGTCGTGATAGTAGCAAGGGACCGGCGCGCCGCACTTCGCGCAATCGCCTACGGTCTTGCCCGCGCCGTGGATCAAGTCGAATGCGGCCTGCCTCGTGGCCTGACCGTAGGCGACGCGATCGGCCGGGTCCCAGCCGTAGGATTTCGGCATCGCGCCGACCACGTCGACCCGGCCCACGATCTTGCCGCAGTCGTCGCATGTGAACTTGAGCGACATCGCGTCCGGCGTCACGTAGAGAGGCCCGCGGCAGGTCATAGCGGCACCGGCCGGCACGGCATCAGGAATACCTCGAGAGCGGGAGCCTCGGGGCTGGTGATGCGAATGCTGCCCATCTCCCCGTGGAACTGGCATTGCAACGTTGTGGCTCGCCCAAGGCCAACAGACGCGAACATCAATGCGATGTCTGCCAGGTGCTCGGTGCCCACTCGAATCTTACCGACGGCGGTTGCCGTGGCGCTCAGGATGCTGTCGCCCTCGCGCCATTTCGGGAAATCGAGAAGCGGGATGACGTGCAAAGAAAAGCCAAATATCAGATCCTCAAAAGAGAGCTTGACGTCATCGCCGCAGTAGTCGATCTTGATCTTGTCGAGTGCGCCGCCGCAGCCCTCGAGCAGGTCCGTGAGCCGGAGGGCGTCCGCAGGCTTCAAGGCGATATCGAAGTCGACGCCGGGCGATGGCCACGAGTAGTCCGCGAGCCAACAGCCATTCGTCGCCACCACGTGGGCCATCTCGGCGATGCGCTCGATTTGGATAGCGACCAGGCGGTCAGCGCCTTCGCCGTCTTTCGCCGCGGCGGGCGCGACCGTGCGTATCGCCATGGCGATCGTCGAGGCTCCGATTTGCGTCGTGAACATGGCGGTCATGGCGAGGTCTCCTTGTGTATCGTTTTCAGCGCTGCCGCGAACGGCGAAGCCTGGATCGGCAGTCCAGCCCACACTTCGTCGTCCGAGCACTCTCGGCCGCATCGGGAGCAACGCCACCTGCCGGATCTCGGCCCGCCGAGCATGTATTCTACGTCCGTGAGCTTGCACTTGATCGGCTTATCGTCGGTCATTTATCCGCCCACGTGTGAACCAGGTTGACGATTTGGGCAACGACCACGACGGCCACGCAGGCGCGGACCCACGACCTATGCCGATTGAGCCTCTCCACATCAGCCCGAGCGATGGACAGGAGCATGCGCAGCGTGGAGACCATAACCTCCGCTGCCGCGCACTTCGCCTGCAGCTCGGCGTAGGACTCGCTTACCGGCTTGGCGTCGCTCATATCAGAGGCTCCCCGTTGTCAGGCATATACTTGCGCACCACATCGAGCGGCGGCAACGGGTCGCCCGGAAGCCAGAACGCCAGCGCGGCAAGCCATTCGGGCGGAGGCTCGCGCCAACGATCTTCGTACGTGTGCCCGCAGTTGAGCCGCGCGTTGCAGAACTCCTCGCTGCCCGTCATCCTCGAGCTCAGGTGGCTGTAGATAGCCTGACAGCGCTCGCACCGGATATCGACTCCGGGCGACCCGTAGAAGACGTAGAAGGTCCGGTGATACCGATGGCCAGGGCTAATCGGTATCTCGCATGCGTCGCACTCGTGAGTCTTGCGGGCCGTGCGCCATTCGGCGTCGTGGACCGACGAGCATTCGCCGTCGCTGTACTCGCTCACAACCGCCCCCCAAGGTCGTCATCCGGCGGGGGCGGGTCGGGGTAGTCTCCGACGTCCTTTTCGGTCTGCGCCGGCTTCCCATCGGTCTCTGCCTCGTCTTGCGCCGCTTCCTGCGCGGCCGACTTCTCGCGCAACGATTCAGCGAGGGACTTGGATCGCGGCTTCTTCTCTTCGAGAACCGGGTCGAGCGCCATGCGCACGCCCGAGTCGACTTCCGTCGCGTGGTCAAGCGCCTTCTCGAGCACCGGGTCATAAGGCAGGTACTTGCAGAGTCGGCGCACCGCGCTCTTGCGAGCCATCTCGTCGTACCAGTTCGACCATGGACCGCCTTGCGACGCGGAGCTCTTTCGGATCTTCTCGATGTCCGCCTTGGTAAGGACCTCGATCTGGACCTCGCCGTCGGCAAACTTCGCTATCGCGTAGGCCGCGACGATTTCGCCGCGGTCCTCTTCTAGAGTAGGAACGTGCTTCAGTTTTTGCTCGGTGCCCTCTTCGTATTCGAATTCGTCGTTGGCGTAGACGACCTTCGCGTCGATTTTCTTCACCTGCCCCGAGCGCCGCGCGATGTCGCAGAGCCCGCGCCATCCAGGGTCAAAGCACGCCTCGAGAGCGCCCGTCTTCCGGTTCTTGCGCGGCACGAGGTACCCGCGGCCCATCGTTCCGCCAGGCGCAACGCCCATCGCGGCGGCGTCCATGAGGGCCCGAAGGATACTCGTGTGCACGCACGACATGAGGTCCGGTTGACGCGACGCAGCCATCAGGGCCAGCCGCACGAGGTCGTCGGGGCGCATATGTTTCGTGGCGACCTCGGCAAGTTTGCTCTTTGCGTTGGCCGACTCGAGAAATGATTTCAGCGTCATCGGTGGGACTTTGCCGCCGGTCGCCTTCTCTACTTCGGTGCTCATCGGATTCCTTTCGCTCGTACGTTGAGAACTCTGGGGCCTTCGCCCCGATACTGTTCGATGATTTGCGCCGTGGCCCCGAGGGCGGTAGCTATTTCCTTCCACTTCGGCGAGCCTTCACGCGCCTTCCAGGTGGCCGTCCAGGCGTCCGATTCAATCCCCTCTGAGTCCCCGATGAGGGCGCAAAGCTGCGCCTTTACCGTGTCGAGGCGCTTCTTCGCCGCGTGCTCGGCGGCGAGCGCGGACATGTGCTCCGCGACAAGCGCCTCGGCTTCGGCTGGGGCGCGAACGATACCATGCGTGGCGCGCTTGAAAAGTCCGCGCACCATGCGCGCGCTCGCCTCAGACCCGTCGACTTTTGGCGGCACTTGCGCGAGCACGTGTCTCGTTCGGAACCGATCGCACATCTCGAGTAGCGCAGTCGAGAGCTCCTCGTCGTGGTCGATTTCGTAGAAGCGCGCTTCGGTGCCGAGCAAGGCCACCACGTGTGCCCGCTTCACTCGAGCGACCGTCATTTGCCACGTGACCTGGACCCGAACGTCGTCCGGTATCGCGTCCGGGTCGCCGCTCTCGCCCCAACGATGGGACATTCGAAAGCCGACTGCCTTCGCTTCCGCCACGGCTTCGCGTTTGCCACCTGGCGCGTCGAGCACGTTGCCGTCTGGCGTCGCTATGGCCCACGTTAGGATGTTGTGGCGCTCGGTCTGACCTGGCGTAATGGTCAAGCCGCGCTCCTCGGCGAGAGCGGCGAGCGCAACAGGCTCGAGGCGGTGGCCCATTGCCATCGCGCCCGATTGTTCGAACGGCTCGGACATACCGAGCTTGTCGAGGTAGACGTCGTGCACGGTGCGCCCGTACGGCGATACGCCAGCGATGATCGTTGCGTCCGTCGCGGTGATACCCTGCCGACGCAGGGCCAAGTCTTCTTCAGTCAGCATCATTCTCTCCCTTCAAACCCATCGCAGCATCAGAATCACGCAGCAAATCGCGATCACGCCCACGACCGAAATCGTCGCCGCTTCGAGCGTGGCCTCCTCGCCCGAAACGCCGTACGCCATGCAGGCCGCGCCGGCCACGAGCGCCACGAACACCACGGCGATGGTCACGGCTTGTCCATGTCCTTCATGAAGTCCGGAATCTCGGCGAGAGTGAGTGTGGGAAGCTCATACATCACGCGTTGCACCTTTCGTTTACGCACTTCGATCCAGTCAGCCATCGTGGCCCCGTCGCGCATTGACGAGCGGAACTCGACGTACAAGTCGCCGAGCTCGCGCTGATCTAGAGCCACGAGCATGCGAGTAAACGCACTGGTGGCTCGCTGCACTCGCTTCTCAACCTCGCTGTCATGCCGGCGTAGATACTCTTCCTGCGTCTCTTCGTCGTTCACACCGTCCCCTCAATCGCGACCCTCGTCGGTTTCCTGGTCCTCGTATCGCTAGCCCGGAAGCACGCCTCGTGGTGCGCGTCGGCGCGGGCCCAGCATGCGGCCAGCACCGTGTCGAACGCTTCGCCCGGCAAGATGCTTCGAATCCACGCCGCGCAGCCGCACTGCCAGACGATGGCGGTCACGGGTGCATCTTCCGCGTTCGGAGGTACTTGAGGCATTCGCGAGCCGTGGTGGCAGAGCCGCGCTCGCCCTCCTCGGCGATGGCCGTCAGGCAGGCGCGCATGACCTCTTCGTCGGTGTACGCATCGGATTCGGCCAGGGCCAAAGCGAGGAGGCGCTCTGTCTCGGGGCTCACGACGGCGACATCTCCGGCGCGAGTCGGCCCCATTGCTCGTCGAGCAGCTGCTGAAGCTCGCGCTGGTGCTTGAGCACCATCTCCGGCAGCGCGCGGATGCTCGCGTGTGCCGGGCTCCAGAAGCCCACGAGAGAGCCCCCGGTCCACGGGCCCACCGGGGAGCGAAAGCCGCGCCAGCAGACCACGCGCGGGCGCTCGCGGGTCTGGTGCTCGACGCGGCCGACTTGAATCTGCGCCTGCTCCCATGCGTCGCGGACGGACTCGGGGTCACGCTGATCGAACGTGAATACGGCGCGGCCTACTCGGAAATAGTTGTTCACGGTCATGTTCTCCTCCCGTTTCGGCGTAGCCTAATTGTCCCGTACCCGTCCCCGTACCCGTACCCGTACCCGTACCCGTCCCCGTCCCCGTCCCCGTACCCGGACCCGGACCCGGCCCCGGCCCCGTACCCGGACCCGGACCCGGACCCGGACCCGTCCCCGTACCCGTACCCGGACCCGGACCCGTACCCGTACCCGGACCCGGACCCGTACCCGTCCCCGACGGGATAGATTATAGCCCCCACGTATCGCCTACCGGGATGGCAAAAATCTCGCTCTCGTGTGGGAGCTCGACTGGGCCAGGCATCGGCCTGATGTCCGCCTTCGACGGATCGGAAACGATGGCCGCGAAGCCGACCGATTTCCATGAGAAAACCCACACCGCACGCGTCAGCGTAATGCGCCCATCTTCGGCCCGCGTCACGTCGCCGCAGAATATCCACCCGCGATCGACCACGATTATCGCGCGCGTTCCCTTCGGCGCATCGGCCCGCACGTATTCCACACCGTCCACGATTATCGTCTTTGGATTCGTCATTGCGCTCTCTCCTTCGTCTGCGTTATTGCCCACTATACGGCGCGCGTCACGTCTCTTTCACGTCACTTGAACGACCGCTGCGGCGGCGACCAGCACCGCTCGGGCGCGTGCGGGTAGAAGGCAAAAATCAGCTCCTCTAGCTTGTCGGCGCGCGCCATGAGAATGAAGGACGTCCCGGTGTACCAGAAGTGCAAGATGCTCCGTATCTGCGCTTCGAGTTTCATCGGACGAAGCTCGCGACTAATTGAGAAATGCTTGCGATGACCAGGATCTTACAAATGGCGGCCAGGGTGCGGCGGATGAGGCGTAGTTCTTCGACGATAGGGTCGGTCATGGCCGCAACCCCTTGGCGGCCAACATGGCGACAGTCTCGGACGTAGAGAGCAGCCGTCCGCCCGTCACGATGCCAGTTGGCATCCGGCCGACGACGCGCACGAACTTCTCGGCGTCGTCCCGTCGCCAGCCTTTGCCGCGAGGGTTATCCGGATTCGGGTGTAGGCACCACGAATAATCGCAGTCACAAGGCTGGCACATGTACTCGATGAGCTCGTCGGCCGTCGCAAAAACAGGAGTGTCCGGCCCGTCGCTCACGGTCTGCCAGAGCTGCCAGCCGTCGCCGCGCGGAAGGCTATCCCGCCAGTAGGGCAGATCGCATTCGCCATGGTCGGCCTTCGCGCACGCCTTGACGTGCTCGGCTAGAAGTCGTTCGTGTACATCGTCGGCGTACGATTCGCCAACGGGAAAATCGAAGTCCAGTGGCACTCGCATCACTTTTCGTCCCATGGCTCACTCCACTTGATTTCGAAGTGCAACTCTGCCGGCTTGCGTCGTGTGCTCATTTGCAGCTCCCGCATGCTTGAACAATGGCCGAGAAGAACAGGACGATAAAAATGCCGTCCAGGTCCCGGTGAATCACCTGTAGCGCTTCTAAGATCTTGTCGGTCATGGCTTCACCTTCGCGAGTGCGTCCGCGAACTTGACAGCGGGGCAGTCGTCTTCGCAACGGTCATCGCTCATCTCGCACATATTGCAGCTTTCTCCGTCATCGTTCCTGCCGGTGTCTTGAGCTAAGCGCCAAGCAAGAGCTGCCATAGCTACGTCAAGCGCGGCGTAAAGAGCCATCCGTGTCTCGTCTCGTGGGATGAGCAGAATCGCGCCGCGAAGCCTTAGTAGTGCTTGCTCGTCGGTCATCGTCCGCCCCTCCGTGCAATCTCCTCGGCCAGCGTCGTCTCGCCGTGCGCGGCCGTCGACAGCCCGGCCAGCCTAGCGAGCGTGGCGAACGTCTCCTCGACACTGCGGTGCGTCTCCCAGCGGCAATACTGCGCCTTCGTGGCGCGCGAGCTCGTCGGCGGCGCCTCTTTGCCGCGCATAGCCGGCGGTACGGGAATCGTGGGGCTGTTGTGGCTCATCGGCCGGCCCTCCGGAGTAGGAGAGTGAGCATGCTGACGCATTCATGCAATTCGGTGAAAATTGCGTCAGTGCGGCACTCCGGCCCGCGCCGCTTTTCCTCCGGGTCCAGGGCTCGGCAGATAAACAGCGCTTGGCGGCCGTTCGCGACCAGCCGCTCGATGACGGCGACGTCCTCATCCGTGAAAACGATGGCGTTCATTTGGTGGCCCTCAGTGCGTCCAGGATTTCCTCGCGCGTTGCGTCGCTTTCGAAACTCGGCATCGGCAATCCGTCGACCCAGAGTAGCCTTGTTGCGGACGACGAGACAGACAAGCCCCGCGCCCCTCCACCCAGATGGCACGCCCACCCGGCGACGCAGCACGGGGTGCCACAGTTCGGATTCGCACACCCGTCTCCCCAATCTCCCTGATCGTGCAGCTCGGGGTGCGATTCGATTTGATCTGCGACGAGTTTGCGAAGTGCGATTGGGTCCGGCGCGTCGGGGAATCTGAATCCAATCGCGCCGGTGAGGTTCGCGTCGCTGAGGTCCGCGCCGCTGAGGTTCGCGCGGGTGAGGTTCGCACCGCCGAGGTTCGCGCCGTTGAGGTCCGCGCCGGTGAGGTCCGCGCAGCTGAGATTCGCGCCGGTGAGGTCCGCGTCGATGACGCACGCACGGTAGAGGTTCGCGTCGATGAGATTCGCGCCGTGGAGATTCGCGCCGGTGAGGTTCGCACCGTCGAGGTTCGCGTCGCTGAGGTCCGCGCCGCTGAGGTTCGCGCGGGTGAGATTCGCGCGGGTGAGGTTCGCGCCGCGGAGCGTATCGCCGGGGAAATCTAGCAGCGTCGCGCCCGTGGCTCGGTGTAGTATTTTCACTGCTGCACCGAGGCGAGCGTTGCTTTGATGGCGATTATCACGGATACCCATCGCTGGGCCGCGCCTATCTGGCCTCGAGCCATCAGCCGGCGGTACTGTCGGAGAGCGTGTTCGAGTCTGTTGGCGTTCACGGCTGCACCTCCGGCGACTTATCCGCGACGTCGACTAGCGCCAGCGTCGCGAGCCCACGCGCTGCCGGCAATGGCAGCGGCAGAACGGTAAGCTGCGCCAGCAAGTGCGCCGGCCCGAACTCCGACCGCAGGAAGATGACTTCTCCCCCCGTTATTTTCTCGCTCAGATAGAGCGACCACGACGTGTCTCCGTGCGACCAGGACGATACATCCAGGCTCCAGGAGTCCGGCAAGTTCATGGCCTTGATCGCCTTGTACAATTCGGTGTAGGTCATTTTCTCCTCCGTTCGGTTCACGCGTACCGCCCCGGGGTGAGCCGAGGCGGTGTGCGAGAGACGACTAGAGCGTTTCCGCCGGCAGTTCGGCGATACACTCGGCGGCCATTCCGTCGTCGCCAATGATCCCGCCTACGCGCCGGATCGACCGCACCGTTTCCTCGTCATCGGGTCGACCGGCGACAGGCGCTACCAGATAGCCGCCGTCCGAGCCGCGCCAGCCGATCGGTACGCCGCCATTGCCGGCGCGCATCCAGCCGTACACGATTCGGCGCCCGTCTCGGTGTTCCCGCACGCGGATGGTCCAAAGGTGATTTGCTTGGCACTCGACCTTGCCGTCGTGCCGGTCGGCGCGGGCGACGATAGGCCATTCGATGAGACTGATTTTGACCGGCGTACGCTCGGACATGGTGATGGTGATTCGGTCGTCAGCTGTCGTGGTGGTGGTCATGGGAGTCTCCGTTCAGCGGTTCGTTTACCGCGGCGCGCATCGGGAGTCCCGTGCACGCCGCGAGAGACGAGTCAAATCCCTATCTCAATCTCGTCGCCCGGGTCCGGAATGCTCGGGTCCACGTCGACCAGCAGACCGTGACCGTTGTCGCGCAGCGTGAGTCCGCGCTTCTGCAGCCGAGCGCGAACCGCGGCGATCGTCGAGTCCGTATAGGGGCCCGTCGTCTCCAGGTCGAGCGTCGTGAATACGTGGAAATAGTCGCCGTCGTCGAGGCTGTCTACGACGCGGAAGAGCGCCGAGCCGGCGTGGGTGGTCATGGCTCTCCTACTCTCTCTTCCAGGGCCTTGTTTGCGTCCGCGATCGTGGGGTACAGTTCGAGGCTGTCTGCCTCGATGCCTCGATAGACGAGGCCGGCAATCGTTGGGGCGCCGAGCCGGCGCACACGCACGACGGCGAATCGGTCACACGGTACGGTGTCTACGTCCTCAGCCCAGTCCCAGCCCCCGTTCTTGTCGAGCTTGTCGGCCATAATTTGAGCTGCGTCGATCATGTTCGTCTCTCCTTGCTAACTCGTCACCACGCCCGGAAGGGCTGCCACTCGCGCGGGATGCGCTCGACCAGGAGACCGCCATCGTCTTGCCGCGCGAGACGTAGACCGTGCCGGCGCAGGCTGCGGCTCAAGGTCCCGATCGTATCGGGCGATAGGCCGGTCGAGATGCCGTCTTCGTTCGCCTCGATCCGGTCGCCCTCAACGAGGGCTCCGACGTCCAGCGGCGCCCATTCGCTATGGGCGATTCGCCTGTAGTTGGCCGCGACCCATCGCTGCGCACCGCACGCGCAGCGCTCCCAATACTCGACCCATCCCGCCGCGGCGCCGGCATCAGGGACTCGGCCCGAGTAACAGCTGTCCGGTCCGACGGCGGCGCATTCGTGCTTGTGTTTGGCAGTCGTCATGTTCGTCTCTCCTCTTTGGTGGTGGTGGGGTCAGGAACGCGCCATCGCCTCGTCGTAGATTCGCTGCGTGCGCTCGGCGGCAGTTTCGGCGATCTGAATCGTAGGGAGCTTGTCGGTCCCCGTGACAGCGTTGGCTAGGCCCTCGCGGCTCATCTCGATGAGGTTTTGGCGGGCGGTCTTCTTTGCTGCGCTCTTCATGTGTAGATAATATCGCATAATACGGCCGTGTCAAGTCGTGCACTCAATAAGGTAGGATACTGTCGTCCGCCGCCTCGTCGTCCAGGATGGCAGCGTGCTCGGCGCAGAGGTAGACAGTGAAGCTCTCAATCTCGCGCTCCTCGGTCGCCACGCGGCCGCAGAGGTGATCGACGCCGTCAATCGGCGCGACGCAGCGGCGCGGCTCGTGGGCGGTCATGGTCGCTCCGAAGCCGGAACGGGCACCGCTCTCGGCTGGTCAAAATTGTCGCCACATCCCGCGTCCCAGAGCGAATAGGAAACCGCCTCGCGTATCGATGCCTCCTGATCTGGGGTTGCGTCTACGACCGTATCCTCGAACTCTGGACGAGCGAACGAGCACGCGTCGACGTCGACAGCGAATCCGACATGTTCGGCGATATGCGCCGCCACGTATGCGATCCACGCGTCGTAATCGGCCTCGTCCTCGAATCCGGTGCTGTAGCTGGTCAGGGTAACCGTTGGTCGGCTCATGGTAGTCTCCGCTCTTCGCAGGCGACTTCGCCGGACAGCTTGCGCACGCTGACGTGGACGGTTGGACGCGTCGACACGGCGCCAAATACTAGTTCGCCGTCCGGCGTCTCGTAGCACTCGGTCACGATTGGCTTGCCGCAGTGCGGGCATGTGGACACATTCAGGTCTCCTCGATTCATGTGGCGATCTCCGGTAGGCGGCGCCGAGCCTGAGCTCGAATCGAGCGCGGGGTGAACAGCATGTAGGTCCGGGCCGACTTGGCCCAGGCGGCTAGTGACAGGTCGTGGCGTCGGCAGTTGCACGAGCGGCATGCGAGCACGAGGTTGCTCGCGACGTCCTCGCCGCCCGCGTTGCGGGGTGTCAGGTGGTCGAGGTGGAGAGGGGAACCTGAGGACGCCGCGGTGGCCCCGCAATAGACGCATGCGTGTCCGTCGCGCGCCGCGATACGTTTCGCGATCTTGCCGAGGCGCTTGCTCAGCGATTCGCGTCCCGGTCGCGCCGCCCATTCCGTCCTGCTAGACATGTGCAGATAATACGTCGTGCACGGCCCGTGTCAAGCGTGCACGAATAATAGGTAGGACATCGTGCGCGGCCCTTGACGGCCGTATTATCTCGTATTATGTTCGTGTCATGCTGAAAACGAAGGAAAACCGAATCAATCTCCTGGTCACGCCCGACACCGCCGCTCGCATCGAGGCAGCGGTGGCCGCGCGAAACGAAGCCGGAGCCCGCGCGGGGCTGCTCGGGCAGGTCACACGGTCGACCCTGGTGCGCGCGTGGATCGAAGCCGGCCTCGCCGCCGAGCCAAAGCGGAGGGGAAAATGAGTATCGACACGCGCATACCTCAGAACATTCTAGACGCGCACGCTGAGCGGGTCGCTGCCGAGCGCGACAGGCGGCCTATCCCGGCCATCCCGGCCACATCCAACCCCGACGCGCCCATTCCCTTCGTCCCGGTCAAGCCGCCGACGCGGGCGCAAGCGCTGCGAAGGATTATGCGAATCCTGGACAAGCTCGACACCGACGACGACCGGACGGCGGTCCTCGACGCGCTCTCGCTTCTTTGGGGGCCGCGATGAAGGCGCTGTCAGGCCGTCAGCCATGGTGGTGGGCCATAATGTCAGCTCATAAAAGAATCGAGAATCGCCGCTGGAACACCAGCTACCGCGGGCCCATTTTGCTGCACGCCGCGAATGGGTGCACCAGAGACGAGTACGCCGATGCGCTCAACTGGATGATAGATGCGGACGTCCTCGGCTGCGTAGTGTGTCCGAAGTTAGATGACCTCCCACGCGGAGGCATCGTCGGGCGCGCGCGCATCGTCGACGTGATTCCGCCTGGCACACAGTCTCCGTTCAACCGTCCGCCAGGCATCGACATGCGTTGGCACATGCCGGAGCAGTACGGATTCGTGCTCGAGGACGTCGAGCCGTTGCCGTTCCGCGAGTGCAAAGGCGCTCTCGGACTGTTCGAAGCGCCGGAGGGCTTATGACCCGCATCTACGTCGCTGGCGCCAGCGCCGAGGCCGAGCTCTGCCAGTCGTGGGTGCGCCGGCTCGAGGCCGCGGGACACGTCATCACGCTGGATTGGACGGTGGAGGTGCTCGCTAACCGAGCGTTAGGGGTACCCGATGACGCGCTGTCCTGGAAGGACCGATACGACTACGCACACGCTGACCTCGCCGCTGTGCTCGCCGCAGACTTCCTCTGGGTGATTGCGCCCGCGAGCGGCGGGTGCGGACAGTGGGTCGAGATGGGCATCGCTCTCGGTATCCGTGAGACGCGCATGCAGTACCGGCCTCGGATTGCCGTTTCCGGCCCCGTGCGCACCATCTTCGGGGCGCTCGTCGACGAGTACACCACGCACGAGGCCGCGTTCGCGGCTATCACGGGGGCGGAGTGATCTTCGCCGCGCTCCGTTCGCCGCCGTCCGACCATATCGCCGTGTGGGTCGAGGCCCCGACCTGGTACGATGCGCGAGAGATTCTGCGCGTCCTTTGGCAGACGGAAGCCCCGCGACTGGCTGCGTATGACGGGACG
>Ga0265327_10004402_pt1 | contig 12495 bp, 9 predicted proteins | sample 41621metaG_FD_202089 | JGI IMG/M metagenome (GOLD analysis project Ga0265327, IMG submission 202089) | Rhizosphere microbial communities from Carex aquatilis grown in University of Washington, Seatle, WA, United States - 4-16-21 metaG | ecosystem: Host-associated > Plants > Roots > Rhizosphere >...
GCCGGCGCCGCGCTGCTCGGCGTAGTGATCTTCGCGGCCCGCTGGCGGGAGAGCCGCGCCTGGGGCGATGCGCTGCTCGCCGGCATCGCCCTCGGCCTGGCGGCCGGCAGCAGCCTGAACGTGCTCTGGTTCTCGCTCGGCGCCGGCCTGATCCTGCTGGCCGCCAGCGCCCGCCATGGATCGCTGCCACCCGGCAGCCAGCTCCGGACGTGGCTCATTGCCGCCCTGCTCGCCGCCATCCTCGCGCTGCCGTTTTTCGTCATCAACCAGGCTTTCGACCGCTTGCCGGCGGAGGTCGCGCCGGTCGCCTTCAGGGTCCGGCATCTCTGGACCGGCCTGCTGGCGCTGGCCAACCCGCTGGCCTTGCCCCAGGGTCTCACCGAGGAGAGCGTGGGCTTCGGCATCGTCGGGCTTGGCCTGCTGCTGGGCGCGATCCTGGTGGCGTTTCGTCCCAACCGGAGCACGGGACTCGCCGCCTGGTGCGCCCGGCTTGGGCTGGCCTGGATTGTCGCGGACCTGGTGTTCAAACTGGAGGCGCCGCTGTCGGCGCGCGAAGCGGTGCCGGCCATGCTGCTGCTGGGCCCGGTCCTCGCCCTCGTGATCCAGGCCGGGGTGCGGTCCCACCGCTGGCTCACTTCGGCGCTGCTGCTGGCCGCGGTCGTTGTCACCGGCGGCGCCGACAGTCGCTACCTTCTCGACCAGGCCCGCCGCCCGCTGCGGCCCCTGCTGGCGCCGACGCCGCCGTCCACCGCGCAGCCGGCCCTGCCCATTCCCCTGCTGCGCAACCTGCTGCCGGCGGACTGGATCAACATCGACAGCGACGCGCGGGACGAGGCGCTGCTTCCCTTCATGGTGCTCCGGCCGGGACAGCGCTTCACCGCGCGCTGGATTCCGGACGCCCGGGCCTTCAACCTTTTCTCGCGATCGCCCCAATCCTTCCGCGCCGGACTGGGCACGCTGGAGCGGATGCCGGTCTATGCCTTGATCAACTTCCCCGGCAAGCGCACCGCCGGCGTGGAATACATCGTCACCCTCGGGCACGGGGCGGCGGCCCGCCAATATTTCGGGTTGATGCCGAACGCGGGACAGACGGACGCGGTGGCCAGCAACCAGTACCTGCTCGCCACGGTATGCGCCGACCCGGCCCGACCCGGCGCGGGCCGGGCGCTGTTCCGCCTGGCCGGCCTGCATCCGGCGGACAATGTGCGCGTGACCGTGTACCAGCAGGGGGAGGACCGCGAGTTCCACGCCCTCGCTTCCTTCACCGAGGACGGCGTCGCGCCGGTCACCCTCTCCCCAACCACCCCGTGCCTCCTCATCAAGCTCACGATGGTCGACACGGGAGCCGAGTTGACGGTCGTCGCCATCCAGCGCGCCGGCCGCCCGGGCGAGGAGCTGGAGCCGGCGGCGCCGGTGCCGGCCTCCAACCCCAGCATCCTGTTCACCGCGGAGCTGGTGGGCACGGGCGACGCGTCGATCACGGCGAGCGAGGGTCTGCAGGCGACGGAGGGACCCTATCCGCAGTGGGACCTGCCCTATGTGCGCTGGGCCATGAAATCCACCTTCCAGGTCACGGTGCCCCCGAGGCCCGGGTTGGACCGACTGCGGCTCTTCATCAGTCTCCGGCCGCAGATGCGGCCCTCGGCGGGACTGGAGATCCGCTTCAATGGGACGACCGTCGCCCAGTACCAACTCGCGAACGCGTCCGACTGGCTGGACCGGCTGCTGGAGTTCCCGACGCAGCCGGGCAACAACGTGATCGAGTTCCGGGACATTCCGGCGAACAGTGCGCCGGACTGGCTGGGCTACCTCGAGCACAACCCGGACGTGAAACGGTATGTGCTGTCGCTCCATATTCCCCTCGAGCAGGGCGCGCGCGAGCATTACGAGAGCAGCGGCCGGCGCGAGGGCCGGACCCTCTGGCAAAAGGCCGAGCCAAGTCCCGAGGCCGCGCGTTATTTCCTGTTCCGGCACATCCGTCTGGAGGGGATCAAGTCGCCATGAGCCCGTCGCCCGAAGTTCACGGCCGCCTTCCTGGCCGGTACCGCCTGGCCCTCCTGCTCCTGGCCGCCGTGGCCCTGGTGCTCGCGTGGCGCGGCATGACGGAGGCGGCTCGGCCCGACCCCTGGTTCGACAACCTCGACTCGAACCTCCACGACGCCGTGGATGCGCTCGCGATCAACTCCAGCATCGCCCCCGTCCGCACCGACCAGCCGGGCCTGACATCCAAGTACCTGTTGGCGCTCGACTATCGCATCCGGCATTTCTCGGGCGTGCTGCCTGTCTGGAATCTCAAGAAACTGGGCGGCCATCCCGATCCGATTCAAGTGCTCCCGGAGCTGATCCTGCTCAGCCGGACGCACGCGCGGATCCTCGTCCTGCTCTTCATCGTGGCCACCGCCGGCCTCATGCACGCCGTCATGCGCAGCCTGGAGACCACCATGCTGTCGCTGATCCTGCTCGCGGCCAGCTCGGGCCTGCTCTTCCACGGCGTCGTCAGCCGGCCCGAGCTGCTGTGCGTGTGGTTCGGCACCGTGGTCGCGCCGGCCTGCGCGTGGCAGGCCACAGCCAAGGGCGGGGCGGGCGCGCGGCCCGGATGGCTCTTTCTCGCCGGGCTCGCGACCGGCCTCGCCGCCCTGACCAAGCTGGCGGGCGGCTGCTATCTCCTCTCGCTTTATGGCTGGTGCTGGGTTGCCGCCTGGGTGGAGGAGCATCCCGCGGCACCCGTTTCCCGCAATCGCCGGCTGGCCGGCATCGTCCTGCCGGTCGGCAGCAGTGCGGTGATGTTCTGGCTGCTGTTCCGGCTGGACCTCGTGTCCGGCATCATGGCCGACGTGACCCTCGCGCGTCTCCGCGTGGCCGCGGCGCTCGTGGGCACGCTGCCCCTCCTGCTGCTCTGGACGGACCGCCGGCGGCCCGGCGAATTCCTGCGGCATCGCGCACTTGAGCTGGCGTGGATCGTCGGCGGCGTGCTGGCGGCGATCGGCCTGGCCTTCGGCGCGCTGCGGGCGGTGATGGCGGCGCCGGCGGCCCTGACCTACCTCGCCCGCGTTCTGGAGCTGGTGGTGCATCCCGATCCGGTGCTCCAATATCTGATGCCGCTCTCGCCCCAGCTGACGCTGGAGCTCCAGCATTTTGTCATGGAGCTGCCCTTCCTCCTCGCGGGTACCACGGTGGCGGCCTGGGCGGCGATGCTCGCCCGCTCGGCGCCGCTGCGGCTTCGGATCCTGATCGGGCTGCTCTGGTTCAACGGCATCGCGATGATGTTGTTCGTCGCGCGCAGCGGCTATCAGGAGTTCCTTGGCCTCTTGGCCGAGGTGCCGCTGCTGCTCCTCTGCCCGCTTAGCCTGCTCGCCCTCGGCGTGTGGCGGCCTCGCGTACCGGGGTCCGGCCCGCACTGGGCCGTGCCGCCGATCCTCACGGGCGTCGCCGTGATCCTGCTCACGGTCTCGCTGCGGCTCGACCTGAAGTGCCGCTCCGCCCAGACCGAGATCGCGCCGCCGCTGCGACCCCAGTCGATCACTTTTCTTTACAATCACGACGTCCATCCCGAGCGTTACCGGCAGATCATGAGCCAGCACTACGGGAACCGAGAAAACTTCACCGCTGCCCTCCGTCGGTACCTCGCCGACCCGGCCAATCGTCCCGACTCCCGATGATTATCAAGACCAAGCGCAAGATGCTGCTCGCCCGCGGCGTGCAGTCGATCGTCATGGCCGCGCGCCGCCTGATCGGCCGCGGGGCGACGACCCAGGTCACGCGGCAGGGCCTCCGCTGGGAGCTGGACCTGCGCGAGGGCATCGACTTTTCGATCTGGCTGCTGGGCTCCTTCGAGCCGGAGACGGTCCGTTGCTACCAGCGCCTGATCCAGCCCGGCGATGTCGTCCTGGACATCGGGGCCAACATCGGCGCGCACACCCTGCACCTGGCCCGCTCGGTGGGCCCGGCCGGGCGGGTCATCGCCTTCGAGCCGACCGACTACGCCTTCGCCAAGCTCACGCGCAACGCCGCGCTGAACCACGGGCTGTCCGGCCGCATCCGCTGCCTGCAGTTCCTGCTCGGCGACACCGACCAGCCCGACGCCCCCAACGCGCCGCTCTATTCCAGCTGGCCGCTGAAGGACGAGGCCGGCCTGCATCACCTGCACCAGGGCCGGCTCATGACCACCGACGGCGCCCGGGCGCACACGCTGGACACGGCCCTCGCCTCCGCCGGGCTGAGCCGGCTCGACTGCATCAAGCTCGACATCGACGGCGCCGAGGTCGCCATGCTCCGCGGGGCGCGCGAGTCGCTGACCCGCTGGCATCCGACCATCGTGATGGAGCTGGCGCCCTACGTGCTGGAGGAAAAGGGCGCGAGCCTCGGCGAGCTCATCGCGCTGCTGCAGGACTACGGCTACCTCATCACCGACGCCAACACCGGCAGGACGCTCGCGATGGACGCCGCGCTCCTGCAGTCGCTCATCCCGCCGGGCGCCAGCCTCAACGTGGTCGCCCGGGCGGCCTGACCGCCCGCATGAACGTCCCCGCCGACCCGCCCCCGGCAACCCGGACGAGGCCCTCGCGTGCAACGCTGGCACGGGTGGCGCTGGCGGCGGCGTGCCTGCTGATCGCGGCGGTCTACCTGGCCATGGCCAACCTCAAGGGCATCGGCACCGACGAGGGATTCCGTCTGGGCATCATCAACGGCGGCCGGGAGTACACCGCCAGCGAGCCCGGCACGTCTGCGACCTGGGGCGACGTGCTGCGGGCCAACAACCCCTACGCCTACCAGCCGCTGTACTTCCTCGTGCAGAACGCCGTCATGCGGGCGGCCCACACGCATGACGAGCTCGTGCTGAAGGGCGTGAACGTGTTTTTCCTGTGGCTCGGCCTGCTGGGCCTCCTGGCCCTCTCCCGCGACTGGTCGCTGGTCCCGCGGCTTTTCGCCCTCGTGGTCTTCGGCCTCAACGTCTTCCTATTCATGCACGTGCTCCAGCTGCGCGAGTACGTTGTCGGCATCACCTTCTACATCTGGTCGAGCTGGCTGGCCCTGCGGATCGATCGCCGCCCGCTCGGCCGCGGCTGGGCGGACGTCGCCTGGTTCTCCGCGTATGGCGGGCTGCTGGCGCTGGGCTATTTCACGCAGAGCTGGGCCGTCTTCCCGGCCTGCGCCCAGGGCCTGTTCCTGGTGCTGCGCCGCGCGGGCGACCGCCTGCGCTTCTACGCCCACCTGGCCCTGGCCTACCTCATCGTCCTGTGCCTCACCTGGCCGTACCTGCTTGACCACCGGCAGAAGGTGAGCATCGGCCACTGGGGCAGTGACCAGACCCAGCTGTTGCCCTGGCTCGCGGACGGCTTCCACCTGGTGCTCACGGGCCACTCGTTCCGGCAGCTGCCCTGGATCGAGCACCTCCTCGCGTGCTGGCTGGCCATCCTCGCCGCGGGACTCGTGCTACTCCTTGGGCGCCGCCGCCGGGTCCCGGCCTGGGCTCCGCTGGAGGAGGACCAGCGGCAGGGCCTCCTGATGCTGCTCAGCCTCGGCGTCGCCGTGGCCTTCCAGATCGTGTATTTCATCAAGGTGGACACGCTCTCGGTCTGGCCCCGCTATTTCGCGCTCCACTATTTCTTCCTGATCTGGCTCGTCGCGCTCGGCTTCAAGGCCCTTTGGGACCAGGCCACGGCCGGGTCCGTCTCGCGGCTCGCCCGGCTCGGCTGGCGGCTGGCCGCCGGCGCCGCGCTGGCCGTGATGGTCGTCTCCGGCGTCTGGCAGGTGCGGAGCTACCACCGCAACCCCTATCTCGACAGTGGCATCAGCGCGGCGGTCAACTGGCGCCTCATCGGCTCCGGGATGGCCGGCCTGCTCCGGCCGAACGACATCGTGCTGACCCAGGATTTCCTGCACGCTTGGACGCTCACGTTCTCGCGGCCCCTGTCCAATCCGGTCCTGCCCCTGAAGAAGCTGGGCCCCGGTCCGTTCCTCCACGTGGACCGCTTCGTCTATCTGGACACTGATGGCAACTTCGCCGCCCTGGGCGAGGTCACGACCCAGCTGGCGGCCCTCGGATTTGGCAAAGTTCATCCGGAGGAGCTGCGGTCCGCGGGCGCGGGGGAGGGTGTGCCCGGGTGGCGCGCCCTGGTTTTCGAGCGACGCTAGGCCCTGCGGCAAAGGTTGATTTTCGCGGCCCGGTGCAGGATAAAAATCCGAATGCAGCTCTCGCTCGTCGTACCGGTCTACAAGGAGGAAAGGAACGTGCCCGAGTTCCTCCGGCAGATCCGCGGCGTCCTCGCCAGTCTCACCGAGGACTATGAGATCATCTTCGCCCTGGATCCGTCGCCCGACCGCACGGAGGAGGTCATCCTCGAGGCCCGCGCCGCCGACCCGCGCGTGAAGCTGCTGCGGTTCTCCCGGCGCTTCGGCCAGCCGATGGCCACGCTGGCGGGGCTGGAATACTCCCGCGGCGACGCGGCCATCGTCATGGACGTGGACCTGCAGGACCCTCCGGAGCTCGTGCACGAGATGGTCGCCAAGTGGCGCGAGGGCTACGACGTCGTGCTGCCCCAGCGCCGCCAGCGCACGGGCGAGCCGTGGGTCAAGCGACTGATCGCGGCCACGGGCTACAAAGTCATCGACAAGATCGCCGATGTGCGGATTCCCCCCAACACGGGCGATTTCCGGCTGATGTCACGCCGGGTGGTGACCGAGATCGTGAAACTGAAGGAGTCCCACGGCTTCCTGCGCGGCATGGTCGCCGTCGTCGGCTTCCGACAGGTCATCATCCCCTTCGACCGGCCGCCGCGCCACGCGGGCGAGACCAATTACAACCGCTTCCTCGGCTCGCTGCGGATCGGCTTCAACGGCATCTTCTGCTTCTCGACCTACGCCCTCACCCTCAGCACCATGCTGGGCTTCCTCATCGCCATCGCCTCGTTCCTGATCGCCCTGGCCTACCTGATCATGAAGCTCTGCGGGTTCCCCTTCCCTCTCGGCAACCCCACCATGGTCATCCTGATCCTCTTCCTCGGGGGCATCCAGCTGATCAGCGTCGGCATCCTCGGGGAATACATCGGCCGCATCTACGAGGAGGTCCGCGCGCGGCCGAAGTTCATCGTGGACCGCGCCGAGGGCTTCAAGGACTGACGGCATGCCTCCCCCCGGCGGCAAATGGCCCAAGACCCTGCCGGCGCTCACGGCGGACCAGCAGCGCATCAGCGATGACTTCATGCAGCGCTGGCACGAGGAGCTGGCCGGCCGGGGCCGCTACGGCCTGATCGAGAAGTTCAACCACGAGTTCCCCGTCCGGCACACCACCCCGGGCTTCAAGACCACGCTCGAGATCGGCGCCGGCCTGGGCGAGCACCTCCGCTACGAGACCCTGACACCGGAGCAGGAGGCGAATTATTACGCGAACGACTTCCGGGAAAACATGGCGGCGGAGATCCGCCGCGCCCACCCGCGCGTCCAGACCGTGGTCGGCGACTGTCAGCAGCCCTTCGCCTTTCCCGACGGCTACTTCGACCGCGTCATCGCGGTGCACGTGCTCGAGCACCTGCCCAACCTCCCCGCCGCCGTCCGCGAGGCCTATCGCCTGCTTAACCGCCGGTCTGGCCAGTTGCTCGTCGTTATCCCCTGCGAGGGCAGCCCCGCCTATACGCTGGCCCGCAAACTCTCGGCCGAGCGCGTCTATCGCCGGCTGTACGGCGGCGATTACTCGTGGTTCTATCGGCGCGAGCACATCAACCTCGCCGACGAGGTGATCGCCGAGCTCACTCCCTACTTCACGATCGAGTCCCGCAGCTTCTTTCCGCTCCCTTTTCTTCCCTTCGTGTTCAACAACCTCGTCATCGGGCTCGCCCTCCGGCCCCGCCCGCAACCCCTTGCCTCCTGAGCGACGCCGGCCATGAAAACCGTCTTCGTCACCGGCGCCGCCGGCTTCATCGGCTCCAACCTCGTTGACCGCCTCCTCGCGGACGGCGTGGCCGTCACGGGCTGGGACAACCTCTCGACCGGGCAGGAGCGCTTCCTGCAGGGCGCGCTGCAGCACCCGGCGTTCCGGCTGGTGCGCGGGGACAACCTCGACCTGCCCGCGCTCACCGCCGCGATGCGCGGGACGGAGTTCGTGTTCCACCTCGCCGCCAATGCGGACATCAAGGACGGCTGGGCGCACCCGAAGAAGGACCTGGAGCAGAACACGCTCGCCACCGCGAATGTCCTCGAGGCCATGCGCGCCAACGGCGTCCGCCGCATCGCGTTTTCCTCGACCGGCTCCGTCTACGGCGAGGCGGCACTGATCCCCACACCGGAGACCGCGCCGTTCCCCGTGCAGACCTCGCTCTACGCCGCCAGCAAGGTCGCCGGCGAGGCGCTGCTCTCCGCCTACGCCGAGGGCGGCCAGCTCGACCAGGCCTACGTCTTCCGCTTTGTGTCCATCCTGGGCGAGCGCTACACGCACGGGCACGTCTACGACTTCTACCGGCAGCTGCTCGCGCATCCCGACCGGCTCCGCATCCTGGGCGACGGCCAGCAGCGCAAGAGCTACCTCTATGTGCAGGACTGTGTTGACGCCCTGCTGCAGGTCACCCGGGCGCAGACCGCCCGCGGCGCCCCGCACCGCACGCAGGTCTACAACCTCGGCACCGCGGAGTACGTGCGCGTCGCCGACAGCGTGAAGCTCATCTGCGACGCGCTCGGGCTGAAACCCGCGCTCGAGTTCACCGGCGGCGACCGCGGCTGGATCGGCGACAATCCCTTCATCTTCCTCGACACGGCCAAGATCCAGGCCGCCGGCTGGAAACCCCGGCTTACCATCGCCCAGGGCATCGGGCGGACGCTGCAGTGGCTCGAGGCGAACCGCTGGGTTTACGCGGCCCGCGACACCGGACCCGTGTCCCCCGCATGAAGCCTGGTTTCAAAATCCCGCGGAGCGCCTGGCTCTGGCTGGCGGCCGTGCTGCTCATGGTCGGCGAGTTCGTGCTGTTCGACCGGATGACCTCGCTGCACCACGCCTCGGTCTATCCGCGGTGGAACGACCAGATCCAATATCTCCGGGAATCCTACACCGCGTATGAGGAGGCCAAGGCGCACGGCCTGGCGGCAGGTTTCAAGTTCGCCCTGGAGAAGCCCGCCCTGCAGGGGACGCTGCACGACACGGCCGCGCTGTGCATCTTCTGGCTGGTGGGCTCGGCCTCGCGCAGCGCCGCGCTCAGCTTGAACATGCTCGTTTTCCTCGCCTGGCAGGCCTCCCTGCTGGCCGCACTGCCGCGGATCAGCGGATCGCGCACCCTGGGCTGGCTGGGCTTCGCCCTTCTGCCGTGCCTGGCCGGACCCTGGACCGGGGCGGCCGGCTCGGCCGTGGACTTCCGGCTGGATCATGCGGCCATGTGCCTGCTGGGCCTCACGGCGGTCGCCGCCCTGCTGACCCGTGGATTCCGCTCGTGGCGGTGGTCGCTGCTCTTCGGGATGGCCGTCGCCGTCACCCTCCTCGGCCGATTCCTCACCGGCGTGTATTTCGCCGGGATCTTCCTGGCCTACGGAATCTGGATCCTATGCGGCGATGGACGCTGGCCGCGCCTGCGCAACCTTTGTCTCGCCGGTCTGACAGCCGCCGCACTGGCCGGACCCATGTTCTGGGTGAACCGCGTCAACATCTACAATTATTATTGGGTGGGACACATCACCGGCGCCGAGGGCGCCGCCCGGCTGCACAGCATGGACCTGGCCCAGGCACTCCAGTTCGTCTTCGGCAACCTGGCGGACCTCCATTTGGGGGCATGCTTCGGCTGGACAGTCGCCGGCGTGACCATCGTGTTGGTCGGCCTGTGGGCCCTGCGCCGGAAAGCCGGATCCGGCCTTGACCGGGACTGGCTGTTCACCGGCCTGATATTCCTGCTCATTCCCGCGCTGGTGCTGACCGTCCACCCACAAAAATCCCAGCTGGTCCTCGGCGTGCTCGTTCCCGGCGTCATCCTGCTGGTGCTGTGGGCCTGGACCCAGTTGTGGCAGCGGCTGGATCTCGCCGGAATGGATCCGGAGTGGCGAGTCGTGCCCGTCGTACTCGTGCTGGGCGTGATTGCTTCAGGAGTATGCTACTTTGTCCAACGCCAGCTCATTCAAACCCACACTGAGGAGTTTCTGGAGGGTGACCGCCAGGCCAGGGTCATCGCCGACTATATTTTCCGCGACTCGCGCGCCCGCGGCATCGGCAGTCCGGTCATCGGCGTGGACCAAATCGTGGACTTCCTCGATGCCCAGATTCTTCAGGTGGTCTGCTACGAGCGGCACAAGGTCTGGATTTCATTCGGGCTGCAGCTGCCACAGAGCATCCTCACAGAAAAGGACGACGTGATCTTTTACCGCCTACGGCTGTGCGACTATATGCTGGTGACGGATTCCATGCCGGGCGACGGATTCTGGCCGTATGACCATCAGATGCGCCGCCTTTTCCCACAGGTGAAGGCGTGGTGCGACGAACACTTCCGCCGCGCCGGCACCTACACCCTGTTCCAGCGGCAAATGACCCTGTATGTGCGGCCCAGCCAGCCGTGATGCCACTCACTCCTGCCTTTTCCCCATGAACCTCGTCCTCACTGGCTCCAGCACCGGAATCGGCCGGGACCTGGCCGAACGACTGATTGCCCAGGGTCACCGCGTCTGGGGCCTCGCGCGCAGCCTGCAGGCCGACTTTGTGGTGCGTCATCCTGGATCGTTTCAGGCCTCGCGCTGCGACGTCGGCAACTGGCTGCAGGTCGCAAACGCCGCCGACGAGGTCGCGGCCGCCTGGGGCCAGGTTGACGGCCTGATCACCTGCGCCGGCGTGCAGGGTGAGATCGGCCGCACGCTCGCCGCGGACCCGGCCAACTGGGATGCCACGATCCGGGCCAACCTCGACGGCACGTTCCACAGCCTCCGCGCCTTCGCCCCGCTCCTGGCCAAGGCGCCGCGGCGCGCCAAGGTGGTCTCCTTCTCCGGCGGCGGCGCCGCGAAGGCCCGCGCGCAGTTCTCCGCCTATGCCGCGGCCAAGGCAGGCATCGTCCGACTGGTCGAGACCATCGCCGAGGAGGAGCGCGGCCGGCCGCTGGACATCAACGCCGTCGCCCCCGGCGCGATCAACACGCGGCTCACCGAGGAGATTCTCAAGCTGGGCCCCGACATCGTCGGCGCGGCGGAGTTCGCCGCGGCCCAGAAACAAAAGGCCTCCGGCGGCGCGCCCCTGGATCGTGTGTTTGGCCTGGTCGAATGGCTCCTCTCCCCCGCCAGCGACGGCATCAGCGGCCGGCTGCTCAGCGCCCAGTGGGACGACTGGGCCGGGCTGGCCGCGCAACGGGACGCCCTGGCCAAGTCGGATCTCTACACGCTCCGGCGCGTCACGCCGCCGGACTCCGCCCCGCGCTGACCCGCCTAGCGGTCCGCCGTCCGGAAGACGTGGAAGTTCAGGAGCAGGAAAACGACCGCCGTGGAGGGCGGCACGGCCACGGCCGTGGCCCAGATCCGGCCCAGGCCGAAGACGTGCAGGCAGAGGTGGAACAGGGAGAAATTGATCAGGAAACTCACCGCGGCGACCCCAAGGTACTCCTGCAGCTGGCGGAGCGAGTCGGTCCGCGTGCTGGGCAGCGCCCAGAATCGGTTCAGCGCGTAATGGGCCGCCGTGCCGGCCACGAAGGCCAGCGTGAACGCCGCATTCGTGCCCAGCCAGAGGAGAAACAGTTTGATCCCGCCCACCTGCACCGCATAGGCCGTCCCGCCGACCACGAGAAAGCGCGCAAACCTCACTTGCGTCCCCCGGTCGGTTAGATTCGCCTTGAGCATCCCCGCTACGGAATGAACCGCGCCAAGCCCGAGCAATTCAATTTCGCCGTCATCGGCTGCGGCCTCATCGGGAAGAAGCGCGCCCTCGCGCTTGCCGGCCGCCACGCCCTGCTCCACGCCTGCGACCTCGATGCCGCCCGGGCGGCCGAGGTCGCCGGGCTGGCCGACGGCTGCCGGGCGGGCACGGACGCCGCCGCCGTGTTCGCCGACCCGCGGGTCCACGCCGTGGTCGTCGCCACGCTCAACGCCTCGCTCGCGCCGCTGGCGCTCGCCGCCGTGCGGGCCGGGAAGCATGTCCTGGTCGAGAAGCCCGGCGCGCTGAACGCCGCGCAGCTCCGCGGCGTCCAGGACGCCGCGCGCGCCGCCGGCGTGCGGGTGCGGCTCGGTTACAACCACCGGTTTCATCCCGGACTGCGCCAGGCCCGCGCGCTGATCGACGCCGGCGCCGTCGGACCCCTCATGTTCCTCCGGGGCCGCTATGGCCACGGCGGGCGCAAGGGCTACGACCGCGAATGGCGCGCCGACCCCAAGCTCTCCGGCGGCGGCGAGCTGATCGACCAGGGCGTGCACCTGATCGACCTCGCCGGCTGGTTCCTCGGCGATTTCCCGCGCGTCGAGGGCCACGCCACGACGTCTTTCTGGGACATGAAGGTGGACGACAACGCGTTCCTTTCCCTCCGCACCGCTGCCGGCCAGACGGCCTGGCTCCAC
>Ga0265327_10004403_pt1 | contig 12494 bp, 11 predicted proteins | sample 41621metaG_FD_202089 | JGI IMG/M metagenome (GOLD analysis project Ga0265327, IMG submission 202089) | Rhizosphere microbial communities from Carex aquatilis grown in University of Washington, Seatle, WA, United States - 4-16-21 metaG | ecosystem: Host-associated > Plants > Roots > Rhizosphere...
CCTTGCTATTATTAGTAGTGGCCGTCAGGTAAATCAGCGCACCGCCCAAAACCAGGGTCAACGCCGTACACGATATAGCGGCGCGCCATAATCCGCTCGACCAGACAGCCCATCGGTCAACCACAGCTCGCGCGGCGATAAGAGCCGTGATCCGTTTTTCAAAGGCATACGGCACGCGCTCATCCGGCTTTTGGCGCCGGGCAGCGGCGATCAGTTTGCTATGTAATTCGGCGAGGTTCATACACTCTTAACGGGATGGACGGTCTGGTTTCAAAGGCGGTTACAAATATTTCTCCTGCGTCATTCGCGTCAAAATCTTCCGCATCTCGCCCCGCGCCCGGAATGCCCGGACCTTCACCAACGCCACCGACCAGCCGGTGATTTTGGCGATTTCCTTCACCGAACGATCCTCGATTTCCAACAAGGTGATTACCAGCCGCGCCTCCGGTGAAAGTTTTTCCAGCACCCGGCCAATTAAAAGCTTGGCCGCGTCCGCATCCTCGGCGGCGCTGCTGGGATCCGCCACGAAACGATCCAACCAGTCTTCCTCCGGCTCGGAAATTTCGCTGAAGGACGCCTCCCGGTTCCGCTGGTGGCCGCGCAAGAAGTCATAACACACCCGCACCGTCATGCGCATGAGCCAGTGCTCGAACGGCGCTTCGCCGCGGAAAGATTTCAACTTGTCAAAGGCCTTAAGCCAGACCTCCTGGGCGATGTCCTCCACCTCGCTATCGCGGCGGGCGTAACGCCTCGCCGTCGCAAACACACGCGGGGAATATTTCTGGACGAGAGGTTCAAAGCTGGCGCTGTCACCCTTCAACACCGCCGCGATGAGTTCTGCTTCCGGCCTTTCCATGCGGGGTCTTTCAGGTGGGCTTACTTCCGGTCTATGCCGAAGGCTTTTTCGAAGTCATTGGAGAATTGCAAGAGGGTTTCCGCAGCCTTGTGCGGCTGTTCCAGCAACAACTTCATCCGTTCGGCGGCGGACTCCGGACGCAGCCGCATCAACTCGGCCGCGGCAACAATGTTCGCCAGCCGGCCATTCACGTCGTGGCGCATTTCCCGAAGCCTTTGATGCAATAACAGAATCTGCTCCTCACTTAAAGTCACAGGCCCGCTGGTTTTGAAACTGGCTGACATGCCCAAATCATCGCGCAAGCGGGCTTGAAAGCAAGCGGCTATTGAGGTCACGCATAAAAATATCCCAGCTCCCGCAAAGATGCATAATCCTTCGTCCGCCCCGCGGTCGCGCACCCGATGATGACATGATCCACCACCTCGATTTTCAATAGCTGCCCCGCCCGGATCAAGTCCCGCGTCACCTTGATGTCCGCCTCGCTCGGCGTCGGATCGCCACTGGGATGATTATGAACCAAAACAATTCCGGCCGCGTTCGCCACAATTGCCGCGCGGAAAACCTCACGCGGATGCACCAGCAAAGTGTCCAGCGTCCCATCCGAAATTTCTTCCACGCGAATCAGCCGCTTCCGCGTATTTAACAACAGCACCTGGAACGCCTCCACATTTTTCAGCCGGTTGGATTCGCGCATGAAATTTACCACCGTCGCCGGATTGTCCAGCACCGGCGATTCCTCGCGCCGCTCCTGCTCCATGCGCCGCGCCAGCGCGAACGCCGCCACCAGCGTCGCCGCCTTGTCGCGCCCGATGCCGGGAACTTTCCGCAGCTCATCCACCGATGCCAGCGCCAGCGCATTCAGCGAGCCGAATTTCTGCACGAGCGTCTGCCCCACCAGCACCACATTGACGCCCTTCAAGCCGGTCCGCAACAGAATCGCAATCAGCTCCGCGTGCGACAACGCATCCGGCCCGCGGGCCACAAGTCGCTCGCGGGGACGCTCACTCGCTGGCTGGTCTTTCAAGCGCAGGGAATCAGTCACCCGAAAGGTTTAGGCGAATTCCACGCTTTTGAAAACCTGAAATTTGAAAAACTGCACCGCCATCGAAAATCAATCCGGCTCCAGCGTGAGCTGGGCTGACGCGGCGGCATCGGGACTTTCAGAAGGAGATTCCGGTGCAGCTTCGGCCACGGACACAGGCGCGGGCGTTGATGAAACCGCTTCCTGCAACCGCACCAATGCGGGCCGAATGAGCCGGCCCTGAAACGTGAGCCCGGGCGCCAGCGTTTCCGCGACGACGGCATCGGCGGGCGGATTTTCCACGCCATGCGCACGATGTTTCTGGGCGTCGAATTTTTCCTCCGAGGCGGCGCTGAACGGCGTGACCCCGACCCGGCGGGCGGCATCGCGGCAGGCATTCTGAAACTGGCCAATGTTCTCGGCGAGTTCCGGCTGACCGGAACGGGCGGCGGCGTTGTGCAACGCAAAAATATGATCCAGGATACGCACGACAACCTGCAGCCATTCGCCCTCGGAGCGGCGAAGCTTTTCGACTTCCAGCCGAAGCGCACCTTTTTCAGTGTCGTTTAACTTCACTTGAAATTCATTGAACTCGCGGATCTCGTTAGCCATGCGCTCGGCGATTTCCTTCGCGGCGACCACGGTCTTTTCGGAATTGCCCTTGGTGGTATCCTGCACTTGCGCCCATTGGTCGGTGGCGAGGGTGATTTGCGCGGAATACTTCTTCAAATCCTGCAATTGCTCCGCCACGGTCGTGACGGCATTGACTTCAACCAGTTTTTTCACCGCGCGATATTCGAGAATGAACGGCAGGCATCCGAGCAAAGCGCCGAAAGCGACGCAGCCGACGGAAAGATACATTCCGGCCGGCGAAATCGGATGCGCGGCCCGCCAAATCACGGCGCCGGCGGCAGCGAGCAAGGCGACGTTGGCGGACAAAAACGGCCACTTGGGAATTTTCCAATCGGAAACATCGTTCATGCGACCAGTTTCCGAAAAATATCACCGGAGCGCAAGCCAACGGCAGGATTTCCGCGACGGCAAAACCATTTCCAGCCGCCTTCGGCTTGCTGCCATTGATAATTCAGGCTAGTCTTCGGCCTAATATTGCATGAGTGAAATTCTGGTCATCGGCCATCGCAACCCCGACACCGACGCCATCTGCTCGGCCATCGGCTACGCGGAATTCAAGCGCCGCACCGGCATGGCCGAGGCCATCGCCGCGCGCTGCGGCGACACGAACGACCGCATTGATTTCGTGCTGAACACCTTTGGCGTGCCCGCGCCGAAGTTCGTGGCCGATGTCTCGCCGAAGATTTCCGACGTGATGCAACGGAAAATCCTGAGCGTGCGCCCCGACGCGACGGCCGCGGACGCACTGCGGCTCATGGATGAAAAAAATCTCCGCATCCTGCCCGTGATGGACGCCGAGCAGAAATGCCGCGGCCTGCTTTCCCTGTTCAAATTGAGCAAATTCCTATTCCCGGCCGTCAGCCGTCACGGCGGCCAGCACAATTCGCGCGAAGTGCTGTCGTCGCTCAGCAGCCTGGCCCGGACGCTCGACGGCGAACTCGTCGTCAGCTTTGATGCGGAACGCGAGGACGAATTGATTCTGATGATCGGCGCGATGGGTTTGGAATCCTTCGCCGCGCGGCTCGACCAATTTCCGCCGGAAAAATCCTGTGTCATCGTCGGCGACCGCTGGGACATCCAGAACGTCGCCATCCGCGAAGGCGTCCGCGTGCTCATCGTCACCGGCGGCATTTCCGTCGAGCCGAAAACCATCGAAGCCGCCCGCAAGAAAAACGTCAGCGTCATCACCTCGCCGCACGACACCGCCACCACCGCCTCGCTTTGCCGCGCCGCCGTGGCCGTGCGCCATGTGCTGAACGAGGAATTCCTCTGCTTCCGGGAGAACGCCCCGCTCACGGCCGTGCGCGACGAGGCCACCTCCTCCGGCTACTTCGTCTTTCCCGTGTTGGGCAGCGAAGGCCAGACCGTCGGCATTTTGTCCAAGACCGACTTCCTGAAAACGGTTTCGCGCAAACTGATCCTGGTGGATCACAACGAACTTTCCCAGGCCGTGCAAGGCGCGGACGAAGTGGAAATCATCGAAATCATCGATCACCACCGGCTGGGCTCAATGGCGACGCAACAACCGATTTTGTTCCGCAACGAGCCGGTCGGCTCCACGTGCACGATTGTCGCGGACTGTTTTTTCCGGCACGGCGTGGAACTGCCGCGCCCCATCGCCGGCCTGCTGCTGGCCGGCGTCGTCACCGATACGCTGAACCTGACCTCGCCGACGACGACCGCGCGCGACATGGAGGTTTTGAAGAAGCTCGAAGGCATCGCCTCCGTCAACGCCCGCGAGTTCACGGAAAAACTGTTCGCCTCCGGCTCGCTGCTCACGCTCAAGCCCGCGCCGCAGGCCATCACCACCGACTGCAAGGAATACGCCGAACACGGCGTAAAGTTCAGCGTTGCGCAGATCGAGGAGATCGGCTTTGAACAATTCTGGAAGCGCAAGGACGAGATTCTCGGCGCGCTGGAAAATTACCGCGCCCTGCGCGCCTATCATTTCTCCACGCTGCTGGTCACCGATGTCACCACGCAAAGCTCGCTGCTGCTGGTCGTGGGCGACGAGAAATTCATCAAGCGCATCGACCACCCGCGCCTGGAGCCGGGCATTTACGAACTGCGCGACGTCGTCTCCCGCAAGAAACAGCTTCTGCCCTACCTCACCCACTGCCTGCGCGAAAAGGAAAAAGGCGTGAAAGGTTGAACCGGCCGGCGCGGATATTTTCACCATGCACGAATTTGGCATCATGGAATCCGCCCTGGCCCTCGCCGAAAAAAACACGCGGACGGCCGGCGCCACGCAGATTCACCGGCTGAAAGTGCGCGTGGGGAAACTCTCCGGCGTGGTGCCGGAAGCGCTGCGCTTCGCGTTTGAGGCCTTAAAGGCGAACACCCTCGCGGCGGCGGCGGAGTTTGAAATCGAAGAAGTCCCCGCCGTCTGCTGGTGTGCGGCTTGCGCGGCGGAATTTGAAGCCAGGAATCTGAATTACGAATGTCCGCGCTGCCGCCAGCCCAGCGGCGAACTCCGGCGCGGCAAGGAAATGGACCTGGCCTCGCTGGAAATTTCCTGAACCGCGGTTGAGACGACGCAGCCGACCGGCCGTCATCGCCAGCGTTCGTCCCGCCAGCCCCTCCAAGAATCCCGCTGGCTCCTCCAATATTTCCGCCAAATCCTCCAATCGTCTCGCTAAATCCCCCAATGGTGACGCCAAATCCTCCAATCTCGCGACCGGAGACGGCCAAAAACCGCTAAAAAATGCCGTTTTTGCCCTTTTCACCCTCGGAAATGGTCAAAAAGCGATGTTTTTAGCTGGAAAGGTGTGGTTGGTGTAAAACAGTTTCACCTTGCCCAACTGCTCCCGCAGTTTGGCCTTGGGATTGGGCACCAGTCGGGCGCGGTAACTATTACCGGAGTTAAAATCCGTGGTCGACAACCTCAAACTACCTTTGCTAGTGTCAAATCAAGTGAAAGGATTTGGCTGCGAAAGCCTGTCGTTTCGTAGCTCACTTATATGTTAGGCAGCGCCTCACTTTCTTGCGTGTGTTTCGGGCCTTTCGCGGTTAAATTACCATTGATTTATGTGTCAGGAATGTGGCTGCTCCAAGCCCGGTCCCTACCAGGTGGGCGACCGGAAAGTCGAATCTCACACCCATACGCTGCCGGACGGCACGGTGCTCACCCACGCGCATGATCACGGCCATGCACACAGTCACGCCCATGGCCATGCGCATCCGCACCAGATCCTGAACCTGAACACCGGCATCCTGAGCGCCAACGACCGCGCGGCGGAGCAAAACCGCGGCGCCTTCAAAGCCTTGAACCTGCTGGTGCTAAACGTCGTTTCCTCGCCCGGCGCGGGCAAGACGGCGCTGCTCACAAAAACGCTGAACGAATTGAAAGGCCGCCTGCGCTGCGGCGTCATCGTGGGCGACCTCGCCACGGACAACGACGCCGCGCGGCTCCGCACCACCGGCGCGCCGGTCGTGCAAATCGCCACCGGCACGCTCTGCCATCTGGAAGCCGGCATGGTGACCGAGGCGATGAAGCAGCTGGATTTGCGCGCGCTCGACCTGCTCATCATCGAAAATGTCGGCAACCTCGTCTGCCCCGCGTCGTTCGACCTCGGCGAGGCGCTGCGCGTGGTGTTGCATTCCGTGACCGAAGGCGAAGACAAGCCGCTGAAATATCCGCCGATGTTCCATTCCGCCGACGCGGTGGTGGTGACGAAGACGGACATGTCGGCGGCGGCGGGATTTGACCGCGAACTGGCGCTGAAAAACATCCGTCAGGCCGCGCCCCACGCTGAAGTCTTCGAGCTTTCCTCCCGCACCGGCGACGGCATGAAGGCCTGGTGCGATTATCTGATGACGCGCAAGGCGAAGGCATAGTTTCCCCCGTGAAAGTTTGCTTGCCGCCCGCCGCGGCAGCCGTTATCAAACGGCATGGATTCCCGCGAAGCACTCATCGCGCTGAACATGATTGAAGGGGTCGGTCCGGTGCGCGCCCGGTCGCTGCTGGAACACTTCGGCGACGCGCCGCAAATCCTGGCCGCCGCCAAACACGAACTCACCCGCGTCCACAACATCGGCGAGGACACGGCAGAAAACATTTCCAACTGGGAAAAATCCACGGACCTCACCGGGGAGCTGAAGCGCATCACAGATTTCGGCTGCCACGTCCTGATTTCTTCGGATGAGAATTACCCGCCGTCGCTGCGGGAGATTTATGACCCGCCGCTGGTGCTTTACGTCAAAGGGGAACTGACGGCGAAGGATAAAAACGCCGTGGCAATGGTCGGCTCGCGCATGACGACGCATTACGGCATCGAGACCGCGCGCAAGCTGGCCTATCAACTCGCCTACACCGGCGTGACAGTAGTGAGCGGCGGCGCACGCGGCATTGACACGGCGGCGCATCAGGGCGCGTTGAGCGGCAAGGGCCGGACGATTGCCGTTTTGGGCACCGGAGTCAATCTGGTCTGGCCGCCGGAGAATGCGGAACTCTTCGAGCGCATCGCCGCGAACGGCGCGGTGATCACGCAATTTCCGTTCAACCGCCCGGCGGACAAGCAGAGTTTTCCCATCCGCAACCGCATCGTGGCGGGCATGACGCTGGGAACGGTCGTGGTCGAGGCGAACCTATCCAGTGGCGCACTTATCACGGCTAATTTTGCGACGGAATACGGCCGGCAGATTTTTGCGGTGCCAGGACGGATTGATTCGCCGCGTAGCAAGGGCTGCCACGATCTCATCAAGAAAGGCGCCAAACTGTGTGAAGGCGTCGAGGATATCCTGAGCGAGTTTGAATATCTGTTTCCCGCCAGCAACCGTCCGCCGTCGGCAGGCGAAACCGGCGTTTTGCCCGCGCTGGAATTAAACGAGAACGAGCAAAAGGTTTTTGCCGTGATGAAAGCGGATGACGAAATGAGCATTGACGAGATCATCCGGGCCAGCGGCCTGCCCAGTTCGGCGGTGAGCGTGGCGCTGTTCAGCTTGGAGATGAAGCGGCTGGTGAAGCAGTTGCCGGGGAAAATGTTCGTGCGGATCCGGTGAATCGGTGCCGTCAGGGCTCGCCGTTTTTCTTCGCCGCGCGCTGTTCGGCAAAAAAACTTTTCAGCATTTCCCGGCATTCCTCCAGCCGCACGCCCGACGTGATCTCGCAGCGGTGGTTCAAGGTGGGAAACTGCAGGAGATTCAACGCCCCGCCCGCTGCGCCGCCCTTCGGGTCGCCCGCGCCGAACACCACCCGCGCCAGCCGCGTATGCACCACGGCCCCCGCGCACATCGGGCAGGGTTCCTTGGTGACGTAAAGCGTGCAATCCGTCAGCCGCCAGTCGCCCACGGCATTCTCCGCCTGGGTGAGCGCGAGCATCTCGGCGTGCGCCGTGGCGTCCTTGAGTTCTTCCACCTGGTTGAACGCGCGGGCGATGATGCGACCTTCGCGCACAATCACCGCGCCGACGGGAACTTCGCCTTTTTCATAGGCCTTCGCCGCCTGCCGCAAGGCTTCGCCCATGAAATAATCGTCGCTGTGCAGGTCAATGATAGGAGTTTCGGTCATAATTTAACTCGCTGCAGCAGGCGTAAGCCGGTTCATTTCAATTATTTTAGAGCGGACTCACGTCCGCTGCTACAAATTCTTCCAGCGTCCAGTCATTCCGTCCGTCGGCATGGCAATGGCAATGCGCCGCGAAGAAGCCGCCGCGAAACTGCCAGAACCACGGCCAGATCTGCTCGCGGTCGGTCTGGGGAATTTTCAGCGAGCCGATTGTTTCACGCAGGAAAAATTCAAAGCGTCCTTCCGGATGGGGCGGCGGCAACAATTTCAACTTCACCTTTACCTCAAATAAAAACATTAGCCAGTGCGTATGACCTTGATAACCGTGTTCACTGATGAGGCCGATCAGGCGCAGGTCGGAGGGCTTGAGCGCCAGGCCGATTTCCTCATGCGCCTCGCGGCAGGCGCAAGCGTAGGGCGATTCGCCGATGTCCATCTTGAGCTTGCCGCCGCAGGGACTCCAGAAACCGCGATTCGGCTCCTGCGCCCGTTCGAGCAGCAGGATCTCGTCGCGCTCATTGAAGACATAGAGCAGCGTGGCGATTTTGTAGGGCAGAGCCATCGGGCGAATTTTGAATCTAGACCGGCGAATGTCGAATAAAATTCCATTGTCACGCCGCGCCAAAAAATTAAACTGTCTGCTCGAATTCATGAAAACATTCAATATCGCAGCACTCGCAGGCGACGGCATCGGCAACGAAGTCATGCGTGAGGCCATCAAGATCCTCCGCGCCACGGAAAAGAAATTCGGCTTTGCCCTCAACATCACGGAAGCCCCGGTTGGCTGGGCGGGCATTGACGCCGCCGGCAAGGCGCTGCCGGACGCCACGCTCGCGCTGTGCAAGAAATCTGATTCCATTTTGTTCGGCTCCGTGGGCCTGCCGGATCGCGACCCGACGATTCCGAAAGAGGAACGCCCCGAACGCGCCGCGCTGCTGCGGCTGCGCAAGGAGTTCGGTTTGTTTGCCAACCTGCGCCCGGTGAAGCTGCCGAAAGTGCTCGCCCACGCCTGCCCGCTCGCGAAGGAACGGCAGGGCGACGGCATTGACATTCTCGTCGTGCGCGAGCTGACGGGCGGCATGTATTTCGGCCAGCCGAAAAAGACCGAGGACCTTGGCAACGGCCAGCAACGCGCGATTGATACGATGGTTTACACCACGTCCGAAATTGAGCGGATCGCGCACGTCGCCTTCAAGGCTGCGCAGTTGCGCCGGAAGAAATTGACGAGCATTGACAAGGCGAACGTGCTGGAGAACGGCATTCTCTGGCGCGAAACCGTCACCCGCATCGGCAAGCAATATCCCGACGTGACGCTGGAGCACATGTTCGTGGACAACGGCGCGATGCAGCTGATGCTCAAGCCAACGCAGTTCGACGTGATGCTCTGCGAAAACATGTTCGGAGACATCCTGAGCGACGAAGCAGCGGCGCTGGGCGGTTCGCTAGGGATGCTTCCCAGCGCGAGCCTCGGCGCGACGAACGGCAATCAGACTTTCGGTTTCTACGAACCCGCCGGCGGCACGGCGCCGGACATCGCGGGCAAAAACCTGGCGAATCCCATCGCGCAGATCTTGTCGAGCGCGCTGATGCTGCGGCACAGCTTTGGTTTGAACGAGGCGGCGGCGGCGATTGAAGCGGCGGTGAGCAAGGCCATCAACGCGGGCAATCGCACCGGCGACATTTACAATCCCCTCGAAACGACCGCGAAGAAAGTCGGTACCACGCAGATGGGCGACGCGATTGCGGCGGCGATTTGAAAAAAATTCTGCGCTGGCAGAACACTCCCGCAACCGCCCAAAAGCGACGATTGCGGGAGTTTTTGTCTCGTGGCCTGACCACAATGGCAAAGAAAAGGGCGGCCATTGCTGGCCGCCCTCGTGATTGGTCTGCCACCCGTTACTGCTGGGTGGTGATGAAATAGAACCGTTTGCTCGGCAGGTTGGTTTCGCTAAAGGTCGCAGCGGGCGAAGCAAATTGTCCGCCGTTCACGACCGTGAAGGAATCCGTCACATTATCCGCCCGCCACAGGGTCGAGGCCTTGGTGGTGTTGGCGGTGAATTTGAGGAACACCTGATTATTGGTCACACCGACGCTGACCGGGGTGACGCCCTGCGGAACGGCGGTGGCCGCCGACCACGAACCGCCGTTATATTGCGCGCCGGGGGTGACGCGATTGGTGCTGACGTAGTTCTGCGGCACGAAGGCACTGTTGATGGTGGGGAACCGCGCGAGCGAGCCATTGGTGGACAGATCGCCGGCGGAATAGACCACACGGTCAATGATGAGGCCGTTGATGTTACGCAGAATCAAAAGCCCGCTGCCGGTCGTGGGCAGCAACAGGCCGGTGCTTTTGGCCACGGGCGTAGCCAGGCCCGGAGCTTCCGCGGCATTGCCGCCATAGATGACCAACGAGTTTGCAGCGGACACGGGGTAGCCACTGCCATCGCCGCCGTTGGAATCGAAGATAGGTTTTGAAACAATGCCATTGTCCAAGGTCCAGTTGTACGGTCCGAGGTCGGAACCGGACATGTTCGCGATTTCCACATATTGGTCGTTGGTGCTGATACCGATGGTATCCGTGGTGCGCTTCAGCGGGTTGAAATAGGCCACGCCACTGTTAGTGGCCGGGTTGGCAAGGAATTCGGTAATGGCCATCGACTGTTCGCTGGCGGTCGGCACATAGACGGTGAAGGTCTTGGTATAGGCCGTTCCCGCCGTGCTGACGACGTTCAATTGCACCGTGTAATTAACGCCGGCATCCGACTGGGTGGGGGCGAAGGTGAAAAGCCCGGTGGCCGTCAGCCCGTTGGTGATTTTCGTCCAGCTGGAGTTGGCAGACAGGCCGGTGAGAACGGGGGTGAGGGTGATGGTGCCGCCGGCCGCATCCGCGATGCTGACACGGGTGCTCAGGGATTCGCCCGGACGCAGCACCAGTTCGGTGTAGGTGTTGACGGCCAGATCGCCTTTGCGGGCATTGGACAGCACATTGGTCGTATGATCATACGAGACAATGTCTTCAAAGCGGCTGGGGGTGAATTCAAAGAGGTTTTTGTAATTGCCCAAGACGCCAAAAATCGTCACCGGGCCGGAGGGTTTGGCCTGCCCCGCGATGCCGACGTAAGCGTTGACAAAAAGGGTGGCCGTCTGGCCCTGATCGTTGGTGAAAGTCAACCCATACATGGTGTTCGTCTTTTTCCCATAGACATTGTTGGTGATGGCTTCGTTGCTGCTGGAGACAAAGGTGGCACCGGCGGTCAGGGTGACATTGGAAGCCACAAAGTAGCTGCCTTCCAACGTTTTCATCGCGGCCAGATTGTTGAGGACATTGGGATCAAACACCAAAGGCTGGGGGGTGGGCAGCGAATTGCCCGTGCTGATCACGGTCACGCTGTGCAGAAAGTTGGTGGAATTGGGGTTCAATTCCAGCAAGTTATTAAAGCTGCTCAGAGGAGCGACAACGCGCACCAGCGCCCCGGCAGGCGGCACGTTGCTGGCCGCCGCAGCGCCGGCCCAGAAAACGTTGATGCCGGCCGTGCTGTCCTGCATGAAGAAAGAGGCGCCACCAGTGCTCATGTTGGTCCAGGTGGTCACAATGCCCTGAGCAGAAACCAAGGCCGCAATGTTCGTCGGCGCGTAAGTGCCGGGGTCCACCATGCTGCGCAAAGTGGATATATTCATGAGGGTCGGCAGATTCACCTGAACCGCAGCCAGAACGCTGTTGCTGGTCCCCACCGTATTGGTGAGAGTGACAAAATACGAGCCGGACTGGTTGATATTGGTGGCCGTGAAAGAATAGGTCGGGCTGGTGGCGCCAGTGACAAGGTTGGTGACGCCATTCGTAACGAATTTCCACTGGTAGGCCGGCACCGGCAGGCCGCCGGCAACCACGGTCAAAGTGACGGTATCCCCGAGGGTATAGGTGCCGCCGACGGGCTGGTTGGTGATGGTGGGCGGCACCGGCACGTTGTTCACCAGAAGGGTGGCGTAGCGGGTGACGTTGGTGCCAGCCGCATTGGAGGAGACACAGGAATAGGTACCGGACTGGATGATGGCCAGATTGGTCAGCGTCAGTATCGGAGCGGTGGCCCCGGATATGGAACCCAGATTATTGGCCAGCAGGGTGTTGGTGTTGTAATACCACTGGTAACTGATGGTGGCATCGCCGGTGGCCAGGTTGGTAAAGGACACGGTTTGCCCGGTAAATACGGTAATGTTGTCTTGGGGCTGAATCACCACGGTGGGAGGATTGACGCTGCCCGGCACGACATCGGCGAAAGAAGTGCCGATGATCAGATTATCCACATCAATTACGCCTTCGCCGGTGTTTTGGCGAAAAGCATAGGCGTTGATAGTCGTCGGGGCTTGGGCGTCAAACGCTGTGGCGCTGGTTCCAGAAACTTCACTGGCCGGATTAACCCAAATGGTGCTGGAGGCGGAGCGTAAAACATAGCGAGAGACCAAAGTGTAGGCCGTATTGA
>Ga0265327_10004405_pt1 | contig 12491 bp, 9 predicted proteins | sample 41621metaG_FD_202089 | JGI IMG/M metagenome (GOLD analysis project Ga0265327, IMG submission 202089) | Rhizosphere microbial communities from Carex aquatilis grown in University of Washington, Seatle, WA, United States - 4-16-21 metaG | ecosystem: Host-associated > Plants > Roots > Rhizosphere >...
TCGCTGCATTCTGGTGGGCCTCGAGGTCCTGATCATCGCCGACATCGTCCGGACGATCATCGTTGCCCCGACCCTCGAAAGCGTCGCCGTCCTTGGCATCATCGTCGTTATCCGAATTGCCCTCAGTTTCTCTCTCGAGGTGGAGATCGACGGCTACTGGCCGTGGCGTCGATGGCAGCTCACCCGCGGCGCGGACGCTACGACACCCCGTAACTCTTAGTCGCGGAGGCTCGCACCAATCGCACGCGGGTGGAGCAAGGGGAGACACTCGCTTCGCGACGACTGCGAGCGCCCTAGCAGCACCCATCCCGCCTGTACCTCGGACGACGAGCACTCGTCCCGACTCGGGCCTGCGGGACGCCTGCTTGCCTCGCCGGGATCGAAAGCAGGCGTCTGGTCCTCGCTCAACCAGACGCCCGATTTTCGTCCATTCCGGTAGTCCGCTTCGCTATAGCGCGGACGCTCGTTGTGCTCCGCAAAGCGGCAGTCATGGGCACGCGGGATACTGGCCGGGTGATGTCTGAGGAGTCCACGACCCCTGACCTCAGGGAGCTTTCGTTGCAGATGGCAGAGGCGGCGAGTCGCGGTGACGTCGATGCGTACATGAGTCACCTTGCGCACGATGCCGTTTGGCAGACGCGGTTCGGTACGCGGCTTGAGGGCACCACGGCGATCCGTAGTTACTACGAAGAGTTCACTTCCAGCGTCGAGGGCTTCCGCACTGAGCTTCTAGAGTTCGTCGATCTCGGTGGCGGCGTGGCTCTTACGGTGGCTCGGCAGGGAGGTCGCCCGGGCGGCAGCGCGTCCGAGGTGTTCGAACAGTTAGCGTACGTCACGGTCCTCGTCGACGGCCTGGTCGAGAGTATGACTACGTACAGCGACATCGACGAGGCCCGTCTTGCCGCCGAACGCCTTGCCCAGGAACGGGGGTAGGCGATGTCGGAGAACCTGGACCTCGTGCGCTCGATCTACGCCGAGTGGGAACGCGGCGACTTCGGGCACGTCGAGTGGGCGAGCCCTGACATCGAGTACACCGGCGTCGATGGCCTTACGCCTGGCACCTCGCGAGGCATCCCGGCCATGGGAGCAGCTTGGCGCGAGTTCGTCACTGACTGGAGTGACTTCTGCGCCGAGGCCGAGGGATACCGAGAGCTTGATGACGAGCGAGTGCTCGTGCTGCATCGCTTCAGCGGGCGCGGAAGAACGAGCGGAGCCGAGGTTGGGCACACGGGAGCGGCGTGCCGTTCACCGCGGCCTCCTCGATCAGGCCGTTCAGCGACCGACTCCTGAACGCCTCGTGGCGGAGTCTGTAGGCCCTGAACCGCGCGCAGACGTAGAGCAGGCCCAACGGGGGCCCGGGTCTGGATCGAAACCCTCTGCGTTCTCGTGCAGCCATAGCAGCGCCATCATCGTCGCGTCTTCAGCCATCATCTGGCTCACGAAGGGAAGACGGCGGCGTTCTGGAGTCGAGTCGAGAGAGCAATGCCGGCTTTCGAGCGGGCAAAGTATGAGTTGGCGCGTATCGGCAGCGGACTCTGGCTTGGGGAGACGAAGGGGGCAGCGTGAGCGACAAACGGGTGGTAAGCGACGGACCCAATCAGCTGCTCAGTGACAGGCCGAGCGGGAGGGCACTCGACCTGTCACTTCACCTCATGACCAGTCTGGACATCCGGGTGACCAACCACGGGACACTGGAATGACTCTCTACAATCAACCGCAGCCGGTGTTGTTGCCGCAGCTGCTGCAGGTGTAACAGGACCCTGTCCGCTGCATCATGCCTCCGCACTGGCTGCAGGCGGGCCCGAGGTCCAGTCCCTGTAGGCGGGCCGGGACGACGGGGGGCGAGTCGGTGAAGGCGCTTGCCGGTGCGCTTCCAACGGCCTCCGCTGCGGACGCCTTGACCGGCGTGCCCGTCAGCGGTGCGGGGTCGCCGCCGTTCGCCTCGGCGGGCTGTGCCTCGACCACCGGGCCTGCCGTGTCGCCTCCTGCCTGGAGGGCGTCCTGTGCCGCTTTGCGGGCCCTGACGGCGGGCGTCAGGATTCCCAGTTCCTCCTGTGCGTCGACATCGAGGAAGCGGGATGCCAGCCAGCGCATGATGTAGTCGGGCATCGACTTGGCGAATGGGATCTCGGGGTTGCCGGTGATCCCCTCGGGCTCGAAGCGCATGTAGCTGAACTTCTGGACCAGCGTTTCGAGGGGGACGCCGTACTGCAGGGCGATCGAGATGGCCGTTGCGAAGGAGTTCATCATCCCTCGCAAGGTCGAGCCCTCCTTGCCGATGTCGGTCAGGAAGATCTCTCCGACCGAGCCGTCCTCGTACATGCCGGCGGTGATGTAGCCCTCGTGCCCGGCGATCGAGAACTTGTGGGTGATCGACTGGCGCTCCCGGGGCATCCGCTTGCGGCGGGGGCCTGCGTCGGCCAGGGCCTTGGTGACGGCCTGTTCGACCAGGGCGTCCACGTCAGCGGGGGCTTTGGCCTCCTCCTGAGCGTCGGTGCGCAGGGCCTGTGCGGTCTTCGAGCCGTCCCTGTAGATGGCCAGTGCCTTTACGCCCTGGCGCCATGCCTGAATGTAGGCGTCTGCGATGTCCTCGACGGTCGCCTCCTGGGGGAGGTTGACGGTCTTCGAGATGGCTCCCGAGATGAAGGGCTGAACGGCACCCATCATCTTGATGTGGCCCATGTGGGAGATTGCCCGCTCGCCGACGGCGACGTCGAAGACGGGCATGTGCTCCTCGCTCAGGCCGGGAGCGCCGACGATCGTGCCGTGCTCGGCCAGGTGAGCCTCGATCTGCTCGATCTGGGGCTCTGTGTAGCCGAGTGTCTGGAGGGCCAGCGGAACGGTCCTGTTGACGATCGTCATCTGCCCGCCGCCGACGAGCTCCTTGAACTTGACCAGCGAGAAGTCGGGCTCGACGCCGGTGGTGTCGCAGTCCATCAGGAAGGAGATCGTCCCGGTCGGTGCGAGGACGGTCGCCTGGGCGTTGCGGTAGCCGAGCTCCTCGCCCAGCTCGACCGCCTCATCCCAGGAGCGGCGGGCGGCTGCCAGCAGCTCGCTGTCCAGGCAGGCCTCGTCGGGCAGCGAGTGAGCTGCCTGGCGGTGCATCCGCATGACGCCGTTGTGGGCCTCGCGGTTCTCGGGGTAGCGCTCGTAGGGGCCCAGGGCTCCGGCCACCTCGGCTGAGCGCCGGTAGGCGCGGCCTGTCATCAGGGCGGTGATCGCCGCTGCGGCGGCACGGCCGTGGTCGGAGTCGTAGGGCATCCCGTTGCTCATCAGGAAGGCGCCCAGGTTGGCGTAGCCGAGGCCCAGCTGGCGGAAGGACCGTGCGTTGGCGCCGATCTCCTCGGTCGGGTAGCTGGAGGGGCCAACGACGATCTCCTGAGCCAGCAGGATGATGTCGACGGCGTGCTCGAAGCTCTCGACGTCGAAGCTTCCGTCGGGTCGGCGGAACTTCATCAGGTTCAGCGAGGCGAGGTTGCAGGCCGAGTCGTCGACGTGCATGTACTCGCTGCAGGGGTTCGACGCGTTGATCCGTCCGCTGACGGGGCAGGTGTGCCACTGGTTGATGGTCGTGTCGTACTGGACCCCCGGGTCGGCGCAGCGCCATGCGGCCTCGGCGATTTCGCGCATCAGTTCGCGGGCGCTGATCGGCTCGCCCACGGGCAGGCCGGTCGACCGGGCCGTCAGGTGCCAGTCCTCGTCGTCCTCGACGGCCTTCATGAACTCGTCAGTGATGCGGACCGAGTTGTTGGCGTTCTGGTACTGGATCGACTTGAAGCCGTCGCCGTCGATGGACATGTCAAAGCCGGCGTCGCGCAGGGCGGCGGCCTTGTCCTCCTCGTTGGCCTTGCACCAGATGAACTCGCGGATGTCCGGGTGATCGACGTCCAGCACGACCATCTTGGCCGCACGGCGGGTCTTGCCGCCGGACTTGATCGTGCCGGCCCAGGAGTCGGCGCCGCGCATGAAGGAGACGGGACCCGAGGCGGTGCCGCCCTTGGCCAGGGGCTCCATCGAGCCACGGATGTTGGACAGGTTGATTCCCGAGCCGGAGCCGCCGCGGAAGATCATTCCCTCCTTGGTGTTCCAGTCGAGGATCGACTCCATCGTGTCCTGGACGCTGAGGATGAAGCAGGCGCTGCACTGCGGGCTCTCCTCGAATCCGACGTTGAACCAGACGGGCGAGTTGAAGGCGGCCATCTGGTGCAGCAGGATGTGGGTCAGCTCGTGGTTGAAGGCCTCTGCGTCGTCCTCTCCGGCGAAGTAGCCGCCCGCGCGGCCCCAGCCGGTGATCGTCCCGGCGACCCGGCTGATCATCTCCTTGACCGAGCGCTCGCGGGCGGGCGAGTCGAGCTGGCCGCGGAAGTACTTCTGGGCGACGATGTTGGTGGCGTTCTGGGACCAGCTCTTGGGGAACTCGACGTTCCGCTGTTCGAATGCGATGTGGTCGCCATGACCGATCCGCGCATCCCGTGTCTCCCACTCGACTGAATCGAAGGGGTGCTTCCCCGAACTGGTGAACAGGCGCCTCATCTGGAGTGCCTGACCGGGGAGTGACCCCTGTGGGATTGTCGGGTGCGAGGCTTCGTTCATCTGACCTTCCTCCTCTGCTGCGCCTGGCGGGCTGGGACCCGCTCGAAAGCTGTTTACGGGTCGACCATAGTCCCGCTCGGGTCGGACAGAAACGGGAGAGGGCAGAGGGCCCGCTTACTCCGACAATTTTAGTTGATCGGGGCCCCCTTCCAGGGGTCCGGAGAGGTTCCCCGGACTAGCGGCCGAGGCGAAGCCAGTCGGTGAATTCGGCCCAGGTCGCGGATGCCCGGAAGCCGCCCTCGGCGAGCGAGTGACGCAGGGAGAGAAGCCAGTGGGGTTCGAACGCGCCGAAGCGGAAGATCGCCCAGATCAGGCATGCCAGGGCGATCAGGCCGGCCACGATGGCGGCCAGCAGGGCCCCGTCGGAGATCTTGCCGCTGCTCTTGGCCGCCGGGGCCGGGGCGGTAGTGATGGTGGTTGTCTTTGTGACGCCCGCTGCGGGGGTGGTGGGGACAGTGGCCGGGTTGCCGGCGGCCGGGACCGGGACGGTGGCGGTCACGGTGCTGGTGCTCGTCCCGCCTGCGGGCCCGCCGGCGGTGGTCGTTTTGGTGATCGTCGCCGTCCTGGTGCTATCGGCCGCTCCTGGAGCGAGGGCTCCGCCGGCGGTCGAGGAGGGAGCGGCGGGATTGGCGACCGCGGCAGCCTGGGCGCCGGAGGGGAGGGCCGCCATCGCGAGGGCGGCGAGGGGCATCGCCAGACGGCCTGCCAGTCTCGGTGTTCGGGGGGTTCTCATGACTGCAGTGATGCTAGTCGGGGGAGGAGCCGGCGAGGAGGTCCCCGATCTCCTCGAGGGCGGCCCAGAGGACCGCCGCCGGTGTGGCCTGGGCGTCGATCGTCCGGATGCGCCGGGGCTCGAGGGCGGCGAGCTCCCGGTAGGCGGCGGCGATCGTCTCGAAGAAGTCCTGGCCCTCGCGCTCCAGCCGGTCGGGCTCCTCGCCCAGCAGACGGGCTCGCCCGACCGCCGCGGGGAGGTCGAGCAGCAGCGTCCGGTCCGGTTCGAGGGGGCCAGTGGCGAATCGGTTGATGAGTCTTATCTGCTCGACGCCGAGCCCTCGGCCGGCGCCCTGGTAGGCCAGTGAGGAGTCGACGAAGCGGTCGAGCAGGAGCAGAGCCCCGGAGGCGAGCCCAGGCTCGATCAGCTGCTCGACCAGCTGGGCCCTGGCGGCGGCGTAGAGGAGCGCCTCGGCACGTGGCGAGACGGGCATCTCCGGGTCGATAAGGAGACTGCGGATGCGCTCGGAGATCTCGACGCCGCCGGGCTCGCGGATCAGCTCGACCGGCTCTCCGCGCGCGGAGAGCGTCTCGGCGAGGCTCCTGGCAAGGGTGCTCTTGCCGGCGCCGTCGATCCCCTCGATCGTGATCAGGCGGCCGGGCGGCATGCCGCCACGCTACCGGTGGGAGGCCCGGGGCGCCCGCCGGAGGGGCGCCTCTAGGATGCCCCTCATGCCGTCCTCGGCGCCAGCCCGTGAAGCGGGTCGCTCAGTTGCCCTGCGCCTGCTTGAGGGGATCGAGCGTCACCCACATGCCCTTGCCGTGCTGGGCCCGGCCCTGGGGCCGGCCGGGGAGCCCTCGCACGCCTATCTCTTCCACGGGCCCGCCGGAGTGGGCAAGCGGGCTGTGGCGAGGGCCTTCGCGGCGGCCCTGCTGGCCGAGGGCGCCGAGGATCCGGACCTGGTCCGCGAACGGGTCCTGCGGGGCGCACATCCGGACATGACCTGGGTCAGCCCCTCGGGAGCGGCCGAGATGCTGGTTGCCGACATCGAGGAGCCGGTGGTCGCCGCGGCGGCCAGGACCCCCTTCGAGTCGGCTCGCCGGGTCTTCGTGATCGAGGCGGCCGAGACGATGAACGAAAACGCCGGCAACCGGCTGCTCAAGACGCTCGAGGAGCCCCCTTCCTTTGCCCACCTGATCCTCTTGAGCGACCGCTGGCAGGACGTGCTGCCGACGTTGGTCTCGCGCTGTCAGAGGGTCCGCTTCGACCCGCTTCCGGCGCAGCTGATCGCCGAGGGCCTGACTGGGGTCGAGCCCGAGCGGGCCATGGCCTGCGCCCGCCTGGCGATGGGCGATGCCGGCCTGGCGTCCCGGCTTGCCGGCGAGGAGGGGATCGCTCTGCGGCGGGCCGCCGAGGCCTACATCCGGGCCGCCCTGAACAGGGAGACCCAGGGCCGGCCCTGGCAGGCGCTGATGGCGGCGGCCAAGACGGCCCAGGAGGGGGCGGGGGAGATGGCCGAGGAACGGATCGCCGGCGAGCTCGAGCTGCTGCCCCCCAAGGAGCGCAAACGTCACGAAAAAGAAGGCCTCGATGCGCGTCGCCGGGCCGAACGCCGGGCCAAGCGCCAGACGCTGGAGCTCGGCCTGCGCCTGAGCGAGCTCTGGCTGAGGGACGTCCTGTGCATCTGCGAAGGGGCCCCCGAGGCGATCCACGGGCTCGACCGCAGAGCCGAGCTGGAAGAGGACGCCGAGGGCGAGTCCTCATCGCGGCTGCGGGAGGCGATCGAGCTCGTCGGTGCGAGTGCGCTGAGCCTGACGGTCAACGTCAGCGAGGAGCTCGCCCTGGAGGCGCTGGCCTTCAGGATCGAAGCGCTCTGAGACAGGTTCCGGGGCGCGCGGGGAGCCCGGCTGAGGGTCAGAGCCCGGCGGCGATCGGCCCGAGGTTCGGCTCGAGGCCGAACATCTCGAAGGCCATGAAGCGGGAGAAGAGCTCGTTTTCGGGGCCGTGGAAGTCGGCCGACCCGGTGGTCAGCATCTGAAGCTCGGCGGCCCGGGCCGCCAGCAGCTCGGTCTGGGTCTGATCGTGGGTGAGGTAGAAGGCCTCGACTCCGTCCATGCCCAGCTCCTTGAAGCGGTCCAGCGTCCGCAGGACTTCCTCGGGGTCCTCGATGTCCCAGAAGGGATGGGCCCAGATGGCGACGCCGCCGGCCTCGTGGATCGCCTGGACGGCCTCGCCCACGGTGGGCGTCTGGCGCAGGCGGAAGGCCGGGCGGCCCTCGATCAGGTAGCCCCTGATCAGCGAGCCGATGTCGTCGATCTTCTCCTCGGCCAGCCGGTCGGCGTTGGCGGGGGCGCGCAGGACCGCTCCGGCCAGGTGGGGCCTGCCGATCGGTTTGCCCGCGGCGATCCGCTCCTGGATCTCCGCTTCGTCAAGCTCGAAGCCGACCTCCTTCAGCCCGTCCCGCATGCGCAGGGTGCGCTGCTCGCGGTCGGCCAGGAACTCGGCCAGTTTGCTCGTCATGGTCGGGCCGGTGTGATCGATGCAGTAGCCCAGGATGTGAAGTTCCCTGGGGACGGGCGAACCGTCGTCGACGGCCGAGATCTCGACCGAGGAGACGACCTTCACGCCAAGCTCCTCACCCGCGGCGATCGCCTCCGAGACGCCCGAGATGGTGTCGTGGTCGGAGAGGGCAAGCAGCTCCACCCCGGCCTCCGAGGCGCGGGCCACCACGTCGCGGGCGGACAGGACGCCGTCGGAGTTGGTCGAGTGTGATTGAAGGTCGAACTTCAGGGCCACGCCCCGGAGCGTATGGGATCGCTCAGGAGTTGGCCGCCTCGTGGGAGGAGAGCTCCTCCAGCGGAAGGGTCAGTCCGCGAACCCGGCGGCCGATCGATTCGCGCAGTCGCCTGACGGCTGCGTGGTAGCGGCGCGCCCTCTGGCTGATCAGGACGCTGGACTCTTCCCCGGCCCGCTCGAGCTTGCCGTAGGCGGCGTCCGTCTCGATCGCCCGCAGGCCCGCTTCGAGCCAGATGACTTCGAGGTAGGCGACGGCGGCGCCGGCGTCCTCCTCGTCGATCGTCCCGGGCTGCTCGAGCTGGCGCAGGATCGGGATCACCTTGTTGGCGAGCCAGCGCTGCTCCGCGTGAACGCGCAGCAGAAGGCAGATGTCGGCGGGGTGATCGGTGTCGGTCATGGGGGTCATCCGGGGCTGTTCCTGGTGCGGCCTGCTGTGGGGTTCGACAGGCCGGGGAGGCTGCTTTAGGAGAACGGTTCCGGTTCCACGCTTCGACCACGCCAGAGCTCTCCAAACGTCTACAGAGGGGGTGAATTCAAGAGATGAGCAGCTTTGGGCCGATGAAGAAGAAGGACCCAAACGGGAAAGGACGATGCACGCAGCAGAGAGCGATCCGATCGGCCGCAAAGCCGGACAGTACGCACGGGCGACCGTGTTGCGTCTGCGTATGCGAACGCTGATGGGGCTGGGGATCCTGGCGGTCTGCACCGCCTTCCTGGGGCGGGTCAACGGCCTGCATGCCCCGCTGTTCCTGGCATCCGAGGTGGCCCTGCTGGCCAGCATGTTCGCGATCTCCCGCTACATCCTCCCGGTGGTCGAGCGCCGTGACCGGGGCGCCATGGCCGAGGAGCAGGTGGGGGCCCTGCTGGATGGCCTGCCCCACGAGAAGTGGCGTGTCGTCCATGACGTCAGCCTGGGACGGGGGAATGTCGATCACATCGTCATCGGCCCCCCTGGCGTATTCACGATCGAGACGAAGAGCCACCCCGGGCCGATCAGGGCCAGCCGCGTGCACGGCGCCATGCTCTCCCAGGCGCAGGCCCAGGGACGTGCCATCGCCTGGGTCACGGGCGTACAGGCCGAATCGCTGATCGTCTTCAGCCGGGCCTGGGTCGATCGCCCGGGAGCCCGGCGCAAGGGCGTGCGGATACTCCCGGCCCGGATGCTCGTGGGGTTCCTCGAAAAGCGGCCCACGACGCTGACCCAGGGCGACATCGAGCGGACCCACCGCTCGCTTGCCACGGCCGTCCGCCAGCAGCGCCAGCGGGGCCGGACACCCGCCGAACGCTGGGCCCTGATCCGCTGAGCGACGAGGTCCGCGCCCGCGGCCCGGCAGGGGTACCGTGTAGTCATGGCCGTAGCCACCAGGGTCGACCCCCAGCCGGCGGCATCGCCGGGGGGCTCGCCCGAGCCGGGGCTCCCGCCGGGGCCACGCATCCCGGCGATCCTGCAGACGCTGGCCTGGACGCTCGCGCCGACCTGGTTCATGGACAGCTGCGCAAAGCGGCTGGGGGAGATGTTCACGGTCACCTTCGCCCCGAGCGGGATGAAGTTCGTGATGGTCTCCGACCCCGAGTCGGTCAAGACGATCTTCACCGCCCCCGCCGAGGTCGCGCCCTCGGCTGCCGGCAACTCCCCCGTGCGCCCCGTCATGGGGGACAGCTCGGTGGTCGTCCTGACGGGCCCCGAGCACATGCGCCAGCGCAAGCTCCTGCTGCCGCCCTTCCACGGCGAGCGGATGAGGGAGTACCAGGACGTGATCGTCGAGGCCACCCGCCGGGACATGGCCGGCTGGCCCCGCCAGGAGCCGATGCGCCTTCATGCCCGCACCCGGGCCATCACCCTGGAGGTCATCCTCCGGGCCGTCTTCGGTGTCGAAGCTGAGCGGATGGGCCCCCTCAAGCAGGCCATCGAGCAGCTGATGGAGCCCATGAACCTGCTGGCCGTCCTGCGGATCGCCCTGAGCCGCCCCACCCAGGAGCGTCCCGCCGGAGCAATCGGCAGGGCCCTTGATGCCCTTGACGTCCTGATCTATGAGGAGCTGAGGAGCCGCCGGGCAGTCAGCGACCTGGCCCAGCGGACGGACATCCTCTCCCTGCTCCTGCTGGCACGGGACGAGGAGGGGCAGACAATGACCGACGCCGAGCTGCGGGACGAGCTGGTCACCCTGCTGCTGGCCGGCCACGAGACGACTGCGACCTCGGTTGCCTGGGCCATCGAGCGGTTGATCCGCCACCCCGAGAAGCTGCGCCGCCTGGTTGCCGAGATCGATCAGGGAGAGAGCGATGAGTATCTGAATGCCGTCGTCTCCGAGACGCTCCGGGTGCGGCCGGTCGTGCCGATCGTGGCCCGGTCGCTGCAGGAGGACTTTGATCTGGGCGGCTACCGGCTCCCGGCCGGCACGACGGTGGCTCCGGCGATCTACCTGACCAACCGCAACCCCCGCGTCTATGAGCGCCCGGCCGAGTTCATGCCCGAGCGCTTCCTGGGCGCCGCCCCCGAGACGTTCTCCTGGATTCCCTTCGGCGGCGGCATCCGCCGCTGCATCGGTGCGTCCTTCGCGACGCTCGAGATGAAGCTGATGCTCCAGACGATGCTCTCCGAGCTCTCACCCCGCATCCCCGACGGATGGCGCTGGCCCGGCGGGGAGCTGATCCGCAGGCGCGCCATCACGCTCGTGCCGATGGCCGGGGCGCAGGTCGTCTGGGAGCAGCGGGCCGGACGCCCGTGAGCGACGGTCTGGCCCGGCTCACGGGTACCCGCCGGATTCGTGAGTAGCGTCACTGTGATGAGTCAGGCCATCGCCCCGAGCCCCGAGGAGCTCCTCCACCGCTTCGGCCTGGAGGGGTTCAGGCCCGGTCAGCGAGAGGCCGTTCAGGCCGCCCTGGACGGCCGGGACAGCCTTGTGGTGATGCCCACCGGAGGGGGCAAGTCGCTCTGCTACCAGCTTCCCGCCCTGGCCAGCGACGGCATGGCAAACCGCCCTCTGGTGGTGGTCGTGAGCCCTCTGATCGCATTGATGTCCGATCAGTTCCGCCGCCTCCAGGACGCCGGGGTGCGGGCAGCCATGCTCGCCTCGGGGATGGAGGAGGGCCACAATGAGGCCGCCCTGCGGGAGATCGAAGCGGGCGAGACCCAGCTCGTCCTCGCGGCTCCCGAGCGCTTCGCCTCGGGTGCCTTCCGGCGGGCCCTCGCCTCGCGGGAGGTCGGCCTGTTCGTGGTGGACGAGGCCCACTGCGTCGCCGAGTGGGGCCACGACTTCCGCCCCGACTACCTGCGCCTGCACGAGGCCATCGAGTCGCTGGGCCGCCCCCCGGTCATGGCCGCCACGGCAACGGCCACGCCGGGAGTGGCCGAGGAGATCGCCATGCGCCTGGGCCTGCGCGATCAGGTCTCGGTCCGCTCGGGCTTCGACCGACCCAACCTGACCTTCGATGTGGCGACGGTCGAGGGCAAGGGAGCCATCGCACGCAAGCGGGCGGCGCTGATGCACGTCATCTCCGACCCCGAGTGCCGGCCGGCGATCGTCTACTGCGGAACGCGCAAGGACACCGACAAGCTGGCCGGCGAAATCTCCCGGTCGGGCATCCGGGCTGTCGCCTACCACGCCGGAATGACCCCCGAGAAACGACGTGCCAGCCAGCTGGCCTTCATGGACGGCCGGGCCGAGGTGGTCGTGGCGACGAACGCCTTCGGCATGGGTGTCGACAAGGCCGATGTGCGGACGGTGGCCCACTGGGCCCTGCCGACCAGCCTCGAGGCCTACTACCAGGAGGCCGGTCGCGGCGGGCGCGACGGGCTCCCCGCCAGGGCCCTCCTGCTGGCCTCCCGGATGGACCTGGGCCGCCTGATCCGGTTCATCAAAGAACGCGAGACCAGCGTCGAGGAGGTCCGCTCCTTCGTTGGTCGCCTGCGGACTCACGCCATGGGGGACGAGACGTCGATCGGCCACGGAGAGCTCTCCGAACGCGACCGGGTCCTGCTGTCGATCGCCGAGCGGGCAGGGGCGCTGACGCTGGAGCCGGGCGGCCCCGAAGGGCTGATCGTCCGCTTCACGGGGGCCGGCAGCTCCCGCCGGGCCCAGGAGGCGATCAGCGAGGCACGCAACCGCTCCTGGGCCTCCTACCGCTCGATCGAGAGCTACAGCTCCGAGGGTCAGCGCTGCCGGCGCCGGCAGATCCTGGATCACTTCGGTGACCCCGCCGAGTGCGCCCCCACGGGCCGCTGCTGCGACGTCTGCGACCCGGACCCCGAGCTGATCCGGGCGATGGAGGCGGTGCCGGAGAAGAAGTCCCGCAGCGGACGCTCGGGGCGGTCGAAGGGCGCGGCGCAGGGAGACTTCGACGTTCCATGGGCCGACTTCGACGCGCTGAGGGCCTGGCGTCTTGACCG
>Ga0265327_10004406_pt1 | contig 12489 bp, 9 predicted proteins | sample 41621metaG_FD_202089 | JGI IMG/M metagenome (GOLD analysis project Ga0265327, IMG submission 202089) | Rhizosphere microbial communities from Carex aquatilis grown in University of Washington, Seatle, WA, United States - 4-16-21 metaG | ecosystem: Host-associated > Plants > Roots > Rhizosphere >...
CTGTTGTCCATTTGTGAACTTCAGCATGTCCATCAGCATAGCCGATACCACATCCGCCGGAATGGTAGTTCGCGGGAATGTCCGGGAAGAATTTACCCTTTCCATATGTATCAATTTGAAGATAGCCGTCCTGTAAGGTCGCCATTGACTCATCCGCAAAAACGATCGCATTTGCGGGTTGCAATCGCACTAGATCAGAGATTCGGACAAATAAAGCTCCGGGACTATTGTTATTTCCCGGCCGATTCGTCAAAGTCTGTCCTAATGCTCCCATTTGGCCGTTCATTGAAACACTTCGTAAGCGCTCACCGTTAGACGACGGCAATCGATCTGCGGGGCACTTGTACACGCCGACTTGACCAGATAAGTAAGACGCAAGGAGACCCGCCCGAAGCAGACCAGCATTTGTGTTGCCGGGAAACGGCGGATTGCGTCCGTAACCCCAGTTTTCCAATCCTTTAAGACTGTCAATCCATGCTCGTGCGGCAGTGAAACCGATTGGAGAATTCGGAACCATGTATCCTTTTGCATCATCCGCGTACATGTCCCACGCGCGCATTAACTGACCTTCGTTGTTAATACATTTTGCGGCATATGCGTTGGCTTTTGCCTTCGCCAGCGTGGGAAGGAGAAGGCTTGCGAGAATGGCAATTACAGCAATTACGACGAGTAATTCTACAAGTGTAAACGCCCGTGCCTTCGCGTGCGTTCCGAACACAAGCGTAAGTCGTTGAGGAAACGGCATCGCATAGCCCATACGATAACCTTGCCTATGCTGCCTTATCATCTATTTCTGGATGTTAGTAAATGCCATGGAGCTTTCAACCACAAACCAGAGGGGGTACATAGGGACTATGTAGAATCACCGATACCACTTCGAAACCATGATTTAGCCGTATGGCGCTGCGCTTGAATAAGAATGGCACAGATTATGAAATTCGGCCTAAGTTACTTTGAGCGTGGGATGGGGGGTAACCAGAACCACGCGGAAATGAGATTAAAAAGGCACGCGACTGGCGCGTGGCGCGTGGTGCGTGGTGCGTTATTCTTTATGGAAGCAAATACTTGTGAATTGTTAGGAAATTGCAGTGACTGCGCCACAAATCGGTGTAATCCAGCAAATGTACCGCGCGACCACCGATGCATTTTTTAATACCCAAGAAACCCCGCCCGGATCTCGCCCTTCTGCAGCGAACTTTGAAGGGCGGGGATGAATGGTAGCCGACGAAGTGATCACGTCATCAATATCTATAGTCTTGTCTCCGCGAAGCGCCGCAACAGGAAATCCCGGGCACAGCGAAGCGGCGACCAGGGAGGAGGTCATTGCAAACAGGGGATACGCCGTCTGCCAGCTACTGACGAAGGACAGTCAAGTGCCAGAACCGGACTAACGTGTTCATCGACCTTACTCGCGCTAAAGCCAAGGAGTTCCACGAGAGTTGCTGGTCTAGAATCGGCGTGTAATTGTTCTATGCCATTAGAGTAAAAGACATATCAACCATACGTTGTCGGTGATACTCCGCGGGGCAAAACCCCAACATTCTATTCCGCCGTAGGGTCGCCTGGTTTCAATTCAGCACCCAGCTCGAGAATCTTCACCAGCTTCTGCCAATCCTCCTGATCGGGCAGTTGGCGGTCGCGTTCCCATCGCTGGAGCAGTGCCCGTCCAATGCCGAGCATCCCCGCCAATAGCCGCTGCGTAAGGCCTTTCTCGACGCGCTTGGCCTTGATGTGGTCCCCAAGCGTTTTAACCGTTGTCGGGAAGGCTTTACGTGGGCTACGTTCAACCGGAATATGTGCGCGAGAAGCCCTGATTTGCCGATGACAAAAACCCAACAGTGCTAACGAGTAAACGATTTTTACTTAGGATTCGGTTGGGTGACGATTTGGGCGCGTTTTGGTGGCAAAACGGGGGAAAAGCGTTTGAGCGGCAAGAATTACTTTCCATCTGTCTGAAAGTGGGGTTAATTGTTTTCTATGACAGACCTGGGAGAACGCGTCCTGAAAGGCATCCCTGTCTCTGCGGGGGTTTGCCACGGGAAGGTCCTTGTCTTGAGGAAAACGGAGCTCGCCATCCCGGAAACTCCAGTTGCCCCATCCGAAGTCGCTCATCAGATCCATCGTTTCGAGCAAGCACTGGTCGCTACGCGCCAGGAAATTCTCGAAGTACAGAAGCAGGTCAACACGGCGTTGGGGGCGAAGGATGCGAGTATCTTTGAAGCGCATCTCCTGGTGTTGGAGGATCCGACGTTGATCGAGTCGGTCACGAATTTAATTGAGCAGAAGAAGATCGCGGCGGAGTCGGCGTTTAATCAGTTTGCGGTGCGATATACGGCGACGTTGGCGGCGATTGATGATGATTATTTGCGCGAGCGCGCGGCGGATATGCGCGATGTGACGGCGCGTGTGTTGAATAATTTGCTCGGGCATCCACAACAGGAACTGCGCAATTTGACGGAGCAGTGCATTGTCATCGCCGAAGATATTCCGCCGTCAATGGTGGCGACGTTGGATAAGACGAAGGTGATTGGTTTTGCGACCGATGTGGGCAGCAAGACGTCGCACACGGCGATCATGGCGCGGTCGTTGCAGATACCGGCGGTGGTGGGTTTGCAGGACGCGAGCGATAAGGTGGAGAACGGCGAGCATGTGTTGGTGGATGGTTATAACGGCGTTCTGATCATCAATCCGACGGACCAGACGTTGTTCGAATATGGGCAATTGGTCCGACGCCACGTCACGATGGAGGAGAAGCTCAAGGATATCCAAGGGCTTCCGGCGGTGACGATAGACGGCGCTAAGGTGACGCTGGCGGCGAATATTGAGCAGACGAGCGATGTGGATGCGGTGAAGTTTTATGGTGCGGACGGCGTTGGGCTGTTTCGCACGGAGTATTTGTTCATTAATCGCGAGTCGTTGCCGACGGAGGAAGAGCAGTATGTGGCGTATCGGAAGGTGGCGGCGGAGCTGAAGCCGGCGCCGGTGATTATTCGCACGTTGGATTTGGGTGGAGATAAATTTTTGTCGCACCTGGCGTTGCCGCAGGAGATGAATCCGTTCCTGGGCTGGCGCGCGATCCGGTTTTGTTTGGAAGAGAAGGATATTTTCCGCGCGCAATTGCGGGCGATCCTGCGCGCGAGCGCCGAAGGGAACGTCAAGATGATGTATCCGATGGTGACGTGCGTGGATGAAGTGCTGAAGGCGAATGAGTATGTGGAGGAGTTCAAGGCGGAGCTGCGCGCCGAGGGCAAGCCGTTCGATGATAAGATGGATATCGGCATTATGGTGGAAATTCCGTCGGCGGCGCTGGCGGCGAGTATTTTGGCCAAACACGTGAAGTTTTTCAGCATCGGCACGAATGATTTGATTCAATATTCACTGGCGGTGGATCGTTTGAACGAGAAGATCGCGCATCTTTATGAGCCGACGCATCCGGCGATTTTGCGTTTGATTAAAATGACGGCTGACGCGGCGAAGAAGCAGGGCATCTGGTGCGGCATTTGCGGCGAGATGGCGGGCGATCCGATGTTGACGCCGTTGTTGCTGGGATTGGGCGTGGATGAGTTGAGCGCTGCGCCGCCGCTTTTGCCGTGGGTGAAACTCTTAATCCGGCGTCTGAAAATGTCTGATGCAAAGGCACTGGCAGAGTTCGCCTTGAATTGTGACTCAGGTCGGGAAATCTTAGAGCGGTCACAAGCCATGGCGCAATCGGTTGCCCCGGGGTTGTTCGATCATTCTCTTAAAGTATGAAGGTTCTGATTTTGGCGGCGGGTTATGCGACTCGCTTGTATCCGTTGACGATGACGCAGCCGAAGCCGCTTTTGCCGGTGGCAGGCAAGCCGATGGTCGAGCATGTGCTTGATAATATCGCGCCCATTCCGGGCATCGACCGCGTCTACGTGGTGACGAATGAGAAGTTCGCGGATCACTTTCAGAAGTGGGCGGATCATTATTCGGCGACGAAGGCGAAGCTGAATTTCACGATCGTCAACGATAAGTCGACGGACGACAGCAATAAGCTCGGTGCGATTGGCGATATTCACCTGGTGTTGAATCGCGAGAAGATTGATGACGATTTGATCGTGGTGGCGGGTGATAATTTGTTCAGCCAGACGATTGAGGCGTTTGGTGCTTATTGCCGCAAACGCAACGCGCCGGTGCTGGCGGTGTATGACGTTGGGAACCTGGAGGAGATCAAGAAGTATAATTCCATCAGCATCGATGGCGACGGGAAGATTACTTATTTCGAGGAGAAGCCGAAGGAACCGAAGAGCACGATCACGGGGATCGCGCTGTATTATTATCCGAAGAATACGCTGCCGTTGATTCATCAATATATTGCGGAAGGGAATAATCCGGATCAGCCGGGGCGGTTGGTGCAATGGCTTTATACGCGCACGGCGGTTTATACGTGGCGCGTGCCGGGGATTTGGTTTGATATCGGATCGAAGGAAAGCCTCGAGGAAGCGAACAGGATTTTCTCCGGGTTGAAGAAATAATTTCTGTCTTGCGATTGATAGGGGTTGGCTCAAAGTTCGGGCATGGTTAGGTTCTCGTGCCCAACCTGCGGACAACATTTCGCAGGCGACGAAACTTACTACGGGCGACAGGTGAACTGTCCTGCGTGTCGTAATTCTTTTGTCGTTCCCCCACCGATACCAACGTTGCATGCCGCTCCGGCAGCACCGGCCCATTATCCACCGAATACTTTGCCGCCGAAGAAGCGTAACACTGCATTGGTGGTTACGGCGGCGGTGCTGGCGTTTTTGCTTTCGGCCGGCGCGGCGTTTTTCGTAGTCCAACGATTGTTGGCACCGCAAGTTGTGGCGGTTGCAAAGATTCCGGCAAATGCGGCGGGGAAGTTGAAGGGGACGCTTGGGAAAATTCCGCAGCGTTCCGCCGATGATGAGAGCACGGGGCAGTTGAGCGCCGCGGATATTATTCAGCGCGTGAACGACGCTTACGGCGCGCTGACAAGTTACAGTTCGGAAGGGACTGCCGTGGTGGATATGGACATGTCGAAGATGGATCTTGGAAGTCTGCCCGGGATGTCACCGCAAATTGCGGCCCAAGCCAAAGCTTCGAAGGAAGCACAAGCGGCTTTGGCAAAACCGCAGCATATGGAATCTGATTTTTCGGTGAAACTGGCGCGGCCGGGACTTTATCGGATCGACTGGAACTCGCAAAAAGGCCCGATGAAAATGAGCGGCGCGGCCTGGAGCACTGGCGATGAGCATTATATCTACATGGGGATGCAGCCGCCGAAGTATGTGAAACTGCAGAGTCGCGAAATGGCGTTGGGCGCGGCGACCGGCGTGTCTCAAGGGGCGGCGAACACGATTCCGATGTTTTTCTTCAAAGGCAAACAAAGCATGCTCGACATGTTGGAGAATGTGACGCTGGGCAAAGAGGAAGCTGTCGACGGCACGGATTGTTATTTGGTCAGCGGGGATTTGCGCGGGTTGAAACTGAATTTGTGGATCGATAAGAGCAGTTTTCTGATTAAACAAAAACAACAGGTGTTCGGCGGGGATGTGAAGATGCCGGAGATGAGTGATAAGGATGTCGATGCGGCGATCAAACAGATGGGCGACGGAGGCTCGGAGGCGAAGCGCGCGCAGATAAAGGCGATGATGAAAAATATGAAGGCGATGACTTCGAAGATGAGGGGGACGATGACGGAGACGTATCGGAATATTGAGACGAACCAGAAGATTTCGACGGACAAGTTCAAATTTGATGTGCCCAAAGGGGTGGAGTTGAGCAGTTCGTTGTTTTAAAAACTAGTCAACTACGTAGGGCTTGCTCGCGCCGGTACGGTGGGCTAGGTTTGGACGCTATGGATGAGCATGCTTCAATGGGTACGCCGCCCGATTCCGGTGCGGGATCAAGTTCGAGTTTTGGTTCGACTCCGCCGGCTGCATCCACCCCGCCGCCACCAACTGTTCCGCCAGTGATAACGGCCAGCGCTCCACCGCCACCGCCGCCGAGACGAGGCAATTGCACGGCATGGAAAGTGGTTGCGATTGTGGCATTGATTCTATTGGCGTTCAGTTTTCTGGCGAACATCGCGCGGATGACGTCGCGGGCGATAAGGAACGGAGCGAGCCCGACTTATGAGCGGATGCAGAAGGTTGAGGAAGTGACGATTGAGCCGAGCTCGAGCCAGAACAAAATCGCGGTGGTTGAAGTCGAAGGAATTATCATGAGCGCGAGCGAACGCTCCAGCATGACGATGCCGGAGTTTATTCGCGAACAACTCAAGGCGGCGAAGGCGGACCGGGATGTGAAAGCAGTTATCCTGAAAATTAATTCGCCCGGCGGTGAAGTGCTGGCGGCGGATGATATCAATACGGCGATCAAAGATTTCCAGGATTCGTCGTCGAAACCTGTGATTGCTTCGATGGGAACTTTAGCGGCGAGCGGGGGTTATTATGTTGCGGCGCCTTGTCGTTGGATTGTGGCGAATGAATTGACGATTACCGGGAGCATTGGCGTGATCATGCACGGATATAATTATCGTGGGTTGATGAATAAGCTGGGGATCAAGCCGGAAATTTTTAAAAGCGGGAAGTTCAAGGACATGTTGAGCGGGGATCAGGAGCCTGATTTGGACAAGCTTTCGCCGGACCAGCGGGAGACGCGTTTGGAAGAACGGAAGATGGTCCAGGATTTGATTGACGAAACCTTCAATAGGTTTAAAGAGGTGGTGAAAACCGGCCGCGGCGCGACGGAAAAACGCAATCATGGCAAAGGCAAAACGCTGGCGGATAACTGGGCGGATTATGCGGACGGCCGGGTGTTTTCCGGCAGGCAGGCTTTGGAATTGGGGTTTGTGGATGAGACCGGGAATTTTGACGCGGCGGTAGCGCGGGCGAAGCAGATTGCTGGAATTACCGGTGGCGCGAATTTGATCGAGTATCGGCAGCCGTTTGATTTTGGATCGCTGTTTCATTTGTTCGGCAAGACGGAAGTGCCGGCGATGAAGGTGGATCTCGGAATGAACATTCCGAAATTGCATGCCGGGCAATTGTATTACATTTTTCCAAGTGTTTTGAATTGATTTGGGACGAGACAAGAAACGAAAACTAAAACTGCGAAGCTTTAACCCTTAGAAAACCATAACCGATTAAGAACGGAACCACGCGTAGAGGCGCCTAGGGCACTTCTTCTTTAATTCTAATTTCTTAATTTCGTGAGGTTGTCCTCCCATGAGTCAGCCTGACAATGTCTTGATTGTTGCCGATAGCGAGCACGACGCGAACATGCTTTATGCCGTACGCATGTTTGTGCCGGACCCATTTATTTATATGCGCCTCGGCGGCAGGTGCCACGTCGTGATGAACGACCTGGAGATCGACCGCGCGCGCAAACAAGCGCCGCATTGCCGAATTATTTCCTACACGAATTGCGTGCAACGCATTCAAAAAGCCAATGGCGGGAAACCGAGCACGGCGTCGATGATTAAACTGCTTTTGAGCGATCGGAAGATTCGGCGGATTTTTGTTCCGGGCAGTTTTCCACATGGGCTCGCGCGGGAGTTGCGGACGGTAGGGATTACGGTGGACGTGAAGAAGGGTGGTATTTTTCCGCAACGCGAATTCAAGCGGGCGGACGAGGTGAAAAAAATCAGCGCAGCATTGATGATGGCGGAGGTCGGTTTGGCGGAAGGCATCCAGGCGTTGAAGGTTTCGAAGATCGCGCGGGATGGGCGATTGATGTATCACGGGGTGCCACTGACGTCTGAAAAGCTGCGCTCGATCATCGACATTGCGATTATTCAGGCTGGCGGTTTGGCAGCTCATACGATTGTGGCGGGAGGGAAGCAAGGTTGCGATCCACATGAACGCGGACATGGCGTGTTGCGCGCGCATGAGCCGATCATTCTTGATGTTTTCCCACGTTCACAAAAGACAGGTTACTTCGGTGACATCACTCGCACTGTGGTCAAAGGCAAGCCGACTGAAGCGGTGCGGCGTCTGTATAATACGGTCGCGCGGGGACAGGATATTGGGTTCAAGTTGATGAAGACCGGGGCGAAAGGCGCGGAGGTGCACAAGGCGGTGCAGGATTTTTTTGCGAGTGAAGGTTACAAGACGGGCAAACGGAATGGGCGCATGGAGGGTTTTTTTCATGGAACCGGACACGGACTTGGCCTGGAAATTCACGAAGCGCCGCGCGTCAGCCTGACGTCTGTCGATACACTGAGGAGCGGGCACGTGGTTACGGTTGAACCGGGATTGTATTATCCGGAAATCGGTGGGGGCGTGCGACTCGAGGACGTTGCCTGGGTGCGCAATGGACATTCGAAGAATCTGACGAAGTTCGAGAAAACACTTGAAGTCTAGGTTTGAGAAGCTTGAGCCAGGGACGTGTTTGTGTTTAGCATTTCAGTTCTGACGGCGGGTGCGAGTGATTGCGCGTTCGCCAAGGGATAAACAACCAATGCCAACCAGAAGGTCACGACGCCGGAGCGACTCCGATACCGCTGCTTTGCCCAAACGAAGTCACGATCTGTACTATCTCTTTCCCGGACACGGCTCGCGCAAACGTTACCTGCGAAATCTCTTTTGGTCATTCGTTGTCGGCCTGGCGGTTTCGGCGGCGTTCGCAGGCTTGCTTTATTTGGTGTATAAGCCTTGATTCGTTTCGATGGCAATTTTGCATGTTTCGGGGCTAAGCATTCTGCGCGGGCGAACGGTCATTCTGGATGACATCAATTGGACCGTGGAAGCACGGCAACATTGGGTCGTGCTCGGCGCTAATGGTTCGGGGAAAACTTCCTTGCTCAGTGCCTTAACCGGTTACCTCACGCCGAGCTCGGGAACGATCCAGCTTTTTGACGAAACGTTTGGCGAAACGGATTGGCGGGAGTTGCGCAAGCGCGTCGGGATGGTGAGTTCTTCGATCCGGCAGTTGATTCATGAGGAGGACATGGCGCTCGATGTTGTCGTGAGTGGGAAAGATGCGATGATTGGTAGCTGGGGCAAGGTCAGCGTGGTCGAGCGCAAACGGGGGTTGGCGCTGTTGAAGCAGATTGAATGTGACGCTTTGGTTGAGCGGCCATGGGCGGTGTTGTCGCAAGGGGAACGGCAACGGGTTTTGATCGGGCGAGCGTTGATGGCGGAGCCTGCCTTGTTAATTTTGGACGAACCATGTGCCGGACTTGATCCTGTCGCGCGGGAGAGGTTTTTGGATTTTGTGCAGCGGCTTGGAGCCCGGAAGAATTCGCCGACCTTGGTGTTGGTGACGCATCATGTTGAAGAAATCATGCCCGCGTTTTCGCACGTGTTGATGTTGAAGGAAGGGCGGGTATTTACGGCTGGGAAGAAAGTCGAAGTTTTGCACACGGCAAATTTCAGCGGATTGTTCGACGAACGCATTCGACTCGCAAAAGTATCAGGGCGGTATGCGCTGCATTTTCACGGGCGCAGCAGCAAAGTGATTTAGTTCGGGCTTGTTCGACGCATCGACAAGCGTACTATCACGCCGTGTTGAATCGGTTGCAGCAATGGGTGGTCGTGCTGGCGCTCGTGTTGAGCATTGGCGGGCATTGGGCATTTTTGCAATCGGTGGCGTGGGTGGGAATGGCGGTTACTTACTCCAAGGACGCTTCCCTTTCGCAAGCGCTGGAAAAAACTTTTGACGGACATCATCTCTGCAAACTTTGTAAAGCGGTTCGTGCCGGGCAAAAAGCCGAGAACTCGAACGAAATAAAAGTTGAGGTGAAAAAGTTCGATTTGATGGCTGGTGCGCAGACTTTTTTCGTTTTTGGATCGCCTTCGGTAAGTCCTCAAATTCAACTTCGGCCGATTCTGTCACGGAACGAGGCTCCCTTGCTTCGGCCTCCTCTTTTCGCATAACTCTTCGGTTGTCTCCTCGATGCGTGGCGTCGAGTCGGCGCGCGTGGAGCGATGCGCCCTATCCTAAACTTTTAACCGCGAGGCCGATTTTAACGGCGTCGCAATCTGTTGTTTAAGTAATTATGAAAATTTTGAAGAGTTTTGCTTTGGTGTTTTTGGCTGTTGCGAGTGCGCAGCCGTTGATGGCTTGTGATATTTGTGGGTGTTTCGACGCGAATGGAACGTGCGGGATGGGGATCGGGCCGAGCAGTAAATATATCACCGAAATCGAAAAGGGACTGATCGGGGGTGTGGCCGAACAGTTTACGCATTTTGGCACGTTGCAGGACGATGGTCATCGCATCAGCGGTAACGGTGAATATTTGAATAGTTCGGTGTCGCAGCTTTTCGCGTTGTATAACTTCAACAAACGGTTTGGGGTGCAGTTGAATGTGCCGATTATTTATCGCGCGTGGGGCTCTGATATCATGCCGCACGATCATACCTCGGGGATCGGCGATATGTCGTTGGTCGGGAACTTCAGATTGTATGAACAAATCCATGAGAAGACGACGTTGACGTGGACGTTGCTGGGCGGGGTGAAGTTTCCGACGGGAAATTCGTCACGCTTGAACACGCCAGATGAGGATTTACCGGAAGGAATCGGCGGGCACGATCTGGCGCTTGGGTCCGGGTCCTTTGATGGGATTGTTGGCACGTCGGTCTATGGCAGATGGGAACGGTGGTTTGGAAGTGCTGCGGTGCAATATGGGATTCGTACTCGCGGAGATTTTGGGCATCGCTATGCCAATGACCTGCTTTGGTACGGCGGTCCCGGATATTACGCGGTGATCAAGGGGAATTACACGATTGCGGTGCAGGCGATTGTTGGCGGTGAGACAAAAGGTAAGGATACGTTTTATGGCGTGCCGGATGAGGATTCGGCCGAGACGCTGGTGACCGTTGGGCCGCAGATCAACTTTAGTTGGCGCAATAAATTGAATGTGCAGCTCGCGGCTGATTTGCCTGTTTCGCGCGACAACACCGGGCAACAGGTGCTCCCGGATTATCGGATTCGTACGGCGGTTAGTTGGAAGTTTTGGTGAGAGCTGCGCGCTGGAAGAAGGAATACGAACGGAAGATCGTCAGAAGCGTTTCATCAGGAACCACATCACTGCGAGAATTCCGACAGCGGTTAAACTCATATAGAGCGGTGAGGAGATTAAATAGGAGATGGCAATGAGAGCGATGCCGCCGATCATGGGGATAAAAGAGCTTTGCTTCTTACCGTAGATAAAGAAGCCAAAGCCGATCGTTCCCCAGATCAGTGACGCAAACAGCGTTCCTGCGCTAAAGTTCAGTGTGCTTAGGTCCATTTCAGGCCGAGCTGGAAATATTCTTCAGGTCTGCTCTAACCTGCTCATAGCTCGTATTATATGCTAACACCGACGGGTCGGGTTTGATGCCGGCTCTTTCGCATGCCTGTGAGTAGCATTTCTCCCACCAATTGCAGTGGTGCGTCAGGCCCTTGTCGCGCCATTCACGCCATCCCATCAGAACCTTCGACCAGCATTTGTCGCCGTATTCGACGGCATCGGAAGCGCTTTTGAATTCTTTCAAATACCAGTCGCGGCCAATGCGGGCGTGGAGAACTTCGTCGGCCCAATCGTAGTCCTGAAACAAAGCGGAAAGTTTGCAGTGCGACTTGAGGGCGGTTTCCCATTCGTAGCGCTTGCCGTTTTTGGGCATCAATCCTTGCTCGATGAAATAGAGAACGCCGTGACGTTCAATGGGGGTGAGTTGAGTGTTGAGGCCGAGTGACCACGTGAAATTGATCATGACGTTTTTGGGCCAATCGACGCCGAGTTTTGCAAAGCCGACCTCGCCCATCATGGCGTGTCGGGCTTCGTCCCAAAGTTGGCGGGTCATGTCGCGGTAGTATTGCCAGGGTTTGTTCGGCGTCTCGATGATGATGCTGGCCATCATTTCAGGAACGTCGATTTCGCGCAGGCGTTTGTAAAACATCATGAGCACTTTGGCGTCGGGCGGCATCTTTTCGTCGTAGAGAAAGACCTCGGCATTGACGCCCATGTTGTAGGGATCGGGAAAACGTGAGTCTCGCTTGGGGACTTTGTCGTAGACGAAAGGCTTCGCCGAATAACGCCGCGAAATTGTTTTATCACTGGCATCTTTCTCGCCATTGAGTCCACCAGCGGTCGACAGGCAATTTTCCAAAAGCTCGAGCCACGAGCCGTCTGGTTTCCAATCGCGCTCCGAGACGAGCGCGGCGATGGCTTGCACGCCGAATTTCACCATGTCGTCCAACTCAAGCAACGCAAAGCGACAAATGCGAATCGATGGAGCGTCAGCCAGCGGATTCGTGTCAGCGATGTGCTTCTTCAATGCTGCGATCAACGCCGGGACCGCTTTTTCGTAGATGCCGACGACCAATTCTTCGGTCGTCGGGGCAGAACGGATTTCGTCGAAGAAGATTTCGAGATTTGGATCGGGAACGGCTTCCAAACCTAGAGGAGGTTCGCGCATTTCACCGACGCGTTTGCGGAGAGCGGCGGCATGCTCGGCACAGTAATGGGCGTGGAGACTGAAACCCATTTTGAGTTCGTAAATTGGTTCGGCGGTAAGGCGC
>Ga0265327_10004407_pt1 | contig 12487 bp, 11 predicted proteins | sample 41621metaG_FD_202089 | JGI IMG/M metagenome (GOLD analysis project Ga0265327, IMG submission 202089) | Rhizosphere microbial communities from Carex aquatilis grown in University of Washington, Seatle, WA, United States - 4-16-21 metaG | ecosystem: Host-associated > Plants > Roots > Rhizosphere...
TCTTCGGCAAAGAGCCGCGCAAAGACGTGAACCCGGACGAGGCCGTCGCCGTCGGCGCGGCGATCCAGGCCGGCGTGTTGGGCGGCCAGGTCAAAGACGTGCTGCTGCTCGACGTGACCCCGCTGTCACTCGGCATCGAAACCTTGGGCGGCATCCTGACCAAGCTGATCGAAAAAAACACCACGATCCCGACCAAGACAGCCCAAGTCTTCTCGACCGCCGAAGACAACCAGCAGGCCGTCACCGTGCATGTGCTGCAAGGCGAGCGCGAACTGGCGCGCGACAACAAGTCGCTGGGCCGCTTCGACCTGTCCGACATCCCGCTGGCCCCGCGCGGCGTGCCGCAGATCGAAGTCACCTTCGACATCGACGCCAACGGCATCTTGCACGTCGGCGCGAAGGACAAGGCCACCGGCAAGGAAAACAAGATCATCATCAAAGCCTCCAGCGGCCTGTCCGACGAGGAAGTGAAGCGCATGATCCAGGAAGCTGAGTTGCATGCCGAGGAAGACAAAAAGGTTCACGAGTTAATCAGCGCCCGCAATCACGCCGACTCGATCATCCACTCCGCCCACAAAACCCTGCACGAACTCGGCGACAAGGTGGAAGCGGACGAAAAGAGCAAGATCGAAGCGGCCATTGACGACCTCAAGAAAGCCATTACCGGCGACGACAAGGCGGCCATCGACGCGAAGACCGAAACCCTGACCGACCTGTCCGGCAAACTGGCCGAGCGGCTGTACGCGGCGCAGGCTGGCGGCGCGGAAGGGGCCGGTGCTGGTGCTGGACATGAAGCCCCGTCCGGGTCTGCCGAGAGCGGCAAGTCGGGGGAGGATGTCGTGGATGCGGAGTTTGAGGAAGTGAAAGACGATAAAAAATAAAACCTAGCGGTTTTATTTTTAGACGGTGGGCAGGCGAGAGTTTCGTTTGCCTGCCGTTTTCTCGATTTGGAACTTAGCATACTTTTGAGTGTGATATATTGCTGATTTGGAGGATGTTATTAAATATTATTATGCAATTGATGGAGACGACATTGGAAAAAAACTAGAAGAGTGTGTTCTAAAAAATAATCTAGTGGCCCTAAAGGATTTTTCGATCCGTGTCAAGAGTGCTCTTTTAAAAATACGGCAATATATGTGTAGTCAGGGGTGTGAGATAGTTTTCTGCGAAGGTGATAGCTTGCTTGCATGTTCAGATTTCCCTGTTGATCTTTCTATGCAATTATTAACTCACAATGACATTTCTTTTTCTGCTGGCATAGGCACATCAAGTGCATTGGCTCTTCTTGCTTTAAAAAAAGCTAAAGGTCTTGGGAAGAAACGAATTGAGGTATTTGTAGGGGAACCAAAGTGAAAGCTCTTGTTTTGATTCAGAGTACAAATCTAGATACATATATAAATGTGCTTGCGGCTTTATGCAGCAAATACAATGACGTAAGTAAGATTCGTATTTTGTACATAACTGATGACGTAACTTCAATTACATTAAAAGGAATACGTGAGCGTCTTGTTGAGCTATCAAAATTGCATACAATTTATGAGGTTCCATCCGACGTTTTTAGGGATTCAGACAGGTGTTCTATAAATAATTTGCGAACATATGTGCAAGACTGGGATTTAGTGGATGTGACGGCAGTTAGTAAGGAAATATCGGTATCTGTTGCGGCAATATCTGTGTCCAATCAAAAGGTTAGAGTGTGTTTGATTAACTGGCTTAGGCAGTTTAAAAAAGGTGAGGATTGGATATTAAACAGTAACAATCATGAATATATAAATTTGCTTAGTTCTGGTGATTTGGCTCTGCTGAGAAAAGACCACTTTCAGAAAAAGCACGTCATTATTGCATTTGGTGGAATATTTTCTCTTCTAACTCTAGCTGTGGTGCTAAAAATGCTATTCCCGACGTTTTTTATTTCAGATATTATTGTGAATATATTTGGTTTACTGATTGGTGTGGCTGGATTGTATTTGGCAGCAGTTAGCCTAAAAAGCGGGGGGTAACTAAGGGCCGTAGCCGGTAGGTCGGGCAACGGCTTTATCGTTGCCCGACAATTACGTCGGAAATGCGGAATGTCGGGCGCAAAGCCTTGTAGTTGCCAACCGGATGGAATGAAAAACGGGTCATTCATTGGGAAAATTAACAGACATTTCCCCTCGCCACACTGCAAGAGAGGAACATCATGACGCGCCAATTCGATGTGATTATTGAAAAAGATTCCGAAGGGTACTTTGTGGCTTCGGTGCCTGCGCTGCCCGGCTGTCATACGCAGGCGAAATCGCTTGATGTGTTGATGGAGCGAATCCGCGAAGCGATTGAGCTTTGTCTTGAGATTCGCGGTGAAGCGCCGGAGCCGCTCGATTTTGTCGGGGTTCAGCGCATTTCGATTGCCGCATGACCTCGTTTCCTAGCTTGACCGGCAAGGAGATATTGTGGGCCTTGAAGAAGGCTGGTTTTGAAGTCACCCGCATCAAGGACAGCCATCATTTTATTCATCATCCTGATGGCCGCTCGAGGGTTGTGCCAGTCCACGCTGGCGAAACTATGGGGCCAGGATTGTTAGCCAAGATTCTTCGTGATTATTCATTAAGCTGGGTGGGCAAACGGCTTTATCGTGTGCCCATGCAAAACCTGCATTATTTAGGAGGTCAAGATCATGTCAATACAGCAAGTCAGCTTTCAAGAATGCAGCACCCAGTTTTCCAATATTTTTGACCGCGTTCTGCAAAATCACGAAATTATTTCGGTTCACAAGGAGCCGGAACAAGAAATTGTTCTGTTGGATGCGAAAGAATATAGCAGCTTAGTCGAGACCTTGTATTTACTAAGCAACCCTGCCAACGCCAGCCGCTTGCGCGAAGGCATTGAACAACACCAACAAGGCCTGGCAAGGGAAATAGATGTTAAAGCTTACTTGGACTGAAAACGCTTTGGAAGATTTTGATTGGTGGCAAAAGCATGACGCCAAGATGTTGAAGCGCATCATCCAGCTCTGTCTTGAAATTTGTAAAAATCCTACGCAAGGCATAGGCAAGCCTGAGCCATTAAAATTTGAGTTCCAAGGCTATTGGTCTAGGCGTATCGACCAAGAACACCGCATTATTTATGCCTTTGACGAAAATCAAGTCACTATTACGCAATGTCGATTTCATTATCATAAATAGCCGGGCAGTGCGGGCATCGGCTTTATCGTTGCCAGGCAATTACAAGGCTGCGTTCCCAGGCGGAGCGTTACTGTCATAAGTTAAGGATTTTCCGTTCGCCCTGAGCTTGTCGAAGGGTGGACGGAAATCCCAACTATTTGGAAGTTAAGCCGTTCATGGTTCGACAGGCTCACCACGAACGGCTTAAGTTAAAATGGTTTTGACGCCGAACGTGGGAATGATTAAAGAAGATAAAGATATTTCCATTTCCTAAGCGATGCGAGCCATATCAGCCAAACCCGGTGCCTCTGTAAAATAAACCGCCAGCAATGGCACGATCATTAACCCTTGACCCGAAGCCGCTTGCGCAAGCCCGCGGCTGGACGCATTATGGCTACCAAAGAAGACTATTACGAACTGCTGGGCGTGCCTCGTAACGCGAGCGACAGCGATATTAAGCAAAGCTTTCGCCGCTTGGCGATGAAGTACCACCCGGACCGCAATCCCGGCGACAAGCCGGCCGAGGAGAAATTCAAAAAGGTCAAGGAAGCCTACGAGATTCTCTCTGACGCTAAGAAACGCTCGGCCTACGACCAGTTTGGCCATGCCGGGGTGGATCCCTCGATGGGCGGCGGGCAGCGCGCCGATTACGCCGATGTGTTCGGCGATATTTTCGGTGACATTTTTGGCGGCGGGGCGCGGCGCGGCGGTGGAGGCGGTGGGCGTAGCCGGGCGCAGCGCGGCTCTGATTTGCGTTACAACCTCGACCTCAGCTTGGAGGACGCGGTGGCCGGCACCGAAGTCAAAATCCGCGTGCCGACCTATGTTCATTGCGTGGATTGCGGCGGCACCGGCGCGAAGAAGGGCACGAGCCCGGTGCTTTGCTCCACTTGCCAAGGCCATGGCGTGGTGCGCATGCAACAAGGCTTCTTCGCCGTGCAGCAAGCTTGCCCGGCCTGCCACGGCAGCGGCCAGCAAATCAAAGACCCGTGCCGGACATGCTACGGCCAGGGCCGGGTGCAGGAGACCAAGACGCTGTCCGTCAAAATCCCCGCCGGCGTGGACAGCGGCGACCGCATCCGCCTCAGCGGCGAAGGCGAGACCGGCGAGTTCGGCGGGCCGGCCGGCGATTTGTATGTCCAGGTCAACGTCAAAGAACATCCGATCTTCACCCGCGAAGGGGCGAACCTGTACTGCGAAGTGCCGATTAGCTTCCCCACCGCCTGCTTGGGCGGCGACTTGGAAGTGCCGACGCTGGACGGCAAGGTGGCTTTGAAAATTCCGGCGGAGACGCAGACCGGCAAGAGCTTCCGGGTGCGCGGCAAGGGCGTCAAGCCGGTGCGCGGCGGCCCGGTCGGCGATTTGCTGTGCAAAGTTCGCATCGAAACCCCGGTCAACCTCACTAAAGATCAGATTGAGCTGGTCAGGAAATTGGATGAATCCCTGGTCGGTGCCGCCGACACCCACAGCCCGCAGGCGCAGGGATGGCTAGATGGCGTGAAGACATTTTTTGATAAATTGGGGCTTTAAACCTAAGCGGCGGCACGCGCCGCCGGTTTTTTTCACAAGGACGGTCGGTGTTTGCAGTCCAATGCGGCATGGCCGGAAAAACGAATCGCTATAACCCATTTGACAGCAGAGAATGAGATGAAAATAGGCATCGTGGGCGCCGCCGGGCGCATGGGGCAGACGCTGATTAAGGCATGCCTGGAAACCGATGGCGTGGAACTGGCTGCCGCCATCGAACGGCCGGACAGCCCCGCCGTGGGCAAGGACGCCGGCGAGGTCGCCGGCTTGCCGCGTTGCGGGCTGATTGTCGGCGGCGACCTGGCGGCGGTGATCGGCGAGGTGGATGCGCTGATCGACTTTACCCGCCCGGATGCCACTCTAGCCAACCTGGCGTTGTGCCAAGTGCATAAGAAGCATTTGATTATCGGCACCACGGGTTTTACGCCCGCGCAGCGCGGTCAAATCGAACAGGCCGCGGTCGAGGTCGCTTTGGTGATCGCGCCGAACTTCAGCGTGGGCGTCAACCTGACCTTGAAGATATTGGAGACGGCGGCGCGGGTGATGGGCGAGTACACCGACATCGAAATCGTCGAGGCCCATCATCGGCACAAAGTGGACGCGCCTTCCGGCACAGCGTTGCGCATGGGTGAGGTGGTGGCGAAGACTTTAGGCCGCGATCTGAAAGATTGCGCGGTGTATGGCCGGGAGGGCATCACTGGCGAGCGCGACCGCAAGACCATAGGCTTCAGCACGATCCGCGCCGGCGACATCGTCGGCGAGCATACGGTGATGTTCGCCGACGAGGGCGAGCGCGTGGAAATCACTCACAAGGCCTCCAGCCGCATGACCTTCGCCAAGGGCGCGGTGCGTGCCGCCTTGTGGGTGGAAGGGAAGGCGCAAGGCTTGTTTGATATGCAGGATGTGCTGGGACTGAAGGATTGATTCAGTAGCCGCCGCCTTTCTTTTTCGCCACCTTGTCGCGCAGGTAAACCGGCTGGGCGTCTTCCGCCGCGACGCAGCCGCCGCGCCGGAAGACTTCCGCGCCCAGCCGGGCGATCCAGGCGGCGCGGGGGAAGCGGTCGGATAGCATGCCCATGACCCTGCGCTCGCCCAGCCGTCCGCGCAACACGGCCTCGTAAGTTCCCCAGCCGCTGCCGATGCCATGGCCTGAGGCCGCCGCCTCGGGGAACTCCACTGCGCCTGCGTCGGTCACGGCTTCTGCGCCGACGAGTTCGGCGAAACCGTCCGCCCCGCGCTGGTAGACGCCCCAATACACCTCGCCCATGCGGGCGTCAATGCAGGGAAAGGCGAAGCCGTCCGGCGTTTCGGCGAATGCTTCCTGGGCCATCGCCGCCAGCGTGGAGACCGGCGCGACCGTCAATTCCGCGCCGAAGGCCAGCCCCTGCGCGACCCCGGCGGCAATGCGCACGCCGGTGAACGAGCCGGGGCCGCGTCCAAAGGCCAGCGCGTCCATCTGCTGTAGGCTTAAGCCGGCTTCGGCCAGCAGCGATGCGACCATGGGCAAGATCAGTTTGTTGTGCTGCTGCGGGGCCAGTTGATAGCGCTCGGCGGTTTCGCCATCGACGAGCAAAGCAGCGGAGCAGGCTTCGGTGGAGGTTTCCAGAGCAAGGATTTTCATGAGGTTTTAATAGGTTTTAGCGATCATATTAAGCAAACCTTAAGTCTTTGGCTGCTGTAATGATCCTAGCACAAGGATTTGGGCTAAACAGAGGCGGGCGGTGCCGTCTCGCCCAATAGGCACAAAAAAAGCCTCGGCGTTTTCACGCGAGGCTTTTTACGGGTTTGGTGGGTCGTCCGCGACTCGAACGCGGGACCATCGCATTAAAAGTGCGGTGCTCTACCGACTGAGCTAACGACCCCAATCCCAAAAATTATAATGGCAAAACCGGGATTGTTCAAGCCCCTTGAATTCATTCGTCCAGCCCCCCACTAGAAGGTCTGGTTTGCGACCATCCATTTCATCACCACGAGGCAGTTTATGACTCCACAAGAACGCGATCAGTTGACCCATTTCCTCAACCAGTTGGCCGGAGCCCGCGTCGGCGAGAAAAGCGCGGAGGCGGACAAGCTGATCCGCGAAACCGTCGCGAGGCAACCCGACGCGGCCTATTTGCTGGTGCAGCGGGCCATGCTGGTGGAACAGGCGCTGAACACGGCCAAGGCGCAGATCGCCCAATTGCAGGGCCAATTGGCGCAGGCGCAAAGCGCCCCGGCGGGCAATCGCAATGCCGGCGGCTTCCTGGGCGGCGGCAATCCCTGGGCGCAGTCCTTGGACAGCGGGGCAAATCTCGGCGGCGTTCCCGGCGCGGGCAATTATCAGCTTCCCCGCGGTGCCGCCCCTGTCGCCAACGCGGCGCCGTCTTTCGGTGCGGCACCGGCCAGCGGCGGCGTCGGCAGTTTCTTAGGGAGCATGGCGACGACGGCGGCGGGTGTCGTCGCCGGCGGCTTTCTGTTCCAGGGCATTGAGAACTTGATCGGCGGTCATCATTCCTCGGGGGCTTCAGGCTGGGGCGACGCTTCCGCCGAGCATGTGTCCGAACAGACCATCATCAACAACTATTACGACACGCCCCCCAGCGGCGAGTTGGCGCACAATGACTATGGGTCGCAGCCCGACGACGTGGGCAGCTTCCTGGCCGACAATGACGCCGATCCGCTGTTTGACGACAGCGGCGACGACGACTCAAGCTGGACATAAGGGCACCTCGAAAAACCCCGCACTTCGACAAGCTCAGTGCGAACGGCCTTTGTAAAATCAACCGTTTCCGTTCGTGCTGAGCTTGTCGAAGGCTCTCCTGAGCGAAGTCGAAGGGCATGAACGGAAACGGTTTTTCGAGGTTCTCATAAGGTCTCACTGGTTTGTCCTGGGGGCACGGGGCTTTCGGCTTCGCGCCCGCTTTTCTTCATCTATCCCGAATCGGCCCCACGACATGAAACGCTTTGCCCGCGTGCTTATCCTCTTGTTGCTTGTCCACAGCTTGACGGCTTGCGTGTGGCTGCGCCTGTTGCAGTTGAAGCACCAATTGGAGCAGTTCGACGAAAACTTCGCGACCGAAGTCAGCGATCACTTTACGCTGATTTTCAAGCATCCGGTGCTGCTGAACGACGATTTCGTCACGCTGGCCAAGCTCCAACCCACGAACAAGGCGCAGATGCCCACCGGCAGCCGCTGGATACAGGCGTTCCATAAAATTGACGCGCAAGGGACGTTGCAGCCGGGGGTGGATTTTTTCTTCACCTTGGATTTTGACCAGGATGACTATTTGACCCGCTGGGATTTCTCCGCGGTATTCATGGCCATGGTGCCCGCGCAATTTTTTGAGGACTCGATCCGCTCCCTGGCCAAGGGCAGGGTTGACGAAGCCAGTCGAAAATTCAAAGTGGACGTGAAAGACCGGGCCAAAATCACCGTGCGCCCGCCAACTTTGCAAGAGCTCACCGCCGTTTTGGGCGAGCCGCTGGAAACGAGCGAGGAGGATGGCAAACACGTCTACCTGTACCGATTCCTGGTCGACAGCCCGCACATCGATAAGGACTACCAGGATCGGCGCATCACCGATGTGAGGCTGTATTTCGACCCGAAAACGCAGGAGCTGACCCGCATGGGCGGGCGCTTCATCGGCTTGAAAATCAACATCAACCTGATCAAGTCGGACTAGTGAATATTCCCCGGCGTTTTGGGTAAAACTTCACAGAACGTTTGGAGCCCCGGCGTGTATTCTGCGCCCGCTGAAATGTTTGTGGAGATGGCCTGTGAAAGACGTTTTCAATTACCAATGCAAAAGCTGCGGCCATGCCTGGACTTGGGGCTATCTGTTTGTGGTCAAGTGCCCCAAGTGCAAGCAATATGGCGGTCATAAAGAACAACGGGGTTGATGTTTAGCGGGCGTGGCCGGAACCGCCGCTTACCCGGGGCGGTTTTCCCGCCGCCCCGGCAGCGCTTGCAACAGCTTCCGGGTGTAATCGTGGGCGGGGCAGAACAACACTTGCTCCACCGGCCCGATTTCCACAATCTTCCCGTTTTGCATGACGGCCACCTGGTCGGCCAATTCGGCGACCACGGCCAGGTCGTGGCTGATGAATAAGTAGCTTAAACCCTGTTTTTGCCGCAAATCCTTAAGCAAGCCGATGATCTGCTTTTGCACCGACACGTCCAAGGCGCTGGTCGGCTCGTCGCAGACAATTAACCGGGGATTGACCGCCAGGGCGCGGGCGATGCAAATGCGCTGCCGTTGCCCGCCGGAGAACTCGTGCGGATAGCGAAGGCGTGCCTCTTTCGGCAAGCCCACCGCCTCCAGCAACGCCTCCGAGCGCTCGCGGCGCTGTGCGTCCGACTGCTCCGGTTGCAAAGCCCGCATGCCTTCCTCGATGATGTCGCCGACCACCATGCGCGGGTTCATAGCCGCAAACGGATCTTGGAAAATGATCTGCATCTCGCCGCAACGCTTGCGTCTGGCCTCGCCGGACGAGCCGGTCACATCCTGTCCCTCGAACAGCACTTGCCCGCCGGCGCTGGCGATCAAATTCAGCATGGCTTTGCCCAGCGTCGTCTTGCCGCAGCCCGATTCGCCGACCAGCGCTAAAGTTTGGCCTTTCGGCAAGCTGAAAGACACCCCGTCCACGGCCCGCACATGATCCACGACGCGCTGGAACAAGCCTTTCTTGATGGGATACCATACTTTGAAGTCCCGCAGCTCCAACAAGGGCGGCGTCGGCTCGGCTTGGCCGCGGCCCCGGCAGCTCTCCAGGCGCGGACGGGCCTCGAACAATTGCAGGCTGTAAGGATGCTTAGGTTGGTCGAAGAACGGCCCGGCGTCCGCCGCCTCGACGATCTCGCCTTTGCGCATCACCGCCACCCGGTCGGCCATGCTGGCGACGATGCCCAAGTCATGGGTGATCAGCCACAAAGCCATGCCGGTGTCCTGTTGCAAACGCTTCAACAGCGCCAGGATTTGCGCCTGGATCGTCACGTCCAGCGCCGTGGTCGGCTCGTCGGCGATCAGCAAATCCGGCTCGCCGGCCAGCGCAATCGCGATCATCGCCCGCTGCCTCATGCCGCCGGAAAACTGGTGCGGATACTCGTCGAAATGCTGCGCGGGCCGGGGCATGCCGACTTGCTCCAACAATTCCACGGCGCGGGTTTTCAATGTCTCGCCTTTCAGCCCCTTGTGCAGGCGCAGCGCCTCGCTGATTTGCTGGCCGATGGTCATCACCGGATTCAGCGAACTCATCGGATCTTGGAAAATCACCCCCACGCGCCCGCCGCGAATTTGGCACACCTCGTATTCGGGTATTCGGAACAAATCAACGCCGTCCAGCTTCGCCGAGCCCTGCAAAATCTTCCCGCCCAAAGGCAGCAGGCGCAACACCGACAAAGCCGTCACCGACTTGCCCGAACCCGACTCGCCGACCAGCGCGAAGGTTTCGCCTTTGTGAATATCAAAGCTGATGCCGTTGACGGCGGGCACGGCCTCCGCGCCTTGGCGGAAGGTGACATGGAGGTTTTCGACCGAGAGCAGGGGCGCGTTCATAAGTTAGAGCGTGATTTTCCGGCACTCCAAATAAAACCGTTTCTCGTCCGCCTCGCCCATCGAAAAGGTCTTGCGCGGCAACGCGCCGTCTTGGCTGATACTCTTGAAAAAATGGAATTTCGACAGGGCGGGAAGCAGGAAACCGACCGCGCCGGGCTTGGCGCTCAATCCCTCCACGGCGTCTTCGCCATGGATATAATCCAATTCAGAACCGGGGTTTTGTGCAAGAAAATTGTCCAGGAACGTCTGCAAGCTGGCGACTTCCAAGGTGAGTTTCGGGTTTTCGATGAAGGCCACGCCATAACGGCCCTGGGCCAGATAAGGAAGCGCATGTTTTTGGCCCGCCGTGTCTACGCCCGCTAAAGCCTTGGCGTCTTCTAAGCTTGCGCAGTCTTGCCGGGAAAATCCCAGGCCGCTGGCCAGGCAATGGCTTTCCAAACTTTCCAGCACGGCTTCCAACGACGATTTGAACACCACTCGATGGATCGCCTCAAACTCCAAGCCATCGTCATGCAGATTTACCAGCTCCACCAGCGCATAACGGGCCGGATGCGACAGGATAAGATCTTTGTCCGCCGCTTCCGCCTTGAGTTTCTCCCAAATGGCTTTAGCGGTGGCGAAGGAATGGTTGCCGTCACCCATGGCATATAGCAGCGTGTCCTGCGCCGGTTCGCCGACTAATGTAATGCCTGCAAGCGCTGCGAGCGCTTGGGCGATGGCGGACAGTTGCGCCGGCTCGTCGATCAAATACCCTTTGACATGCCCGCCGTTCAGCATCAAATCAAAGTCGTAAACCTTCTTCGAGGGAAAATCGAATAAAGGTTCGATGACGGTTTCCTCTGGGTCGTCGATCAGCACCATGATATGCGGCAACTCGATCTCCGCGTTCTCGCGGACTTTAATCCTAGGCGGCAAGCGCTCGACGATAGTGCCTTCGGTGGCGCGGATCAACGTTTTCGAGCCTGCGCTGAAATCATAATGCTCCAGATCCAAAGCCACGACCAAACCTTTGCGTGACGTCGCATGGGCCGTTTGCCTATCCACTAAAATAAAGCCCGGTTTTTGCTCCAACAACGTTCCATCTTCCAGATAAGCGCGCATCGCCGCGTTGATTTTGGCAATGCGCTCATCCTTGTCGGCATCCTCCAGATAAATTTCCGGGAAAGTCAGGCGCAAGGTCGAAGGCGCATCCCCCACTTGCGCTTCGACCTTATTCCAATAATCCGCCTGCGAAGTATATTGGTCGCAAGCAATGACCGCCCACCGCTGTAGATCGGCTTGGCGGTTGGGTAACAAGATAGTGGGGACGTGCAGCGCGATGTTAGCGAAGTTCATAGGGGCTAAGATTCTCTAAAGTGGTTTTTTCTGGTTTCCACGCCTCGCATGGAAACCCCCTCTTGCCCGCTCCAGCGGGCCGTCTCAAGCGGCGCTGGAGCACCGGAGTTTGCATTCCCACGCTGGAGCGTGGGAACGAGAAGTTATTCCACCCGCCTAGGATCAAATGCATCCCGCACTGCGTCGGCAAACAGATTGGCGGGCAACACCAGCGCAAACATGAACACAAACGCGGCCGATAAAGACCACCACACCACCGGTTCGCGGGCCATTTCCAGCCGGGCGCTGTTAATCATATTACCCCAGCTCTCCGTGGCCGGGTCAACGCCGATGTTGACATAAGATAAGACCGCCTCGGCCAGCACCAAAGAACTGAAATCCAAAGCGATTGAAATTAACACTAAATGAAACACATTCGGCAAAATATGCCGCAATAATATAGTGCCCTGGTGGACGCCCAAAGCACGGGCGGCTTGCACATATTCCATCTCACGCAGCTTCAGTGTTTCCGCCCGCAATAGCCGACACAAGCTCGTCCAACTAGTGAGCCCTAGAATCATGCATAAAAACAGCAGGCGAAAATCGGCGCGTAGCGCCAGACTGGCGAATGCGTCCTCATGGCGGGCCATGTAGGCTTGCATCAATAACATTGATGCGGCAATCAGTAACACACCGGGAATCGAATTCAAGGTTGTGTAAATATATTGGATGATATCATCGACCCAGCCTCGAAAATAACCCGCAAGTATCCCCAGAATCAAAGCTAAGGGTAGGGTGATGAAAGTAGTCAACGTGCCGATTAGCAAACCGGTGCGGATGCTCTTCAGGCTTTGAAAAAAAACATCCTCGCCGACTTTGTCGGTGCCAAACACATGATATTTCAGGCTTAATTCTCCTAGAGCGAAACTAGCCAAAAGTAGCGCTAAAAAAGTCAAAAGGATTGCTCGGTTA
>Ga0265327_10004408_pt1 | contig 12487 bp, 11 predicted proteins | sample 41621metaG_FD_202089 | JGI IMG/M metagenome (GOLD analysis project Ga0265327, IMG submission 202089) | Rhizosphere microbial communities from Carex aquatilis grown in University of Washington, Seatle, WA, United States - 4-16-21 metaG | ecosystem: Host-associated > Plants > Roots > Rhizosphere...
ATCCCTCCATGATTTGATGGCGGCCCCCACCGCCCAAGCTGACGGCGTCAGGCGCCGCCTTCCAATTAACTCGTGTTCATCTCTCCAGAAGGCGGCGACCGGCCGCGTCAGCGCGCGATGGCGATCGCCTGCCGGATCACCACATCCAGCCGCGAACGCACCGCGCGCCCCTCGTCGGTGAGGTGGATGATCCGGCTGCGCCCGTCATTGGGGTTCAGGAACGCCTCCACCAGTCCCAGGGCCGGGGGACGCGCCCACTCCGTGTCCGGGGGACCGAAGGCGCGGATGCTCCGCGACGCCGTCGGCTCGGTCATCCGCGCCACATAGGCCAGCTCCTGAACGCTCAGGCCCTCGTTCTCGCAGGTGTAGAGGAAGGTGATGATCTCATTGACCGTGACCCCTGGGGCGATCTCCTTGAAATAGGACAGCGCCTCCAGGAGCGAATCCCGCGGACGCATCAGGAGCGCTCGTAATAGTCGTTCAGCTTGCCGGTGGTGGCCGACCTGGGCAGGGCGCGGACCATGGGCTGGCCTTTTCTCTGTCGGCGCTCGCGCATGGACAGCACCGCTTCCGGATAGGCGTCCTTCACCAGCTTCAGGATGTCCTCCAGCCGGCGTTGATGATCGGCGGCCTCGACATAGTCATCGACCGTCAGCTCGACCGATATCTGACCCCACAGCTTCATAGCTAACCTCGAACTAAACAATCACAGATGGCGAACCTTCTTTAGGCGGTTTCGCGCGCCTGTTTTAAGCGTTTAGGGCCCTTCGCGCGCCATCACGCGCCAATCCTGAAGCTAACGAGGCGTATTCCGTTTGTTTGTGCGCAATCTTTACAGACATTAAATTTACGTAATCATTGAACAGGCGCATCACGCCTTGATCTACGCCGCAGCTATATCTTAAATTGCGGTAACAATCGAATGATTACAGAAAGTACACGCATGCGCAAGCGCAGCGCCATGCTGGAAGCGATCGAGCTACTTCGAAACGCTTATCCGGATTTCACGGTCAGCCAGATCATCGCCTTGCTTCACATCGCCGACGAGGACGGCCCCCTGCCCCTCCCGGACCTGCGCCGCCGCGCCGGCATGACTGGGGACGGCGCCTGGAAGAACACCCAGGCCCTGACGGAGATTGAAGGGGCGCCCGGCGAACCGCTGATCGTGATCAAGGACTGGGCCATGCGCGCCATCGTCGCCGCGGAGCTCACCCCGGCCGGGCGGGCGCTCTGCGACGCCCTGGACGCCATCATCCGCGACGCCCAGCCGATCGAGCTCGGCGAATCAGCGGCGCTGAACCCGAGGCGGCCCTGGGCGAACCGGGCCTGATGGGTCAGGCCGGGCGCCTCAGGGCGCGGGGGTCGGCTGCAGCTTGCGGATGAAGAAGTCCAGGCTGGCGCGGGTGCGGTGCAGGTAGTTGGCCTGGGTCCATCCGGCCCGGTGGCGCAGTCCCGGATAGAGCATCATCTCGAATCCGATGGCCCGGGCCTGCAGGGCCGCCATCAGCCGGGTGGAATTGTCGAAGGTGACATTGTCGTCGGCCATGCCGTGGATCAGCAGCAGGGTGTCCGGCTTCATCCGCCCAAGCCGGGCCGTGACCTCGGAGGCGGCATAGCCGGCGGCGTTGTCCTTCAGGGTGCCCATATAGCGTTCGGTGTAGCCGGTGTCGTAGAGGGTCCAGTCGGTGGGCGGCGCGCCCGCCACCCCGGCGGCATAGGGCGAATTGGGCGCGGTGAGCAGCAGCAGCGTCATGTAGCCGCCATTGGACCAGCCGGTGACCCCGATCCGCGCCGGATCCACATAGGGCAGGCTCTTGAGGTAGGTCACCCCGGCGATCTGGTCGTCCACCTCCACCGTGCCCAGCCGCCGGTCGATGGCGGTCTTGAAGGCGACGGAGCGGTTGGGCGTGCCGCGGTTGTCGATCGTGAACAGCACGAAGCCGGCCTCGAGATAGAGCTGGTCGGCGGGATTGGACCAGGTCTTGCGGGTCATGGCGCCGGCGGGCCCGCCATAGACCTCGACGATCACCGGATATTTCTTCGTCGGATCGAACCCGGGCGGCGTTCGCAGGGACCACCACAGGTCCTGACCATCGGCGGCCTTGATCGACCCATAGGTGGGGGCGGGCAGGCGCCCGGCGAACGGGAAATAGGGGTGACCTTCGGCCAGCCGGTTCTCCTCGATCCAGCGCACCAGGCTTCCATCGGCGCGGTAGAGGCCGGTCTGGGGCGGGGTCTGCGGATTCTCATAGGTCCCGGCGAAGGCCGCGCCCGACTTGGCCACCTTCACGCTCCACCAGCCGCCGGCGGCCGTCACCGCCTGAGGCTCGACAGGCTTGCGATAGTTCACCGACCAGATCCGGGTCTCGGTGGGATTGTCCTTGAAGGCGCTGAACAGCAGCGATCCCTTGGCCTCGTCGACCCCCTCCAGGGCCTCCACCGGCCAGGCGCCGTGGGTCACCTGGCGCACCAGCTTGCCGTCGGCCTTGTAGAGATAGAGGTGTCGATAGCCGGATCGCTCGGAGGACCACAGGAAGGTCCCGTCCTTCAGGGGATGGAAGTCGTTGGTGAGCGCCACCCAGTGCGGGCTGGTCTCGGTGAGCACCACATGGGTCACCCCGGTGGCCGGGTCGGCGGCCAGCAGGTCCAGCCGACGCTGGTCGCGGGTCAGGCGCTGGACATAGAGGGTCTTGCCGTCCTTCGACCAGTCGACGCGGCCCAGATAGATGTCGGCGTCGGGGCCCAGGTCCACCTTGATGCGCTGGCCGGTGGCCACGTCGGCCACATAGAGGTCGACCTTGGCGTTCGGCCGCCCCACCCGCGGATAGCGCTGGCGCACAATCGTGGCGCCCGTGGCGCCGATGTCAGGCCGCTCCACCACATCGACTCCGCTCTGGTCCACATGGGCCAGCGCGATGCGGGTCTCGTCCGGGCTCCACCAGTAGCCGGTCTCCCGGGCCAGCTCCTCCTGGGCGATGAACTCGGCGGTGGCCCAGCTCTTCAGCTCGTCGCCGCCCGTGGTCAGCGCCCGCGCCTCGCCCCCGGTGGCCGGCATCACGTAGAGATTGTCGTCCCGCACAAAGGACACGAAGCCGCCCTTGGGCGAGACCTTGGCGTCGATCTCGTCCTGCGGGGTATCGGTGAGCCGGGTGACCTTGCCGTCGGACCGCGACCACAGCCACAGGTCGCCCTCCACCGGAACCAGGATGAAACGTCCCTCCTCGTCCCAGTCATAGGCCACCACCCCATGGGTCTGGACCCCCATGCGCTCGCGGCGGCTCTTCTCGGCCTCGGACAGCACCTTGTCCTTGGGGATCAGCGCCCGGGCGTCGATCAGCAGGCGCGGTTCGCCGCCCGCCACATCGGCGGCCCAAAGGTCGGTCATCCGAGGGTCATCAGCCTTGGCCCGCAGATAGGTGACCATGGCGCCGTCCGGCGACAGGCTGACGCCCCGAGCCCGCGGCCCCGTCAGGTCCGGCGCCGCGAACACCCGCTCCGGGGTCAGCTTCTCCGCGCCCGCCTGGCCCGCCATCGCCGTCATCATCACGCCCATCAGGATCGCCGCCAGCCGCTTCATGTCACGCCCCACTCAAGAGGGCGCGATCAAACGGGGCGTCGGGGTGATTTGCAAGGGGGCGGGGTGGGCGCGCTCACCAGTCCGGCGCAACGGCCTCTTGGCGAATAGCCGAGCGCTGGCGGCGCGTCCCTTCTCCCCTTGCGGGAGAAGGTGGCCTTGCGGAGCAAGGTCGGATGAGGGGTCTCTCAGACCTCCACGGTGGGGACATGTGGTCATCGGGCCTGGCCGACATCCGCCGCCGCCCGTTGCCGAAGTCGGGCGCGTCCACGGCGCCGTCTAATGTCGTTGCGCTTATCCGGCCTCAGCGAGCTGCCGAGCCCGGCTCACCAACTCGTTCGGCGTTTGCAAAACGGTGTCCTTGGCGATCCAGACGTCCGTCCAGTTCTCTGCCCACGGTGTGACCAAGGATCGGTGACCTTTTTGGAGGATCATCCAAGAGTCTCGGCCGTCCCATACCGCCTTCAAGCGCTTCCGACCCTTACTGAAGACGATAAACCAGCTCCCGAAGACACGCTCATCGTAGCGAGACCGCAGGATCCGCCACCCATCGCGAGCAAGCATCGTGCCCATGTCTTTGAATAGGTCGCGATTCATTGCGGTCGCCGCCCCTTCCCTTGTGCTCGACGCCACGTTCTCCCGATTCCAGCATCCAGGATCCGCGCAAAATCCGCAGCGGTCTTGAAATCGCGCTCCGGAGATCGCCAACGCTCTTGAATGGCCAATGCCGCGCCGGAAGCCTGGCTCGCGGAGCGCAACCCCTCATCCGACCTTGCTCCGCAAGGCCACCTTCTCCCGCAAGGGGAGAAGGGACCCGCAGCGGATGCGGAAGCGACACTGCGATCCCCTGGCGCTTTGCAGTGGAAAGTGACGCCTAGACCAGCGCGCTGGGCGTCAGACCCAGCTCCTTCAGCAGGGGCTCGGCATAGTCGATGCGGCCGGTCATGGTCTTCGGGTCCGCCTTGGCCAGCTGATAGACCGCCTCGGCGATGTATTCGATCGGCTGCACCCGGTCCTTGGTGGCCTCATTGATCAGGCCGTGCACCGCCACGCCGGGGGTGTCCACAAGTCCGGGCGAGACCACGTTCACCGCGATGCCGTCCGCCGCCACCTCGGAGGCGAGCCCGGTGGTGAACCGCTCCAGCGCCGCCTTGCACAGGCCATAGACCGTGCCGCCGCGGCCGCCGCGATAGGGCGGCTTGGGATGCAGGCCGGCCGGGGAGGAGATGTTGACGATGGAGCCCGACTTGCGTGCGATCATCCCCGGCAGCACCAGCTGCGACAGGTGGAAGGGCGCATAGACCTGCACCTCCATCATCAGCTTGAACCGCTTCTCGGTGAACTCGGTCACCGGCATGAAATAGGTGATGGCGGCGTTGTTGATCAGGATGTCGATGGGGCCGTAGAGGGCTTCGGCCTCCTCCACCAGGCGTTCGCGTTCCGAGGCCTGGGCCAGGTCGGCCTTGATGAAGCTCGCCTCGCCGCCGGCCTTGCGGATGCGCTCCACCGTGGCGCCCAATGTGCCGGGCAGGCGGCTCTCGCCATCCTCCGCCGTGCGGGCCGAGGCCACCACCTTGGCGCCCTCCATGGCTAGGCGCGCGGCGATGGCCTCGCCGATGCCGCGGCTCGCGCCGGTGACCAGGGCGACCTTGCCCTTCAGGGTTCCGTTGGGATTGATTTGAGGACCAGACATGAAATAGCGCCTCCCTAAGGCAAATTATGGTGTCGAAGAATTCGGGAAGCCTCGCGCCCTTCCGGCGTGGGCGCAAGCGTCCCTGCGCGCCGTCGCCGTCGCCCGGCGATTTCCCCAAATGAATCCATGACTCCCCAGGCCCGAGCCACGTGTTAACCTCCGCCGCTTGGTCGGGCTGGACCTTGGGGGGACCCTGGCGCATGGGACGCTTCTTCAACCTGATCCTGGTGCTGTTGTTGCTGGCCGCCATGGTCTTCCTGGCGGCGCCGTGGTTCGCCTTCCGGGCGCTGCGGGCCGACAGTCGCGACGGCGACGTGCAGGGGGTGGCGGAGCTCGTGGACTACAACGCCGTCCGCGCCGACCTGAAGGCTGAGCTGGGGGACAATCCCGCCGCCGCCAACGCCCCGGCGCCCAGCGTCTGGACCGATCCCCTGGGCGCGATCCGCCACGCCATGGCCCCTCTGACCCCCTCGCCGCCGGCCGTGGAGCGCTATGTGAGCCTGGAGGGTCTGCACGCCCTCACCCGCGGCTATGAGCCCGGCCGCGCCCCGGCTGAGCCGCCGGCGCCCAAGGGCCTCGCCGACCAGATCAAGCAGCTGTTCGCTGAACGGCAGCCGGTCCTGCGCTACTGGGGCCCCAACCGCGCCCGCTTCGGCATGGCGGCTCCGGAGACCCCGGCGCGCGAGACCGTCTTCACCTTCCAGCGCCGCACCTGGTTCGGCTGGAAGCTGGTGGGGATCCGCCTCGCCGGTCAGCCGGTTCCGCGATAGGTCCGGCCGTTGCGCAGAAACGGATGATCAGGTCCGATTTCCGCGGGCCTGCGTTCTTGCTTTGTTCGATCACTTGGGTAAGGTCGCCGCGACAGAACGGAGATACCCCAATGATCGGATATGTCACCATCGGCGCCCTGGACACCGAGGCCGCCCTGCCCTTCTACGACGCCCTGTTCGGCGCAATCGGCGGCAAGCGCGCCTTCTTCGACAATGGCTGGGCGGGCTACGGGCCCGACGGCTCGGACGCCAATGTCTATATCTGCCCGCCCCATGACGGCCAGCCGGCCCGGGCCGGCAACGGCGTCATGTTCGCCTTCCCGGCCCCCTCCAAGGCGGCGGTGGACGCGGCCTATGCCGGCGCCCTGGCCAATGGCGGCGCCGACGAAGGCGCGCCCGGCAACCGCCCCCCGGAGAAGGAGGGGTTCTACGGCGCCTATATGCGCGACCCGACGGGCAACAAGCTCTGCGTATTCGCCAAGAGCTGAGGCGCCTGGGCCGGCGCGGCGGTCCCTGACTCGACACCCCCCGGGGATTGATCCAACCTCGGTCCCCGGGGCGGGGATGATATCAGGTGACCGAACGCACTGAGACGGGCGGCGAGATCGCCCGGTCCGCCATGGGCAAGGCGGCCTGGCGGATCCTGCCCCTGATCATCCTGGCCTACCTGGTCGCCTATATGGACCGGGTGAACATCAGTTTCGCGGCGGCCCGGATGAATGTGGACCTGGGGTTCACCGCCACGATCTACGGCCTTGGCGGCGGGCTCTTCTTCCTCGGCTACTCCCTGCTGGAGATCCCGTCCAACCTGCTCCTCGCCCGCTTTGGCGCCCGGCGGTGGATCGCCCGGATCATGATCACCTGGGGGCTCCTGGCCGCCGGCATGATGTTCGTCCGCACGCCGGCGGAATTCTACGCCGTGCGGTTCCTCCTGGGGGTCGCCGAGGCCGGCTTCTTCCCCGGCGTGATCTTCTACCTGTCCTGCTGGTTTCCCCTGGCCTTTCGCGGCCGGGCGATCAGCCGGTTCTATGCCGCCACCCCGCTGGCCTCGGTGGTCATGGGCGCCGTGTCGGGCGGACTCCTCAGCCTGGATGGCGTCGGACATCTTCACGGGTGGCAATGGCTGTTCCTCGCCCAGGGACTTCCGGCCGCCGGCCTTGGCCTGATTGTCCTTTGGCGCCTGCCGGACTCGCCGCAATCGGTCCCCTGGCTCTCAAGCGTCGAAAAGGACTGGATCGCAGGGGCGCTTCGCCGCGACGCCGAGCGAATTGGCGCGCCCGCGGCCCACAACGTGCTCGCGACACTGCGAACGCCGATCATCTGGCGACTGGGCGCCATCGGCTTCCTGACCCTGTCGGCGAACCTCGCCTTCATCCTGTCGGCCCCGTCCCTGCTCGGCGCCGCGACGGGCCTGGATGTGAGCCATGTGGGCTATCTGGTGAGTTTTGGCGGGGTCCTCGGGGCCGCGTCGATCCTGGCGGCCGGCTGGCTCACCGACCGGCGCGGCGAACGGTTCAGCGCCGCCATCGCCGGCAATCTCATCCTGGCGGCGGTCTTCGAGGCCCTGAGTCTCTTCCATTCCGCGGCGGTTGTGGTGGTGGCCTACCTGGTCTTCGCCGCCGGCTGCTACACCACCCAGATGCTGGGCGCGGCCATCTGGCCGGACGTCGTGCACATCCGGCTGCTGGTGGTGGCCAGCGCCCTGATCAATTCGATCTGCAACATTGGCGGCTTCATCTCCCCGTTCCTCTGGGGCGCCGCGAAGGACGCGACCGGCAGCTATCACGCCGGCCTGATGGTGCTTCCCCTGGCCTATCTGGGGGCCGCGGCCCTGACCTTTGACCTGCGCCGACGTCTAAAGACCAACGCGCCGTCCGACCGGCTAGGCCAGGCGGCGCCGGTGAGCCCCGCCTGATCCCATCGGCCCTAGGCCCCGATCGCCGCCTTCACCGCCGCCAGGCCCTCGGCCGCCTTGGCCCCGTCCGGGGCGCCGCCCTGGGCGAAGTCGGGACGGCCGCCGGCGCCCTGGCCTCCCAGGACCTGGACCGCCACCTTGGCCAGCTCCACGGCGCTGAGCCGGCCGGCCGCCGCGCCGGTCACCGCCACGGTCACCGCCGCCTTGCCGTCCGCCGTGCCGATCAGCACGATGACGCCGTCCGGCACCTGCTTCTTGAATTCCTCGGCGATCGGCCGCAGGTCCTTGCCGCCGACCCCGTCCATGACCCGGGCCAGGACCTTCACCCCGCCGATCTCCTCGATCTCGGACGCCCCGCCCCCGGAACCGCCGCCGCCCATGGCCAGCTGGCGCTTGGCGTCGCCGAGCTCCTTCTCCAGCTTGCGGCGCTGCGCCTCCAGGGCCTCGACCCGGGCGGCGACCTCGGAGACCGGGACCTTGAACTGGTCGGCCAGGGTCTTGGCCACCGCCGCCTGGTCGGTGAGCCAGCGGCGCGCCGATTCGCCGGTCAGGGCCTCGATCCGCCGGATCCCCGCCGCGACCCCGCCCTCGGACACCACCTTGAACAGGGCGATGTCGCCGGTGCGCGTCACGTGGGTGCCGCCGCACAGCTCCACCGAATAGGCGCCCTCGCCCTCCAGGGCCTGACCCAGGGTCAGGACGCGGACGCTGTCGCCGTATTTCTCGCCGAACAGCGCCATGGCGCCGGCTTCGATGGCCTGCTCCGGCGCCATCTCCTCGGTGCGGGCCGGCAGGTTCTGGCGGATTACTGCATTAACCTCGGCCTCAATGGCCTCCAGCTCGGCGGGGGTCACGGGGCCCCCGTGGCTGAAGTCGAAGCGCATGCGCTCGCCGTCCACCATCTGGCCCTTCTGGGAGACGTGGGGGCCCAGGACGTGGCGCAGGGCCGCGTGCATCAGGTGGGCCGCGGAATGGTTGGACCGGGTGGTGAGCCGGCGCTCGGCGTCCACCGCGAGGCGCACGCGACCGCCAACCGCGAGCGTGCCTTCCAGCACCTCGATCTCGTGGACGAACAGGTCGCCGGCCTGCTTCTGGGTGTCCAGCACCCGGCCGCGGCCGCCGGTCCACTCGACCTCGCCGGTGTCCCCGGCCTGGCCGCCGCTTTCCGCATAGAAGGGGGTGCGGTCGAACACGGCGAATACGGTGCGGCCGGCCGCGGCCTCGGTGATCTCCGCGCCGTCGGCCACCAGGGCCATGAGCTCGGCCGTGCCCTCCACAGTGTCGTAGCCGACGAATTCGGTGGCCCCCAGGCGCTCACGGATGGCGAACCACTCCGCCGCCGCCGCCGCCTGGCCTGAGCCCGACCAGGCCTCCCGGGCCATGGCGCGCTGGCGCTTCATGGCCTCCTGGAACCCGTCCAGATCCACGGACAGGCCCTTGGCGCGCACCGCGTCCTGGGTGAGGTCCAGGGGGAAGCCATAGGTGTCATAGAGCTTGAAGGCGGTTTCGCCCGGCAGCATGTCGCCCGGGTTCATATTGGCGGTGGCCTCGTCCAGCAGGGCCGTGCCGCGGCCGAGGGTGCGGCGGAACCGCTCCTCCTCCTGGCGCAGGGTCTCGACGATGGTGGCCTCGGCGCGGCGCAGTTCCGGATAGGCCTCACCCATCTCCGCCACCAGCACCGGCGCCAGACGGTGCATCAGGGGATCCTCCGCCCCCAGCAGGTGGGCGTGGCGCATGGCCCGGCGCATGATCCGGCGCAGCACATAGCCCCGGCCCTCATTGGAGGGGGACACCCCATCGGCGATCAGGAAGCTGGTGGAGCGCAGATGGTCGGCGATCACCCGGTGCGAGGGGCCGTTGGAGCCGCCCCCCACCAGGGCCTTGGACGCCGCGATCAGGGTGCGGAACAGGTCGATGTCGTAATTGTCGTGCACGCCCTGCAGCACCGCGGCGATGCGCTCCAGCCCCATGCCGGTGTCGATCTGCGGCTTGGGCAGGGGCTTGCGCGTCCCGTCGGCGAACTGCTCGAACTGCATGAACACCAGGTTCCAGATCTCCACGAACCGGTCGCCGTCCTCATCCGGGCTGCCGGGGGGGCCCCCGGGGATGTGGGCGCCGTGGTCATAGAAGATCTCGGAACAGGGGCCGCAGGGACCGGTGTCGCCCATGGACCAGAAATTGTCGTTGGTGGAGATGCGGATGATCTTCTCGTCCGGCAGGCCGGCGATCTTCTTCCACAGCTCCGCCGCCTCGTCGTCGGTGTGATAGACCGTGACCGTCAGCTTCTCCGCCGGGATGCCGAACTCCTTGGTGAGCAAGGTCCAGGCGTGCTCGATGGCGCCGGCCTTGAAATAGTCCCCGAAGGAGAAGTTCCCCAGCATCTCGAAGAAGGTGTGGTGGCGGGCGGTGTAGCCCACATTGTCCAGGTCATTGTGCTTGCCGCCGGCCCGCACGGACTTCTGGGACGAGGCGGCCCGCGGGGCCGGCGGGGTCTCGGCGCCGGTGAAGTAGTTCTTGAACGGCACCATGCCCGCATTGACGAACAGCAGGGTCGGGTCGTTCTGCGGCACCAGGGGCGCCGAGGGAATGATCAGGTGATCATTGGCTTCGAAATAGCCCAGGAAGGTGCTGCGGATCTCATTCAGGCTGGGCATTTCGGATTCTCACGGCGCGAAGGTGGGGCCCCGCATGTTGCGATGCGGAACCGGCGTCCGTTTACGAAATAGCCCCCGCCCAAGGCAAAGAAAAACATCCAAGCAAAAAGGACGCCCGGACCGGAGTCCGAACGTCCTTCCCTGCACGGACCGGCATTGCGGGGACCCAAAGCCTCGCGTCCGCCCGGCGCGGGTTGGAGCGCGGGCGAAACCGATGCGACCTGAGCGGCCGGTCGTGAGATGGAGTGACCCCCGGGGCGCCGCCGAAGCGGGCCCCTTGGGACGGGCCGTCAGGCCCTATTCGTCATCGCCTTCGGTGGGACCCACCAGCAGCTCTTCCTCGATGACTTCCTTGGCGCCGCGGACCTGCTTCTCGATCTGGGCGGCGATGTCGGGATTGGCCTTCAGGAACTCCCGGGCATTGTCCCGGCCCTGGCCGATCCGCGTCGAGTTCCAGGAGAACCAGGAACCGGACTTCTCGATCACCCCGGCCTTGACGCCAAGGTCGATGATCTCCCCCAGCTTGGAGATACCCTCGCCGTACATGATGTCGAACTCGACCTCGCGGAACGGCGGGGCCACCTTGTTCTTCACCACCTTCACCCGGACATTGTTGCCGACGATCTCGTCGCGCAGCTTCACCGAGCCGGTGCGGCGGATGTCGAGGCGGACCGAGGCGTAGAACTTCAGCGCATTGCCGCCGGTGGTGGTCTCCGGCGAGCCGTACATCACCCCGATCTTCATGCGGATCTGGTTGATGAAGATCACCAGGGTGTTGGCCTTGGAGATGGAGGCGGTGAGCTTGCGCAGGGCCTGGCTCATCAGGCGGGCCTGCAGACCGGGCAGGCTGTCGCCCATCTCGCCCTCGATCTCGGCCCGCGGCGTCAGGGCGGCCACAGAGTCGATGACGATCACGTCGATGGCGTTGGAGCGGATCAGGGTGTCGGTGATCTCCAGCGCCTGCTCGCCGGTGTCCGGCTGCGACACCAGGAGCTCGTCCAGCTTCACGCCGAGCTTGAAGGCGTAGGCGGGGTCGAGCGCATGCTCGGCGTCCACGAAGGCGGCGGTCCCGCCGGCCTTCTGCACCTCGGCCACCACGTGCAGGGCCAGCGTGGTCTTGCCGGAGCTCTCCGGTCCATAGATCTCCACGATCCGCCCCTTGGGCAGGCCGCCGATCCCCAGCGCGATATCGAGCCCAAGGGAGCCGGTGGAGATCGCCTCGATCTCCATGCTCGCCTTGTCGCCCAGCTTCATCACCGAGCCCTTGCCGAAGGCGCGATCGATCTGAGCCAGCGCGGCCTCCAGAGCGCGCGCCTTGTCACCTTCTTCTCTTGCCACGAGCTTCAACGCCGACTGGTTAGACATGATACGGGCGTCCCTTATTCCATGATTCCGCCAACCCGACCGGAGGAGTTCGTCCCAGCCCGTCGATGACTCAGAGGTACCGGTTTTGTTCCAGGTTCGCAAGATGTTCTCTTGCGGGGAGGAAAGGGGGTATAGCGAAGCCGAATTAGGGTGCAGATGCCGACCACAGCGGCCGGAAGCGCCCAAGAATCAAAGGTATCTGGCGGGTAGGTTTCCCAAGGGCAGAGTCCATGCGCCCCCTCCGTATACGTCAAGAACGGTCGCAGGTGCTCGCGGGCGGCCGAAGTTCTGAAATTTAAAGGGATGGGCCTGACTCCTCGCCAAGGCGGAGCCTTCCCCTGCCACGCAACCTAGATCCAGGCGTTAAGTGATGATTCCCGCCAGTCTTGCGACTCGGCGAACCAGGTCTACGGACGCCACACCGAACGCCTTCGCGCGAGCGTCGAGTCGCTCTGCCTTGATTGACGTAGAGGGGCTGTTCAAGACGGTGCCAACATCATCCAAGGCCGATTGGAA
>Ga0265327_10004410_pt1 | contig 12485 bp, 9 predicted proteins | sample 41621metaG_FD_202089 | JGI IMG/M metagenome (GOLD analysis project Ga0265327, IMG submission 202089) | Rhizosphere microbial communities from Carex aquatilis grown in University of Washington, Seatle, WA, United States - 4-16-21 metaG | ecosystem: Host-associated > Plants > Roots > Rhizosphere >...
TGCTGTTCGAGGCCGCCGTAATGGGCGGCACGCCGGCGGTGAAGATGGTGCGCGAGGCCCTGGTCGGCGAGGAGCTGGCCTCGATCGCCGGCATCCTCAACGGCACCTGCAACTACATCCTGACCGAAATGGAGGCCACGGGCCGTTCGTTCGCAGACGTGCTCGCCGAGGCTCAGCGGCTGGGCTACGCCGAGGCCGACCCGACCATGGACATCGGCGGGTTCGACGCCGCCCACAAGATCACCATCCTGGCCGCCCTGGCCTTCAATTGCGCGCCCAACTACGCGGGCGCCGAGATCGAGGGCCTGGATCAGGTGGAGCTGGCCGACATCCGCCTGGCCCGCGACCTGGGCTACCGCATCAAGCTGGTGGCTTCGGCCGAGACCATCGACGGCGGCGTTTCGGTGCGGGTCCATCCGGCGCTGGCGCCTCTGGACCATCCGCTGGCCCAGGCCTCAGGCGCGCTCAACGCCCTGTTCATCGAGGGCAGCCGCGTGGGCCGCATCTTCGTGCAGGGACCGGGGGCGGGGGCGGGGCCGACCGCCGCCGCCGTGGCCGCCGACATCGCCGACGTGATGACCGGCGCGGTCCGGCCTGTGTTCCAGGCGCCGGCGACCGAACTCAAGGTCGCGCCGCCGGTGGAGGGCCAGCAGCGCCAGATCCGCGCCTATCTGCGTCTTCTGGTGCAGGACGTTCCGGGGGTGATCGCCGCCATCTCCGAAACCCTGGCCGAGGAGAACGTGTCGATCGACAGCTTTCTGCAGAAGCCCTCGCACGACGCGGGCGGGGTGCCCATCGTCCTGACCACCCACGCCACGCCGGAACCTGTGCTGCTGCGCGCCATCCAGCGCATCGGCGCCTTGCCGCACATGCTTGCGCCGCCCCGCATGATACGCATCGCCCGGGTCTAAGAATCCCGCCTTAATAAAAGTCCGCCCAGGAGACCTTGATGAGCGCCGTCGAACTGGACCTGAGCCTGATCATGGACGCGGTTCGCGTGACCGAGGCGGCGGCCATAGCGTCGTTCAGCCTGGCGGGTCGGGGCGACGAAAAGGAAGCCGACCGCGCCGCCGTGGAGGCCATGCGCGACATGCTCAACAGCCTGAATATCGACGGCTGCATCGTCATCGGCGAGGGCGAACGCGACGAGGCGCCGATGCTGTTCATCGGCGAGAAGCTGGGCCGGGGAACGGGCCCCAAGATCGACATCGCGGTCGATCCTCTGGAAGGCACCACCCTCACTGCGAAAGCCATGGCCAACGCCCTCGCGGTGATGGCCTGGGCCCCGGAAGGCACGCTGCTCAACGCCCCCGACACCTATATGGACAAGATCGCCGTCGGCCCGGGCCTGCCGGCCGGAATCATCGACCTGGACAAGAGTGCGGCCGAGAACGTGATCGCCATCGCCAAGGCCAAGGGCGTGCCTGCCACGGAGGTCACCGTCTGCGTGCTGGACCGTCCGCGCCATGCCGACATCATCGCCTCCCTCCGCTCAGTGGGCGCCCGCGTGGCCCTGATCTCCGACGGCGACGTGGCGGGGGTGATCAACACCACCGACCCGACCACGGGCATCGACCTCTACATCGGTCAGGGCGGGGCGCCGGAGGGCGTGCTGGCCTGCGCCGCGCTGAAATGCGTCGGCGGCCAGTTCCAGGGCCGGCTCGTGTTCCGCAACACCGACGAGCGCACCCGGGCCAAGCGCTGGGGCATCACCGACCTCGACCGCAAGTACGACCTGCATGAGATCGTGCGGGGCGAGGCCATCTTCTGCGCCACCGGCGTGACCAAGGGCGCGCTGCTCGACGGCGTCAGGGTCGGCGGCGGCTATGTGCGCACCCACACCCTGGTGATGCATTCGGCCAGCCACACGGTGCGCGAAGTGCGCCTGCAGCGGCCGCTTTGACATGCCTGACGGGGGGGCCGCGATCGGTGCGTCCTTCCTGGGGGTCTCCCGCTCCCTGAGCGGCCGCGCCTGGCGCGAGCGTCCGGCGGATGCGGCCCTGGTGCGCGCGCTGTCCCAGCGTCACGGCCTCAGCGAACCCTTGGCGCGGGCCCTGGCCTCGCGTGGGGTCGGTGAGGATCAGGCGGCCGACTATCTCCAGCCGACGCTCAAGGCCCTGTTCCCCGACCCTTCGTCGTTCCTCGACATGGACCGGGCCGCCGAGATCCTGGTCGACGCCTTCGAGCGCGGGCGCAAGGTCAGCGTGTTCGCCGACTACGACGTGGACGGCGCCTCCAGCGCGGCCCTGCTGGTGCGCTGGTTTCGCGCGCTCGGCCACGAGCTTCCAATCTATGTGCCTGACCGCCTGACCGAGGGCTATGGCCCGAGTCCGGCCGCCTTCCGGCATCTCAGGGAGCAGGGGATCGAACTGGTGGTGACGGTGGATTGCGGGGCCGCGGCCTATGACGCGATCGCCTACGCCGCCGAGATCGGCCTCGAAGTGGTGGTGATTGACCACCACCTGATGCGCGAGGACCCGCCCAACGCCGCCGCCGTGGTCAATCCCAACCGCCCGGGCTGCAATTCGGGGCAGGGCAATCTGGCCGCCGCGGGAGTGGCCTTCGTATTGCTGGCGGCGCTGAACCGGGAGGCGCGGCGGCGGGGTCTGTTCGCCGGCAGAAGCGAGCCCGACCTGCGCCAGTGGCTCGACCTGGCCGCGATGGGCGCGATCTGCGACGTGACCCGCCTGACCGGCTTTAACCGGGCCCTGGCGTCCCAGGGGCTGAAGGTGATGAGCGGCTGGGCCAATCCTGGGCTGAAGGCGCTGATGGCGGTGGCCAGGGCCGAGGGCCCGGCGGGAGTGTTCCATGCTGGGTTCATCCTGGGGCCGCGCATCAACGCTGGCGGACGGATCGGTCGCGCGGACCTCGGCGCGCGTCTTCTGTCCACGGACGATCCATCTGAGGCGGCCGCCTTGGCCGAAGAACTCGACGCCCTCAACGCTTCGCGCAAGGAGGTGGAGGCCAAGGTCACTGAAGAGGCGGTCGCCGCCATCGAGCGCGCGGAGACCCGGCCGCAGGACCAGCCGGCGATCGTGGCCCAGGGCGAGGGCTGGCATCCGGGTGTGGTCGGCATCGTCGCCGGGAGGCTGCGCGAGCGCTATCGCCGGCCTGTGATCGTGATCGGGGTCGATCCGGTGCTCGGAATCGGCAAGGGCTCCGGTCGCTCGCAGCCGGGGGTGAACCTCGGCCGGGCGATCCAGGCGGCGTTCGAGGCGGGCCATCTGATGGCCGGCGGCGGTCACGCCATGGCCGCGGGCCTGACCGTCAGGGCCGAGAAGATCGATATCTTCCGCGACTTCCTCGCCGACCGTCTGATGGCCGAAAGTGCGCTGGCGGCCGAGCAGGATTGCGTGGAGATCGACGCCCTGGTCACCCCCCGTGGCGCGGACCGGGCGCTCTACGAGGATTTCCAGCGCCTGACGCCGTTCGGCCCGGGCAACCCCGAACCCCTGTTCGCCCTGGCCGATGTGGTGGCCGAGCAGCCGCGGCTGCTGCGCGGCGGCCATGTGCGCTGCTCCGTGACCGGCTCCGGCGGCCGGCTCAAGGCGGTGGCCTGGAGGGCGGAGGACACCGAACTCGGCCGCCGCCTGCTGTCGGGGGGCGGGGGGCTGCACCTGGTCGGCAAGATCAAGGCCGATGACTGGAACGGCCGTCAGGGCGTCGAACTGGAGATCGAGGACGCCGCCGATCCCCGCCGCAACGGCTGACGCCGGAAAGCGCAGCCCGCCGCTGTGCAAAGACCCGCCGGCAGGGGGGTTGCGCCTCCAAAGCAAGCCGTCTATATCGCGCCTTCCCGCGACTGCGGTCCCTTCGTCTATCGGTTAGGACACCAGATTTTCAATCTGGGAAGAGGGGTTCGACTCCCCTAGGGACTGCCATCGCGACTCTTCTTCAAGACGCCCAGATTTCTGCGTTCTTGCTAAGTTGCTTGGCCACTGTCATCGTGCGCTCAAGCAAGACATCCCCCCGCTCTGGTCTTGCGATACCTGGAACGTTGGTTGTCGCGTCAAGTCGCGGCCACCGGCCGTTTCGTGTTTTATGTATTGACGCTGATTGATCTTGTAAGAACAGTGTTATGATTAAGGGTCGCCTTCGGGGATGAAGGAGGGCGGCTAAGAGGGGCGGGATGTCTAGTTACGACTTTGAAGATGTGGATGCGCACGAAGAATCCGTGCGGATCAGCGGGCGCATTAAATGGTTTGACCCCGGCAAGGGCTACGGATTCATCGTTCCCGATGATCCCAGCCAGACCGGGCTGAAGGACGTTCTGCTGCATGTGACCAGCCTGAGACAGGCCGGCCGCGAGAACGCGCTGGAGGGGTCGACCATCTCCTGCGAGGTCGTCAAGCGGCCCAAGGGCTGGCAGGTTTCCGAAATTCACGAGCTCGACGAGTCCTCGGCCTCGCCGATGAGTCCGCGCCCGAACCGTTTCGACGGCGGCGGCGGCGGATTCCGCGGCGACCGTCCGCACAGCCGCGATGATGGCTTCCGCGGCGGTCCGCGCCGCCCGCCCGCCGCCCGTGGCCCGCTGGAGCGGGTCAAGGTGAAGTGGTTCAACCGCACCAAGGGCTACGGCTTCGTGGTGCGCGAGGGCCAGCCGGGCGACATCTTCGTACACATCGAGACCCTGCGCCGCTCGGGCCTGGAAGACCTCCAGCCGGGCGAGGATGTGATGGTTCGCTTCGCCGAAGGGCCCAAGGGCCTGGTGGTGGCCGAGATCGAGGCCGGCGAACACTAGGGTCCGCCGCTCACGCCGATTGCGGCCCCGATCCTCCCGTGGCAGAACCCGCGCTCCAGTTTCGGAGCGTAGCGCAGCCTGGTAGCGCATCTGCTTTGGGAGCAGAGGGTCGCAGGTTCGAATCCTGCCGCTCCGACCATTGGATTTCCCCCTAGAACCACGCTAGGGGAGGAGAGAGTTCAGCTCGGGAACGAGACTCCATGCTTGCGCGCATCTTCCGCCCCTCCAAGTCGGCCATGCAGTCGGGCATGGCCAAGACCAAGGACTGGATTCTGGAGTTCGAGCCGGCCAGCGCGCGCAAGGTCGATCCCCTGATGGGCTGGACCAGCTCCAGCGACATGGACGGCCAGGTGCGGCTGTCTTTCGAGACCCGCGAGGAGGCCGTGGCCTACGCCCAGGCTCACGGCATCCCGTTCCAGGTGTTCGAGCCCCAGGAGCGCAAGAAGATCATCAAGGCCTACGCCGACAACTTCGCCCCCGGCCGCAGACAGCCCTGGACGCATTAGCCCTTCGAGGCCGAAGCTCCTGACGGAGCGCCCTTAGCTCAACCGGATAGAGCACTCGCCTTCTAAGCGAGCGGTTGCAGGTTCGAGTCCTGCAGGGCGCGCCACGCGCATACGCGTGATGATTTCTTTGCCCTACCGCGCGTCGCGTTACTTGAGCGCGCTGGTCTTTGCGCTATCGCCTTGGGCTACTTGAGCGCGTAGGCGGCCAGCTGGTCGTGGGCGATCTGCTGCAGCGTGTGGGTCTGCGCTGGAGAGAAGCCGAAATCGCCCGCGACCTCCTCCCGGTCGCCGAGCGACAGCGGGTCCTTGCCGGTCACCTTTCCGAACACCATCAGCGCTTCGAGGTAATAGCCGAAGGTCGAGGCGTGGTAGCCCTCGTAGGCCCAGAGATCGATCTGGTCCTTGCCGATGCCGTCATAGGGGTTGGGATCGGCGAAGCCGGTGTCGATGGCCCGGTTCCAGGCCAGGCCCGTCTGGATCAGGCCCGCCGCCTTGGGCGCGGCCTTCAGCGCGGCCTCGTAGCCCGCCTCCACATCCTTGCCCATCTGCTGGATCGGCTTGCCGCTCCAGGGCTTGCCTGCGGGATAGGTGAGGTCAGCCCGGCTCCAGGTGGCGTCGAGCCAGATCTTCGCCTGGGGATTGCGCGCGGTCAGGGCGTCGACGAACAGAGACGCGTACTTGGTCAGCAGCGCCGGATCGCCGGGATGGGCCGCGTCGAGCGTCGAGAAGCTCTGCAGCACCACGTCGTCCCAGGCCTTATCGAGCAGGGGCAGGCGGCGGGTGTAGTGGAAGTCCAGCCCCATGCCGGGCTCGGTTTCGAGGCTCACCTTGTAGTCGAGGCCGGCCTCCACGGTGAACTGCTTGAAGATGGCGGGCATGCCGCCGAGCGTGCGGCCCGACTTATCCGGGCCGTTGAGGTCGGTGACGGTGTCAGTCTGGTAGTGCTTGGCCGCCGACAACTCGCCGAAGGTGAAGCTGTTGCCCAAGAACAGGATGGTGCGGGCCTCGGCCGCGCCGGCGGCGAGCAGCACGGCCGCCGCCGCGGCGGCGATGCGAAGCAATGGACCCACGGCGCCTCTCCCTGGTGTGCGGCCCAGGTTGGCGCGGGGGCGCGCGAGGTCAAGCGCCCAAAAGCTCGAAGATGGCCTTCGTGTTGTTCTGATCGTATCGCGCGGGCAACTGCGCTTCGATGGACTTGGCGTACGTCCGCGCCTCCCCGGCCAGGGCCAGAATGAACCTGCGGTTGCGCTCCTTGTCGCTGCCGACGGCATATCCCATGCGCAGCGTGTCGAATGGCGCGCCAGCGCCGCGCCTTGGCAACTCGACCGCCAGCGGCAGGAGCGCCGACATCATCTGTGACGTGGACAGGCCTCGCACCTTGGAATCGTCGTGGCGATAGCTGAAGTCCAGGCAGCACAGGGAAAGCCAGTAGTGGAGATTGCTCAGCCAGGCGATCCCGAGCGCCTCTTTCGAGGAGATCTGGTCGGGATGCCCGACATAAGCCGTTGGATTTTTGGGAAGCGGATGCGACGGATAGGCTTCGTGGTCCGGCTCGACATTCCAGACATTGTACACGCCGGATTTGGCAAAGGCCGGGTGGCGCCCTTCATAAACCTGCCGGAAAAACGCGAAGTGATCGTGTTCGCCCTCCGCCATGATCGCACGGAGGTCGCTCTGCCATTTCTCGACTTCGGCCGGCGTGAGCGGAAACCCAGGCCTTGCCGAGCATTCCGACAGCAGATCGAGGACATTCCGGTACAGGCTCCCGACGTGATTCGGCCGATCCAGCGCGCCGATATCGCTCAGGACCCGGCGGCGGAACTGCTCGTCCTCGGGCGAGCGCTGAATGTTTGCCGCAAATGTCGCGGCCGGCCCCTCGGCATAGGCATATTTGGCCGCAGTGGAGCGGCTCAGGGGCTCCAGATTGAACGGAAATGGATAGATATCGGGCTCATAGGGGAAATCCTGCCGAGCCAGATGCGGGGAGCTTCCGAGCGCCACGAGCAGTCGATTGACGGCTCCCAGATGATGCATTTCCTGGACCGCCACGCCCAAGATGTCTTTCGATGAGGCCGCGCCAGAACCAACGAGAGGCTGGTATTGTTCTTTGACCGAAAATGCGCAGTAGAGATATTGCAACATGAACGCATGTTCGATCTCAGCGGCGTCTCTCAGCAATCTGAGCAGCTCGAGATAGGGGTCGGAAAAATCGCGGATGATGATGCCGGTTCTGTTTGCCGTCGAAGCATTCTGCCCAGCAACGCCAACTTCTCCCGCTCGCCCGGACTGAGCGGGAGGCGTCGCCGCCCTTGCACTGCTGAACGCCGTCAGCGCAATCGGCGCCGCTACGCCATGTGTCAACGCACGTTGCAGGAACGAGCGGCGTCCTTCGTCGGAGATTGATTCGACGGTCCGGGATGTGCCGCGCGAAGCCTTGTCTCGTGACTGACCATCGTCGTCTCGCTTCATCGCGACCTTCTCTCCGTATGCGCGGTCCAGTCTCCGCGCGTCGGGCCGTATAGCGGCCTACTTATGCGCGTATGTGTCCAGCGCGTGACGCAAATCCGCGATCAGGTCGTCGGGGTCTTCCAGGCCCACATGCAGGCGCACGACCGGTCCCTCGAACCGCGGATTGTCTGGCCGCAGCTTCAGCTGCGGATCGCAGTGGATCGCCAGGCTCTCGAACCCGCCCCAGGAGAACCCCAGGCCGAACAGCTCGAGCGAGTCGATGAAGGCGTGGGTCTTAGCCTCCGGCGCCGGCTGCAGCACCACGCTGAACAGGCCGTTGAGGCCCCTGAAGTCGCGCTTCCACAGGTCATGGCCGGGGGCGCCGGGCAGGGCCGGGCACAGCACCTCGCGCACCTCGGGCTGCTGGCGCAGCCACCCGGCGATCTTGAGCGCGTTCTCGCCATGGCGCTGCAGGCGGACGTCGAGCGTGCGCAGGCCGCGCAGCATGAAGTAGGCGTCGTCGGGCGAAGCCCCCAGGCCGAAGTCGCGCAGGAAGGCGTCGATCCGCTTGAGGATCTCGGGATCGCGGCTGCAGGCAGCGCCCATGAACACGTCGGAATGGCCGCTGACGTACTTGGTCAGGGCCTGCAGGCTCACGTCCACGCCCAGTTCCAGCGGCGCGTAGAGCAGCCCGGCGCCCCAGGTGTTGTCGAGAACGGTGAGAATGCTCCGGGCGCGGGCGGTGGCGGCGATGGCGGGAACATCCTGGATCTCGAAGGTGAGCGAGCCTGGCGATTCCAGCAGGATCAGGCGCGTGGCGGGGCCGGCCATGGCCATCACTTCGTCCGCGCCGGCGGTGGGGGCGAAGTAACGCGTGTTGATGCCGAAGCGCTTGAGCACGCCCTCGCAGAAGCGGCGCGCCGGTCCATAGGCGCAGCCGACCACCAGGAGTTCGTCGCCTGCGTTCAGCAGGGCCTGCAGCGTTCCGGTGATCGCGGCCAGGCCTGAGGGGAACAGCCGGGCGGGCGGAGCGCACTCGAGTTCGCCGAGCGCCTCGGCCAGCGCGCTCTGCATGGAGAGGCCCAGGCGCCCGTAGCTGGTCTGGGAATAGTCGTAGAGCGAACGGGCGTCGGGCAGCAGCACCGTGGAGCCGCGCTGCAGCGGGGGGGCCACCGTCTGGGCCTCGGCCTTGACCTTCGAACCGGCCCTGAGCAGGCGGGTCTTGCGGCCTTGTTCGATCTTGCCGGGGTGGCGCATCGCTTGACGACCCGAGAGGCTGGAGGCGAATTGAACAAAACCCGGCCGGAACCGGGGATTCGGTCCACCATAGAGCCCGCGCCGGCGGAGGCGATCAAGGAGCAAGCCCATGCGGCTGAGGGTCTGCAAGACCCCCGCCCCAATCGGGATCGTCAGAATCGCCACCGCCCTGGCCATCGCCGGCGCGGCCGTCGCCGCATGCCAGCGCCAGGCCGACAAGCCGCCGGCGCCTCCGCCCGCCGCCGTCGAAGCCCAGGCCCCGTCGCCGGTCAGCGCGACGCTGGACCGGGTGCGCGCACGCAAGCGGCTGAGGTGCGGGGTGACCGACAACCTGCCCGGCTTCGCCGAGCACACCCTGACCGGCTGGCGCGGGTTCGACGTCGACCTGTGCCGGGCCGTGGCGGCGGCGACGCTGGGGGACTCGCGCGCGGTGAGCATCACGGGCCTGTCCAATCGCACCCGTTACGCGGCGCTTCAGTCCGGAACCGTCGATCTCGTGGCCGGCGGCGGGACCTACACCTTCACCCACGACGTGATCCAGGGCCTCGATTTCGTGGGGGTGAGCTTCTACGACAGCCAGGGCTTCCTCACCGCCGCGCCTCGCCCTCAGCGCGGGGCCCAGACGCCGGCGCAGAAGACGATCGCGGACCTGAACGGTCAGCGCATCTGCGTGCAGGGCGGCTCCCCGGCCCAGCTGGTGCTGGCCGAGGGGCTGAAGGCGCGGGGCCTGAGCTACCAGCCGATCGTCAAGGATGACCGCCAGCAGGCGCTGGACGCCTATCAGCGGCGCGAGTGCGACGCCGTCGCCGACGATCTGTCGGTGCTGGGGCTCGACCGAGCCGCCCTGCGCAATCCGGAGCGCCATGTGATCCTGGCCGAGACCCTGGCCGACGACCCGACCGGGCCGATGGTGCGCGAAGGCGACGACCGCTGGGCCAACGTCGTGCGCTGGACCCTGAACGCGATGATCCTGGCCGAGGCGGCAAAGGTCGACTCGCGCACAGTGGATCAGGCGCGGCAGGATTCCGTGGACCCCCAGCTTCGCCACTTGTTGGGGCTGGAAGGCGATAGCGGCCGCCGCCTGGGGCTGGCCGACGACTGGGCCTACAAGGCGATCCGCCAGGTGGGCTCCTACGGCGAGGTGTTCGAGCGGCACCTGGGCCAGGGCGGCCCGCTGAAGCTGGACCGCGGCCGCAACGCCCTGTGGAGCGCCGATAAGCCCGGCCAGATCTACGCCCCGCCGCTGCGTTAGGGCCTCTTCTGCATCGTTCCTGCACGGAATGACCGGCGTTCCGCGACCAGCTTGAGCGCAGGCCCTGGACCTGGCGCCGCCACCCTCGACCGTGAATTCGGGGGACCTCCATGCCATCCATGCGCCGCGATCGCTCCTTCCTGCTCAAGGCGGCGCTCGCCATAGGCCTCGTCGCGGCGGGAGACGGCCTGTTCTACGGCGACCGGCCGAACCTGGGCTGGAACATCGGCCTGTTCGCCCTGGCGCTTCTGGGGGCCGCCCTGGCCACCCATCCAGCCCTGCGCCGGAGCCGAACCGCTCTGGGCTTCTGCCTTCTGGCCTTCCTGTTCGCCCTGATCCAGATCGAGACCGTCAGCCTGCTGGCCTGGATCCTCTACTGGCTGGCCCTGATGCTGGCGGTGATGGCCTGCCGCGCCGGCGGCCGGCCCGACGCCTGGCCCTGGATCCAGCGCCTAGTCCCCGCGGCCTTCTACGCCTGGGTCAGGCCCCTCCTCGACGCCCGCCGCCTGTGGCGCGCCTCGCCCGGCGTGCGCCTGATCAAGCTGAGCGCGCTCGGGCAGTTGCTGATTCTGCCCCTGGCGGGCGGCGCGGCGTTCCTGTTCCTGTTCGCGATCGCCAACCCGGTGATCTCGGCGACCCTCGGCGGCCTGAGATGGCCGGACATCGATGGATGGCGCCTGGCCTTCTGGGGCTTGGTCCTGATCCTGGCCTGGTGCGTGCTGCGGCCGCCGTTCCGCCGGCGGCCTCGTCCGAAGCGCCAAGCGGCGATCTGGAAGCCGCCCCTTGCCTCCGACGCGGCCATCGTCCTGTCGCTTTGCGTGTTCAACGCCCTGTTCGCCGTGGAGAACGGCCTGGACCTCGCCTTCCTGTGGAGCGGCGCGCCCCTGCCGGGGAAGGTCACCATGGCCGACTACGCCCACCAGGGCGCGCTCAGCCTGATCGTCGCCGCCCTGCTGGCGGCGGTGTTCGTGCTGGTCGCGCTCGACCCGCGCTTGCCGACCGCCCGCCTGAAGGCGGCCCGCCGGCTGGTGATCCTGTGGATCGCCCAGACCCTGTTCCTGGTGGCGTCATCCAGCCTGCGCACCTGGGACTACGTGCAGTCCTATTCGCTGACGGGCCTGCGGGTGTGCGCCCTGGCCTGGATGTGGCTGGTGGCGGTGGGCTTGGTCCTGGTTGGCTGGCGTCTGCTGGCCGGCAAGAGCTCTGCCTGGCTGGTCAACGCCAACCTGGCCGCGGCCGGCATGGTCCTGGCCGTGACCAGCCTGGTCGACGTCAACGCCGTCGCCGCCGACTGGAACGTGCGCAACGCCCGCGAGACCGGCGGGCGAGGGGTGGCGCTGGATGTGTGCTTCCTGCGGCGCCAGGGTGAGTCGGCCATGGTTCCTCTGGCCGAGCTGCTCCAGCGGCCCGTGCCCGACCCCTTGCGCGCGCGCGCCGCCACGGCCTTGTCCGCGGTGCTCGACGACGTTCACGCCAACCAGAGCGACTGGAGGTCTTGGTCCTGGCGGCGCAGCCGGCGGCTGGCGCGGATTGCGGCCCTGACAGAGGGAGAAGGCTGGCGGCAGAGCATTCCGACCGATTGCGAGCCCGATCAGCCCGCGCCGCCGTCCGCCCCGGCGCCGTTGACCTCCGCGCCGCATGCATGAACATGGCCCCGATGCAGCGCACCATCCTGGTCGTCGACGACGATCCCCACATCCGCCAGCTCCTTGTGTTCGCCCTGGCCAAGGCCGGGCTCGCCGTGCGCGAGGCCAAGGACGGTGAGGAGGCCCTGGCCATGGCGGCCGAGCAGCCGCCGGACCTGATGATCCTCGACATCAACATGCCGCGCCTTGACGGGCTGGAGGTCTGCCGGCGCCTGCGGCCCCAGGTGACGACGCCGATCCTGTTCCTGTCGTCGCGCGATGACGAAATCGATCGGGTGGTGGGCATCGAGCTCGGCGGCGATGACTATGTGGTCAAGCCGTTCAGTCCCCGTGAGGTGGTGGCGCGCGTCATGGCCATCCTGCGCCGCACCCAGGGCGCTCCGCCGGCCGCTGCGGCGACTGGGCTCAGCCAGGGGCGCCTGGCTCTCGATCTCGACGGCTGGACCGCCCGCTGGGGCGAGGAGGAGGTGGCCCTGACCGTCACCGAGTTCGGCATTCTGCGCACCCTGGCGTCTGCCCCGAGCCGGGTGTTCACCCGCGACGCCATCATCGACCGCCTGCACGGCCCCGGCTTCGCCCTCACCGACCGCACCATCGACAGCCACGTGCGCAACCTGCGCAGCAAGTTCGGCAAG
>Ga0265327_10004411_pt1 | contig 12481 bp, 9 predicted proteins | sample 41621metaG_FD_202089 | JGI IMG/M metagenome (GOLD analysis project Ga0265327, IMG submission 202089) | Rhizosphere microbial communities from Carex aquatilis grown in University of Washington, Seatle, WA, United States - 4-16-21 metaG | ecosystem: Host-associated > Plants > Roots > Rhizosphere >...
TGAGGCGCTTGATGTCGATGGTATAGCGCACCAGCTTGCCGGTCGGCAACACCTGGCCGGTGAACTTGACTTCGCCGGCGCCCAGCGCCCGACCGCGTCCTGGGCCACCGCTCCAGCCGAGGAAAAAACCCACCAGCTGCCACATGGCATCCAGACCCAGACAGCCCGGCATTACCGGGTCACCTTCAAAATGGCAACCGAAGAACCATAGGTCTGGCTTGATATCCAGTTCGGCGATAATCTGGCCGTTGCCATATTTTCCGCCATCGCTGGTAATCGACACGATGCGGTCGAACATCAACATCGGCGGCAACGGCAACTGCGCGTTACCGGCGCCAAACAATTCCCCGCGCCCGCAGGCAAGAAGCTCCTCGAAGGTATAGCTGTTTTGATTTTTCATATTGAAACCTGTTTGATTTAACCAGTATTTTCGCCGGAAATGGCGTCAAGCGAAAGTCCTGATCGAAAATCAGGTGTGCGGCAGCAATTTCTCGAAGGCATCCAGTGGCACCGGGCGACCGAACAAATAGCCCTGAAACTGCTTGCAGCCATGGCGCTGGAGAAACTCAAGCTGAGTTTCAGATTCCACTCCCTCAGCAATCACTTCCAGCCCCATTGTGCCAGTCATGGCAATAATGGTTTGCACAATCGCGGCATCGTTCGGGTCAATGGCAATGTCACGCACGAAACTCTGGTCGATCTTGACTTGATCAAGCGGCAAGCGCTTCAACTGCGCCAGCGAAGATTGGCCAGTACCAAAATCATCCATCGAGAATCTGACACCCAGCGATTTCAGCAACTGCATTTTTTCGATGGTATCGTTCACATTGTCCAGCACCAGACTTTCGGTCAATTCCAGCTTGAGCATCGCCGGATTGGCGCCGGTCTGGTGCAGCACATGGCGTACCTGATCAACAAAATCCGCCTGCCGGAACTGGCGTGCACTGACGTTAACGGCCAGTTGCAGCTTAGTAGCTCCCGGGTGCTGCTCCCATCGCTTGAGTTGTGTGCAGGCCACCTGCAACACCCAGAAACCGATCGGCACAATCAGGCCGCTTTCTTCTGCCACCGGAATGAACTGCGCAGGCGGCACCATGCCACGTTCGGGATGATCCCACCGTAGCAACACCTCCGCCCCGATGATGGCTCGCGTTTCATCAACCTGCATCTGAAAATAGAGGTGCATCTGCTGCTGCGGCAGCGCCTGACGAAGATCATGCTCAATCAGAATGCGCGTCTCGAGCGCTGCCTGCATGGAGGGGTCAAAGAAGCGTATGGTGTTGCGTCCAGACTGCTTCGCCTGATACATGGCAGCATCGGCATGTTTAAGCAGGTCTTCGACACTTTCCGCGTCCCCCAGAAACAGGCTGACGCCAATGCTGGGGGTGCTGTGATGCTCGTAACCGCGCAAGAGATATGGCTTGTTCAACGCATCCAGCACTTTCTCGCTGACCACCTCGGCGTAACTCCCGGCTTGCTGGGCTTCCTCACTCAAGCCCTCCAGCATGATCACAAATTCGTCACCGCCCAGCCTGGCCACGGTATCTTCGGCACGCACACAAGTGGTCAGGCGATTGGCTACTTCAATCAGCAGCAAATCTCCAATGGCGTGGCCGCGCGTGTCATTCAACGTCTTGAAGTTGTCCAGATCGATGAACAGGATCGCGCCGTGATGCTTACGCCGCAGCGATGATGCCAGTGCCTGCTGCAAGCGATCAAGCAGAAGTCTTCGATTGGGCAGGTTGGTCAGTTGGTCGAAATAGGCCAGCGTGTGAATTGCTGCCTCGGCCTCTTTGTATTGGCTGATATCGGAAAAAGTACCGATAAAGTGCGTTACTGTGCCATCTGCACTCTTGATGGTGGAAATGGTTTGCCAGTGCGGCTGTGCCGAGCCATCCTGGCATCGATGCCAGATTTCACCTTGCCAGAATCCGTCCTGCCGCAGCTTTTCCTGCATTTGCTGGTAAAAAAGATCATCGTGATGATCCGATCTCAAGAAGCGGGGGGATTGCCCGATGGCTATCTCCGACTCGTAACCGGTCAACCTGGTGAACGCACGATTGACGCGGATGATCTTGCTGTTGGCATCGGTAATCATGATACCTTCCTGCACATCAAACGCAGCCGCGGCAATGCGCAACTCCGCTTCGGCGGCACGACGTTCGGTCACATCACGGCCAATCACGACCAATGCCTTGCGTTGACCATCGCGACTGAAGATCGGCATTTTTCTGACTTCATAATCGTGCCGAATACCATCGTCCTCTGTCACCTGCTCTTGGAATAACGTGAGTTTTGCGGCCTCCCAGGCCTGCTCATCCTCAACGTGACAGGCTTCGTGCATGGTACGGAAATCGGGACGAGCATCAGCCAGTTCAAGTTCGGTTTTACCGCGCCATTTGAACCCATGCAGTTTGAACAGGCGCTTGGCAGGCTCGTTGGTAATCAGCCAGCGGCCCTTGCCATCCTTGAAGAAAATGGCGTCCGGAATGGCTTCGATCAAAGCGGTCAAACGCTCGGTAAGCAGTTTGAGGTCAGCATCCTTTTGAAGCAGTTGGGTCTTGCCGGAATCGGCCTGCAGGCGCAACGCCACGTTCTCCAGCAGAAAATGATGCTGACGACGCGCAGAAGAAATAATAAAAACCAGAAACAGCAGAGTCATGCCGGACATAATCAAACCGGCATCGGTACTTTCCACGAACAAACGGCCGATTAGCGGCAACATCAACGGACCGATGTAAATCAGGGTGCTGAACAGATCAATGGCATAGGTCACCATGGCGCCCGCCGTCACACCAGCCAGGGCGAAAGCAAGCGTGGCCTGATGCGTGGCGTCATGTGCGGGGAAAAGCATCAGGCTGGCCAAGCCCCACGTGGCACCTGTAGCGAACGCACCGATTCGAAAGCGCTTGAGCAACCTGACGGGATCAATGCTTTCGGGTGCTTTTTTCCAGTCAATATAGAGACGGGCCCGTGCGAGCAGAGTGATCTGGAGCAGCCCGACCCAGACAAGAGCGGTCACTGCGCCTACGACGGTCGATTGCACCACCGCAAGCAGAATGGCCAGCAACGAGCTGGTGGCGAGCGACGCCGGCATGCCGGTATAGAGTTGCCGCACCTGTTCTGCACGGATGATCCCCAGCCTGTCGGGCGTCAGGTCCATGATCGCCTAGGCGTTGTCCAGCCCTGCCAGCGCCAGCTCTGCCGCTCGAATGACGGCGCGCGCCTTGTTCTGCGTTTCTGTCCACTCGCTCTCGGGGACCGAGTCGGCGACGATGCCGGCGCCGGCCTGAACATAAAGCGTCTGATCCTTGATTACAGCGGTACGGATAGCGATAGCCACATCCATATCGCCGTTGAAGCCGAGATAGCCGACCGCTCCTGCGTAGATGCCACGCTTGGAGGGTTCCAGCTCATCGATGATTTCCATCGCCCGCACCTTGGGTGCTCCGCTGACAGTACCGGCGGGGAAGGTGGCTTTCAACACATCGATGGCATCCATACCAGGTTTCAGCTTGCCCTCGACATTGGACACGATATGCATCACATGCGAATAGCGCTCGATCACCATGTTGTCGGTCACCCGCACCGAGCCGGTTTGCGCGACACGGCCGACATCGTTGCGACCGAGATCCATCAGCTGTACGTGCTCGGCCAATTCCTTGGGGTCGGCCAGCAACTCTTCCGCCAGCGCCACATCCTGCTCGCGCGATTTGCCACGTGGACGGGTGCCGGCAATGGGGCGGGCCGTGACCGTATCACCTTCCAGTCGCACAAGGATTTCAGGCGAAGAACCGACGATATGGTGATCACCCATGTCGTAATAGAACATGTACGGCGAGGGGTTGAGGCTACGTAAAGCGCGGTAAAGCGAGAGCGGTGAGGCTTCGAAGGGCTGCGACATACGTTGCGACAACACCACCTGCATGATGTCGCCATCAAAAATATAGCGTTTGGCTTTTTCGACCGCCGCCTTGAAATTGTCCTCGCCGAATTCAGACACCGCGACCGCCGGGTTCTTGGCTGGCGCTGCGGGAATTTGTACCGGCTGGCGTAAGCTGGCGATCAGGGTGTTCAGACGTTCACGTGCCGCAGCGTATGCTTGCGGCTGGGCGGGGTCGGCGTAGACGATGAAAGTCAGTTTGGACGCGAGGTTGTCGACCACCGCCAGCTCTTCGGTCAACAACAGTTGCACATCCGGCGTATTCAGCACATCGGGCTTTTGCGTTTTGGCCAAACGACGTTCGATGTAGCGCACCGTGTCATAGCCGAAGTATCCAGCCAGCCCGCCGGTGTAGCGGGGCAAGCCGCCAAGCGGCGCGGGTTTGAAACGCGCTTGGTAGGCTTTGACGAAATCGAGCGGATTGGTATCCGCAGCACTTTCAACGACCACGCCGTCCCGCTCAACCCGCACATCGCGACCATACGCCACGATGCGCGTCCGGGCCGGCAAGCCGATGAAGGAATAGCGCCCGAAGCGCTCACCACCTTGCACCGACTCCAACAGGTAGGAGTAAGGGCGGTTTGCGAGTTTCAGGTAAAGCGAGAGTGGGGTATCGAGATCGGCGTAGATCTCGGCCACTAGAGGAATGCGGTTATAGCCTTCGCTGGCGAGTTGGTTGAATTCTTGTTCTGTGAGGCTGTGCAACATGAAAATCTCCGGATCTTTTTGGCAATGTGGCGCGCTTCGCACGGCGCCATGCGCTAGCAGTTCAGAACTACCATCGCCAATTTGCTCGTAACAGATTGAAGGTTTTCACAGTCAGGCTTTCCGTATCAGGGTGCTGGCCTCAAGCACGCTTTCAACCACCCGGTCGAGGTCCAGTTTGTCCACGGGTTCGCCGTGATTATAGCCATAAGGCACACAAAAAATGTGGCATCCCGCCGCACGAGCTGCCTGCGCATCGTTCATCGAATCGCCGATCAGCAGCATTTCCGCTGGTTTCACACCGAAATTCTGGCACGCATGCAATAGCGGCAGGGGGTCGGGCTTGGTTTTCGGCAGCGAATCGCCGGAGAGTATCAGCTCAAAATAATCGAACAGGCCGGTATCCTTCAATAGCGGCAACGTGAACTTGGCCGCCTTGTTGGTGATGCAGGCCAGGTGGTAGCCGGCTTGCTTGAGTGCGTCCAATCCTTCCACCACCCCCGGAAACGGCTGGCTGAAACGGCTCACGCCCTCCAGATAATGCCGTTCGTAGATCGGCTTGGCCTTGGCAAATAGCTCAGCATCAGGTTCGGCATACATTTCACCGGTCAGCACGCGCTTGATCAGGCGATCCACACCATTGCCGATATAGGTCATGATGACCTCGACCGGCACTAGTGGGCGCTGCATTTCAGCCAGCATGCGATTAGCGGCATCAGCCAGGTCAGGTGCAGTGTTAAGCAGGGTGCCGTCAAGATCGATCATGACAGCCCGCACCACCAGCGGAAACTTCAGGTTGTTATTCATACCAGCTTAATTCTTGGCCTTGGCGTCAGCCTTGAGCTTGTCTTCTTTTGCTGCCTTTGCAGCGTCTGCCTTGTCGTCCTTCTTCTCGTCCTTCTTGGCATCGGGTTTGGCGTCAGCCGCCTTATCTTCCCCTTCCGCCGGCTTGTCAGCCTCGCCCTCCTTCTTGGGGGTGGCCGCGTTGCTCATGCTGGGGTCGAGCTTGCCTGCCTTGATATCCTCATCGGCCGCTTTCCAGCCATCAAGTACCGAGGATGGACTTTGCGCCTCGTTCTCCTTCATGCAGGCTTCCGGCGTCTTGCCGGAAACACGGCAAGCGAAACCGATGGCTTCGGCATCCGCGATCTTCTGGTCCCCGGCGCCGGTCAGCTTGTCACAACCGGCGAGCAACAGCACTACAAGAAGAAGCGAGGCGCTTTTCACGATCAAACCTTTGCCAGCTCGGCGCGCAGGGCAGCGACGATGGTGTTGTAACGGTTCGGATCGGTGTCCTTCGGGGCGCCAAACAGGGCAGAGCCTGCAACGAACGTATCAGCACCGGCGCGCGCGATTTCGGCGATGTTGGCAGTGTTCACGCCACCGTCAATTTCCAGCCAGATTTCGCGGCCGGTCTTCTCGGTGTAAGCATCCAGCTTGGCGCGGGCTTGCTTGAGCTTTTCCAGCGCCTGCGGGATGAACTTTTGGCCGCCGAAGCCAGGGTTCACCGACATCAGCAAGACCATGTCGATCTTGTCCAGCACGTGATCCAGGTAATCCAGCGGGGTAGCCGGGTTGAACACCAAGCCGGCCTTGCAGCCGTTTTCCTTGATCAGTGACAGCGAACGGTCGATATGCTCGGAACCTTCCGGGTGGAAAGTAATGATGTTGGCGCCGGCCTTGGCGAAGTCAGGAATAATGCGATCGACTGGCTTGACCATGAGGTGCACGTCAATAATCGCGTCGGTGAGCGGACGAATCGCGCTGCACACCAGTGGGCCAATCGTCAGGTTGGGCACGTAATGGTTGTCCATCACGTCGAAGTGAATAATGTCGGCGCCGGAAGCGATGACATCAGTGATTTCCTGACCCAGTTTGGCGAAGTCGGCAGACAGAATGCTGGGGGCGATACGGAATTGCTTGCTCATGATTGCTCCATCGATAGTACGCAAAAAGTTTATTTTAACTGCAATCAGCCAACGCTAATAGCCTGAAATTGTTGCTTAACCCCGCGCGATAACGGAAAATTGGCAGATGCATCTGTTTGCCCTCGGCGTCAACCATACCACCGCCCCTCTCTCCATCCGCGAGCACGTCGCTTTTCAAAGCGAGAGTCTGGGGCAGGCGCTGCACGACCTGGTGGCACACCAACCGGTGAAAGAAGCTGCCATTCTTTCCACCTGCAACCGCACCGAACTCTATTGCAACACCGACGACCCACAGGCGGCGCTCAATTGGCTAGCGCAATATCATCGCCTGCAACCCACGGCGATTCAGCCCTACACCTACGCCCTCACTAACAACGATGCGGTGAAACATGCCTTCCGCGTGGCTTCAGGGTTGGATTCGATGGTGCTGGGCGAACCGCAGATTCTGGGCCAGATGAAACAGGCGGTAAAAGTCGCCGAGCACGCCGGCACCTTGGGCACCTTGCTGCACAAGCTGTTCCAGAACACCTTTGCCGTCGCCAAGGAAGTGCGCACCACGACAGACATTGGCGCCAGCTCGGTTTCGATGGCGGCCGCCTCGGTCAAACTGGCGCAACGCATTTTCGGTGACTTGAAGCCGCTCAAGGTGCTGTTCATTGGCGCCGGTGAAATGATCGAGCTATGCGCCGACCATTTCGCCGCGCAACAACCGGCCTCGATCACCGTCGCCAATCGCACCATGGAGCGCGGCGTGGCGCTGGCCTCGCGCCTCGGCGGCAACGCCATCATGTTGTCTGATTTGCCGGAACATCTTGGCCAGTTCGACATCGTCATCACCTGCACCGCCAGCCAACTGCCCATCGTCGGCCTCGGCATGGTGGAACGCGCCATCAAGTCGCGCAAGCACCGGCCCATGTTCGTGGTCGACCTCGCCGTGCCACGCGACGTGGAAACCGAAGTGGCCGACCTCGATGACGTGTTCCTCTACACCGTGGACGACCTCGCCCAGATCGTGCAGGAAGGCTTGGGCAACCGCCAACTGGCCGCAGCCGAGGCCGAAGGCATCATCGATATTCGCGTCAACAACTTCATGCACTGGCTGCAAACGCGTGAAGCCGTGCCGACGATCCGGGCCCTGCGCGATCAGGCTGAGCGCACCCGCCGCCACGAAATGGAAAAAGCGCTCAAGATGCTGGCGCGCGGCGAAGACCCGCAACAAGTGCTCGACCTTCTAAGCCACAGCATTACCAATAAATTCCTGCATGCGCCCAGCCATGCCCTCAACACCACTGCCGGCGAGGACCGCGAAGCGCTTGAATCGCTGATGCGCCAGCTTTACCAGATTCTATGAAACCCTCGATCCAGAAAAAACTGGCGACCTTGTCCGATCGCCTGGAAGAACTCAATTTGCTGTTGTCCAGTCAGGACGCCACGTCCAACATGGACAACTATCGCAAACTCACCAGGGAGCACGCCGAACTCGGCCCCATCGTCGACCAATACCGCGCCTACAAGCAGATTGAAGCCGACATCGCCGCCGCGCAAGAGATGGCTGCCGACCCGGACATGCGCGAATTCGCCGATGAAGAAATCAAGGCCGGCAAGGAGAAGCTGGAAGCCAACGCACTCGAACTGCAAAAACTGCTGCTGCCCAAGGACCCTAACGACGAACGCGGCATTTTCCTGGAAATCCGTGCCGGCACTGGTGGCGACGAATCGGCGCTGTTTGCCGGCGACCTGTTCCGCATGTATTCGCGCTACGCCGAGCGGCAGCGCTGGAAGGTGGAAGTCGTTTCTGCCAGCGAATCGGAACTGGGCGGCTACCGCGAAATCATCGCCAAGGTTGATGGATTCGGCGCCTATTCCAAACTGAAATTCGAATCGGGCGGCCACCGCGTGCAACGCGTGCCGGAAACCGAAACGCAAGGCCGCATCCATACCTCGGCCTGCACCGTCGCCATCATGCCGGAAGTGGACGAGATCGCCGATGTCGATTTGAACCCAGCCGACCTCCGCATCGACACCTATCGTGCCAGCGGTGCCGGCGGCCAGCACATCAACAAGACCGATTCCGCCGTGCGCATCACCCACCTGCCGACCGGCATCGTCGCCGAATGTCAGGACGGGCGCTCGCAGCACTCCAACAAGGCCTCGGCCATGAAAGTGCTGGCGGCCCGCATCAAGGACATCCAGGTGCGCGAGCAGCAAGCCAAGGAAGCCGCCACCCGCAAGAGCCTGGTCGGCAGCGGCGACCGCTCCGAACGCATCCGCACCTACAACTTCCCGCAAGGGCGCATCACCGACCACCGCATCAACCTGACGCTGTACAAGATTGACACCATCATGGAAGGCGATCTGGACGAACTGGTCAACGCACTGGTCGGCGAGCATCAGGCAGAGCAACTGGCAGCGCTGTCAGAAGAATCACTGTAATCGTGGATTTGCGGGCACTGTTGATGAAGGCCAAGCAACAACTGGCCACCACACTGAATTTGCCCGCTGACGAAGCTGCCATTGAGGCGCAAATCCTGCTGCGCCACATTCTTGGCAACGTATCCCGCGCCTGGCTGATCTCGCACGAAGAGCAAGCACTCACCACTGAGCAACAAGCCTTGTTCAACGGGCAACTGCAACGCCGCCTGCAAGGCGAACCCATCGCCTACATTCTCGGCCAGCGCGAATTTTACGGGCTGGAATTCAGCCTCACGTCCGATGTGCTGATTCCGCGCCCAGACACCGAAACACTCGTCGAAGCCGCACTGCAACATATCCCACCAGACCAGCCCTGTCGCGTGCTCGACCTCGGCACCGGCAGTGGCGCGATTGCCATTGCCATTGCAACCCGACGCCCACAAGCCTCTGTTATTGCCGTTGATCGCTCCGAGCCTGCGCTCAAGGTCGCACGTCACAATGCCGAGCGTTTGGGCACCGACAACCTGCAACTGCTGCAAAGCAACTGGTTCAGCGCGCTGGCTGGTCAGGCATTCGATGTCATCGTCAGCAACCCTCCTTACATCGCAGAAGCCGCCCCGCACCTGCAACAGGGCGACCTGCGCTTTGAACCGGCGAGTGCACTGGCTTCAGGCCGCGATGGATTGGATGATATTCGTACGATAGTGGCGCAGGCGCCCGGCTTTCTGGCACAAGGCAGCTGGCTGCTGCTGGAGCATGGCTACGATCAGGCGGAACAGGTGGCCGGGTTGCTGAAACAGGCCAGGTTTGACACCATCGGCCATGCGGCCGATCTGGCGGGAATACAGCGGGTAACGTTAGGATATCTGCCTTAAAATTCAGGGGTTATTCAGTTGATGAAGACAAAACTTGGCGTCAACGAACTTCTACTATCCTAGCGTTAACAGACGCTTGCAGAAGGCAAAAACCTGTTTATATCAGGCAAGTACACATTCGACTAGTCGTTCCAGAATGTTTAAATCAAAGCAATTCTGGTGTCATCGTGTTTAATTTCGAGCACGAACATCTGAATTACTGTCCGCATACCTCACTATTGTTCCGGCACACTAATTGCGTAGGGCCCTTATTCCTAATAATTTTGGAAGAAAAATGCACACAAAATTTATTGTATCGACTTTATTAAGCATGCTCCTTGTAGCTAGTAACTTGTCTGGAGCTGCTCCGCTTGGTGAAAGTGCAAAATTCAACTTGAGCAATAGAACCGTTATTGGAGGAGAGGAACGTTGGGATTACCTAACATATGAAACTAAGCACCACCGTGTTTTCGTAAGTCGCTCTACACATGTGCAAGCTATTGATGCGGACTCAAAGCAAATTATCGGAGATATCCCTAATACGGAAGGAGTACATGGGATCGCGATTGCTGATGATCTAAATGTCGGATTTACTAGCAATGGGAAAAGTAACTCAGTTACTGCGTTTGACTTATCTACCCTCAAGCAAATTAAAGTAATAAAGATTTCTGGATCAAACCCAGATGGTATTTTTTATGAGCCAAAATCAAAGCACGTATTCACATTTAATGGACGTTCTTCCAATGCAACAGTAATTGATGCTGTTTCACTAAAAGAAATTAACACTGTTGCGCTGGCAGGGAAACCTGAGGCTGCAGTTTCAGATTTAGCAGGCAATATTTATGTCAACATTGAAGATAAGAATGAAATCGCTGTCATTGATGGTGTCACAAACAAGGTTGTGAAGAGCTATCAAATTGGAAGTGGCGTTAGGCCGACTGGATTGGCGATCGATCAAAAACATGATCGACTATTCAGTGTTTGCGGTAACGGTAAAGCCGTCATCCTAGATTCTGAATCTGGGAAAGTTATTGCGGAGGTACCTATTGGATCTGGGCCAGATGCGGCAGCATTTGATTCAAGTTTGGGGCTTGCATTTAGTTCTAATGGTGAGGGATCTCTTACTGTAATTAAGGAGACAGACCCAGATCATTTCAGTGTAGTCCAAAATGCTGAGACTCAAAAAGGAGCAAGGACCTTGGCTTATGACCAAGAATCCCACCGCGCATTCCTTGTGACTGCTTCGTTTGGTGATGCCCCGCCTGCCACTAAAGATGACCCTAAGCCACGGCCCCCAATACTGCCAAAAAGTGTTGTTATTTTGGAGGTGACTTCAAAGTAAGGGGGCGATCTGCAACCAAGCGTATTAATGTCGAATCTTTTTTGGCTGCTAACCTGAGTGCAATGTAAGGGTTAGCAGCCACAATCGTTGTTGAAATCTCCATGCTTTTTCACTTTTCACATTCCTGGCTAACTGAAAAAGCTCTCTGAGTTTACATCCTCAAATTTATGCACAATTTTGTGCTGCTACAAATTAATCATATAGTGCTTCTTGAGTGTTTATTTAGAAGCAAGCAGAAAAGAAATTCTCTAGCGGGATTTGTAAATATTTTGGTAATAACAGAAATATTTTTAAGTTAATTCACCAAGTTAATAATTTATATCGCCACTTCATCTCTCCTTGGTACGTAATTTGCCATTTTAGTGTGTTACGAACTAAGGGGAATTACATGAAGTACAAATCAAGAACTTTAAAGCAGGTAAGCAGCGTTACTTTGCTGAGCGTCCTTTTGCCATTGTGTGCATTTGCGGAAGAGTCCCAACCTACTGAAACACCAGTAGCAAGTACTGAACCTGCAAAGCTTGAGGAATTTGTGGTTACGGCGCGTAAACGCACTGAAAAGTTACAGGATGTTCCTTTGTCAATCAGTACTGTTTCAGGGAAAGATATTGGAAAAGACGGGGATTATTCTATTCAGAATCTTGCTGAGAAAGTTCCCAACTTGCTAATAACGCCGAGCAATCCTCGGCAAACAGGTATTGCTATTCGTGGGCTAGGTAAGAACTCTGCAAATGATGGCCTTGAAACCAGTGTTGGCGTTTACGTCGACGGGGTTTATCTATCTCAGCCTGGCCAAACTGCTTTCGATTTGGCTGATCTCGATCAGGTTGAAGTGCTACGCGGTCCGCAAGGCACACTTTTTGGCAAAAATAATGTCGGTGGTGTCCTGAACATTACGACACTAAAGCCAAGTTTTAATAATTCAACCAAGCTTGAGGCAATTAGTGGTAATTATGGAACGTATGAACTGCATGGCACGACAACTGGCGCAATTACGGATTCAGTAGCGTTCCGCCTTACTGCTTACGATAAGAAGCGTGACGGTTTTTTGACAAATCTATTTAATGGAGAGCGAGTCAACGGATTTAATCGTGATGGAGTACGCGGACAATTACTGCTATTGCCAACTGATAATCTGACTTTACGGGCTATTGTTGAGCATTATGAGACGAGTGAATTTGGAGCGGGTGGCTCTGTGTTATGGAATCCTCGGATTACTTATGCAAATGGCGCTCTCGCACCTTTCAGCAAAACTACACCTGGAAAAACCATTCCACTTGGGTATAACCCCGTATTT
>Ga0265327_10004412_pt1 | contig 12477 bp, 7 predicted proteins | sample 41621metaG_FD_202089 | JGI IMG/M metagenome (GOLD analysis project Ga0265327, IMG submission 202089) | Rhizosphere microbial communities from Carex aquatilis grown in University of Washington, Seatle, WA, United States - 4-16-21 metaG | ecosystem: Host-associated > Plants > Roots > Rhizosphere >...
GCGGCCGAGCCCTCGAGGGCGACGCTCCAGGCCGTGCGAGATGTCACCAAGGACCATGGCGCGCCCTTCGAGCTCCGAGTCATGGCCGCCCATGGCGGCACGATCTCAATCGAGGCGAAAGAGCTGGGGCGCACGCTCGTCTCGGGACCCGTCGGCGGCGTGGTGGGTGGTCAGGCCCTCGCCCAGCGGATGGGGATTCGCAACGTTCTCTGCACCGACATCGGGGGCACCTCATTCGACATCGCCCTGATCACCGACGGGCGATTCGAGATCACCCAGACGCCGGACATCGCCCGCTTCGTGATGAACATGCCCCTGGTCCGGATCGATTCGATCGGTGCCGGCACGGGGTCGTTCGTCCGCGTCAACCCGAACTCCAACCGGCCCGAGCTGGGGCCCGACTCGGCCGGCTCGCGGATCGGCGTCTGCTGGCCCGAGGGTGGGCTGAGGACGGTTTCGGTGACAGATCTGAACCTCGTCCTCGGACGCCTGAACCCCGACTACTTCCTCGGCGGCGAGGTCGACCTCGACGTGGAGCTCGCCCACGATGCCGTCGAGCGCCAGATCGCCCGTCCCCTCGGCCTCGACGTGCCGACCGCGGCGGCGGGTGTCATCGAGCTGTTCGAGCAGACGCTCCGCAATGAGGCCGTTGGGCGGATCCTCGGCAAGGGCTACTCTCCCGCGGACTACACCCTGCTCTGCTACGGAGGCGGGGGTCCGCTCCACGTCGCCGGATACACCGACGGGGTGACTTACGACGAGGTGCTCGTGCCCGCCTGGGCGGCGGGCTTCTCCGCGTTCGGCTGCGCCTGCGCCGACTTCGACTACCGCTATGACCAGACCGTCGACCTGCCCCTGTTGCCGTCATTCGGCGAGGCGGAACGGGCGGGGATCGGCGGCATGGTCACGGCCGCATGGCACGGACTGCAGGAGCGGGTCGCGCAGGAGTTCGCGAAGTCCGGAATCGACCGAAAGGCGATCCGCTTCACACATGCGGTGCGCATGCAGTACTACGGGCAGCTCAACGACATCGAGTTCATCTCGCCTCACGCGGCGCTCGAGAGCTCGGCGCAGGTCGACGATCTGATCGCCACCTTCGAGGACGCCTACGCCAAGATGTACGCCTCCTCGGCTCGCTCACCCGAGTTCGGCTATCTCGTCACCCACGTCATCGTCCACGGGACCGTCGACGTCGAGAAGCCGGCGCTGCCGCAGCTCGAGGAGCAGCCCGGCACCCCGGCCCCGAAGGCAATGCGCCCCGTGCACTGGGGGCGGGCCAGCGGCGAGAGCTTCATCGAGACCCAGATCTTTCAGCTCGAGGCGATCGAGGCCGGCAACACGATCGACGGGCCGGCGATCGTCGAGCATTCGGCCACCACGTTCGCGATCCCGCCGGGACGCTCGGCGCGACTTGATTCACACCAGATATTCCACCTGACCGCGACCGAGGAGGCACACGATGGCGACCGTTGAGGCGAGCAGCGAGCTGCGAGTGCCCGGCGCCGGAATCGGCTGGGACGGCAGGCGGCTGGAGGAGATGCTCATCGACTCCGAGCGCCTGTTCGCCGAGACGGGCCATTACGCGGGCCTCGATCAGCTCGAGATGATGTCCTCGGATCCGATCGGCTACGAGAAGCTCTTCTCGCGAATCCGCGGCGGTCTCGTCTCGGCGCGCGAGACGGCCCTCAACATCTCGGCCTCGCCGATCGTCCGTGAGCTGGGAGAGCTCTGCTTCGCGCTCTACAGCCCCGAGGGCGACTCGCTGGCGCTGTCGACGGGGATCATCGTCCATGTCCACACGATGTCCGACGCGATCAAGTGGATGGTCCGCCACGGCTACGAGGACAACCCCGGGATCCGCCCCGGTGACATCTTCGCCAACAACGATCCGACGATCGGCGATGTGCACAATGCAGACGTCCAGACCTTCGTCCCGATCTTCTGGGAGGGAGAGCTGATCGCCTGGGCGGGCGGCGTGACCCATGTGCTGGACATCGGCGCAAGCACCCCCGGCGGGGTCCCAGTAGGGCCCACGATGCGATACGAGGACGGCATCGATCTGCCCTGCATGAAGATCGGCGAGCACGATCTTCTGGCCCCATGGCATCTCGAGCGATGCAAGAAGCGGACCCGTGCATCGGTCTACTACCTGCTCGACGAGCGCACCCGCCTGGCCGGCTGTCACATGGTCCGCGACGCGGTCGAGCGGATCCTGCAGGAGGAGGGCGTCGATCGCTTCAAGCGCTTTAGTCGAGAGGTGATCGAGGAGGGACGGCGCTCGTTCAAGTCTCGTATCCGTGAGATGACCGTCCCCGGGCGTTACCGCTCCCCGGCGGGTTTCGACGCGGAGTTCGCCGACAAGGCCCAACTCCCCGCCCGAGCGCGGAGGGACATCATCATGCACTCCGCCTTTGAGGTCCGGATCGGAGGGGACGGGACCTACGAGCTCGACTACGACGGCTGCTCAGCCTGGGGCTGGCACTCGATGAACTGCACTCCCTCGGGGATGCAGGGGGCGATCTGGGTCATGTTCACCCAGACGCTGATCTGCAACGACAAGGTCAACGACGGCGCCTACTTCGCCATCCAGACCAACTTCCCGGAGGGGACCATCGCCAACATCGGGGACGCCGAGGGCTCGACCGCGATCGCCTGGGCCTTCCTGCAGCCCTCCTTCACGGGATTCCCCAGGACGATCTCCCGTGCCCTTCAGGCACGCGGGTTCATCGAGGAGATCCTTGCTGCCTACTCCGTCTCGGGGAACGTCCAGCAGGGCGGCGGGATCGACCAGTACGGAAGCTCCTCGGCGATCATGAACTTCGAGGTGTCCGCTCAGGGGATGGGCGCCAAGTATGTCCTCGACGGAACCGACTACTGCGCGGCCATGTTCAACCCGGAGGGAGACATGGGGGACGTCGAGATGTGGGAGCTGATCTCCCCCTTCGTCTACCTCTCGCGCAAGATCAAGGCCTCCTCGGGAGGGGCCGGGCGCCATCGCGGAGGCTCCAGCTTCGAATCGCTGTTCATGGTCAACAAGACGCCCTTCTGGGAGCTCCAGAACATCGGCACAGGAAGGGTTCTCTCCTCCTCCGGCCTGTTCGGCGGCTACCCCGGGTCGACGGCCTACATCCACAACATCCATGGCGCCGACCTGATCGAGCGAGCGCGGCGTGGCGACGCCTACCCGATCGCCGACGGGGACTTCGAGAGCCCTGCTCTGATGGAGATCCAGGGCAGCTCGCGCGACTACAAGCGAGACGGCATGACACTGCTCGAGCCCTTCGCGAACGGCGACCTGTACCTGTCGGTGATGAAGGGAGGCGCCGGACTGGGCGATCCGCTGCTGCGATCGCCCGAGCAGGTGCAGATCGATATAGATGAGGGGCACCTGCTGCCGCGCTTCGCCGAGTCCGTATACGGCGTCTCCGACCGAGAGGCATTCCGCCGCCGGCGGCTGGAGCGGGCAATCCCAGTGCGCGACTGGGTCGCCCTGGAGCGGGAGCGGATCCTGGCGCAGGAGTTCGCCCGGCCGGTGCTCGCAATGTACGCCGAGTCGATGCGCCTCTCCCCTCGCTGGGCCGCCGAGTACCGAGGCTTCTGGGACCTTCCCGAGGACTTCGAGTACGACGTCGCCACGCCGACCGTCAAGGCGCAGCGCTCCGAGCCGGGCAGGCTCGACCCCGACACGGCGGCCGATGCGTTCCTCGCGGTCTCCGACCCACACGCCGGTGACGCTCCGCCGCTGCCCGGATCCGCCGGGACACTCGACGAGGAGACGCTCGCGGCGATGCTCGAGGAACGTCTCTCGCGGCGCGAGGTCAAGGAGATCCAGTCCGGCTACAAGGACTCCGACCGCTTCGAGAAGTGGCTGTCCGTCCTGCAGGCGCGCGTCGGATATGAGGACCCGATCGTGCTCCCCGCCGGCGAAGGTCTGAACATAGTGCGCCGGCGCTCCGACGGGGAGCTCGTCTATCGCTGCGACTGCGGGCATGACTTCTGTGCCCACAACCGCAACTGGAAGATGGATGCCCTGATCAACGTGCGCGAGACGGAGGAGGCGCTGCTCGAGATCTACCCGAAGATGGCCGGCCCCGATCCCGAGCTCCAGCAGATCCGCGAGTACCTCTGCCCCGGCTGCGCCAGGCAGCTCGAGGTTGAGGCGCTGCAGCCGGGATATCCGGTAGTCCACGAGTTCCTGCCCGACGTGCACGGCTTCTACCGGGGCTGGTTGGGGAGAGAATTACCCCTCTAGGAGTCCGCGCCGCCGCGCGGGCGAGACGCTCGAGGACGCGGGCGCCCCTGAGGAGAGCGCCCAGAGCTCCTAACCTGAGCCTCCGTGGAAGGCAGAGCCGCAATGCGAACCCCCGACGCCCTGGTGCTGGGCGGCGGCGGCATCCTCGGTGAGGCCTGGATGAGCGCCCTGCTGACCGGCCTGGACGAGGGCGGTCGGTTCGATCCCAGGGGATGCGGTCTCTACGTCGGCACCTCCGCCGGTTCGATCGTCGCGGCCTCGCTGGCCACCGGGATCGACCCGGGAGCGCGGCTCGGCCGGCTTCCCGAGCAGCCGCCCCTCGATGGCGACGAAGCGCAGGTCGACCCCGGTCCCGGATGGCGCCCTCCGGATCTGACGGGAGGGCTCGGCGGTGCCGCCGCAGCCTCGCTGGCCTCGCTGGCGATCGGCTCGACCGCCAGCGGAGGGGCGCTCCTGCGTCGCGCGGCCCTCAGCCGCGTCCCTCGTGGCCGCCGCTCGCTCGGAGGGCTCGCCGCCGCCGTTGACGCCGCCGGCGCGAGGTGGGACGGCCGGCTCCGGGTCACCGCCGTCGAGATCGAGTCCGGACGCCGTGTCGTCTTCGGCTCGCCCGGTGCACCGGAGGTCTCGGTCGGCAGCGCCGTCGAGGCATCCTGCGCGATCCCCGGGGTGTTCGTGCCCGTGAAGGTCGGGCCGCGCAGCTACGTCGACGGGGGCGCATGGAGCCCCACCAACATGGACGCCATCGAGGTGCGGGCCGGCATGCTCGTCACCTGCCTGAACCCCACCGGCTCGATGAGGCCCAGCGTCAGCTCGGTCCTCGGAGCCCTCGGGTCGGTCTCGCGTGGTGTCGCCGCGGCCGAGGCACTGGCTCTCCGCCACCATGGGGCCCTCGTTACGACGATCTCGCCGGACCAGGACAGCTCCGAGGCGATGGGGACCAACCTGATGGATGCGACCAAACGCTCCCAGGTGATCGCCGCGGGCCTCGCTCAGGGCCGCAGGATCGTCACGGACGAGCGGCGCCGCGCCGCATAGGGCGGCCCCACCCGGGCCCCCGTTTCGGTGAGCCGTGCGCCTGGGATGCGTGGGAGCACCCGATCCGGGGCAAAGACACTTCGATCCCAATCGAGATTCGAAGACTAGGAGTGTCATATGGACGACCTGCCCGCAGGCAAGACCAAGCTGATCCAGTACCTCAACGAGGCCTATGGGCTCGAGAGCCGCCTCGAAACGGCGCTGCAGGCGCATCTGGCGATGGCCACCCGGCCGGCCTACAAGAAACGTCTGAAAGAGCACCTTGGCGAGACCAAACGCCATGGCAAGGATGTCTCCAAACAGATCAAACGACTCGGCGGCACAGCAGAGACCTTCGAGCTCCCCGGCCCTGACGTCCTGACCGGCGTGGCCCAGAGCGCCGTCGCCGGGGTCCAGCGGGCGGCCGCCGCGGCCCAGGGGCCCGTGCACGCCCTGCGTGGCACCGGCGAGGAGGAGCGCCAGCTGAAGAACGCCAAGACCGAGTACGCATCGGAGGCCGAGGAGATCGCCACCTACAGCGCGATCATCGCTCTGGCTGAGTCCCTGGGCGAGCGTGAAGCCGCCCAGCTGGCACGCGCGATTCTGCGCGAGGAGCAGCGGATGTCCTCCTTCCTCGAGAAGGAGATCCCGAAGATGGTTCGCAGCGTCGCCAAAGCCGAGATCCCCAGCGGGGAGCGATCCACGAAATCAGCCCGGCGAACAGCCGGCACCCGCAAAGCGTCCTCACCCAAACCGGCAGCACGCAAAGCAACGACGCGAAACGCAGCAGCCCCCAAAGCACCGGCCCGCCGGAAAGCCGCTACCGGCCGTCGCACCGCGGCGGCCTGAGCGCAGGGCGGTGACCTGACCGCAGAGCGGTGAGACATGAAGCGAGCGCAGCGCGGGCAGGAGCTCGCGCTGCGCTGAGCGATGAGGTCCTGCTCGTGTCCTCAGGCCCGCTCGAGCACGACCACCGGAATCTGGCGGTCCGTTTTCTGCTGATAGTCGTCGTAGGCGGGCCAGACCTCGGTCATGAGGCCCCAGAGACGCTCTCGCTCAGCGCCCTCGGCAACGCTCGCCCGGGCGTCGAACACCTCGTCGAGCACCTGCAGCGTCACGGCTGGTTCGGCCGCCAGGTTCTCGAACCAGGCGGGATGCTGAGGCGCACCGCCCTTGGAGGCGACGACTACGTAGCGGCCCCCGTCGACCCTGTGGATCAGTGGAGTGGTGCGCTGCTCGCCCGAGCGCCTGCCGAGCGTCGTGAGCAGCAGGATGGTGGTTCCCCGCCAGTGGTAGCCGCGCTTGCCCCGGGTCTCGCGGTAGACCCGTACATGCTCATCGAGGAACAGGTCGTCGTCGCTGTCCGTCATGGGCCGAGTCTACCCCCTCTAGGAAGCTCCTACGCGCAGAACGAGCTTGCCGGTGTTCTCCCCCCTGAAGAGCCGCAGGAGCGTCTCGCCGAAGGCCTCCACGCCGCCGTCGATGACTTCCTCTCGGGCCACGAGCGATCCATCTCCGAGCCAGCCGGCGATCTCACGTGCCGCCTCGCCGTAGCGCCCCGCGTAGTCGAACACCACGAAGCCAGTCATGGTCGCCCGCTTGACGAGCAGCGAGAGGTAGTTGCTCGGACCGGCCACGGCCGCTGAGGCGTTGTACTGCGAGATCGCCCCGCAGATGACGATCCGCGCGCCTCTGGAGAGGCGCGTCAGCGCCAGGTCGAGGATCTCCCCTCCCACGTTGTCGAAGAACACGTCGATCCCATCCGGTGCGGCCCGCTTCAGCTCCGTCCGCAGCTCAGCGGCGCGGTAGTCCACCGCCGCGTCGAAGCCGAGCTCCTCTGTCAGCCAGGCGCACTTCTCAGGGCCCCCCGCGATGCCAACCGACCGGCATCCGCGGATCCTCGCGATCTGCCCGACCAGGCTCCCCACCGACCCGGCGGCACCCGAGACGACGACCGTCTGCCCCGGCTCCGGCCGGCCGATGTCGAGCAGACCGAAATATGCCGTCATCCCTGAGATGCCCAGGGCCCCGAGGTATGTCTCCGGAGCAGCGAGCGACGTGTCGATCGGCGTCAAGGCGGCCGCGTCCAGCAATGCGTACTCCTGAACCCCGGTGACGCCCGTGACCCAGTCTCCCTCGGAGAAGCGCTCGTCGGCGGAGCTCCTGACGCGCCCGACGCCTCCGGCTCGCATCACCTCGCCGATGCCCACCGGTGGAACGTAGGAGGGGACGTCGTTGAGCCATCCGCGCATCGCCGGGTCGAGCGAGAGCATCTCAACGCCCACCAGCACCTGCCCGTCAGACGGCTCGCCCAACGGCTCCTCGGTGATCTCCCAGACCTCCGGGGTGAGCATTCCCTGCGGGCGCTGTGCCAGGCGCACCTGGCGGTTCACGTCGGTCATCTGCTGCTCCTCTCGCTGGTTTCCCGTCAGATCATTCCCAGGCCGCCGCTGACCGGGATGGTCGCGCCGGTGATGTACCGCGCATCCGGAGACGCCAGGAACGCGACGGCGGCTGCGACCTCCTCGGGCGTGCCGGCTCGACCCGCGGGAATCGCCCGAAGCGCCTGCTCCAGGCGGTGCTCGCCGAGCTGCTCGCGGGCCGCCTCCATCAGGGCCGTTTCCACCGGGCCCGGGGCAACCGCGTTGACCGTGATCCCGTGACGCGCCTCCTCTCGTGCCAGCGCCTTGCCGAAGGCGATCACACCGCCCTTCATCGCCGAATAGACGGCCTGTCCGTGACCGCCCAGGCGCCCTGCCTCCGAGGCGACATTGACAATCGTCCCGCCGCCCCTCCCGCGCATCGCCGGAAGAGCCGCATGGGTGACCATCAGAACGCCCCTGAGGTTGACTCTCCACAGCCGCTCCCAGCGCGCCTCGTCGCTGTCGGCAAAGGGACCGAACTCGTCGATCCCGGCGTTGTTGACGAGGATCCCCGGCGCACCGAGGGTCTCCGTCACTCCGACGATGGCCGCGCTGGCGGAGAGACTCTCGCAGACGTCAAGCTCGACCGCCATGCCGTCGAGCTCCCCCGCCAGGTCCGCACAGGCGGAGAGATCGAGGTCGCTCACGGCGACCTTCGCCCCCTCGGAGGCCAGCCGTCTGCAGACAGCCGTGCCGATGCCCCCCGTAGCACCGGTCACCAGCGCGACGCTCCCCGCCAGCCGTTCGCTCATCCCCGAAAGCTACATCCGAGCGAGCCCACCCGCGTCCGGGGCCTTCGGCGCGCCAGCCGTCCAAGCGGACGGTGTCCCTGTTTCGACGGCCGTCCCTGCATTCGCCGACCCGCAGGACAGACTATGGCCTTCCAGCTCGCAGCTACATGGCAGACACACCTCCCGCAACGACAGCGGAGCATCCCGAGGTGCCCGATCCGGGCGCCCTCGACTGCCGCGCCTGGAGCGGCCATGTGATCGTCTGCGGCCTGCGTGGCGTGGGCCTGCGAATCGTCGAGCAGCTCCATGCTGCGGGTGCCCGTGTTGTCGTCATCGATGAGGAGTCAGACGCCCTCCTGGACCGCTCGATCGCCGCTCTCGGGGTGCCTCGGATGAGCGGCTCCTGGAGGGAGCTGGAGACGTTCCTCAGCGCCGGCCTCGCGGGGGCCGTGGCCGTCGCATGTGTCCAGCGGGACGATCTGAGAACGCTCGAGACCGGTCTTCTGGTAAACGAATTCAGCCCCGGCACACGCGTCATCCTGGGGCTCGACAACCCCGCCGTGGGCCGCGGTGTCGAAGGCGTGCTCGGGCCTGGAAGCGTGCTCGATATCGCCGGGCTCTTCGCCCCCAGCGTGATCGAGACCTGCACGCGCGAGAACGCGCACCGGCTGAGCCTCGAGGGCCACGAGTTCGCACTCGCCGAAGCCGTCGTCGATCGGGCCTCGACGCTGCGTGAGCGCTTCGCCGACCTTGCGCCGATGGGGCTCGCCGGGGCCTCTGACGGAAGCCTGCTGGTCTGCCCCGGCCGCGACACGGCGATCGCCCCAGGTGACCGGGCCTGGGTCTTCGGAACGGTTGAGGAACTCGCAGCGGCGCGTGTCGTGGGCCGACGGGGAGGGCTCTCCGGACGGGTCGCCGAGCGCTCGGCTGCGGCGCCTGCGCCATGGAACCCGCTGAAGGTGCTCGGCCGCCCCGACCGCTCGATCCTCGTTGTGCTCGCGGCCGTTCTGGCTCTGATCCTCGGCTCGACCCTGCTGCTGCACTTCGAGTACCACCACGGCGGCACACACGAACACCTGCCGGTGCTCGACTCGCTGTATTTCACCGTCGAGACGATCTCCACGGTCGGCTTCGGCGAGTTCTCGTTCTCCGGGCAGTCGGCCTGGCTGGAGGCCTACGGGGTCCTGCTGATCGTCCTTGGGGCGGCGATCCTCACGACTCTGTTCAGCCTCATCACGAACGCCCTGGTGCGGCGGCGGATCGACCAGTCGCTCGGACGGGCAGGAGCCACACGGCTCACATCGCACACGATCCTGGTCGGCCTCGGCGCGGTCGGGATGAAGGTCCTCGAAGGACTGCTGGCGCGAGGGCAGAGCGTGGTCGTGGTCGAGCATGACGAGGGCAACCGCTACCTGAACCAGGTCAGGTCATTGGGCGTGCGTGTCATCGTCGGCGACGCGACCCTTCCGCGAACGCTGGAGTTGGTCAACCTCAAGAGCGCAGCCGCGGTGGCGATCCTGACCAGCGACGATCTGACGAACATCGAGACCGGGCTTGCCGTCCGGGACGCTCTGGCCGGCCGATTCGGCGAGATCCCGATCGTCCTGCGGGTCTTCGACACGGCTCTCAGCCAGCGCGTCCAGCGCAGCTTCCGCTTCCACCACGTCTGGTCGACATCGGCGATCGCGGCCCCCTGGTTCATCGGCGCGGCGCTGGGCCTGGACGTGCTCTCGACCTTCTATGTCGATCACGAGCCCTTCCTGCTCGCCCGCCTGACCGTCGCGCACCATGGCGGCCTCGCCGGCGTGGAGATGCAGGAGCTCTCGGCAGAGATGAGGGTCGTGGCGATCCGCCGCGCCGGGGACACCGCGGGTCTGGAGCATCCTCCGCGCAGGGACACCCGCTTCGCGCCCGGCGACCGGGCCTATCTGGCCGGGCCCAGCGAGGAGCTCCTGAAGGTTCTTCGCCGCGAGCAGCGCCAGATGTAGAGAGAACCGTCCGGGGTGGTCAGAAGCGCCTGATTGCCCTACCCTTATGTGCTCGAGGGAGCCGTACGGGGCCCGCCGATCGGAGCGGGGCGGCACGCCAGCGTCCGTGGATGCGGGCAGACGAAGAGCAAAAGGGAGCGGAGATGGAGATCAGCAGACCTGACGCACGGATGAGCGCATGCCAGAGCAGCCCAGGGCGCTCAGGTGCACGACGCCGTCAGAGCGCCGCTGTGCTGCTGCTCGCCCTGATCGCCCTCGGCGCCGGTGCCGGGAACGCCTTCGCCGCAGGCTTCGAACCGATCGTCAAAACACAGCCCGCCAGCGTCGTCGTGGAAGAAGGCCACCCCGCCACCTTCGAATCGACCGCGTCGGGCCTTCCCACGCCGACCGTTCAATGGGAAAGCTCCATCGACGGGGGAAAAACCTGGAAAGCCGTCGCAAAAGCCACCACGACGGTGCTGACGATCGCCAAACCGAAAAACGCCGAAACCGGCACGCAGTTCAGGGCCCACTTCAAAAACAGCTCGGGTGAAGCCTTCTCCGAAGCCGCGACCATGACGGTCGCCTCGGCGCCCGTCGTGACCAAATCTCCGGTCAGCAAAACCGTCAACGAAGGCACGACCGCGATCTTCGAAGCGACCGGAACGGGATTCCCCAGCCCCTCCATCCAGTGGGAACTGTCGACCGACGCGGGCGCGACCTGGAACGCCATCCCCTTCGAAACCTCCTCGACCCTGTTCCTGATCGGCACGAAAAGCTCGCAGAACGGGAACAGGTACAGGGCGCGGTTCACGAATGTCGCGGGCAGCGTCGTGAGCGCCGCCGCGACGCTGACGGTCCAGTCGGTCGCGGTCGTCACACTGCAGCCCGAAGACGTGACCGTGCTGGTGAACGGGAACGCGAGCTTCGAATCGACCGCCAAAGGCTTCCCGAACCCCACCGAGCAGTGGGAAGTTTCGACCAACGGCGGCACCAGCTGGGCGAACGTGCCCGGCGCCACGGCCAGCGTGCTGACGATCTCAGCGGCCCAGCTGACCCAGAACCACAACGAGTACCGCGCGTCCTTCACCAACGCTGCCGGCACCTCCCACAGCGAAGCCGCCACGCTCTACGTCTCGGCGACCAACTACAGCGCCTTCGGCTGGGGCATGAACAACCACGGCGAGGCGGGCGTCGGCTCGACCGAATCCTCGATCACCTCTCCGCTGCCGATCAAAGGCATGACCTTCGTTACGGCAGTCTCCTCCGGCTTGCGCCACAGCCTCGCCCTGCTGGCGGGCGGAACGGTCGACTCGTGGGGCTTCAACAGCCATGGGCAGCTCGGCGACTTCGAAGTCGGCTCGACCCGCTCTCCCATCCCCGTCGAACACCTCAAGAACGTGACCGCCGTCGCGGCAGGTGGCAGCCACAGCCTCGCGCTGCTCTCGAACGGCACCGTCATGGCCTGGGGCAACGATGAAAGCGGGCAGCTGGGCAATGGCCACAACACCGACAGCCAGGTTCCCGTGCCCGTTGAAGGCCTGACGGGCGTGACGGCGATCGCCGCCGGCGACGAACACAGCTTGGCGCTTCTCTCCGACGGGACCGTCATGTCCTGGGGCAACGGAGAACGGGGCCAGCTGGGCACCGGCGGCAAGGCCAACCACAACTCCCCGATCGCGGTCAAAGGCCTCTCGGGCGTAACCGCCATCGCGGCCGGCGGCCAGTACAGCCTGGCGCTGCTCTCCAACGGAACGGTCGTCTCCTGGGGCGATGACAGCCACGGGCAGCTCGGCAACATGGCGATCCTCGAAGAAGTGACCGAAGCGACCGAAGAAGAAGGCGTCTACAGCACCTCGCCGATCCCCGTCGACGGCCTCAGCGGAGTCACCTCGATCGCCGCCGGACGCACCCATGACCTGGCCCTGCTGTCGAACGGCACCGTCGAGGCATGGGGCAACGACAGCGAAGGCGAGGTCGGCAACGCGACGATGACCCCGCAGGTGGACACCGCAACCCCCGTGACCGGGCTCACAGGCGTGACTGCGATTTCCGCGGGCGATCAGGAGAGCGTCGCCCTGCTCTCCAGC
>Ga0265327_10004413_pt1 | contig 12477 bp, 13 predicted proteins | sample 41621metaG_FD_202089 | JGI IMG/M metagenome (GOLD analysis project Ga0265327, IMG submission 202089) | Rhizosphere microbial communities from Carex aquatilis grown in University of Washington, Seatle, WA, United States - 4-16-21 metaG | ecosystem: Host-associated > Plants > Roots > Rhizosphere...
ACTCATACTTCTCAAGTGAAGCCACATCAATTTCATTATCAAAGTGACCAATGTTGCAGACAATAGCCTGATCTTTCATTTTTGCCATATGGTCATGACTGATCACGTGATAATTACCAGTAGCTGTCACGAAAATATCTGCATGTTCACAAGCGTAATCCATGGTGACAACGCGATAGCCTTCCATCGCTGCTTGCAGCGCACAGATTGGGTCAATCTCTGTCACCCAGACCTGGGCTGACAAAGCACGTAGCGCCTGAGCTGAGCCCTTGCCCACGTCACCATAACCAGCAACAACCGCAACCTTGCCGGCAATCATCACGTCAGTAGCACGCTTGATACCGTCAACCAGAGACTCTCGGCAACCATACAGGTTATCGAATTTGGATTTGGTGACTGAGTCATTCACATTAATTGCCGGAAAGGCCAACTTGCCTTCTTTGTGCATTTGGTAAAGACGATGCACACCAGTTGTAGTCTCTTCGGTCACGCCCTTGATCTTGCTCAAACGGATTGAATACCAAGTTGGATCGACCGCCAGCTTGGTTTTGATCGAGTTGAACAGACAAACTTCTTCTTCGCTGCCTGGATTTGAGAGCAGAGAAACATCTTTTTCTGCACGAGTGCCCAGATGCAGCAACAAAGTCGCATCGCCGCCGTCATCCAGAATCATGTTGGTATAGCCGCCATCAGTCCATTCAAAAATACGGTGGGTGTAATCCCAGTATTCTTCGAGTGATTCACCTTTGACAGCAAACACAGGCGTACCGCCAGCTGCAATCGCTGCTGCTGCATGGTCTTGAGTTGAGTAAATATTGCATGATGCCCAACGTACTTCTGCGCCCAAGTCCTTCAGGGTCTCAATCAGTACCGCTGTCTGGATAGTCATATGCAGAGAACCAGTAATGCGTGCGCCACGTAATGGCTTGGTCAAAGCGTATTCTTCGCGAATCGCCATCAGGCCTGGCATTTCTGTTTCGGCAATCGCAATTTCCTTACGACCCCACGCTGATAAACTCATATCAGCAATTACATAGTCTTTGATATCTGCCACTGTATTCATGTATTAATTCCTTGAATGTGGCCAGTGGATGAAGAACAACTTTTGATGCTGTTCACCTTCAACCCGTGCTGGCAAGATTAAAAAGTGAACGCCGTTTGAAACATTTTCTGAGCCTGGGAGTTAGATCACTCTCGCAGCGTTCCTCAGAAGAACAAAATTATACGCGAAAATTTATTTCATACAAAACTTCGGGCTAATCACTACTGAACCCAAAGATCACTCACATCCTGAATTCCCCACATCACAGGATCTTCATGCTTCACGATTGCATCCTGCACATTGGTTTGGGATAAGTCGATTAACTCAATAGGGATACGTGTTTTTGACTTGGTAGAGAAAAATAGTTTCACCACCGGGGTTAATAATGATTCGCTGCCCTGATCGACAACCACCCCAAGACGCCCTGATTGCATTAGTACAGTAGAACCCACAGGATAAATACCAACGCTTTTGACAAAAGCCTCAAACACCTTGTTATCGAAATGTGTGTTTCGCCACTTCGCCATGCGCTGTAAAGATATGCCAGGTTCCCAACCATCCTTGTATGGCCGATTTGAAGTAATAGCATCATAAACATCGCAGACCGCACCCATTTTGGCAAACAGAGAAATTTCCTTGTCTTTAAGCTTATGTGGATAGCCAGTCCCATCGACTTTTTCGTGATGGTGTAAACACACATCAAGTGCGACCGCACTTACACCACTGCTCTTCAGTAAAATTTCATGTCCACGTACCGGATGTAACTTAACAGTTTTGAATTCATCGTCGGTCAATGCTCCTGGCTTATTCAAAACATCATTTGGAATAGCAATTTTACCTATATCATGGACCAGGCCAGCCAGACCAGCCACCCTGATATCCTCTTCACTCATTTTAAGTTCTTTAGCCAAAGCCACCATCAGCGCGCAGACTGCAACCGAGTGCATATAAGTGTAATCATCCTTGTTTTTCAGTCTGACGAGACTGATCAAGGCATTCTCATTTCGGGAAACTGACAATGCAATTTCATTGACCAAAGGCATGGCTGCTTCAGCATTCACTGCTTTGCCCATTCGCGCCTCTTCAAACATCGATGTGACAGCACGTTTGGATTCTTTAAGTAACTTGACTGCATTTTCTCGCTCTTCAGCGAATGATACGTGCACAGGGGCTTCGGCAGACACTGGTTTAGAAGCTAATGGCTCAACAACAATAGGAGGTTCCAAAGAAGCCATTTGCACTTGAGTATCTTCCAGAACATCGAGACCCTTGGATGTATCGATAATGACACCATCGATATCGGCAGCCTTTAGTTGCCTGAGTGTTTTATCGTCATCCAGCAGAAATGACTTACGCCAGAAAGGATGATTAATCCAGGCGCCCTGAAGCTCCTGGATATACATACCTTTGCGTATTTGAAATTTGGGGACGGATTTGATCATATTGTCGCTTATTGTCTATTAACGACACCAACAACAATAACTTGAACAGACATGAAAAACGCCCACTATTCTAGAAAGAATCAGTGGGCGTTTTTTAATTACTAAATACTTTAGATTGCTGCTTTAAGAGCGGCGGCCTTGTCTGCAGCTTCCCAAGTGAACTCAGGCTCATCACGACCGAAGTGTCCATAAGCCGCTGTCTTTGCGTAAATAGGTCGCAACAGATCCAGCATCTTGACGATGCCCTTAGGGCGCAGATCAAAGTGATCCAGCACCAACTGAGTCAGCACTTCGTCAGAAACTTTACCTGTGCCGTAGGTTTCGACCATCACGGAAGTCGGGCGCGCCACACCGATTGCGTAGCTCACCTGCACCAGACAACGTGATGCCAAACCGGCAGCAACGATATTCTTGGCGACATAACGGCCAGCATAAGCGGCTGAGCGGTCCACCTTGGATGGGTCTTTACCGGAGAAAGCGCCACCGCCGTGAGGGGCTGCGCCACCGTAGGTATCGACAATGATCTTACGACCAGTGAGGCCGCAATCGCCTTGTGGCCCACCTATCACGAAACGACCGGTCGGGTTGACCAAGTATTTGATCTCACCCTTAATCAGCTCTTTCGGCAGCATAGGCTTGATGATTTCTTCAATCACGGCCTCACGAATTTCTTCCAAGCTTTTTTCAGGATGGTGCTGAGTTGAAAGCAACACGGTGTCAATCTTGTGCGGCTTGCCATCCACGTACTGGATTGTCACCTGTGATTTCGCATCGGGACGCAGCCATGGCAGGCGGCCATCTTTACGCAGTTGCGATTGGCGCTCCATCAGGCGATGTGAAAGCCAGATTGGCAATGGCATGAGTTGTGGTGTTTCATCGCAAGCATAGCCAAACATCAAACCTTGGTCGCCAGCACCTTGATCCAGAGGATCATCATTCGCGTTATCCACACCCTGAGCAATATCAGGAGATTGTTTGTCGTAGGCCACCAGCACAGCACAACCTCTGTAGTCGATGCCGTAGTCGGTATTGTCGTAGCCAATACGTTTGATGGTATCGCGAGCCACTTTGATGTAATCGACATTCGCATTGGTGGTGATTTCACCCGCAAGCACAACCAGGCCTGTGTTAGTCAGCGTTTCAGCTGCCACACGGGCCGTTGGGTCTTGGGCAAGAATCGCATCAAGTATCGAATCGGAAATCTGGTCTGCAACTTTGTCTGGATGACCTTCTGAAACGGATTCAGAAGTAAAAAGATATTCACTCATGGGGACGAAAAGAGCCTTAATAAAGGGGGAATCAAAACTGAAAGGTTGTTAGAATAACAAAATCATCATGTATTAAAAAGTAATTCATGCTCAAAGCCTTGTTACGGCTATTTGCCTTTTTGCCGCTTCCGGTGATTCATGCACTGGGAGCTATCTTCGGATTGGCAAGCCTGATAGGCGATCCCAAGTTCTCCAGACGCATACGACACAATATTTTATCGGTACAAATCACCTCATCTGCAGGCGAATGTCGCAAGTTGGTTAAACAGACAGCCTGTGAAATTGGCAAGGGTTTGGCCGAGACATTCGGTATTTGGTTCCGCCCAACCATTAAAGTATTGAAATGGGTCAAAGCCTGCAACGGCTGGGAACATGTTGAAACAGCTCTCGCCGAGAAGAAAGGCATTATTTTTCTTACCCCTCATCTAGGCTGTTTCGAGATTACCGCGATTTACTACTCGGCACATCATCCAATCAACGTGCTGTTCCGCCCACCAAGAAAAAGCTGGCTCGCTTCTCTAGTAGAAGAGGGACGCAGTCGCAGTCAGATTCAGTTGGCGCCAACCAATATGAGCGGCGTTCGCAGTTTGTTTAAAAGCTTGAAAAAGGGGGAAGCAATCGGCATCTTGCCGGATCAGGTACCCGATGTAGGCGAAGGTGCCTGGGCTGATTTTTTCGGCATCCCCGCTTACACCATGACACTGGTTGGTAAATTGCAAGAAGCAACTGGAGCAAAAGTGCTGCTGGCTTTTGGCGAACGTCTGTCATGGGGACGCGGTTATGTGATTCATATTGAGCCATTGGATGCTGAGGCCAGCCCTCAGAATATTAATGCTGCAATCGAAAACCTGATTAGACGATGTCCGGCACAATATTTATGGAGTTATCGTCGCTTCAAACAACCGAAAATGCTGCGAACACATAAAGACAGCGCAACAGACAAGCCTGTGAAGGCTTAAAGAACTGCCCTACAATAGTCATAACAATGAAATACAAGACATCAAATGAAGCTTAAATTTACAAAAATGCATGGCATAGGCAACGACTTTGTCGTGATTGATGCCTACAGTCAGCCAGTGTCGTTGTCTCAGGCACAGATTAAATTCCTCGCAGATCGCCACTTCGGCGTCGGATGCGATCAATTACTCATGGTTGAGCGCAGTAATCTTGCTGATGTCGATTTCCGCTATCGTATCTTTAATGCTGATGGTGGTGAAGTTGAGCAATGCGGCAATGGTGCACGTTGCTTTGTTCGCTACGTGCACGACAAACATCTAACGGGAAAAACCAAGATTGATGTCGAAACAGCCAAAGGCATCATCACCCTCACTTTAACTGACGATGGTCTGGTGACAGTCAATATGGGCGCCCCACATTTTGAGCCTGCAGATATCCCATTCATTGCTACAAAGCTAGCACCTACTTACACGCTTGACGTTGCCGGGCAGCCTGTCACGATTTCTGCCGTATCCATGGGCAACCCACATGCGGTGCAGATTGTAGACAATATAGATACTGCGCCAGTGGAATTACAAGGCCCATTGATCGAAGCGCATAGCAACTTTCCGCAACGTGTAAATGCTGGTTTTATGCAGATTATATCGCCGCAGCAAATCAAGCTACGCGTGTTTGAACGTGGTAGCGGTGAAACACTAGCTTGTGGCAGCGGCGCATGCGCTGCTGTAGTTTCCGGCATTCAGCTCGGGCAATTACAATCGCCAGTAAAAGTCAGTATGCGCGGTGGCGAACTCAACATTAGCTGGGCAGGCGGGAATAGCCCCGTCATGATGACTGGCCCGGCAGCAACAGTATTTGACGGCGAAATCAATCTGGATTGATAAAGGGAAAAACATGGAATCAAATTCACCAATAACAGAAGTCGAAGTTAGCGCCTATCTGAAAAAAAATCCGCAGTTTTTCGAGCAACATGCTCAACTACTGACAGAAATGTATTTGCCCAGCCCACATGGTGCCGGCACTGTTTCCCTTGCTGAGCGTCAGCAATTGATGCAGCGCGACCGCATCCGTGTGCTGGAAGCCAAGATGGCAGACTTTCTTAAGTTTGGTGAAGAGAATGATGCCACTACAGAAAAGATCCACCGCATGAGCTTAGGCTTGCTGGCAAGCCAGGACTTTGATGTACTCGTCGATGTGTTGATCCAGACCCTGAAAGAGGATTTCAAAGTGCCATTCGTTGGCTTGCGCCTGTGGGCAAAAGCCAAGAACAGTGCTGATAGTAAAAGCCCGGTGTTTGGAGAAGTAGATGCCGAGCTGCGCAGCTGGGTGCTGGGTCTGATGGACCCTTACTGTGGTCACAGACCAGGCCTAGAACTGGATAGCTGGTTTGGCCCAGAAGCCGCCCCGAAGTCTTTCGCTCTCATCACCTTGCGCAGCGAAAATGTATTTGGCCTACTGGCGATGGCCTCAGAAGACGAACAACGTTTTTACCCGGAAATGGGCACCATGTACCTGAAACGCATCGGTGAACTGGTCAGCGCTTCCTTACTGCGCTATATCGATTGAGTTGGATTACTTAAGCGATTATCTCAATTATTTAACCTATGAGCGCGGCCTCAGCCCGCTCACCAAAGAAAATTACGCCCGCGATATCAGCCAGCTCATAGGGCTGGCTGATAAGCTGCCATTAGAAGATATCCAACCACAACACATACGCCGCTACATCGCGATGCTGCATGGCAAAAACATGGGCGGCAGAAGCATTGCCCGTATGCTCTCGGCGTGGCGAGGGTTTTTTGAGTTCATGGGTCTGCGTCACGGCTTGAAGAGCAACCCATGCATAGGCATGAAAGCGCCTAAATCCCCGAAAACCCTGCCGCAAGCCATGTCTGCCGAGCAAACCATCAAGCTGGTGAGTATTGAAGGTGATGACCCACTCACATTGAGAGACCGCGCCATACTGGAGCTGTTCTATTCATCCGGCTTGCGTTTGGCCGAGCTAGTCGGGCTTGATATCAACGCCATGGATTTGCCAACCGGCACTGTCACCGTGACAGGCAAAGGTAACAAAACCCGTATCGTACCGATGGGTAGCCATGCCATCGCCGCAATGAAAAACTGGCTACAGGCGCGCGCGCTGATCAGTAACGCAGACGCATCGGCCGTATTCATCACCCAGCAAGGCAAGCGCATCACACCGCGCGCAGTGCAATATCGACTCAAGGAATGGGCAATCAAGCAGGGCATCAGTAGCGATGTACACCCGCACATGTTACGCCACAGCTTTGCCACACATGTACTACAATCCAGCGGCGACCTTAGAGCAGTGCAAGAGATGCTAGGCCATGCAAATATCAGCACCACTCAGGTCTACACCCATCTCGACTTCCAGCATCTAGCCAAGGTCTACGATCAAGCACATCCAAGAGCCAAGAAAAAGTAAATCAAGCACATTAAACACCCCTGAGATTTTCACCCTAAAGGCTAAGCGGTTTTTATAGGCTTCATCTTATGGCAGAATTCAGCCCTACAATCTTTTACCAATCCCCCCCAAAACCATTGAAGGACTAATCATGGAACATACATTACCGGCTTTACCTTATGCCAAGAACGCTCTGGCACCATATATCTCAGAAGAAACCCTTGAGTTTCACTATGGCAAACATCACCAGACTTATGTCACCAACCTCAATAACCTGATTAAGGGTACCGAGTTTGAGAACAGCAGTCTGGAAGAAATCGTCAAGAAATCTTCAGCTGGCATCTACAACAATGCCGCTCAAATCTGGAACCACACATTCTTCTGGAGCAGCATGAAGCCTAACGGCGGTGGCGCTCCAACTGGCGCGCTGGCTGATGCCATCAACGCAAAATGGGGTTCTTTTGACGAATTCAAAAAGGCTTTTCAGGCTTCAGCTGTTGGCAACTTCGGCTCTGGCTGGACATGGCTGGTTAAGAAAGCTGACGGCTCTGTTGATATCGTCAACATGGGCGCAGCTGGCACACCGCTGACCACTGGCGACACTGCATTGCTAACCATCGACGTATGGGAACACGCTTACTACATCGACTATCGCAACCTGCGCGCGAAGTTCGTTGAAGCATTCCTGACATCATTGGCTAACTGGGATTTCGCTGCTGCCAATTTCGCAGCTTAATTTCTGCTCGCTTTGACTAAAGGCCGCATCACATGATGCGGCCTTTTTTATCTGTTAAGATACTGCGCATGTTGCGCAGATTATTCCTCACCTTTGCACTCGCTTTCCTGTTCACCCTCGGGCAACAGGGCGCTGTATTGCACGAGATCTCGCACTATTCCGAATACACGGGCAGTCTGGCGCCCAAGTCGCAGCAGCCGGATAAATCATCGCATGGCACAGTCTGCGATAAATGCATCAGCTATGGCGAGCTCGCCAGCGCGCTGGCTGTTCACTTCACCGCACCGCCTGTGTTGCTGGCTGTTTATGAGCCTGGCCATTTCACCAGCAAGCATAGCCCTAGCCGCACTTACCTACCTTACTCCGCCCGCGCACCACCCGCACTCGCCTGATCTGAATTAGCTTCCGACCGATTATCTGGTCGATGTATTTCATTTTTTGCGAGGAAATCATATGGCTTACCCCATAAAACCGCATGGTGTTGATGCTTCAGGCATGGCACCCAACCCTGTTTTAATCGCTGTACTGCTGGCGCTAGCCAGCCCCTTATCAATCAACATTGCGATGGCAGGCGATGACAGCCCCATCGAAGCGGCACCAGTTGAAGTGCAAGCGACTTCGCTTGGCGAAGATTCTGATGAACCAGTCAAGCCAGCCGCCACACTGAATGGCCGTGAACTCTCACTCAAGCGCGAAAGCACCATGGGCGAACTGCTCAAATCCATCCCCGGCATCAGCGCCAGCGGCTTTGGCCCGGCGGCATCACGCCCCGTTGTGCGCGGGCTGGATGGCGAACGTACCCGCATCATGCAAAATGGTGTCGGCGTGCTGGACGCTTCTGCACTCAGCCCCGACCATGCCGTGGCTCTCGACCCTATCGTCATCGAGCAGATAGACGTAGTGCGCGGCCCGGCTGCACTGCGCTATGGCGGCAATGCCGTCGGCGGCGCGATTAACGCGATTGACCACCGCATACCGCAAGATCAGCTTGATGGCATGCTAGGCCGTGGCGAGGTGCGCTACGGTGGCGCCGATACACAGCGTAATGCGGCAGCAGTGCTTGATGCAGGCAATGGCCTGCTCGCCATCCACGCCGATGCGTATGGCCGTGAGGCCAACGACCTCAGCATCCCCGGCTATGCAAAAATCCCCTCATTGCGTTTAGCCACAGACCAAAAAGGCAAACTGCAAAATAGCGATTCCCACGGCAGCGGCGGCGCACTGGGTGCATCAGTCACGCTGGATAACGGCTATGCGGGTATTTCATATTCCACCTTCGACAATAACTACGGCTCACCGGCTGAGAGTGCAGTCCGCATCCAGCAGAATAGCGACCGCTGGGATTTTGCTAGCGAGTTCAAAGACCTCGGCAATATCATCAACCGGGTCAAACTGCGTAGCGCCTACACCGACTATCAGCATCAGGAGATCGAAGGCGGCGTACTCGGCACCACTTTCAAGAACAACGGTCTGGAAAGCTCGCTGGAACTAGGCCACGCCAACATAGGCCGCATGTCTGGCATGGTTGGCTACCAGAACCAGAACAGCACGTTTGAAGCGCTGGGTGACGAAGCCTTTGTCCCCAAAAGCAAGACCCTGAGCAACACGTTATACATCTACGAAGAACTGCCTGTTGACCTGCTGCGCGCTTCTGACCTTAAGCTCAGCGCAGGTGCGCGTGTAGAAAAAACCAGCCAGGATTCGCAAGGTGGTGGCAAATTCGGCGCAGCGCTATCGCGTGATTTCAGGCCACAAAGCTACTCGTTTGGCGCCACATACAGCCTCACCCCCAACTGGTCGCTGAACAGCAATCTCTCCCACAGCGAACGCGCGCCAAGCTACAGCGAGCTATACGCCAATGGCCCGCATGTCGCCACCGGCCAATTTGAGATCGGCGATAACACGCTGGATAAAGAGCGCTCAAACGGCATCGACACCCAGCTCCGCTGGAAAGCTAGCAAAGACAGCTTCAGCATCGGCGCTTTTTACAACCGTTTCAGCAATTACATCACCCTCGCCAATACCGGCAGGCTGGTCGATGAAAACGGCAATCTGGGTGGCACCTTGCAAGAAAGCCAGATCACCAGCGCACCCGCCATATTCAAGGGGCTGGAAGGTGAAGCCAAATTCAGGGTGTATGAACAAATCGGCGCGCTGGACCTGAAACTTAGAGGCGACTACATCCGCGCTACCAATCGCGACACAGGCGACCCGCTCCCCCGCATCGCCCCCATGCACTTGGGCGCAGGGCTGGATTACCAATTCAACCGCTTCGGCGCCATGCTCGATGTGCTGCACGGCTTTAAACAAGACCGCACCGCAGTCAACGAAACCAGCACCGACGGCTACACCCAAGTGAATGCCACCGCCACCTACCTGATCCCCGCGCAGTTCCATCTGGAAGCCTTCGCCAAGGCCACCAACCTGCTCGACCAAACCATACGCGAGCATAGCTCTGTACTGAAGGATATCGCACCGCTGGGTGGACGCTCTGTGCTTATTGGCTTACGCGGAGAGTTCTAAATAAGCTTATGTTGACAGGCACTTAGCCTGTCAACATACTTGCCATAAATTCAAAAAATTGCTTTGCTTAAAGGATACCAAGCAAAAATGTCATGCAATCAAAAGAGCCGCTTTACTGGTTATTCAACGTTATCGGTGTCTATTCAACGCTTGGCTCATGAGTAATCAAATCACTTCAATTATTACAAAACTCAAGTGCAAGTTGGGAAGGCATGTCTACTCAAACTGGATTCAGTTAGACAAATCCTGTCTAAAAGAAAGCAAATGTCTTTGCTGTGGCGCAGTAATTAGAAAGGATTCACATTACTGGGGTGAGTGGGTGCCAAAGTCTGATGGTTCGTGTATCCATGTAAAAACATGTGCAACCTGTGGAGTCTCAATTGAGCGTGAGATCCATCTCTGGATCTACCAAGACGAACGGATTCACCAGTGCAAAAAATGTGCTGCTTCTGAACGTCACTTCGGGCTTAAAGACCGCTGTAATTACTGTTTTGGTCCATACAATTCGGAAGTATGATACTCACTAAGCCCAACCCATCCTTCAAGCGGGACGCGCTAAAGCGCGCCCCATATGTTCAACGTTGGACAGCATGAACAAAGAAGATCGAACGTCGGCGATCGGCCTCGCGCGTTACGCCCGTGAGTACTACGAAGCGGCAATTGCTGCAGACGATGTAATCGGCAAGCGAAAAGGCTACGAGATTGTCGCCCCTGCGCCGGTCATGTTTTTAATCGCTCATGCGACTGAATTGGCACTGAAGGCATACCTGAGATGGAAAGGTGTAGATCTAGAGGGCTTGAAAAAGGTGGGGCACAATCTAGAAGCATGTTGGGCGGCGGCTTGCGAATATGGAATTACTGAGCATGTCTGCCTCTCGGACGAAGAGCTTGGCATCCTACGCCTAATCAGTGACCTCCATAGCTCGACTGAGCTCAGATACATCCAAACTGGCTACAAGGAATTTCCCGTTTTCGGACCGTTACAGAAGATGTCTGTCAAAGTGCTCAACATCGTCTGCCCGTTGGTGGGGTTCAAGTAATGTCGCCCAACCTTGCAACCTGCGTAGGGCGCAACAATGAATGGGGTCAGACACGATATTCTGCGTTGCTATCAAGTCAATCCAGCAGATATTGCTGGCACCCTGCTTTTCAAAGCAGGGCAATGAAAACAATCTTCGTATCTTTCGCCATAAGCACAATGCTACTTTATCAGCCCGCGAAAGCTGATTCTGTAGCCACAATTGAATGCACGCCTACCATGAACAAGTTTGTCGTGCGTTCAATTCCTGATGGCGACGAAGGGCAACCTGCTGAAGATATCGCCGAATTCCCGACACAGTGCAAGGTTGGTGGTTCTGTCTTTCGCGCTAAAGTGAAGCGCGCTCCATATGGTTTTAGATTATGTGGAGCGCAACCAGTCTTATCAATTTGGGTTTACCGCGCCAACAAGCCGATAATTGCTGATGCTGCATTTGGTTTTAATTGCCAAGCTGGCCCGGCTATTTCATTGATTGAGGTTATTGCCAAAGCCGGCCAAGTCCCAATGCTACGCCTCTGCGTGTTACGAGAGGGACGGGACACGGATGACTCAACGGTTTGCAAGTCTATAAGGTTTAGTTCAAGAGTGAAGCCGATTAACCAAACAATTCTAGATGAAATTGTTGAACAAACATCACCCTAACAATTTCGTCGAGAGGGAACCAATAAGCTGCGCTTGTGGGCTCCCTGAGGTTCATTCCCCTGCTGCCGCGCCGAGCAGCGGAAGACTCATGGGGGATTTCGGCAATCACCTGTTTGAGCTCCGCAACAAGCCATGATTTGTGTGGCTTGTCAGGGCGAGTTTGATTGCCGCCCATTAGGCTGAGCAGTGCAGGGAATAAGCGGCAGGGGGTGCCTTTTGCTTTGGTTACTTTCCTTTGGGCAAGCAAAGGAAAGTAACTCGACTGTCGGGCGAGACCGACCTGTTACATTTACACTTAATACTGAATTGGAGACGCCAATGACAACCTTCAACACTTCTCGTGAAATCCCCGTCAGCATAGAACAAGTCTTCGCCGCAATCAGCGACCCGCAACGCTTGGCCCGTT
>Ga0265327_10004415_pt1 | contig 12472 bp, 9 predicted proteins | sample 41621metaG_FD_202089 | JGI IMG/M metagenome (GOLD analysis project Ga0265327, IMG submission 202089) | Rhizosphere microbial communities from Carex aquatilis grown in University of Washington, Seatle, WA, United States - 4-16-21 metaG | ecosystem: Host-associated > Plants > Roots > Rhizosphere >...
GCCGGGAAGGGCCCGCTCCCGGCGCCCCGTACTCCAGGTCTTGACACGAGGTTCGCCTATCTGGGATTCTCGCCCTGGGTCTCGCGGAGGGCGTGGGCCGTGGTCTGGGATTCGGAGAATGAGGAGAACGCGATGAGACGTATGGGGATGCTGCTGTCGGCGTTCGCGGTGCTGTTGACGGCCGCGGCCGTCGCGTCCGTTCCCGCCACGGCGGCCGGAACGCCTGAATGGTTCGAATGCGTGAAGAACAAGACCTCCGGCAAACTTCAAAAGGGATGCGCCAAGGAAGGCGCCAAGGCCGGGTACGAAGCGAGACCCGGACTGGGTGGCGGGGCGGCGTTCACCGCCAAGGGCGCCGCCACCGTCCTTCGCGCCGTGGGCGGCCACGAAGTGACCTGCGCCGCCTTCGCCGAGGAAGGGGAACGGGTCATGCCCAACCTCGTGAAGAACCTGACAATCACCTTCAAATCCTGCTTCGCCACCGGGACAACCGCGAAGTGCTACGGCCAGGAAGAAGGCGAAACCACCAAGTTCAAGGAAGTCACGAGCGAAGGGCTGTCCGGTGAACTCGGCTACATCAGCCATTCGCCTTTGAAGGTGGGGCTGAAGCTGGTCAACCAGAGCGAACCGGGTGGGCTTCTGATCCAGAAGATCTACTGCGGCGGGGGAGCGAACTTCCACGAGCGCTGGCGCGGCTCGCTGACCGGCGAAGTCAAGGGAGCCGTCAACCTGGCGTCGAACAAAGCCACCCTGGCCTACGTCCTCGGCCCCTATCTCGGGGAAGTCTCGCCCGGCTACACGCCCCAGACCGATCCTCCGCTCGAAGGCGAAGAAGCGGGAGGGCTGATCGAAGAAAGCCAGGCCGGTCCCGGCGAACCCTGGGCCCAGCCTCTCCCCGGTGGTTTCGCGGCAACCTCGCTGAAGATCAAAGGCACTTTGATGGTCGGCGCCTGAGGGAAGGAGCGGCGCACGCCGGCGGGGGCTGCCGACGCGCGCCGCGTAGCACCACAGGCAGGCGCGGCGAATGTCTGGGTTGCCGCGACGGCGTGGTGCCCCGTCCGGCCTCGGACGCCGGATGTTGCCGACGGGAGAGAGACCGGACATGAATTGCATACCCCTCAGGGGGCATGGCAAACAATCACCGCCGAAGCGCCTTCGAGTCACATGGGACCCCCGACCGGCTCCGACCCGAGGCCGATCGGCGTAGTCGCCCGGCCCGCTGGCTATATTCACGCCTCCCGTGGACCAGCGCCCTGACTTCAGGATCGACCAGGAGAGCAGCGCCGACCGCGTGCGGCTGTCCGTGCTCGGCGAAGTGGACATGGCGGCAGCCGGAGAGCTCGAAGCCGCTGTCACCGCGGCCTGCTCGGTGTCGAAGACCGTCGAAATCGACCTGCACGAGGTCTCCTTCATCGACTCGACCGGTCTGCGCGCAGTCCTGGGGGCCAAAGCCCTCTGCGCCGAGCGGGGGGTTGAATTCCTGCTGGTGCCCTCCCGCCACGAAGCACCCCGGCGAACCTTCGAGCTGGCGGGGGTTCTGGACCTGCTGCCCTGGAGGAACCGGCGCGAAGAGTAAGAGCCGGGCGGCCGTCCGCAGGCCCAGGCGGGACATGTGTCCAGCGTCGCTCACATGGGGGTGGACGCGAGCTGTACTGCCATGTACCGTGTCGATCAGAGGGAAGCAAGCCGAGGGAGGACGGACCATGCAGGGAGAACGCTCGTTCACGGGCACGTCCGGCCGCCGCGTGGGCCGCAGGCTGGCGCTGGCCGCGTTGGCCAGCCTCGTTGTGCTGGCCGTCACGGCCGCAGGCGCCTCGGCGGTGATCGTTCACCTGCCGGGCAAGACGCTCAGCTATCAGCCCCTGCGCACCGCGAACATCCTGCCGTTCGACAAATTCTTCTCGAACCTCGACTACAACGGCGGCCCGGTGATGCCGTCGAACACCAACTACACGATCTACTGGCAGCCCTCCGGTGCTCCCTCATACCCGGCCGGCTACGAGTCGGGGGTCAACGAATACCTGGAAAACCTCGCTCATGACAGCGGCGGGACCGAAAACGTCGACGCCGTCTCGACGCAGTACAACGACGCCGCCGGGCAGTTCGCCAACTACAACTCGCATTTCGGCGGCTCGTTCATCGACACGGACCCCTACCCGGCCAACGGATGCACCAGGGCGCCGATCTGCCTGACCGACGCACAGCTCCAGGCGGAGCTGACGGCCTTCGTGACCGCCCACAAACTGCCCCGAGACCTGAGCCACGAGTACTTCCTTCTGAGCCCGCCGGGAGTCGAAAACTGCTTCACAGCCCAGGGCAAAGAATGCTCCGCAGGTGCCGAAAAAGCCGTCTACTGCGCCTACCACGGGAACATCGTCCTGGGCGGCGGCGAAGAGATCGTCTACTCGAATGACCCGTTCGTGACGGGGAACCCCGGGTGCGACGACGGCAACCACCCCAACGGGCCCTCTGACGGCGCTCTCGAGGGCGGCCTCAGCCACGAGCACAACGAGTCGATCACCGACCCGGAACCGAACAACGCCTGGACCGACATCGGCGGCAGCGGCGGGGAGAACGGGGACAAGTGCGCCGGGGAATTCGGCACAGCGCTCGGCACGACCGGGGGAGGGGCGACCTACAACCAGGTCATCAACGGCCACTTCTACTGGTACCAGGAGGAGTGGAGCAACCAGACCAACAAATGCCTCCAGAGCTTTGCCTTCTCCGGTGAAGAGCCGACGGCCACGTTCACCAGCTCGCCCGAAGGCGGGAACAAAGTCGGATTCGACGCAACCGGGTCGACCGCTCCAGGCGGCGTGTTCCGTTACAACTGGCAGTTCAACGACGGCCCCGGCCTGGCGATCCCCACCGAGACCAGCGTCCCGACCGTCACCCACAGCTTTCCCTCGGGCGGCACCTACACGGTTGCCCTGACCGTCTTCGCCTCCGACGGGACGTCCCTCGGGACCGCCAAGACGATCGAAGTCGGCTCGCCTCCAGTACCGACCGTGACGAAGCTCTCGCCCAAGACGGGGCCGGCCGCGGGCGGAACATCGGTGACGATTACCGGCAGCGGATTCACAGGGGTCACAAAAGTCACCTTCGGCTCCGCCGTCGCCAGCAACGTGACGGTCAACTCCGAAACGTCCATCACGGTCGTCTCACCGCCCTCGCCGGCTGAAACGGTCGATGTCCGGGTGACCGCCAAAGGCGGCACCAGCGCGGTGAGCTCCAAGGACCACTTCAAGTACGGCAAGCCCACCGTGACGGGCGTCAGCCCCTCGAGCGGGTCTGTTGCGGGAGGGACCAAAGTGACGATCACCGGCACCGGCTTCGCGGCGGGCTCGGGGACGACGTTCGCATTCGGCAAGGTCAAAGCGGCCGCTGTCAACTGCACCAGCACGACCTCCTGCACCGCCACGGCGCCTCAGGCCGCCAAGGCCGGAGTCGTCGATGTGATCGCCGCGGTCGGCAAAGCCAAGAGCAAGAAGAGCCCGCCCGGCGACCAGTTCACCTACCTGTAGCCCGACGGCCCGGTGGGACCCCCACGAGGGCATGGCCGATGCTCAGCGCGGCTCTGCCGCAGAAGCTGTGCGGCAGGCCGCGACGACGAGCATCGACAACATGAGCCATATGGAGGGAAGGAGCACAAGTGCCACTGGAATCATGCGCCCATGCTCCCCGAGGACCCTCAAAGCACCCTGAGGCTCCCCTCAAGCTCGCCTAAAAGCTGAAGGCGCAGGACGTCTCGAAGCTGAGCGGCGGCGACCGCCCTATCATCGGGCCGATGGCGGGCCCCCGCAAGCGCCTACTGATCCTCGGCTCGACCGGCTCGATCGGCCGTCAGGCGCTCGACGTGTGCCTGCGCAGCGACGAGCTCGAGCTCGTCGGCCTGTCGGCTGAGCGCTCCTGGGAGGAGCTCATCGAACAGGCTCGAGCCCACGGGGTCGAGCGGATAGCCCTTGCCGATGGGGACGCCGCCGCACGCGCCGGTGAGGCCTGGACGGACGGTCGCGTCCTGGGTGGTCCCGAGGGCCTCGTGCGCCTTGTCGTCGAGTCGGAGGCCGATCTGGTGCTCAACGCCCTCGTCGGGTCGGCCGGCCTCGGCCCGACCGTCGCGACGCTGGGCGAGGGGATCGACCTGGCGCTGGCCAACAAGGAGTCCCTCGTCGTCGGCGGCGAGCTGGTCGGTGCGCTCGCAGAGGCCACGGGCGCCCGGATAGTCCCGGTCGACTCCGAGCACACGGCCCTGCATCAGCTGATCGCCGGGCAGCCCGCCGGCGCAGTCGAGCGGCTCACCATCACGGCAAGCGGCGGCCCCTTCCGGGGGCGGACACGCGAGGAGCTGCAGGACGTCACGGTGGAGGAGGCCCTGAACCACCCGACATGGGCGATGGGCGGGAAGATCACGATCGACTCGGCCACCCTGATGAACAAGGGCCTCGAGGTGATGGAGGCCCACCACCTGTTCGGCACTCCCTACGAGCGGATCGATGTCGTCGTCCACCCGCAGTCGCTGATTCACGGCATCGTCCAGCTCGCAGACGGTGCGATGCTCGCCCACCTCGGCCCGCCGGACATGCGGATCGCCATCTCCTACGCCCTGCACGGCGGGGAAAGCGTCGGCCTGCCGATCGAGCCGCTTGACCTGGCGAAGGTCGCATCGCTCACCTTCGAGCCCGTCGACCTCGAGGCCTTTCCCTGCCTGCGCCTGGCCAGACAGGCGGCACGGGCCGGCGGGACGGCGCCCTGCGTGCTCAACGCGGCCAACGAGATCGCCGTCCATGCGTTCCTGCAGGGCGGCCTCCGGTTCCTCGAGATCCCCGCCGTGATCGAGGCGACCCTCGACGAGCTCGGAAGCGAGCCTGTGCACGGCTTCGAGTCGCTCTACGAGTCGGATCGGCGCAGCCGCGAGCTGGCAGCCGAGACGGTCGCGGCTCTGCGCTGAGGACGACAGGCCGCCTTCAACTGCCGGATCTCAGGGGTCGGCCTGCCAGACTGGACCGGTGACCTGGCTGCTGACATTCCTGGGAATCGTCTCCCTGGTGCTCCTTCACGAGCTCGGGCATTTCGCGGTCGCCAAGGCCGTCGGGATGCGGGTGGAGCGCTTCTCGCTGTTCTTCGGACCGATGCTGGTCAAAGTCAAACGCGGCGAGACCGAGTACGGGATCGGCCCGATCCCGCTGGGCGGCTACGTGAAGATCTCCGGGATGAACCCGGCCGAGGAGCTGCCCGAGGGCGAAGAGCACCGCGGCTTCTACCGCCAGGCCGTCTGGAAGCGGGTGGCAGTCATCGCCGCCGGCCCGGCCATGAACGTCCTGGTCGCCTTCGTGCTTCTGGCGGGCGTCTATTGGCTGAGCGCCCAGCATCCTCTGCACGATCGGGCGAAGATCGCCGCCGTCCAGACGGCGATGCCCGCCCGGGGAGTTCTGCAGAAGGGGGACGTGCTCGTCGCCGTCGACGGCAAGCCGGTCAAGCTCCAGGGCGAAACCCTCAGCTTCATCAACCAGATTGCCGCCCACCGCTGTGCCGGTACGCCGACAACCGGCTGCAGGGCGGCGACACCGGTCCAGTTCACCGTCCAGCGAGGCTCGCAGAAGCTTCAGCTGGCGATCTACCCGCGCTACGACGCAAAGCTCAAACGGATGCTTGTCGGGATCAGCTCCGGGCCGGTGCTGACCCGCGACAGCCTGCCGACCGCCCTCGGCGCGAGCGTGAGTCAGATGTGGTCGGTCACGACCCAGACGGTCGAACGGGTCGGGGGGATCTTCACCAGCTCGAAGGACCGCAAGGAACTGCACGGCATCGTGGGCGTCTCAGACGTGACACGACAGGCCTTCAGCTTCGGGCTGGCCGACGCCCTCTACGTGCTCGCCCTGATCTCTCTGTCGCTGGCGATCATCAACCTCTTTCCCTTCCTTCCCCTCGATGGAGGGCACATCTTCTGGGCTCTGGCCGAGAAGGTCCGTGGCCGGGCGATCCCGTTCGAGATCATGGAGCGTGCCAGCGTCGCCGGCATCGCCCTGGTTCTGGTCGTCGCCGCGATCGGGCTCTCGAACGACGTGAGCTCGCTCTCCAACGGCTCTCTGACTCTTCACCGCTGAGCCGCCTCAACGGCAGGGGCGCACGCTGACCCAGCTCTTCGCGAGGCCCGCGAAGCGCTCGGCCCTGGCCGGGCCGAAGAGCGCCTCCATCTCGCCCCGGCGCAGCAACGCGATGTCTTCCCAGGCGCCCGTGGCGCCGACGCGCCAGTAGCGGCGGCGCAGATCGCCGGGGAGCCAGTGAGCACCCGGTAGGAGGGCATGTGGCTCGATCGGAAAGGAATAGGCGGGAGTCTGCACGTACCAGCCCCTGCCGACCCGCTTGAGCTCGGAGGCGAATGCGCCCCGCCGAGCGGGCGGCACATGCTCGATCACGCTCGAGCAGTAGACGAGGTCGAACTCGCCGTCGGCGAAGGGGAGGCCCTCGGCGACATCCGCCTGCACGAATGGGCCGGGGTACGCCGGCCGTCGCTCGAGGTCGACGCCGGTGATGTCGAGGTCCGGCTCGAGTCCCCTGAGTCCAAGAGCCCCGCAGCCCAGGTCGAGCACCCGCCCGTCCTCAGGGAGAGCCGTCTCGGCGAAGAACTCCGCGTGGCGACGGGCTCGCGCGCGGGCGGCCAGCGGCCCGGCGAGGCGCTTGAGGGGCCCACGGGCCGTGGCGTATATCTCGGCCATCTAGAATCCAGCCTATGGCTTCAAAGAACCAGATCATGCTCGGCACCGTCCCGATCGGCGGCGGGGCCCCCGTGGCCGTCCAGACGATGACCAAGACCGAGACGGCCAACCTCTCGGCGACCATGGCCCAGATCCACACGGTGGCCGAGGCCGGCGCCGACATCGTCCGTGTGGCCGTGCCTCGCGAGCAGGACGCCGAGGCGCTGAAGACGATCGTCGCGCAGTCGCCCATCCCGGTGATCGCCGACATTCACTTCAACCACACCCTGGCGCTCAAGGCGATCTCCGCAGGGGCCCACTGCGTGCGCCTGAACCCGGGCAACATCGGCGGGCCGGAGAAGGTCGCCGAGGTCACCGCCCTGGCCGAGCTCACCGGCACTCCTCTTCGCGTGGGGGTCAACTCGGGCTCGCTGCCCAAGCACCTGCGCCAGCTCGAGTACGACAACCCCGTCGAGGCCCTCGTCACCGCGGCAATCGAGACCGTCGAACTGATGGAGAGCCTCAACTTCAAGAACTTCAAGGTCTCGATGAAGTCCACCTCGGTTCCCAACACGATCGCCTCCAACAGGCTGCTGGCCGAGCGGATTCCCTACCCGCTTCACCTCGGCGTCACCGAGGCGGGGACGAAGTGGTCCGGCTCGCTGAAGTCGGCCGTCGGGCTGGGCACTCTGCTGGCCGACGGCATCGGCGACACGATCCGCATCTCCCTCTCGACATTTCATGCCGAGGAAGAGGTCAAGGTCGCCTGGGAGATCCTCAAGGCCCTGAAGCTGCGCGAGAAGGGCCCCGTGCTGATCGCCTGCCCGACCTGCGGCCGGCTGCAGTTCGACATGGACACCGTCGTCGCCGAAGTCGAGCAGCGCCTGGAAGCCTACGACGACCCGGTTGAGGTGTCGGTTCTCGGCTGTGCGGTCAACGGGATCGGCGAGGCGCGCCACGCCGATTTCGGGATCACCGGCGCCAAGGACATGGGGATGATCTACTCCAAGGGCGAGCCGCTCAAGAAGGTCCCGACCGAGCAGCTCGTGGATGAGCTCTTCAAGGAGATCGACCGATACTATGCCGCCGGCAAGACCGTCGAGCGCGACGAGCAGGCGGCAGCCGAGGCGCGCGCCTGGCTGGCCGAGAACGAGGACGACACCCAGATGACCCCCGAGCGGATCGCCGCGCTGGAGGCCGCCGCCGCGGAGAACGACGCGGCAGCCGAGGAGGTTCTGGAGGAGATGTTGGAGCCCGTTGGCTCCGTCACACTGGACGAGGACGTCTCGCCCGTGGCGGGACGCCGCTTCAATCGCGGCTAGGGGAGGGCCCGTCTGAGCCCTCCCCGCTGACTGCCGCGGCGTCTAGCCTGCGGCTGAGAAGCGCTCCGCGATCCGGCTCCAGTCGACGACGTTCCACCAGGCATCGATGTAGTCGGGGCGGCGGTTCTGGTACTGCAGGTAGTAGGCGTGCTCCCAGACGTCGACGCCCAGCAGGGGGGTCTTGCCATCGGACAGGGGGGTGTCCTGGTTGGGGGTGCCGACGATCGCGAGACCCGAGCCGTCGTGGACGAGCCATGACCAGCCGGAGCCGAACTGGTTCACGCCGGCTTCCTTCAGCTTCGCCTTGAAGTCGGCAAACGATCCGAAGGCCGAGTCGATTGCCGCTGCGAGGTCGCCACTGGGCTCGCCGCCGCCGTCGGGGCTCATGCTCTCCCAGAACAGGCTGTGGTTGTAGTGGCCACCGCCGTTGTTTTTCACCGCGCCCCGCTTGTCGTCGGGAACCTGGCTGAGGTCACGCAGGACATCCTCGATCGACGCGTCGGCCAGGGGAGTTCCCTCCAGCGCCGCGTTGACCTTGTCGACGTAGGCCTGGTGGTGCTTGTCGTGGTGGAATTCCATGGTGCCCTTGTCGATGTGCGGCTCGAGGGCGTCGTATGCGTAGGGCAGCGGTGGAACGGAGTAGGCCATTTGGGCTCCTTGTCAGATTTCCGTCGAAGTTCGGTGGTTTCCCGCTGTTGTATCAAAGGCCACCTGCGCCTCCGGCGGCCGCGCGGCTCTACCGCCAGAGGTCCTCTACCCCTAAAATGCCACAGGAACCGTGGCGGGGACATAGGTCCGCGTCGCACGAGTGAGGGGAAGAGGGATGAGGAACCATCACACGCGCACGCAGCGCTGCAGGACCGCGTCCGTCCGCACGGCCGCGATGCTTGCGCTGGTGGCACTGGCGCTAATGGGGCTCGCCGCCACCGCAGGTGCAAAGACCACATGGCTCTGCAAGCCGGGGAGCAACCCCGACCCCTGCAAGGCCGACCGCACCACGACGGTGGTCACCTTCAACGGGACGACCCGCCAGGACTCGATCCAGAAGCCGGTCAAGGGTAAACCTGCGGTCGACTGCTTCTACGTCTACCCGACCGTCTCCGAACAGGAAGGCCCCAACGCCAACCTGACGATCGAACCGCAGGAGACACAGGTGGCGATCGATCAGGCGTCGCGTTTCTCGCAGCTCTGCAAGGTCTACGCGCCGATGTATCCCCAGCTGACGCTGAAGGCGATCAAAACCCCGGGCGGGATCACGCTCGAAAACGAGCTTGCGGCCTACGGCGGTGTGCGAGCCGCATTCCTCGAATACCTGCATCGCTACAACAAGGGCCGCGGGATCGTGCTGCTGGGCCACTCTCAGGGGAGCCTGATGCTCGAGCAGTTGGTCAAAGAACAGTTCGACACAAACCCGGCCCTACGCAAACAGCTGATCACTGCCGACCTGCTCGGTGGAAACGTGATCGTGCCGAAAGAACAGCTCGAGGGCGGCACCTTCCAGCACGTTCCGGCCTGCACGGCGGCAACCGACGTTGGCTGCGTGATCGCCTACTCGACCTTCCTCAAAGAACCGCCTGAAAACGCGTTCTTCGGACGACCGGGCAGCCCGCTGCTTGAAGCGACACCGCCTCCGGCGGGATCGCACGTCCTGTGCGTGAACCCGACCCTGCTGACGCAGAACGGGGGCGTGGGGAGCCTGTTGCCCTACGCGCCGACGACACCCTTCCCCGGCGAACAGGCCGGCGGGGTGCCCGCTCCGACGGCCTCCACACCGTGGGTGCTCGGCCCGAACCTGCTGACGGCACAGTGCAAGGAAGAAAACGGCGCGACCTGGCTCAATGTCGCGGTGGCCGGCTCGGTCAGTGAAGAACTCGAGTCCGTCCTGTCAGCCGAAAAGCTGCTGCCGGAGGAATTGATCGGGGCCGAATGGGGCCTGCATCTCTATGACGTGAACATCGCCCTGGGCAACCTTGTCAACACGCTTGCCGTGCAGATCGGGGCCTACGGGTTCGAACACTGACGGCTCAGGCCGCCGTCCTTCAGGCTCCTCGGGCCGCCCGGCAGCATTGCGGGCGGCCCGAGGATGTTCTGCGTCCTCGATCCGGATAGGCTCGTCGCGCGATGCCCAGGCTGTCCGAATATCTGCTGCCCACCGAGAAGCAGGCACCCGCCGACGCGGAGGCCATCTCGCACAAGCTGATGGTCCGGGCCGGGCTGATCCGCCAGATCGGAGCGGGGATCTGGACCTGGCTTCCAGCCGGCTGGCGCGTCCACCAGCGGGCCATGGGAATCATCCGCGAGGAGATCAACGCGATCGGTGGCCAGGAGATGCTGATGCCGGTCCTCCAGCCTTCGGGGCCCTGGCGCAAGAGCGGTCGCTACGCGATCGACGAGCTCTTCAAGCTGGAGGATCGCAAGGGCTCGGAGCTCGTTCTGGCGATGACCCACGAGGAGGCCGTCACGACGCACGTGGCCCAGGTCGTCCGCTCCTACCGCGACCTGCCGCTGATCCTCTACCACTTCCAGATCAAGGAGCGCGACGAGCCCCGGCCCCGCGCGGGCGTCCTCAGGACCCGCGAGTTCATCATGAAGGACTCCTACACCTTCGACCGCGATGCCGAGGGCCTGGACGAGCGGTACCGCCTTCACGTCGGCGCCTACGACCGAATCATGGAGCGCACCGGCCTGCGCTTCTACCGGGTCGAGTCGGACGTCGGGATGATGGGTGGGATCGGGGCCCACGAGTACATGGCTCCATGCCCGGCGGGCGAGAACGATGTCGTGCTTGCAGGCGGCTACTCGGCCAACCTCGAGGTCGCCAGCGCCGAGCCCGCGCCGGTCGAGCTCCCCTCCGCACCGGATGCGCCTGAGGCCGTGAGCACGCCGGGCCTCACAACCGTTACCGAGGTGGCAGGCGCCCTCGGCGTTCCGGAGGCTGCCCTGCTCAAGGCCTATCCCGTCGTGGTGGCCGCCGGCGACGAGCAGCCTGAGCGCCTCGTCATGGTGGTCCTACGTGGCGATCACAGAGTCGGTGAGATCAAGCTCGCCAACGCGTTGCAGGCGCCCAGCCGTCCCGCCCAGGCCGCCGAGATCGAACAGGCAATCGGGCCGCCCGGGTTCATCGGGCCGGTCGGTCTGAGCGCTGTCGAGGTCCTGCTCGACAGCGCTGTCGCCTCGGGGCCCGAGGGCGGCTATGTCGCCGGTGCGAACCGCCCCGATGAGCATCTCAAGGGGGTCGTCCCGGGACGCGACTTCTACTTCACCGAGGCCGACATTCGAGAGGTCTGCCCGGGCGACACGGTCGGTGGTGTGCCGGTGACGATCGAGCCGGCGATCGAGGTAGGGAACATCTTCAAGCTCGGCACCCGCTACTCCGTGCCGCTGGGCGCGAGCTTCCTGGATGAGACCGGCAGCGAGCAGCCGATCTGGATGGGGTCCTATGGCATCGGGCCCGCGCGGATCGTGGCCGCCGCCGTGGAGCAGTACGCCGACGAGAAGGGGATCTCCTGGCCGCGGGCGCTGGCGCCGTTCGACATTCACCTTGTCAGCCTCGGCAAGCCCGGCACGCCGGAGCGAGAGGCGGCTGACGGGATCTACGAGACGCTTGCCGGCAGCCACTTCGAGGTCATCTATGACGACCGGGACCTCGGCCCCGGTGAGAAGTTCGCCGACGCCGAGCTCCTGGGATGCCCGATCCGGTTGACCGTCGGGCGCAAGTCGCTCGAGTCGGGGGAGATCGAGGTGCAGCAGCGCCGTGGGCGCGAGCAGGCGCCTCCGCTGGCCCTGGGAGGCGAGCCCGAGGCGCTGCTTCGCGCCCTGGACGAGCTGTGGTCGAGCCTCCCCTAGAGCGCCCCGAGGTGGCCGGCGGCGCCCGCCGCCTGACGTTCACCCGGCTGTTCGGACTGGACCGCTCCGGTCCGCCCCCTCCACAGACCCAGGCGGGGGAGCCTCTGCGGCCGTGGACGATCCCCAATGCGATCGGCTTCCTGCGCCTCGCGCTGATCCCGGTCTTCCTGGCGGTGGCCCTGTCGAGCAGCGACGGAGAAGACACGCTGGCGGCGATCCTGTTCGCGGTGATCGCCTGGGGTGACTATGCCGACGGAATCGCGGCCCGGGTGACAAGGCAGTACAGCCGCCTTGGCGCGCTGATGGACCCGATCACCGACCGCCTTCTGATCGTCAGCGGAGTTGTGGTCGCATGGGACTTCGAACTGCTCCCGCGCTGGGCCCTTGCGGTGCTGGCTCTGCGGGAGCTCGCCATGCTTGCCATCGGCCGCTACGGATTGAGCCGTGGGGTCGACCTGGCCATCAACTGGCCCGGTCGGCTGGCGGTCGCGCCGGTGATGGCCTCGCTGTTCTTCTCGATGGTGGGCTGGCGCACCCTGGCCGAGGTGCTGCTCTACGTGGGCTTGGCCCTTGCCCTCCTGGCGACCTTTCTCTATGCCCAAAGCGGGC
>Ga0265327_10004416_pt1 | contig 12471 bp, 9 predicted proteins | sample 41621metaG_FD_202089 | JGI IMG/M metagenome (GOLD analysis project Ga0265327, IMG submission 202089) | Rhizosphere microbial communities from Carex aquatilis grown in University of Washington, Seatle, WA, United States - 4-16-21 metaG | ecosystem: Host-associated > Plants > Roots > Rhizosphere >...
TCCCGACGATATTGTCAGAACAATAAAAGCCGCAGTCAAAACGGTTACACAGGATGATATCATTGGCTATGTAAATCATGCAGAGGAATTTTTACAAGTAACTGGCTAACTTTAGAAACGCTGTAAGGAGTCACCACTTTTTGAATCAGTACAATATGTTGCATACGAATGGCATGAAGAGAGCCATATTAAGGAACTGCTTGAGTCCGAACCGCCATTTGTTCCAATGTCAGGATCAACCTTACCGGGAAGAAATCAGCCTTGTATTTGTGGAAGTGGCTTAAAGTTTAAGAAATGTTGCTTGGGGAAAATTGGAACTTATAGAAAATGAATTTCCTCGTTCCCACACGCTGCTTCACTGCCATTAAATTAAGCCGTTCGTGGTGAGCTTTTTTATCATTCCCACGCTCCGCGTGGGAATGCATCCAGCGACGCTCCGCGTCGCGTCCTACTTAATATAACTGATGCTTTGGCTGGGATTCTCGACGCAGAGCGTCCTGGGCGGCATTCCCACGCTGAGCGTGGGAACGATCAGTAAAAGTTTGGTTTTTCTTGTTTCAACGGGCGCTATGGGAACACCGTCGTGGCACGTTGGATCACTGATCCACAGCGCGGATCGACTGGGTTTCCACGCGGCGCGTGGAAACCCGAGATATTATTATTCGCGGGTAATAAACGCCAGTTTCTTGATGCCGGCCTTGTGGGCGATGGCCATGGTTTCGGCGACGCTGCCGTAGGGCACGGCCTTGTCGCCTTGCAGTTGCACGATCAGCTCCGGGTCGGCGGCGAGCTTGTCGCGCAGGGTCTGCTCCAGGGTTTCCATGGGCTGGGCCTGGTCGTTGAGGGTGACTTTGCCTTGCGCGTCGATGGCGATGGTGGAGGTGTGCTGGTCGGGGGAGGCGTCGGTTTTTTCGGTCTTGGGCAGATCCACATGCACCGCCTGGGTCAGCAGCGGGGCGGTGACGATGAACACGATGAGCAGCACCAGCATCACGTCCACCAGGGGCGTGACGTTGATTTCGCTCATCGCCGAGCGGCTGGATGAGTCTTCGGTTTTGAAGGCCATGGGTCTAGTCTCCGTTGGTTTTCAGGCTGGATTTGACGGCCAGGTTGAGGAAGTCGGTGGCGAAGTAGTCCAGTTCCGCCTCGCTTTGCTTCATCCGGCTCAGAAAGTAGTTGTAGGCCAGCACGGCGGGGATGGCGGCGGCGATGCCGATGGCGGTGGCGACCAGCGCCTCGCCGATGGGGCCGGCCACGACGTCCAGGCTGGCGGACTTGGCTTTGCTGATGCCCTCCAGCGCGTGCATGATACCCCAGACGGTGCCGAACAGGCCGACGAAGGGCGCGGTGCTGCCGATGCTGGCGAGCATCGCCAGCCCTTGCTCCAGGACTTTGCGCTCTTTGCTGATTTGCTGGCGCAAGGAGCGCTCCAGAATGGACTGGATGTCTCCGCTCAGCTCCAAAGGCCGCGAGGTGTTGCTGCGCACGTCTTGCAGGACGTGGAAGCCGGCGCCGGCGATGCGGCCCATGGCGCTTTTCTCCTGGTCGACCTGGGCGGCTTCCTTGAGGTCGGAGGCCGCCCAGAAGGCCGTGCCATAGGCGTTGTTGGCCCGGGCGACGGCCCAGAACACCCAGCTTTTGAAAAAGATGATGCCCCAGGTGATGGCGGAAAATGTGATCAACACGCCTAAGGTGAGTTTGACAATGTCGGTGGAGGTCAATTCAATGGCGAAATAAGAGAACATGGAGCAAGCCTTGGGTTTATGAGAATTGGGGTGGTACGCGCAGGCCCCTCCCAAGCATTCGAGGCTGTGGGAGGCCTGGGCTTTGGTTAGTGTTTTTGTAATTTAAATTGGATGGGCAGGATGAACCACTCGTCAATCGGTTTATCCCCCCGCCGTGAAGGATTGCCGTTGGCTCCCTTGGCCATTTCAACCGCATACTCATCCAGTAGATCATGGCCGCTACTGCCGACGACAACGGCATCGTCAATGTCGCCATTGGCTAGGACGTGGACTTTCAGCCTGACGGTACCTTCCAAGCCTCGCTCTCGTGCCAGGTTGAGATACCTGGGTGATGTTATCTTGATCCCGCCTCTTTGATACTGGTTGCTTTCGCCGTCGTCGCTCGGTTTGGCCTCGATTTTGGGGGCTGGTTTGGGCGCGGCCACGACGGGGGGGGCTGGGGGGGCTTCTTCCTCCGCGGGCGTCGGCGGCGCTGGCTCGGCTTCCTGGCGTGGCTCGGGCCGGGGTTTGGGCACAGGCTTGGGCCTGTCCGGTTGTTTGACGACAGGCTTTTCCAGCTTGGGCAAGGGCTTGGGTTTGGGCAGGGGCTTAGGCTTGGGCGGCGGCGCTTGCACCTGCGGCGGCGGTGGCGCGGGTGCGGCTGCCGCAGGAACGGGAGCTGCCGGGGCGGGTTTGGACGCGACCAGCGCCACTTCGATAATCAAGGGTTCTTCCTTGGGCGGCGGCGGGGCGGGCATGGCCTGGTAGATCTGCCAGACGGCGAGGTGGGCAAGCAGCGCCAGCGCGTACGCGGCACCTTCGGCCTTCCATGGCCTTTTGCGCTGTTGTCCCGCGCGGCCGCGGGCGGAGGAGGAAGCCATGAGTGTGTTGCTGGGTGAGTCGGTCTTGCCGTAGGCGGTCATCGAGTTCATGTCAGTCGCTTCGAGTGAATGTGTCCAAGATCATCGATTGTTAGCGTTCCAGCGGGCTCCGAGCCGGCGTTTCGACCACGCATTATCGACGATGCCGCCTCCAATCGCCACATCCTATGCGAATTCCCCATTCCCGTCATTCCGTGCGGCTACTTGAGGGATTTTTTCCCGCCATGGCGTAGGCCGCTCTTTATTCCATCCGCTTGGCGATCTGTCTGGCTTGCCCGGCCAGCCAGCGTCCCAGGCGCAAGGCCCATGCCGCCAGGAAAGCCGCCAGCCGGCGCAGCGCCATCAGCGCATAGGCCCGATAAACCGGCAGGCGGGACCAGTCCAGCGGGCGGTCTTGCAACACGCCGCGCTTGATGAGCCATTGCGCAAGCCCGGTGGCATACATCAGCAAGGGGACGAAGCCGGCGCAAAACCAAAGCAGCCGGCCCGCCGCGCCGAAGGCTTCGCCCGTGTGCATCGGCCAGAGCCGGCTCACGAAAGCCTGTCCCGCGGTGAATTGGTTGGGGTTGCGCACCGCCCGGATTTGTCCGCTCCAGCGGTCCACCCAGACCATGGTCGCGGGATGGCGGATGTTCACTTCCCCGGGCCGGCGCAGGTTGACCCGGTAGGTGCCGTTTTCGCCCGCCGGCGTGGCGACGCGGCGGACTTCGGCATGGGGGAACGGGCCGCGCGCGATCACGACCGCCTCGGCCAGGCTGACCGGGCGGTTGTTCGGCGCGCCGGTGCTGCGTATCGCCGGGCCGTCCTCGCCGTGGCCCATGCCGGACGCGCCGGCCAGGGTTTCCAGCATGCCGGGGTTGGCCAGGTGGAATCCAGTCAAGGCCAGCAATATCAAGACCGGGGCGAAAGCCAGCCCCGCCAAGCCGTGCAAGTCATGGGACAGGCGCGCGATGGCGCGGGTGCGGAGGGTGAAAATCCGGCGCAGGCCGGTCAGCCCTGGCCACCACAGATAGAGCCCGCTGACGGCGGAGGTGGCCAGCGCAAGCCCAAGCAAGCCTACGGCCTTCGCGCCGAACACGCCTAGCTGTAGATTCGTGTGCAGATCTTCAATCCAGGTGGCGAAGGTGTGGCCCCAAAACCGGCTGGCGACCACTTCGGCCGTGTAGGGGTTCACGGAGACCATCAGCGGCGCGTACCGCTCGCCGAAGGTTTCATAAGGCTTTTCATACCAGGCGGTCATCATGCCATGGGGCGAGCGCGGCATTTCCAGCACCCATTCGTCGTGGCGGCTGGGATGAGCCGCGCGCACCGCCGCCATGATTTTGTCCAGGGGCTGGTATGCGCCGGCGGTGTCGTCGATGACGAGGCGCGGATTGAGCCATTCGTCCACGCCGTCGCGGACAATGCTCAAGCTGCCGGTCAGGCCCAGCAAGACGAATAGGAAGCCGACGCCCAGGGCCAGGTAGACATGGGCTTTGAGCCATCGGTCGCGGCGGAGGAGAGTGTTTAGAGAGGGCATGGGGTTTTGGCAAGGGGGAGAGCTGGGCTGATGGGAGCGCCGCCGTCTTGGCGGCGGCGCTAATGAGGCGCACGGCTTGAAAGTCGGCGGGTCGCCGGTTCAATCAATGGCGATCAGCCGGAAGCCCCACTCGGCGGTTTGCCAAGCCACGTAATGGCGGCCTTGCTGGGCTAGCACAAAGGGATAGTCGGCGTTGCCTTCGGTCTCCGCCAAAGTTTTGGCGGGCGACCAGGAGAGTCCGCCGTCGATGGAGGATTGTCCGAGCAGCAGGGTTTTCTTGCCGTCGGACTCTGTCCACGCGAGGTGTATGGATTGCCCGTCAGCCAGCATGTCGGGGTGTTCGGCTTGGGGCGTGCGGCCAAAGCCGATAGGCGGGGAGAAGGTTTTGCCATGATCCAGGCTGGCGCTGAAATAAAGCCCCTGGGCATCGCCCTTGCCCGCCCAGGCGGCGTAGTACTCGCCTTGCGGCGCGATGGCCAGGGCCGGGCCATGGCCCGAACAGTTTCCGTTCTTGCAGGTGTCCTCGCTGACCCGTTGGATTGGCCCCGGTTGGTCTTTGGCCGCGAAGTGGGTGAGGGCGTGGCCGTGAGTCCGCCCCTCGAATGCCTGCCGCCAAAGGATCGCGGGGAATTTTTTGCTGTCGATTTTCATCGCCAGGCGGCAATCTCCGCAGACCGGCCCGGCGATTTTCTTCTCCGCGTGGAAGCCGCGTCCGCCATCGCTGGAATAGGCATAATACAGCGCCGCCGCCTCGTTCCGCCCGGCGACCCAGGCCAGGTAAATATAGTCGCGGTCGTTCACCGCCAGGGATTCAAGGCTGTGGCCGGCCTCCGCCGCGCCGCCGCCGATCTGGACTGGCGCGGTGAAGGTCTTGCCGCCGTCCAGCGAACGGCTGAAACGGATTTCGCCTGCGCCCGGCTGGCCTGATCCTTTGGTCCAGGCCACATAGACCGCGCCGATTTTGGAAAGGGCGATCTTAGGCCGGCTCTCGCCGCCGCTTTCGACAGGCTCGGCGGCAGGGTTGACGGCCGCCGCCGGGGAGAAGGTTTTGCCGAAGTCGTTGGAATGGCTGACATAGACTTTCCCGCCTTGATCCCAGACGGCCCACAGCCGCCCGTTCTGGTCGAAGATCGCGCTGGGGCTGTTGGCGCACTCGATAGCCGGCTTGGTGTTCTCGCCGGCACACTTGGCTTTGGCGGCGGATTCCGCCTGGGTTGGCTGGACTGCCAGCCTGCCGGGCTTGGCCGCGCAGGAGGCCAAGCCCAGCGCCAGGCAGCCCAATGACAAGGTGGCGAGGAAGGTTTTAATCCTGAGTGTTGGTTGGTCTGTGTGCGTTTTCAAGCGTCCGGCCTCTAAAAACCTGGGGAGGAAATAATTGCGTGGGAGGATTTTACCGCATTCCTAAGTTTTAAAGGCCAAGTTAGGGAGCGGGGTGTGCGAGGTGGCTGCCATTCTTTGGTTTCGCCCTGTTTTTGCGAAGGCGAAAAAAAACCCCGGCTGACGCCGGGGTTTTCGGGAGTCCACATTAAGTGGATCAGCGCTTAATGCTGGATGGCCGGTTTGCCCAGGCCAGCCGCCTCGTCAGGCTTCTTCGGCGTGGCGCCGGGCTGGCTGTCGCCGTTGGATGGCGGCGTGTCGTTCCAGCTGCGCGGCGGGCTCGGGACTTTGCCTTCCATGATCTCGTCGATCTGGAAATGGTCGATGGTCTCGTATTTCATCAAAGCATCCGCCATGAGGTGCAGCTTTTCCATGTTCTCCCGCAGGATGCGCTCGGCCCGCTCGTAGTTGCTGTCGATGACCGAGCGGATTTCCTCGTCGATCAGATGGGCGGTCTCCTCGGACACGGACTTGTGCTTAGTCACCGACCTTCCTAAGAACACTTCGCCTTCCTCCTCGCTGTAGGCCAAGGGGCCGAGGCGGTCGGAGAGGCCCCAGCGGGTGACCATGTTGCGGGCCAGGCCGGTGGCGCGTTCGATGTCGTTGGACGCCCCGGTGGTGACTCTTTCCTTGCCGAAGATGATTTCCTCGGCCAGGCGTCCGCCAAACAGGCTGGAAATCATGCTTTCCAATTTTTGTTTGCTGGCACTGTAGGTGTCGCGTTCCGGCAGGAACATGGTGATGCCCAAGGCCCGGCCGCGCGGCATGATGCTGACCTTGTACACGGGATCGTGCTCGGGCACCGTCCGGCCGACGATGGCGTGGCCTGCTTCATGGTAGGCGGTGAGCTTTTTCTCGTCTTCGCTCATCACCATGGACGTGCGCTCGGCACCCATGAGGATCTTGTCTTTGGCCTTCTCGAAATCCTCCATTTGCACTTCGCGCTTGTTCTTGCGCGCTGCGAACAGGGCTGCCTCGTTGATGAGGTTGGCCAAGTCCGCGCCGGAGAAGCCGGGGGTGCCACGGGCCAGGTATTTGATTTCCACGTCCTCGGCTATTGGCAACCGCTTGGCATGCACCTTGAGGATTTGCTCGCGGCCACGGACATCCGGCAAGCCGACGGTGATCTGGCGGTCAAAGCGGCCGGGCCGCAGCAGCGCCGGGTCTAGCACGTCGGGACGGTTGGTTGCGGCAATCACGATGACGCCTTGGTTGCCCTCGAAGCCGTCCATTTCCACCAGCAGCTGGTTCAAGGTTTGCTCGCGCTCGTCATGCCCGCCGCCCAGCCCCGCGCCGCGATGGCGGCCCACCGCGTCAATTTCGTCGATGAAGATGATGCAAGGCGAGCGTTTCTTGGCCTGCTCGAACATGTCGCGAACCCGGGACGCGCCCACGCCGACGAACATTTCGACAAAATCGGAGCCTGAGATGGTGAAGAAAGGCACCTTGGCTTCGCCTGCGATGGCGCGGGCCAAGAGGGTTTTGCCTGTGCCGGGAGGGCCGACCATCAACGCGCCGCGGGGAATCTTGCCGCCCAGCTTCTGAAATTTGCCGGGGTCGCGCAGAAAATCCACCATCTCGGTGACGTCTTCCTTGGCTTCGTCGCAGCCCGCCACGTCGGCGAACGTGACTTTGATCTGGTCTTCTTCCAGCAAGCGGGCCTTGCTCTTGCCAAAGGTCATCGCGCCGCCGCCAGCCCCGCCCTGCGATTTGCGCATGAAGTAGATCCACACGCCGATCAACAGCAGCATGGGCGCCCAGCCGATGAATATCTGCATCAGCAAGGATTGCTGCTCGGGGGGGTGGGCTTTGATTTCCACGCGGTTGTTCAACAGGTCGTCAACCAGGTGTTCGTCGCCCGGGCTGTAGCTGGTAAACTTGTCGCCGCTGCTCAGCGAGCCTTTGATCATATGGCCGTCAATCTCCACCTGCTTGATTTGCCCTTCTTTCACCGCTGCGATGAATTGGGAATAGGGCATGGAGGTATCTTCGGTCTTACGGTTGCCAAAATTGTTGAATACCGACATCAAGACGACGGCAATGGCTACCCACAATAGTATATTCTTGAGCATGTCTTTCACGTTGATAGCTCCTTGGTGTGGAAGTTGAGGTTTAGCATGGCGAGCGATGGGCAAGTCGAAATTATTTAGCGATGGAAGCTCAGGCCCCTTAGTTACTTTGCTTCCATCGTCTAAAGCGGTTCATCAAAATGGCGGTTCTGTAATAGCATGGGGGTTCATGGCTATGAATAAGCTTGTCCGGTTGATGTCTTCCAATATGACAAGCTTCCCCCTGGTTTCGTTCACTGCGCCAATGAATTCTAATGGGAGGCTATAGCCAACAAAAATGGCCTGGATTTATCACCCAGCGCCCCCATTTTTTGCCTGATGGGCCGACCCTTTGTTTGGCGTGGGAATTCCGCTCAATTATAGGGCCACATGCTTAATGTGACCACACCCGCCGGAAGTTTGTTCCTGTTCCAGGCGAAAATTATTTTGGCGCGTCCACAGGGATGAAGCCTTCGCGGTTGGGCATTTTCACCAAGGACAGGGTGGCGGCGTTCATTTCGGCGGTTTCGGGGATGATGCCGTTCAGGTGCAACAAATAGGCGGACACCGCGTAAAGCGAGTCGTTGCCCAAGGAGCCGGGCGCGTCCGGCGGCATCGAGCGGCGCACGAAATCGAACAAGGTGGTGGCATAGGGCCAATACGTGCCGATAGTCTTGTCCGGGGTGGCGTCGGCCAGCCCATGCTTGGCTCCCGCCAATTCTTCGGCGCTGCCACCTGAGCCTTTGACGCCGTGGCAGGCTGCGCAATGCCGTTCGTAGACCGCCTTGCCTTCGGCGGCGGTTCCGCGCCCGGCGGGCAATCCCCTGCCGTCGGGGAAAACGGTCAGGCTCCAGGCAGCGATGTCTTGCGGACTGGCAGGCTTTCCTAGCCTGGGGCCTTCAGGGGCGGCGCAGGCCTGGCCCACGGCCAGCAAAAGCGGAAGCGCGGTTGCCAAGATGGCGGTCTGCGAAGACTGCTTCATGGTCGGGCCTTTAGGTTTGCAAGTTGCGCGGCTAGACGTAAACATGGCTGAGATTGCCGTCCTGCGCGACCGCCCATGCCACCTGGGCGTTGTAATGGAAATAACCGTTGCGCCCGCGTTCGGCGACGAGCTTGCTCCGCTCGGGTTGGACATAGCCGGTTTCATCCACGGCACGGCTGATCAGCACAGCCGGCGCGCCGCTCCAGCGCCAGGGGATGCGGAAGCGGGTGAAGGACTTGGCCAGCACCGGCTCCTGCAATTGTGCTTCCGCCCAGGTTTTGCCGCCATCGGCGGAGACTTCCACTGTTCTGATCTTGCTACGCCCGCTCCAGGCCAGGCCGGAAATCTGGTAGAGCCCGGGCGTTTGCAGGCGGTGTCCCGGCGAGGGATGGGTGATGAGGGATTTGCATTCCATTATAAAGGTGAACTGCCGCGCCTTGCCGTCCGGTTGCAATTCCGTGTATTTCGCGGTTTCGTTGCGGGCCATGGCCGGCTGTTCGGTGGCCTCCAGCCGGCGCAGCCATTTCACATTCGTCACGCCCTCCCAGCCGGGCACGACCAGGCGCAGCGGATAGCCGTTCTCCGGGCGGATGTGCTCGCCGTTCTGATAAACCGCCAAAATGGCGTCGTCCAAGGCTTTTTCCACCGGGATGCTGACATTCATGGCGGCGGCGTCCGCGCCCTCGGCGACCAGCCAGCGGGCGCTCGGCTGTAGACCCGCCTCTTCCAGCACGGTGGACAAGGGCACCCCGGTCCATTCGCTGCACGAAACCAGGCCGTGCAGGTTGCCCGCCGCCGCCTGGACGGGTTCTTCGTGCCAGCCGGTGTTGCTGTTGCCGCCGCACTCGATGAAACAGAAGCGGGAAACCATCGGGTAGCGCGCCAGCTTGTCCATGTCGAGGACGATGGGGTTTTTCACCAGCCCATGGACGAGCAGGCGGTGCTGGGCCGGATCGATTGGCGGCACGCCGTTGTGGTGGCGCTCGAAATGCAGGCCGGAAGGCGTGACCGTCCCGGCCAGCTTGTGCAGCGGCGTCCAGGAGACGCCATTGCCCGGCAAGGCGGGATTGGCGGAAATCCAGCGGATGGCTTCTTTTTCATAGGGTGAGGGCTGGCCGTAGTTGGACAAAGCCTGGCCCGGTTTCATCATCCAGGCCGGGCGTTCAAACTCCGCGGCCTGTGCGTCTTGGCCCAGGAAAACCAGGCCGCCTAGGCCGAAGCTTTGCCGCAGAAACAATCGCCGGTCCAACAAGCCGCCATCGGCCGCGGCTTGCAAGTCTCCGGAGGATGGGGAGGCGTCGGACATGGTGCGATCCTCGGTATTGGCTGGGTGTTGGATTGGGCGGGCTTAACGTTTCCCCGCCGTCAGGACGAGCAGGGAGCGTTCCGGAACTTGCAGAGAGGCATAGCCCTGTAGGGGGATTTCCTGGCCTTCGGCGCGGATGTCCTCGCCGGCGGGCGCATGCGTGTCGATGGCTTTGTGCCATATTTTGCCGCCGGGCAAGCCTGGCAAGTGGAAATCGATCCACTGCGTGGTCGGATTGAACAGCAGGCAAAGGCCGGGCTCGCCGTCCCGGCCTTGGTGAATGTGGCAGCCTAGGCAGCATTCTTGATGCCAATGGGGCGGCCGGCCCGCGGGGTTGAACCAAGTGATTTCCTCGGGGCGGTAAAACTGTTCGAGCGACAAGACCCGGTGCTGTTTGCGGAAGGCGATCATGCCTTGGACGAATTGAAACAGCTCCTGGTTTTTCTCCAGCAAAGTCCAGTCGAACCAGGAAATCTCGTTGTCTTGGCAATAGGCGTTGTTGTTGCCGTGCTGGGTGCGGCCGAACTCGTCCCCGCCTAGCAGCATGGGGATGCCGCGGGAAAGGAACAACGTCGCCAGCATGTTTTTTCGCTGTTTGAGGCGGACGCGGTTGATGCCGGGGTCGTCGGTCGGCCCTTCGACGCCATAGTTGGCGCTGAAATTGGCGTCCGAGCCGTCGCGGTTTTCTTCGCCGTTGGCCAGATTGTGCTTGTGCTGGTAGCTGACCAAGTCGTTCAATGGAAAGCCGTCGTGGCAGGTGACAAAATTGATGCTGTTGACAGGGGCCTTGCCGCTGTGGTCGTAAAGGTCGGCGCTCCCGCACAAGCGGCTGGCCAGCGCGCCGGCCATGGCATGCTCGCCGCGCCAGAAACGACGCACATCGTCGCGGTACTGCCCGTTCCATTCCGACCAGCGCTCGCCGGGGAAAAGCCCGACCTGGTAGGCGCCGCCGGCGTCCCAGGCCTCGGCGATCAGTTTGACATCATGCAGGATCGGATCCTCGGCGATTGATTCCAACAACGGTGGATTGGGAATGAGGTGTCCGCCGCGGTCGCGGCCCAGGATGGAGGCCAGGTCGAAACGGAAACCGTCCACGTGCATTTCCGTCACCCAGTAACGCAGGCAGTCGAGGATGAAATTGCGCACGACCGGATGGTTGCAATTGAGCGTGTTGCCGCAGCCCGAGTAGTTCTTGTAGTGTTTCTTGTCCTCTTCCAGCAGGTAATAAATGCTGTTGTCAAGACCGCGGAAGTTCAGTGTCGGGCCGGTCTCGTCGCCCTCGGCGGTGTGGTTGAACACCACGTCCAGCAAGACTTCGATGCCGGCCTTGTGCAGCGCCTTGACCATGGTCTTGAACTCGTCGACCTGGCAGCCGGGATAGCTTCGGGTGCCGAAGCTCTCGTGGGGCGCGAAGAAGCCGACGGTGTTGTAGCCCCAGTAATTGACCAGCCTCTCCCCGGTGAAGGGATTTTTCACGGTCAACTCGTGGGGGTTGAATTCCTGCAAGGGCATCAATTCGATGGCGTTGACGCCAAGTTCTTTGAGGTAGGGGATTTTCTCGATCAGCCCCAGAAACGTTCCAGGCGAAGACGCGCCGGAGGAAGGGTGTATGGTCAAACCCCGCACATGGGTTTCGTAAATGACCAACTCAGGCCAATGCCGCTTCAGCGGACGGTCGTCCCCCCAGTCGAAGCCGTTGTGGATGGCCAGCGCTTTGGCCATGTCCTGCAGGCCATGGGAAGGATGGGCGTCTTCAGGTGAGCAGCAATGGCAGAAGTTCCAGGGTTGCGGGCTGGACAGGGCGGTGGCATAAGGGTCCAGCAGCATGGCGTTGGGGCAGAAACGGTGCCCTTGTTCGGGCTGGCGCGGGCCGTCCACCAAAAACGCATAGGCCTGCCCCCGCTCCGCGCCCTGCACGCAGACGTGCCAAATGTCGCCGGTGCGGTGGTGCTGGGGATCCAGCTCAATGGCTTGGCAAGGTTGCGAATCGCTTGGATTTTCAAACAGCAGCAATGACACCCGGGTGGCGTGGCGGCTGAACAGCGTAAAATTGGCCCCGCCTTGTTGAAAATAAACGCCATGGGGGATTGGCGAGCCGGCGGTATAGGTGAAAGGCGGCTTCATCATTGTTGGGAGTGGCCTTGCATTGGGTGTCAGGATCCGCGAGTCGAAGCCCAAAGGCTTGCTGCCCAAAAGGCCTGCTACGGACATGCGAGTAAGTCTTTTCTTTGCGGCATTCTTTAAGAATAGAGCCAGCCGACGCGAAACCATGAGCCCTAGCGTGCGGCGGCTAAATCATATCATGGCAGTAGGTAAATCAGAATAAGCTCATGCCGGAAGCTTGCCGCGGCAAACGCGGGGGGCAACGATTTTCGTGGCGTGGGACAAGCGACAAGGGCGAAGGCTGTCCGCCCCCGCCCCTGTTTGCGGACGCCGGATCAAAGATCCGGGCAGAGGTCTTTTTTAAGCAGTTTGGAAAAGCTTTCAAAGACTTGCAGTAGCACGCCCATGATCGCCAACGCCAGCCAGCCGAAAATCACGAAGCCGTAGTGCAAGGGAGCGACGAACAGCTCTTCCATGAACCAGAAGGTGTGGCCCCACTCGTTCAGGCCGACGTTCGGCAGGATCATGAAC